>Ga0182030_10001925_pt1 | contig 43578 bp, 35 predicted proteins | sample 812S3MmetaG_FD_121299 | JGI IMG/M metagenome (GOLD analysis project Ga0182030, IMG submission 121299) | Permafrost microbial communities from Stordalen Mire, Sweden - 812S3M metaG (Illumina Assembly) | ecosystem: Environmental > Terrestrial > Soil > Wetlands > Permafrost | place: Sweden... | reverse complement strand
TACACCTATCGCGACGACATGACTCCGGAAATGATGGCGAAGGTGGTGATGGAGAATTACGATCCGCAGTTCGCCGCGCGCACGAAGGCGGGCGACGTCATCGTCGGCCAATTCAACTATGGGACTGGATCAAGCCGCGAACAGGCAGTTACCTGCCTGAAAGCGAAAGGCATTCCGCTGGTAATCGCAGCCAGCTTTTCGCAGACTTATCTACGGAATGCGTTCAACAATGGATTTCTGTGCATCGAGGTGCCGGAATTTGTGGCGCGCGTGCGTAAGCAGTTTGCGGGGGAGATCGCGGCGAAGCAGAAAACGATCATCCCTGGAGATGAGATCGATATTGACTTTACTTCGAGCACGATCTCGTGGCGCGGAGAGAAGTTTGCTTTCCCGGCGTTGGGCAGCGTGCCGCAGTCGCTGGTGATTGCGGGGGGAGTGGAGAATCTGGTGGCGAAGCGGCTGGGCTTGGCTTGATGGTCTAACCGCAGAGATCGCAGAGTGCGCGGAGAAGGGCACAGGTTCTTCCGCTTCGGCTGCGCTCAGCGTCAGGATTCAAGCTTGATTTGATTTTCTCGGCGCACTTGGCGTCTCGGCGGTAGATACTTAGAGGAGCAATCATGGCGAAATACACAGTTATTACCATGCCGGGAGACGGCATCGGAAATCAGGTTCTGCCGGAGTCTTTGCGAGTTTTGCAAGCGGTTGGCTTCGACGCTGAGTATATTCACGCCGATATCGGATGGGACTGCTGGCGCGCTCAGGGCAATGCGCTGCCGGACCGGACGATCGAGTTACTAACTAAGCATAAGTTGGGATTGTTTGGCGCGATTACTTCTAAGCCGAACAAGGCGGCTCAGGCGGAGCTTAAACCCGAGCTGCAGGGGAAAGGTTACGTTTATTACTCCCCGATTGTGACCATGCGGCAGAAGTTCAATCTCGATATCTGCATGCGGCCGTGCGTCGGGTTCACGGGCAATCCACTGAACTACATTCGCAAGAAAACGGATGGCGGTTTCGACGAACCCAAGATCGACACTACCGTGTTTCGGCAGGGCACGGAGGGCATGTACGCCGGGGTGGAGTGGACGAACCCTCCAGAGATCGTGCGCGCCGCGTTGAACAGCCATCCCAGGTTCAAGGCCTTTGCCAACGTGCCCGGCCCGGAGCTTGCGGTGAGCTGCCGAATTATTACTCGGAAGGCCGCGCAGCGCATCGTGACTGCGGCTTTCGAATATGCCAAGAAACGCGGGTTTAGGGGCGTCACGATTTGCGAGAAGCCGAACGTGGTGCGCGAGACTTCGGGGATGATGGAAGAAGTGGCGAAAGAGGTGGCGAAGAATTATCCGGGGATCTCGCTTTGGTCCACAAACATTGACGCGCAACTGATGTGGCTGAACAAGAATCCTGAGGAGTACAACGTAATCGTGGCCTCGAACCTGTTCGGCGACATTCTTTCCGACGCGTTCGCAGGGCTGGTGGGCGGGCTGGGATTCGCGGCGTCCGGCAACATTGGGGATGACGTGGCGGTTTTCGAGCCGACACATGGGTCCGCGCCGAAGTACGCCGAGCTGAATCCGCCCATCGTGAATCCGATTGCGATGATTCTTTCGGCGGCGATGATGCTCGATCACGTGGGCGAAGACGCGAAGGCGAATCGCATCCGCCACGCGATTGCCGATGTCGTGCGTGAGGGGAAGGTGCGGACTTACGATATGATGCGTTTTACGGGTGGGCCGAAAGCGGTCAGTCAGGGTGCGGCTTCGACAGTACAGATGACGGACGCGATTTTGGAGAAATTGAAATAAAACGCTAGTTGAGGATCTCTGAGTTGAGGATCTTATGAGCAGCACTGTCGAGACTGCGTCCACGCGTTCTGCCGAGGCAGGCCATTGGGGCAAGGAAGTTCGGTCGGACGCGCACGTTGCCTTTGAGGCGCGTGATGGCGGCGGGGTCGAGATCTCATTGGAGTCGCGGGTTGCGCCCTATTACGGTAGCGCGATCCTCGAGCAGACGAGAGAGGTTCTGAGCGAACTTGGAGTAAAGCACGCTCGGGTTGCGATTCATGATGAAGGCGCGCTGCCCTTTGTTATTGCGGCTCGCATTGAGGCCGCGGCACGGCGCACAGGGATCGCACTCGGCAAACGCTCCCTTCCGGAGCAGCATCCGCTGCCGCCGCCGTCGCAAAAGGACCGGCTGCGCCGCTCGCGTCTGTATCTGCCGGGGTCTGAACCGAAGTACTACATTAACGCCTCGTTGCATGCGCCGGATGCCGTTATTCTCGATTTGGAAGATTCGGTGCATCGCGGAGAGAAAGATGCCGCTCGCATCCTGGTTCGAAATACTTTGCGGGCAGTCGATTTCGGCTCGTGCGAGCGCATGGTGCGGATTAACCAGCTGCCGCTCGGACTCGAAGATTTGGCGGAAGTGGTGGGCGAGACACCGGATCTGATTTTGATTCCGAAGGCCGAGCAGCCCGAACAGGTGCGGGAAGTGGATCGCATGATCGCTGAGATCAAGGAGCGCAACGGAATTATTCGACCGATCTGGATCATGCCGATTTTGGAGTCGGCGCTGGGAATCGAGAACGCATTTGCCGTGGCGACGGCGAGCGAAAATGTGGCGGCGCTGACAATTGGGCTCGAAGACTACACGGCCGACTTGGGCGTGGTGAAGACTGCGGAAGGGGGCGAGTCGCAATATGCGCGCTGGCGCGTGGTGAATGCGGCGCACGCGGCGGGAGTGGAAGCGATTGACTCGGTCTTCAGCGATGTCGCCGACATGGATGGCCTGCGACGATGGGGAGAAGCCTCGCGGGCAGCGGGATTTGAAGGCATGGGCTGCATTCATCCCGGGCAGATTCGCGTGATCCACGAAGCGTTTCAACCGAGCGCCGTCGAGATTGAAAAGGCACGGAGAGTGGTTGCCGCTTTTGAGGAAGCGCAGAGCAAAGGATTGGCGGTGGTGAGTCTGGGATCGAAGATGATCGATCCGCCGGTGGTACAGCGGGCGCTGAAACTGGTGGAGCGGGCGAAGGCGATGGGAGCGATTTCGTGAGTGTGAGTGTAAAAGAAAGAGTGGAACTGGCCCACAACGCCGTGGGGCGCAAAGTGCCGACGATGGTCAACGGCAAGCCGCAGATTCCGTTTTTGGGAGCGGCAAAATATCAGCCGCGCGGGCGGAAGGCGGCGCCGGCAATCTGCTCGAATAAGGATTATCCAGATAGTGGCGATAAGCGCGTGGCCGATCTGGAAACGGCGCTGCGTAAATGCGGGCTGCGCGACGGGATGGTGATCTCGAACCATCATCATCTGCGCGACGGAGATAAAGTTGCGCTGATGGCGCTGGAGGCGGCGGCCAGGGTCGGCGTCAAAGATCTGATGTGGTTCCCGAGCGCGTCCTTCCCTTCTCAGAAGAGCGCAATCGAGTTGATGGAAAAAGGCGTGATTCACCACATCGAAGGCTCGATGAACGGGCCGCTGGGCGACTACTGCACGCAGGGAAAAATGCGCGGCATGGGTGTGCTCCGTTCGCATGGCGGCCGCTACCAGGCGATTCAAGATGGAGAAGTTCACGTTGACATCGCGGTGATTGCGGCGCCGACCGCCGATTTTTTTGGCAATGCGGATGGCTCGCATGGCAAGTCGGCCTGTGGTTCGCTGGGTTTTGCGCTGGCGGATTCGATTTACGCCGATCGCGTAATCGTGGTGACCGATAACCTTGTGCCCTTTCCTTGTGTGCCCTGGCAGATTCAGGGCAACAACGTGGATTTTGTGGTGGAAGTGGAATCGATTGGCGATCCGGCGAAAATTGTTTCTGGCACGACGCAGATTACGCGCTCGCCGGACCGGCTGCGGATTGCGGAGCTGGTGGCGCAGTTTCTGCGGGCAGCGGGAATCATGAAGAACGGATTTTCGTTCCAGGCAGGGTCGGGCGGGATCGCGCTGGCGTTCGTCGAGTATCTGAAACAGATGATGAAGCAGGATGGAGTCAAAGCGCGCTTCGTTCGCGGCGGATCGACAAAATTTCTGGTTGAGTTGCTGCATGAAGGGCTGACGGATTACATCCTGGACGGGCAGACGTTCGATCTGGACGGGGTGAAATCGATCGCGAACGATCCGCGGCACGTGGCCACCTCTCCGTTCACTTCGTACAACTACCACGGTAAGGGAAATTTCGCTTCGCTGGTCGATGCGGTGGTACTGGGCGCGACGGAAGTCGACGTGAACTTCAACGCCAACGTGGTGACGCACTCTGATGGGCGCTTGCTGCACGGCATTGGCGGATGGCAGAACTGCCTGTTTGCGGGCTGCACCATTCTCGCGCTGCCGTCGTTCCGCGATCGCATCCCCGTGATTGTGGACGAGGTTACGACGATGACGGGGCCCGGCGAGATGATTGACGTGGTCGTGACAGAGCGAGGGATTGCGATCAATCCGCGGCGCACGGATCTGCTCGATGCAGTGACAGCGCAGGGATCGAAGCTGCCCATTCGTCCGATCCAAGACATCAAGGCGGAAGTCGAGAAAATTTGCGGTAAGCCGGCACGGCCGAAGTTGGGCGATCGTCCATGCGCGGTGGTGAAGTGGGTCGATGGGACGGTCCTGGATACGGTGTGGCAGGTTAGCTGACGTAGTTTCCGGCGCGTGGTCGCCCCAGTAACCGCGGAGGTCGCAGAGCACACAGAGAAGCAGCTTCGGACCGAACTCCAATATCCTCCAATCTTCCTTCAAATGATTTTTCGGGAACTGATTACCATCCGGTTGCGTATTCGTCTAACAAGACAGACTTGTGTGTGGAAAGTCTGACTCAGCGCCAACAACTTTCTCTTGGAGCTCCGATGCGACTCTTAATCTGCCTGCTCGCTTTTGCCGTGCTGATTCCGGCCCTTGCGGCCGCAGCGAATCCTCCCGACCTCGAAGCGCGGCGCAAAGCGCTGAATGACCTGCTGCACGAGCAGTGGGAATACACGATGCGCACCAGCCCGATCTACGCTTCCATCCTCGGCGATAAGCGCTATAACGACAAACTCGACGACTTCTCGCAGCAGGCCATCGACGACAATCTGGAGCAGACACGCCGCTTCCTCGACCGCTTCGAAGCGATCGATACTAGCGGCTTTCCCGAGCAGGAGGCATTGAACAAACAGCTTATGGTCCGAGACCTGAAAATGGGGCTGGAAGGCGCGCGCTTTAAGCCGTGGGAGATGCCGGTAAGCCAGTTCGGCGGAATTCACATCGACGCGCCGCAACTGGTCAGCATTCTTTCGTTCGAGAACGTCAAGGATTACGAGGACTACATCGCGCGCCTGAGGCTGCTTCCGCGGCTGTTTGACCAGACCATCGAGCAGATGCGCAAAGGCCTGGCTGCGGGTTTGATGCCACCGAAGATTCTGCTGGACAAGGTGGTGACGCAAGCGGACGGAATCGCCACGACGGCCGCGGATCAAAGCCCATTCACTCATCCCTTTGATAAGTTTCCCGATGCCGTCCCCGAAGCGGATCGCAAGCACCTGCGCGAAGCGGGCCTGGCTGCCGTCAAGGAATCCGTGATTCCGGCCTACGTCAAGTTCACGGCGTTCGTCCGCGACGAGTATGCGCCGAAAGGCAGAACGGAACCCGGAGCCTGGGCTCTGCCGGACGGGGCCGCGCGGTATGCGTTCCGCGTAAAAGAAAGCACGACGACGAACCTGTCACCCGAGGAGATTCATCAGCTCGGGCTGGAGCAGGTGAAAGAGATCGAAGGCCGAATGCTCGCGGTGGTGAATCAACTTGGCTACAAGGACATGAAAAGTTTCAAAGCGGCCGTCGATGCCGATCCGAAACTGCACGCCCATTCACGAGAGGAAATCCTCGACTTGTATCGCAAGTATGAAGATCAGATGTATGCGCGGCTGCCGCAAATGTTTGGACGGCTGCCCAAGGCTAAGCTCGAGGTGCTGCCCGTCGAGGAATTCCGCGAGAAGGAAGCGGCCGACGCCTCTTACATGGACGGCACTCCCGACGGTTCGCGGCCGGGCCACATCATGGTCAACACGGGCGACTTCGCCAAGCGCACGGTGCTGGATATCGAGACGACCGCGTATCACGAAGGCGTGCCGGGGCATCACATGCAGATTTCCATTGCGCAAGAATTGCCCGAACTGCCCCCGTTCCGCCGGCACGGGGAATATACGGCCTACACCGAAGGATGGGCTCTCTACTCGGAGAGGCTGGGGAAAGAAGTCGGGTTCTACCAGGACCCTTACAGCTACTATGGCCACCTGCAGGATGACATGCTGCGGGCGATTCGCCTGGTCGTTGACACTGGCTTCCACTACAAGCATTGGACACGACAGCAGGTGGTCGACTATTTCCACGAGCACTCCACCATTGACGAAGTCTCGGTACAGAGCGAGACCGACCGCTACATGGCGTGGCCGGCGCAGGCGCTTGGCTATAAAATCGGACAGCTCGAAATTCTGAAGCTGCGCCAGTACTCGAAAGACCAATTGGGCGACAAGTTCGACTTACGCGCCTTCCACGACGAAGTGCTTGCGGGCGGAGCGCTTCCGATGGACGTGCTGAGCACGCGCATTCACGAATGGGCAGGACAGCAGAAGACGCAAGCAGCGCTATCGGCATCGAGCCCGAAGTCGAGCCCGAGTCAAAACCAGTAGCAAGGTTGTTTAGGGTCTTTGGGCTTGTAGAGACGGGGCTTACCCCGTCCCCTTTGGACACGACGGCGAACGCCGCAAGCCGCGTCTCTGCGGGGACGCTATAATCGGCAGCAATGCGGCAATTTTTTCGCATGCTGCTGTTGGCACTGGTGCTGATGACGGTGGCGCTGATTTCGGCGCTTACCGCGATGCGGCTCGCCATCCACGGGCGCGAGGTGGCCATCCCGAAGGTGGTGGGCATGGGCCCGGCGGAAGCCGAGCGCGCGGGCGCGGTTTCGGGTTTGCAGGTGGTGATTGAGCGCCAGTTCTATAGCTCCGACATTCCCGAAGGAAAAATCATGACCCAGATTCCGCCGCCGGGTGCGAAGGTGCGGCGAGGCTGGTCGATCCGCGTGGCGCAAAGTCTGGGGCCGCAGCGGGTGACGATTCCCAACGTGACGGGAGGGAGCGAGCGGGTCGCAGAGTTGAACATACGGCGCCGCGGGCTCAGTCTCGGTTCGATCGCGCACGTCAATTTGCCGGACGTGCCGCTGCAGCAAGTGATCTCGCAAAGCCCGCCGGCGAATGCCAGCGGAGTGTCGGCGCCGAAGATCAGTCTGCTGATCAGCGACGGTTCCGAGCCGCTAACCTATGTGATGCCGAACCTCACCGGACAGCCACTCGGCAGCGCGATGCTGGCACTGCAGGATGCCGGAATCAAGGTCGGCAAAGTCAGCGTCCTCCCGCCGGTGCCGGCGCCGCCTTTGCCTGGTGAGCCGCAAGCCGCGCCGGTGGCGCCGTCTGCGGTATCCGAGCCAAGTGCAGCGAGCATGGTCGTCACCCAGACTCCGGCGCCAGGACAGAAAATTGTGGCGGGCAGCGCGGTGAATTTCGAAGTGCGCTAGCGCCTTGACTGCTCAATAACCAGTGGGGAACCGGACGAGACGTCCGTCCCTCCACGATTCATCTTCGTTCGATCATCGCGGCAAAAAACCCGTCGCAAGGATGCACTCCGGGAATTGTTTTCAGATAGGGTCCGGCGAGAAGAGACGAGATATCCTCCCAGCACAATTCGCCAGACTGGCGCAGTTGTTCCAGTTCTACTCTGCAATCGACGACTTTGAATTCCGGTGCGACCTCGAGGGCAGTTTCTACCACCGTCTCGTTTTCCTCGCGCTCCAATGAACACGTGGAATAAACCAGCCGCCCACCAGTCGCAAGCTGGCCGAGCGCGGACTTCAGAATGGCTACCTGCCGCGACTGGAGATCGCGCAGGTCTTCGGCTTTGAGCCGCCACTTGATCTCGGGATTGCGGGCCAGAGTGCCGGTGCCGGAACAAGGAACGTCGGCGAGAATGCGATCGAAGGCAAACTTGAAAGGCAACTGACGCACGTCCGCAGCGATCACATAGACATTCGGCAAGCGGCTGAGGTTCTGTAGCAAACGCGCACGGTGAGGATGCAACTCCGTCGCAAACACCTTGGCGGGCGGGTTACGCCGGGCGAGCAATGCTGTCTTGCTGCCAGGAGCGGCACAGCAATCAAGGATCGTTTCCGCGATCTTCTGGCTACGGCCTGCCAGCAGCGCGACCAGTTGAGAAGCTTCATCCTGAATGGAGACGCGGCTTTCCTGGTAGGCGCGCGTTCCGGTTATGTCGCCCGAAACAATGCGTCGGGCCGGCGATAACAGTCGTCCCGGTGCGAGCTTTACGCCTGCCTCGGCAAGTTCGGTGTCAGAGAGATCGTCATTAGATCGGTCGTCGTGAATATGAATCGCCGTGGCCGGCACCGTCTGATCATGGATGCAGATCTGCCGCGTTGTCTCAAGTCCGTAGTGCTCGGTCCAGCGTGCCACTAGCCACAGAGGATGAGCCGCGTTCCGGGCCAGCGTGATTGCGTCGGGCGACTTACCGATTTCCGCGAAGATGTCCTCCGCGCCGGCTGCGGCAAGTTTCCGGAGAACCGCATTCACGAACGATGCCGCCGAGCGCTTGCGCGCCGCTTTGACCAGTTCCACACTTTCGAAGATCGCCGCGCGCGCCGGCACTCGGGAGAGAAATTGCAATTGATACACGCCGAGGCGCAATGCGGCCAGCACCTCGGCATCCAGCCGCTCGAGCTTTTGCGACGATGCGTCGGCTAGCCGCTGATCAAGCAGAGACTGCCAGCGCAGAACTCCCATTACCAGTTCGGTGGCGAGCCCATGATCACGCGCGGAAAGCTTGGTGAGGCGAACGGAATGGAGCAGTTCGGCAGCGTAGGAGTCTTCGCGCTCGACCCGCAGAAGAATTTCGAAAGCCACCGATCGAGCGGGAGAAACGGGCATCTCCGTCTATTGTCCCAGATAGTCTCCGGATTTTGGCCGATAGCCGTTGATAAATTCTTGCGTGGTCATGCGGCGCTTGCCCTCGAGTTGAACTTCGAGTAACTCCAGCGCCGCGTTGGTGTCTTTGGCTTCTTTTTTGCCGCAACCCACGAACAGGCGCGTTCCCTCGACTGCGATTTGTGCGGACGTCAACTTGACCGCATGTTGCAAGGGTTGAGCGTGGTGAACTTGCAGGGCTTTGCCTTTGAAGATCGTGAACGCGCCCGGCCACGGCTGAAAACCACGCAGACGGTTGAACAGGTCTTCTGCGCTGCGAGCGAAGTCCATGCGGCCATCTTCTTTCTTCAAAATCGGCGCGAGTGTGGCTTGCGAATGATCCTGCGGAGCCAGACGAACTTGCCCACCCTCAAGTCCGCGCAAAGTTTCGACCATCAGATCCGCCCCAATGGCGGCCAGCTTCGGGCCTAACGTCTCAGCGGTATCTTCCGGGCCAATCGGAATTTCGCGCTGCATCAGAATGTCGCCGGTGTCGAGGCCTGCGTCAATGCGCATGGCGGTAACGCCGGTGACGGATTCCCCGTTGGCAATTGCCCACTGGATTGGCGCCGCGCCGCGGTATTTTGGCAGAAGCGACGCATGCAGGTTCAGATTCCCAAGTCGCGGAAGATCAATTATCCACTGCGGAATGATGCGGCCGTAACCGACGACGATAATGGCGTCAGGGCGAATCGCCGCAAGCTGTTCGCGGAATTCGGGGTTGTTCTTAATGGTGACGGGTTGTAGAACGGCAAGGCCCAGGCGGATTGCCGCAGCTTTCACCGGGGAAACCGCCACTTCCATCCCCCGTCCACGAGGCCGGTCGGGTTGCGTCACCACCAGCGGCACGGAATGACCGGCCTCGACCAGTTTGTCCAAAGTTGGGACAGCGAATTGCGGCGTGCCGCAGAAAACGAGAATCATAGTGTGTGGATGGAAATCAATTCTCACCAGACTTTGTCATCCCGAGCGAAGCGAGGGATCCGCATCTTGCGGCGAACTGCAGATCCCTCGCTTCGCTCGGGATGACAATCCATGAAAAGGAGTTGCTACGTCGCTACCACTCTCCCGCCTTCACCAGTTTCTTGATCTTGCGCTTGATGAGGTCGCGCTTCAGTGCGCTGACGTGCGAGATGTAGAGTTTGCCGTTCAAGTGATCGGTCTCATGCTGCAAGGCCCGCGCCAGCAGGTCTTCTCCGGTGTGCTCGAAAAATTTTCCGGTCAGGTCTTGCGCGCGCACCGTCACGGTTTTGGCGCGGGTCACGTCCTCGCGAAATTCGGGAATGCTCAGGCAGCCTTCGCTGCTGCGCTGGCGCCCATCTTTGCTAATAATCACCGGGTTGATCAGCACCAGCTTGGCGCCGGGGTCTTCCTTAAAGGTCACATCCACGACGGCGATGCGTTGTGCAATGCCGATCTGCGGAGCCGCCAGGCCGACGCCGCGAGCCGCATACATGGACTCGAACATGTCTTCCACGAGCTTCTTGAGATCATCGTCAAAGCTGGTCACCACCGTTGCGGGTGTTTCCAGGACCGGATCGCCGAATTTCACAATTGGATAAATCATTTTCGGATTCTAGTTTCGGATCAGTAATTCTTCAGTTGTTCCAGATAGCCTTGAAAATTTCGTTTCATTTCTTTCATCGAGTCCCCGCCGAATTTTTCGAGCGCACAGCGCGCGAGGGTGAGCGCGACCATGGCCTCGGCGGCAACACCAGCGGCGGGCACAACGCACACATCCGAGCGCTCGTATGCCGCCTTCACGGGCTCCCGCGTTGCAAAATCGACCGACTGCAATGGACGGCGGAGCGTGGAAATCGGCTTCAGATAACCGCGAACCCGGATCTCCTGCCCGTTGGAAACGCCACCCTCCAGACCTCCGGCATTGTTCCGCGTGCGCGTGAAGCCCGCAAATCCTTCGTCGCTCTTATAACCGATTTCGTCATGCACGGTCGATCCCGGCGAATGCGCCGCCTGAATCCCGCTTCCAATTTCGACCGCCTTCACCGCTTGCAGCGACATGACCGCCGCGGCCAACAGCGCATCCAGCCGCTCATCCCATTGCACGTAGCTGCCGAGGCCAGGCGGTACATTGTGGGCCACCACCTCGAAAACTCCGCCCACCGAATCGCCAGTACGCAGGACTTTATCGACTTCTTCCTTCATGCGCTGCTCGGCATCGGCGTCGGAGCAGGAGAGCAGCACCTCGTTCTTCCGCGCCAGTGGCTCGATTTGCTCCCACGCGATTTCCCGATCCGCAATCGACACCGCGCCCACCGCGATCACATGGCTCAGGACTCCCACACCCAACTCGCGCAACAGCAGCTTGGCGAGGGCGCCAATGGCAACCCGCGCCGCCGATTCCCGGGCCGAGGCGCGCTCCAGAACATAGCGCGCTTCCGTGAAATCGTATTTCAAAGCACCCGCAAGGTCGGCATGGCCCGGGCGGGGTGACGCCACACGCTTGTGTTTCTCCGGATCGCCCGTCTCCACCGGCAGCGACTCTTTCCAATTCTGCCAGTCGCGATTTTCGAGCATTACGGCGATGGGCGAGCCAATCGTCTTGCCGTGATGCACGCCTGAGAGAAAGTGCGCCTTGTCGGTTTCGATCTTCATGCGCCCGCCGCGTCCAAAGCCCTGCTGGCGTCGCCAGAGCTCGCGATCCACGAATGCCTGATCCACTGTCAGCCCGGCGGGCAGCCCGGAAAGGAACGCAACCAGCGCTTCCCCGTGGGATTCTCCGGAAGTGAAATAGCGCAACATGTGGAAGAGGCATTGTAAATGAAGAAAAGTTCAGCGCGCTCTTTTCCCTGATTTTTGCGCCGAAAGGCGTGGCCGGTGCAGGTACAATTAGCTATTGCTTCGAACCGGCAGCTGCCGGACGACTTGGGGCTTTGGACTCATCGCGACTTCGTCACGGGACGCGAGGAATTTTTCATGTTAACTGCGAAGGCTGCTCCGTTTCGCACGGATGCTGCTGCGCCCATTCGTTGCGTGATCGCCGACGATCACGAAATGCTGCGCTATGGCGTGCGCCGCCTGCTGGAAGACGCTCCTGACTTTGCCGTAGTTGGCGAAGCGGGCGATGCCGCCGAGGCGCTAAAGTTGGTTCTGCAGCACCGGCCCGATCTGGTGCTGCTCGATATCAGCATGCCCGGTATGTCGTCGTTCGAAGCCGGACGCTTGATCGAGGAACACTGCACGGGCACGCGCATCGTGTATCTGACCATGCATGAGGATCAGGAGTATGTGCAGCAAGCCTTGCGCTCGGGCGCCAGCGGATACCTGCTGAAAGATACTCCCGCGCCGCTTCTGTTGGGCGCGCTGCGCGAAGTACATCGCGGCGAACGGTCATTAAGTCCGCAGATCCAGACAAAATTGAGAGACGACGCGATCCTGCGCAAGCAGGCGGTGCGCGTGCCGCTGCGGAGAAGTACTCTGACTCTGCGCGAACGCGAAGTGATGAAGTTGCTCGCCGAGGGCAATACCGTGAAGAAAGCGGCGGCAGTACTCGGAGTCAGCGTTAAAACCGTGGAAGCGCACAAGTTCAACTTGATGCGCAAACTCGATATTCACAACAAGGCCCAGCTGGTCACGGTTGCCATACAGAAGAAGATTCTTGCGATGCCGGTCCCGATGTAATAGCGTCAGCCTTCCGCCCCTGTCATGGCGGCTTTGGCAAGGCTGGCAAGGTCGGGAACCTCCAGGTCCGCTTGCTTCTCGGAGGCGAGCGCCACGGAGGCTCGAACAGCGCCGATTCCGGGGCGAGCCGATTTCCGGTTCACCCACACGCTCGAGATCCCCAGCGACCGCGCCGGTACCACATCGTGATAGACGCTCTGCGCGGCGTGCAGTAGCCCATCCGGAGAAAGCGCGAGCTTGCGTAAAGCCAGCCGAAAATTATCGAGGGAAGGTTTGTAGCTTCTCGCCTGTTCGGCCGTGATCACGCCATCGAATTCCACGCCCAGATGCTTCCGCGTTTCCGCAAATAGATCGTCGTCGATGTTTGAAATCACGGCGAGCTTGTAGCGCCTCTGAAGTTCGCGCAGCGCAGGCACCGTATCCGGAAAAGGCAGCCACGAGTGGACGGATTCGTGCAGCGAGTGGATTTCGGAGGAACTGGCTTGGAAATGGAAGCGATCGGCGAACGCCCGCACCACCGATTCGAGCACTTTTCGGTAGCTTTGATACGGACCGCTCTCCGCTTCCGCCTCAAATTCGCCGTAGAGTTCAAGGATGGCCGCGTCGGGCAGACTTTGACCATAGTTTGCGAGCACGGCGCGCAGGACAGGCAGAATTCCCGACTCCCAATCAATCAGAGTGCCGTAACAGTCAAAGCTGATGGTGGTGAAAGGCGAGAAATCCATAGGCAACGCAACCGCACGATTCGGTGCTCAGGCGCGGACTCCAAACTCTTTACCAGAATTATCCCTTCACAAACCTCACCATAATTGCGCATCACAAACGAGCTTTTAGGATTTCGGACGAACCCGGACTTGCCGGATGAGAACCGACAGACCCACCGCTACGAAAGTTGCTGGAATTAGGCGAGCCAACCAACAGAACACTGATCCTGAGACGCCAAGCTTCACTAACAGGCAAGCGCCGAGAATTGCCCACGCTGCCCCAGCGATCACATAAGCAGAACGGTATTCGCTCGGAAACAATCCCATCTTCCCTTCTCTTCTCATCACTTTCGCTTGGGTCTTTTTCCTTGGGCTTCCCGGCGCGAATCGCGCCCTCTACGTTATGCTTTCTGTTCGCTGAACAGGTCAAGCACTGGCGGCGTGGAAGTCGGGCGCTCCGGCGCGGACGTGGTCGGCGGCGCGCTGGAATTTTCCGCGGTTTTTGCGGCCGGCGCTTTATCTCCTCGGACGAATTTATTCGAATCGAGCAGCGGGCGCCCCAGCGACGCGTTATAGCTGGTCCACGGTCCCTCGAGTTCGGACTCGCGCTCGAAGTGGGCCCGCATGGCCTCCATTTTGGAATCCAGATCGTCGAGATAGTGCAGCATGAGCGCCTCGGGAAACATCGGGAGCTTGGGCGATCCGAAGTCGTACTGCCCGTGATGGCTGATGATCATATGTTCGAGCAAGGTTTTCAGCTCCTCGGGAAAGCCGGGCAGTTTTGCGAGCTTGGCCTGCAGCATTTCCAGTTCGATGATCATGTGCCCGAGCAACTGGCCGCGCGTGGTGTAGGAAAACGCGCGGTTGTAGGTCAGTTCCTGAATCTTGCCGATGTCGTGCAGGAACGCTCCCGTCAACAGCAGGTCGCGATTCACCTGAGGATAGTTAGGGCAGATCAAGTCGCAGGAGCGGAACAGCGACACGACGTGATCGAGCAGCCCGCCGATGTAGGCATGATGAAGAGTCTTGGCCGCGGGAGCATTGCGGTAGCGCTCGGCGATCTCCGGGTCCGCCATGAACAGTTCGACCAGCGCCTTCAGGTGTGCGTTCTGGAAGGTGGCCACATACTCCGTGAGTGTTCGCCAGAGTTCGCCGATATCCTTCGTGGTCTTGGGCAGGTAATCGGTGAAGTCGATCTCAGCTTCTTCCATGCGCCGCAGCTTGTGAATGGTGAGCTGAAAACGATTCTTGTACTTGTTGATGAGGCCCTTGATCTTGAGAAAGTCGTCCTGCTCGAAGGCGAGAATGAAATCGTCGACGTTGTCCCACATCTTGGCCTCGATCTGGCCGGTACGGTCCGCCAGGGTCAAGGCGAGGTAAGGCTCGCCATTTTTCTTGGCCTTCACCTGCTTCGACGCCACCACGAAGCTGGAGGTGACGATCTTGTTTTCCTGCTGGGGACACTCGGAGATAAAAAACTCTTTCATGAGCCTCCGCGAAATCGGCTTTCCGTATGTAGCGCCTGAAGGCGCATTATTTGCTGCTGCACTTGCGGCATACCAGAAGGCATGCCCAGATACCCATCTCATCCACACCACGCAGATTTAAAACACGCCAAGCTTTTTCTTCTTTTTCAGTTTCTTGGCGTTGGCCTCTTTGTCCGTGGTCTCGACGGGCTTGGTCTGTTTTGTGCTCGCGCCCGAGTCGATGTAACCGCCCTTGATGTCAATGAAGGCCTCTTCGCGCAGCGTGGTCAGATATGCGCGCAGCGCCGGCTGCAGTTTCTCCATGTACAGCGCATCCTGAATGCGCGGCTCAACTTCCTTCAGCGGGGGAATGCCCGCCGTTTGATGCTCGGTCGCCTGCAGGATGACGTAACCCTGCTTGGTGCGAATCACATCCGTGACTCCACCGGCCTTCATCGCGAAGACTTTGTCCTCGAGTTCTTTCGAGAGTGTGCCGCGTTTGAAATAACTGAGGTCGCCGCCGTCTTTCGCCGACGGCCCTTCGGAGTATTTTTTCGCCAAGTCCGCAAACTTCGCGCCCTTGTGAATCTGATCAAGCAGATCCTGTGCCTTGGCCTGGGCGGCGGCCAGCGCTGCCTCGGTATCGGCCTCTGACGGCGGCTCGGGTTTCGCGTCCGCACTGGGAGCCGGTTTGGCGGGCGTTTTGGGCGCGATCAGAATCTCACTCAAGCGCACCTGCTCGGGCTGCTCCATCTCCGCGCGATGCTCGTCATAGAACTTCTTCACCTCGTCTTTGCCCAGGGACAAGTGCTGACCCACTTCCTGTCCAATCACGCGCTGCGTGACGATCTGGTTGCGCAGGTTCTGCTTGAAGTCTTCATACGAAGCTCCCTGCGCCTCCGCCGCCTTCTCCAGATCCTCCATGGTTTCGAGGTTCATCTGCTTGCGCATCTCGTCGAGGCGCTTGATGAGTTCTGTGTCGCCCGTGATGCCGAGGTCTTTGCCCTTTTGCAGCAGGAGTTGCTGGTCAATTAAATCGCGCAGAACGTCGCGTTGCTTCTCGTTAAAAACGCGGTCGGCATTGGCCGCATCCTGCTGCTGCACATCTTGCTTGACTTGGTCGCGGCTGCGAACGTATTCCGTGCGCGTGATGATCTCATTGTTTACGCGGGCGATAATCTCTTCGACCACAGTATCGGCCGCCCAAAGAGAGGGGAGCAGCAGCGCGTATCCAGCAGCCAACAGCAAGGAAAATCTGGTCTTTTTCATTAAGGGCTCTCTAGAAACCTGGGGTAGATCCCGGGCGAAAATTGTTTTTCTATTTTACGCCGCGAACAGCGCGGAGGCCAATTGAGCGGGCTGGTTGGCGGGCTAATTTCCTCGTGTGAGCGTGAGCGCGGTCACGTCGTTGTGCTTCGGAACCATGTGCATGAAATCCTGCACGCGTTGCAGGATGTTCTGGGAGAGGTCTTTGGCCGAGGAAGGTCCGGCCTGCAAGACGCTCTTGACTCCCTCCAGACCAAATTCCGCGTGCTTCGACTCGGCCTCCACCACCCCGCGGGAGACCACCGCCAGCGAAGCCTGTGGTCCGAGGCCGACGATGCGGGCATTGGTCGGGGCGAGCGAGAACAGCCCGAGCGGCAGGCCGGTGGCGGGCAATTCGACGAGGCTGGAGTCATCGCGCAGCAGGCCGGGGGTGTGGCCTGCATTCACGTAGCACACCGTGCCCAGTTCTTCGTTGTAGCACCCGGCGAAAGCGGGGCAACTGCGTACGCCTCCGGCCGCGCGCATGATCTCGAGATTCAGACGGCGCGACAGTTCGATCATGGCGTCCGATTCGTTCAGTTCGGAAGCGGCGAAGAGCTGCTCGCCCGACGCGCGGAAACAAGCCTGGGCGGCTTGCAGCACGGGGCCGCTGGTCTCGCGTTTGCCAGCCACATCGAGCAATTCGAAAAGGAAACGGTGCGGGCTGACGCGAAGAAAGTCGTGGAAATCGCCTCCAACACGCGAAGAAAAATAGGCGACCGCCAGGTCAGCGCCCTGGAGCGCGGGGATTTCGCCCTGAACGATCTCGGGAACTTCTTCCGTGGCTGAACCGAACCCGAGTTTTGAAAGAAGCGCTCTCATGAGGGGCGAAAGTAACACAATCCGTGGAGTGGGGCAATGAGCGGGAGGTGGTGGTAGGCCGCCCGACCGCGAAAAAGCGCGCTTTCTCCCGGGTTTCGCCGCGTTTCCCAATAAAATCTTGGAGCATCTCCCCTGTCTGCACGTCACCCTCCCAGGTGACCCGAATCACGGCGAGTTTCCGGACGTCTCCTTTAGTATCCAAACTGAAAGTGTGCGTCTCTGATGCGCACGTGGCAGTTGCTTTTGGCAAGAGTGCTGGTTCTGCGAAAGGAGCGCCATGCACGCACCGTCTCAGGAACATCTCAACGCGGGTGAGCGGGCTTACATCGATCAGGTCATCGTCAGCCGGACGGGACGCCCGGGGGCCCTGCTCGGCATCCTCGAATCCGTTCAGGAACACCACCCCAACAAATATCTTCCTCTCGAAACGCTGGAGTACATTGCGGCGCAGACGAAGATTCCTCTCTCGCGCATCTACAGCGTAGTCACGTTCTATGCGCTGTTCAATCTGCAGCCGCAGGGAGACAACACCATCTGCATTTGCCGTGGAACGGCCTGCCACACGCGAGGTTCGCGCAACCTGTTACAGAGCGTTCGTCTGGAACTCGGATTGGGGCTGGAGGATGCCAGCGAAACCAGCGAGGAGGACAAGACTCTGATGACGACGCCCGACCACAAATTCACGGTTCGCACCGTGGCTTGCTTCGGGCAATGCGCCTTGGCGCCGGTGGTCGAGGTGAACCACCGCATTTGCGGACATGTGAACGAACGTACTCTGCAACGAGAGATTCGCACCGTTGAGCGGGAGAGTTACTGATGCCTCGAATTCAGGACATTGGCGCTTTCAGTGCCGTGCGAGAAGCGGGCCTGGCGAAACTGGTTCCAGCCGTGCCCCGAATTGCGATTGGGATGGGCACATGCGGCAGAGGCAATGGCGCGGAAGGCCTCTATCACGCGTTCGCGGAAGCCATTGACCGCAGCGGCATCAATGTTGTGCTGGCCGGCGTGGGATGCTTTGGCGCGTGTTTCCAGGAGCCGCTGGCGAACCTGCGGCTGCCGGGCCTTCCGCTGGTGCTCTTGCATCGAGTTCAGGCGAACGATGCCGGGCGCATTCTGCACGATGTTTCCACTGGGAATCTTCCACCCGATCTCATTTACTGCAAGGTCGAAGAGTGGGATCACATTACGGCGTCCGTAAAGTACGGACGCGGCTATCCGGAGATTCCGCTGTGGAGCGACGTTCCATTCTTCAAAGGCCAGAAAAAGATCGTCCTGCGAAATTGCGGCTTCATCAATCCTGACGATATTGAGGAATACATCGCGATCGGCGGGTATCAGGCACTGTACAAGGTGCTGATCGACGGCCGACCTGAGAACGTCATCGAGCAGATGAAAGCGTCAAAGCTGCGCGGACGCGGTGGAGCCGGCTATTTGACCGGCAACAAGTGGGAGTTCATGGCCAAGGCCAAGGCCGATCACAAATACATCATCTGCAACGCGGACGAAGGCGACCCCGGCGCCTACATGAACCGCAACGAGATCGAGAGCGATCCACATTCGCTGCTGGAGGGCATGATCATCGGCGGCTACGTGATGGGCGCGAGTGAAGGGATCGTGTACATACGCGCCGAGTATCCGCTGGCCGTGCACCGCCTGAGCCGCGCCATCGAACAGGCCCGTGAATATGGATTGCTCGGAGAGAACATTCTTGGCCGGGGATTCAAGTTCGACATCGAACTGGTGGAAGGCGCGGGAGCGTTTGTCTGTGGTGAAGAGACGGCGCTGATCGCATCGCTCGAAGGCCAGGCGGGACGGCCACGCCCGCGTCCTCCGTTCCCCGCGCAAAAGGGCCTGTGGGGATATCCGACCAACATCAACAATGTAGAGACCTGGTATAACGTCGCGCCCATTGTGACCAAAGGCCCGGCTTGGTTCAGCGAAACTGGGAGTCCGAAGAGCTCGGGCACAAAAGTATTTTCGCTGGTGGGCAAAGTCGCGAGCACCGGCCTGGTCGAGATGCCGCTGGGCACGCCGCTCAAGACGTTTATTTATGACATCGGCGAAGGCGGCATTGGCGGGCGCCAGATCAAGGCGGTGCAAACCGGCGGCCCCTCGGGCGGATGCATTCCGCACGAGATGTTTGATACCCCGGTAGACTACGAAAGCCTGACGCAGTTGGGCTCGATCATGGGATCGGGCGGCATGGTAGTGATGGACGAAGACAACTGCATGGTGGACGTGGCGCGGTATTTCGTCGAGTTCACGCATTCCGAGTCGTGCGGCAAATGCATTCCTTGCCGGGTGGGATTGAACAAGTCCCTGCGGATTCTGAATCGCGTAACCGAAGGCGCGGGCACGATGCATCACCTGGAACTGCTGGATGAGCTGAGCCGCTACATACGCGAGTGCTCGCTGTGCGGCTTGGGACAGACGGCGCCGAATCCGGTGCTGACGACATTGCGCCACTTCCGCACCGAGTTTGAGGACCACATTGTGTCGCGGCGATGCCAGGCTGGCGTGTGCGAAGAGCTTGCGCTTTCGCCCTGCGAGAACAGTTGCCCGCTGCATATGAACATTCCGCGCTTCCTGCAGTTGTACAAAGAGCATCGGCTGGAGGATGCGTTTGAAGCGGTCATCATGGACAACCCGCTGCCGTCATCGACCGGGCGCGTGTGCCAGCATCCGTGCGATACGCGCTGCCGCCGTCAGACGATGGACGAGCCGGTGAACATGCGGGAAGTGCATCGCTTCATCGCGGACGCGATCCTGCTCTCCGATGGTTATGAAGGCATGGTGCAGCGTATTCTGGCGCGCCGACTGGAACATACGGGGCGGAAGATTGCGATTGCTGGCGCGGGTCCGGCCGGTCTGACAGCCGCATTCTATTTGGCCATGCTCGGCCACGACGTTACGGTATATGACGCCAAGGCTGAAGCCGGAGGCATGTTGCGCTTCGCGCTGCCAGAATATCGGCTGCCCAAGAGCGCGCTCCACCGTGAAATCGATTTGATCGAGCGGCTGGGCGTGAAGTTTATTTTCAACACGCGGATCGGCTTCGACATTCCTCTGAACGATCTCGACGATCGATTCGATGCTGTTTTCCTTTCCATCGGAACGTGGAAGGAATCCTGGGTCTATCAGCCGGGCACCGAACTGAAGGGAGTGTATCCCGCGCTGATTTTTCTGGAAGGGATTGCACGGGGAGAAGATGTGCCGATCGGTAACAAGGTTGCAGTCGTCGGCGGAGGAAACGCGGCCATCGATTCGGCTCGCACGGCGCTGCGCAAAGGAGCCGAGGTCACCGTGTTTTACCGCCGCGAACGCAAAGACATGCCGGCGATCGAAGAAGAAACCAAAGCGGCCAAGGACGAGGGCGCGAAGTTCGTGTTTCTAGCTGCGCCTCACCGGGTGATTGGCGACGCCACCGGCAAGGTGAAGTCGATTGAGATCGTGAAGACACGGCTGGGCGAATACGATGCGTCGGGACGAAGAAAACCGATTTCGACCGACGACATCCGGCGCTACGAGTGCGATGCGGTCATCTTCGCGGTGGGCGAGAGCGTGGACTTGGATTTTGCCCGCGCGTCGGGATTGAGTCTGAAGGAAAGTGGGACGATTGAAGTCAATCGTTTCACGCTGGAAACCAGCCGTCCGCGGTTCTACGCCGGCGGGGACGTCATTACGGGCGCGTCGAACGTATCGAACGCGATGGCTTACGGCAAACAGGCGGCCCGCAACATCGATCTGCAACTGATGGAAACGAACCGCTGGGCCAAGATCTTTCCCGAGATCGAGTATGGGAAGGAAGTGCCCGAAGAACCGAGCCCAAATCATCGTCATGACGGCCACATCCTGGCCCCAAGTGCGCGAGTACGGTCGAATGCCGAGGTATTTACCGGATTCACGCATGAGGAAGCGCTGGATGAGTCTTGCCGTTGTTTGCGCTGCGATGTAACCGTCGCGAACGTGAGTTAGGGACGTCAGCTAGGAAGGAGCGAGCCCTTGCCGCAAAAGAAACTGTCAATCCGAATCGATGGCGAACTGATCAGCGCCGTGGAGGGTCAGACCATCCTTCAGGCCGCGAAGGCGAATGGCAAGTACATTCCGACGCTTTGCGATCTGGAAGGACTGACGCCGGTCGGAGCGTGCCGCCTTTGTATTGTCGAGGTCTCGGGAACCGACCGGCTCTTCCCCGCGTGCACGACGCCCATTCAAGACGGCATGTCGGTCACCACGACTTCCAAAAGACTAACGCAGGACCGCCGCATTTCTCTCGAATTGTTGCTGGTGGAGCGGAACCACGTCTGCGCGGTCTGCGTCTCCAATGGACATTGCGAGTTGCAGTCGATGGCGAGCACGATGGGAATCAGCACGGTGCGCTTCGTGTACAACTATCCCAAGCTGGGAGTGGATCTCTCCCATCCGCGCTTTGTGCTCGATCATAACCGCTGCATCCTGTGCACACGCTGCGTACGCGTATGCGCGGAACTGGAGGGGGCGCACGTGTGGGAAGTCACCTCGCGCGGGATCCACTCCAGGATTGTGAGTGACCTGAATCAGAAGTGGGGCGAATCCCGTGGTTGCACCAGTTGCGGAAAGTGCGTACAGGCTTGCCCCACGGGGGCGCTTGCCGAGAAAGGCTGGGCGGTGGAGGAGATGGTCAAAAAGAACGACAAGATCAGCGCGCTCGTACACCGCAGAGAGGTGCAGGTATGAAGAAGGTGAAGGTGGCGACGGTTTGGCTGGACGGTTGCTCCGGTTGCCACATGTCGCTGCTCGACATGGATGCCGCAATCATCTCCCTGGCACAAAAGATCGACTTGGTCTACGGGCCGCTGGTCGATACGCAGGAGTTCCCCGAAGGCGTGGATGTGACCCTGGTCGAGGGCGCGGTGAGTTCACAGGACGACCTCAACAAGCTGCAGAAGATCCGGCAGCGGACGCACCTGCTCATCTCGCTCGGCGATTGCGCGGTCACCGGGAATGTACCCGCCATGCGGAATTCCATCCCCGTGAACAAACTGCTGCAGCGGATTTATGTAGAGGGCGCGCAGGAGGGCAAAATTGTCCCGACGGAGGGCGTGCCTGCGCTGTTGAAGCAGGCGCGGCCGCTGCGGGAGTTTGTGAAAGTGGATATATGCCTGCCCGGATGTCCACCACCCGCGAAGACAATCGCCACCGTGATTTCCGATCTGGTGGACGGGAGAAAGCGCGAGACCGGCCTCGCGGTGAAGTTCGGATAAGGAGCGTCCGATGAAACGCATCACAATCGATCCGGTGACACGTATCGAAGGACACGCGAAGATCGTCATTCAGTTGGACGACAACGGCCGAGTCGCCGGCACCGAATTCCATGTGACGCAGGTGCGTGGGTTCGAGAAGTTCACCGAGGGGCGTCCGTTTTACGAGATGCCCGGCATCACTGCGCGCATATGCGGGATCTGTCCCATCAGCCACCTGCTGGCTTCGTCCAAGGCTTGTGACGCGATCATGGCGGTGCGCATCCCGCCCGCCGCGAAGAAGCTACGCGAGCTCGTGCACTGCGCCCAGATGGTGCAGTCCCACGCTTTGAGTTTCTTCTATTTGTCGTCGCCGGATTTGCTTCTGGGTATGGACTCCGACATGGCGACGAGGAACGTGCTCGGCGTGATTGCGACGCACCCCGAGCTAGCGCGCGATGGCATCGAGTTGCGCAAGTTCGGACTGCAGATTATTGAGGGCTTGGCCCAGGAAAGAGTACACCCCTCGTGGATCGTGCCCGGAGGCGTGAATAGTCCTCTGTCCGGTCAGGTGCGCGATCGCATTCTGTCCGACCTGCCGTCGGCCAAGGTGATTGCGGACCGCACCATTCAATTCTTCAAGAAAGCGATCGATAACTATAAGGATGAGATCGAATTCTTCGGTTCGGCGCCGACCATGTACGCCGGACTCGTCGATCGAAAAGGCAATTTGCAGTTTTACGATGGCGGGTTGCGGTTCCGCAGCGCGAGCGGAGAAATCGTCGAGGATCAAATCGCTCCCGAGGACTACACCGATTGGATCGGCGAGGCAAGCCTTCGCGAGTCTTACTTGAAGGCTCCGTATTTCAAGCCGCAGGGATTTCCCGAGGGCGCGTATCGGGTTGGTCCGCTGGGGAGAATCAATGCGGCCGACCAGTGCGGCACGCCCAAGGCAGACGTTGAATTTGTGGAATTCCACCAGCGCTTTGGGTCACCCGCGCACAGTGCATTCCTCTATCACTATGCGCGGCTGATTGAGATCGTGCACGCGCTGGAGAAGATCGAGCTGTTGCTGGCCGATCCGCAGATTCTCGACAAGCACGTTCGCGCAACCGGAGGCGTCAATTCCCTGGAGGGCGTGGGAATGATCGAGGCGCCGCGGGGCACGTTGATCCACCACTACAAAGTAAATGAGCAAGGCGGCATCACTTGGGCGAACCTGATCGTAGCCACCGGACACAACAATCTCGCCATGGGCCGCGGCATTCAGCAGGTCAGTGAGCATTTCATCGACGGCAACAAGCTGCAGGAAGGCATGCTGAACCGGGTCTCGGCGGTGGTGAGGGCCTATGATCCCTGCTTGAGTTGCTCCACGCACGCCTTAGGCGAAATTGCTCTGCGGGTTCAATTGATGGGCGCGAACGGCGAGTTGCTGGACGAGATTGCGACCCCGTGAGACCGGCCTGATGGCAAGGACTTTCATCATCGGCTACGGTAATCGATTTCGTTCCGACGATGGGCTGGGGATTCATGCGGCGGAAGAATTGTCTCGCGTGCTGCCTGCGGGCGACGCTGAGGTTCTCGCGCTCCACCAACTCACTCCTGAGCTAGCGGAAACCATAAGCCACTCCGAACTGGTATTGCTCATCGATGCTGGACGGCAGGGCCAGCCGGGAGAGATTCGCTGCACGCCGGTCAACTCCCACCGCTCCGAAGCCCCCTTTACCCACCAACTGACGCCCGAGATTCTCCTGTCCCTGTGCTGGGAACTCTACGGCATACGGCCGCAGGCGTTTGAAATTTCGGTGTGCGGAGAGTGTTTCGACCTCGGAGAGGAGCTTTCGCCAAGCGTGGCGAAAACCCTGCCCGTTCTCGTCGACTTCGTGAGGAATTTCGGCGCTGAAACGGCGGCTTCCATCGGAACCGGCCCGGTATTGCCAGTAGAGATCGCGCGGCAGCCGTCCTGAATTGGGGGCTATAAGCCCTCCCGCCCGGCGAATACAAGTTGTTCACGTGGGAAGGAATTGAGCCGGATTCATATCTGGATCCGGATTAATTGCCCTTTGCATTCTTGGACTGGAGTATGCGCGCGGGAGATCACGGCGCAGGGCTGGTGGCCGTGGCCGGCACCGGCGCCGCAGACTTCAACTCGTCCAACTCAGTCAGCACCGCTTGCCAGCGAACCGGGTCCTTCTTCGTTTCGATCGGTAGCGACTGGTCGGAATAAAACTGCAGGATGTTATCGCGCAGTTCCGGTGACATCCGGTCGAACTTGCGGCTCGACAACTGGGCCAGTAACCTTGCGTAGGTGTCGTCCGTGAGCGAGTATTCCGCTGCCTTGGTCACCTGGCCACTATCAAGGTCACAATCGGGAAGCAGGAGCGAGTTGGCGCCCACGGCGTGCAGAAAGATCCGATATTGATCGACAGTCAAATTGATGCTCTTAAAATACAGGTCCTCGGTCTGCGGAGTCGGGTTCTTGAAACCCAGCCCCTTGAACGGGCCGATTCTCGGCATGTAGCGCAAGAGTGTTGAGAGCAGCCGGGTTCCGAATCCCGGCTTCGTATAGTCCTTCCCCCATTCTTTTTCATAGTCGGAGCGCGAGAGCCGGTACAGGAACTCTTTCTTCGCAAAGTCGGGACGCTCGCGCATCAGGTCTTTCTTGTGGGTCTGGAGTGCGACCTGGGTCATCTCCGGGATCACCTGACTGACGGAGAAGCGATAGGAGCCAATGGCTAGATCCTCATGCGCAAGAACATCTTTCAACTCCAGTCCGTAGACGACCGGGAAGGCTCGCTCCAGCAGGGGCTTTGATACTTGAAAGCCAACGAAATCGTGGTATTGCTGCGACGCGTAACGGTTCTTGGCCACTTGCAGCATGTCGAAGCCAAACTCGGTTTTCAAATGCGCCGTCTTGTCTTCCGCATAGGTAACCGACTTGCCGAACTTCGCTCGCAACTTCGGATACTCCACGGCCACCGACTGGTTGACTGCCGGGTGCCCGGTAATGTCCGACGTATAATGCGCCAGCGCGCCCAGAGCGAACGCGTACTCGTTTACATCTGTGCTTTCCAATAACAGCTCGTGGACAAAATCTCCGCTGCGAACGTAGTGCACGAGATTGCTGAAGTCCTTACTGCCGAATGGGTAATAACCGAGGTCCTGGATGACGGCGCCTCCGTAGGCGTAGGCATGCGCCTGCTTGATCTGATCTTCCGAGAGCCCGGGGTATCGCTTGAGCAAAAGAGGGCGGATCTCGTCGGACCAGAGCAGGTCCACGATTTCCTCGTGGGTCAGAACAGAGTAAGCGAACGAAGCGCCGCTGCACATCGCCACGACCAGGAGAAGTACCAACGCGCGGACAGAAAGCAGGCGCCAACCCTTGGCGACGGCGCCCGGCGAGCTTGCCGGTTGGCGCATGGCTCAAATCCGGCCGAGCACCAGGAGAATGATAACGATCAATAGGACCAACCCCAGTCCTCCGGACGGAGCATAACCCCAACTTCTGCTATGCGACCATCTTGGCAGCGCACCAAAGAGAGCTAAGATCAAAATCACGATCAATATGGTTCCAAGCATGTTTTACTCCTTGAATGCCCGCGTTGAGATAGCATTCCAACGGCGTTCCCGAACAAGCGGCTTTGATTCCATCTTATTTCAGCGCGGCGTCCCCGCTCCACAGGTTTCTCAACTGGAAACCCAAGGTCGAGGGGACAACTTTTTTATAAGCGATTCCCTGTTTTCTTACTGGTCAAAACTGCTCATTGTAAAGATGAGGGTCGAGAAATCGGATTTTGTGCCCTCGTGGAAATGCGGGGCGACAATAGCGAGCGGATCTCACGCCCACACCGGCGGAACATCCCTTCGCATCGCTGCGTACCGCCAAAAAAATGGCGCGAGCCCAGGGAGTGGACCCGCACCAAAGTAAAGGTCATCGACTTTCTTGTACCTCTTTCTTACGAATCGAGCGGCATGGCGCAATACGTCGCAGTCAATCCGCTACTTACGAGGTTCTTGTTTACCTGCAGGGGGCCGGGTTGCTTTCTCAGCCGGCGCTGCTTTCTGAGGTGCAGCCTGCGCACGAGGTGCAGCCTGCGCACGAGGTGCAGCCTGGGCACGAGGTGCAGCCTGGGTACGGGGGGCAGCTTGGGCACGAGGCGCAGGCTCGGCACGAGGTGCAGGCTCGGCACGGGGTGCAGCTTGGGCACGAGGGGCAGCTTGTTGACGAGGGGCGGGCTGCGCACGGGCCGCCTTATTCTCATTCGTCCGAGTAGCCGCCGCCTTATTCTCGGCTGCCCTGTTCTCATTCGTCCGAGTAGCCGTTGCCTTGTTCTCGGCCGCCCTGTTCTCATTCGTCCGAGTAGCCGCCGCCTTATTCTCGGCTGCCCTGTTCTCATTCGTGCGAGTAGCCGCTGCCTTGTTCTCAGCCGCCTTGTTCTCATTCGTGCGAGTAGCCGCTGCCTTATTCTCGGCTGCCCTGTTCTCATTCGTGCGAGTAGCCGCTGCCTTGTTCTCGGCCGCCTTGTTCTCATTCGTGCGAGTGGCCGCTGCCTTCTCGGCCGCTCTGTTCTCATTCGTGCGAGTAGCCGCTGCCTTGTTCTCGGCTGCCCTGTTCTCATTTGAACGAGTAGCCGCTGCTCTATTCTGCGTGGCCTTATTCGCGGGTGCCTTGTAAGGCGCTCCCGCCTGCCTGGCCGCTACCACGCCGTGACCGCTAAACTCCGCGGGCTTGGCAGTTGCGGCGATTGCCGGCCGCCCGTGGTTCACGGACGCCAGGAGCGCATGGTTGGTGCTGGCAGCGTGCATATGCTGGGTTTGCAGTTCCGCTGGCGGCCTGTGTTGCTCGTGTGTCGCTGTCTCTTCTGCCCGGGTCGGGCGGGCGTTGATTCCACCGGAGCCGCCGTTATAGCTGACGTGGTTCATCCTGGTGTGGTTGATTACGGTCCTGCGGTAAACATTGTGAATGTTCCTGACGTCCACGTTGTTCACCGAACGGTTATAGTAGAAGGACCCGTGATTCCAATATCCGCCTTCATAGCCGACGCCACCATAGCCGAAGCCGTAATTGACGCCACCGTAGAAACCGACATGCGGACCCCAGTAACCGTCGTTCCAAGCGTAGCGGTCACCGCTCCAGCCCCAATAGCCGGGAGTCCAGAGGAAGCCAACTTCGGGAGCCATCACCCACGTGCCCGGCACCCAGTAATAGCCTTCATCGCCATAAGCCCAGTAACCGGGGGTCCACAAATAACCTTCCCCGGGGGCCATGGGTTGCGTGTACACAGGCAGCGCGGGCGGAGCGATCGTGATCGACACGCCGAACTGCGCGAACGAGGCGACCGGTACGGCGAGTATGAGAAAGGTTAGCAATAGCATACGGATTGTGCGCATTTTGAATCACCTTGCCAGATCATCCTTCGGTTGCCCGGTCCTACCTTGCTGCTTCGGGCTGCGTGGATCGAACGGCGACGCGTCGCTACAAGGATTCCACTGGAGACACCGCCAAATCTGTGCGGTACTGCTCACTTTCCGCGAATTTCCCATTTTGGTAAGTGATCTCTTTTTTGAAATGACATCTTGCTGGCGCTGAAAAAAAGCGGCGCGAGCCCAGACACTGGACTCGCGCCGATAAGGTAGTTAAGCTGGTTGCGCCCTTTAGAACGGGCCGTTATAGTGCAAAGCTGAGTACAAGGCTAACCCCAGGGTAGGATGCGTTGCACAGGTAATACACGCCGTCAATTTCGATAACATAAACGTCTTGCGTGTAGAGCCAGTTGCCGGGCCACGGGTCAACGAATCCGAACGAATAGCCACCGTATTGGAAGCGGCGATTGCTGTAGTCGGTCTGGCTGACACGGAACGAGTGTTCCCGTCCAAAATTTGCCTTGAATTTGTCATCGGGAATGCGGCCGCTACCGTTACCACCGGCGCGCTGCTGTTGTTGGACGTTCTTCTGTTCCTGTTGGTTGTTCTTGTCTTGCTGCTGGGCGTTTCTCTGTTCCTGCTGAGCATTCTTGTCTTGCTGCTGGGCGCTTTTCTGTTCCTGTTGCGTGTTCTTGTCTTGCTGCTGAGCGCTTTTTTGTTCCTGTTGGGTGTTCTTGTCCTGTTGCTGGGAGTTTTTCTTTTCCTGCTGAGTATTCTTGTCCTCCTGCTGGGCGTTTTTCTGTTCCTGGGCAGGCTGGGCTTTCTGTTCATCCTGCTGGTCGTGCTGCTCTTGTGCGAACGCCGGAGCCGCGACTCCGAGGGCCAAAGACAGAACTGCCGTGCTGATCACTCCTGCGAGCTTCATGTGTGTTGCCTCCATTATCGAATCGTTGTGTACGCTTGCCCTACCGCAAGCTTCCTGTGGTCGCGTTGACCGGGGTGCCAATGGCGTCGCCGGACACGAGAAGTTCAACTCTCCGATTTTGCTGGCGTCCGGAGGCGTTGTCGTTTGAGGCTACCGGCAAAGTGTTGCCGAAACCTTGGGCTGAAACCGAATTCGTCGCAACTCCTTCTTGCACCAGGTAATCGCGAACCGATCCAGCACGATTCTCAGACAATGTTTGATTCATTGAATCGCCGCCCACATTGTCCGTGTAGCCGCCGACTGCAATGTCAAGTCCAGGATAGGCGAGCAGAATACCGGCGACTTTCGCCAGTTTCTCCCGTGCCCCCGGCTTCAACGAATATTTTCCGGTGTCAAACAAGACATCGGACATGCTGACGATGAGCCCGCGCGCGCTATCGCGAGTCTCAAGAATGAGATTCAACTGCGCCGACAATCGCGTGCGCATGGCCGCTTTGTCGGTTTCCGCTTGCTGCGCGGTCTGCTGTGCCGCTTGTGCATCCAAGCGGGACTGATCCGCATCAGCTTGGGCTGCGGAGAGTGCGGTTGCCGACGACGCCTGATTGCTCGCCATATCGGACTGAGCCTGCGCGGTCGCAGACTGTGCATCCGCAGCGTCGGCGCGGGCCTTCGCTGCATCAGATTCTGCTTGAGTTTTGGCGGTTCGGGCATTTTGGGCATCGAATTCGGCCTGAGCCCTTGCCGCTTGAGCTACCGCCGCATCAGACTGGGCTTGATCTTTCTGCCGGATCGCGTGATCGGCTTGCGCCTGCGATCGTGCCTGAGCGTCGCTGGAAGCCTGACGTTCGTTTGCCAGGCCTATTTCGTCCAGTTTCTTGACGGCGATTGCGCGGGCATCTTCGGAAGTCTGCACTGCCTCGCGAGATACCGCGATTAACGGTTTGCTGTCGATGTGTTTTCTGGTGGCATATTCATCGGCGTTGTTCATCAACTGCACAGCATGCTGGTAGCTATCGCTGGCATACTGCTCGGCTCCCTCGGATTGGGCGATGCGCAGGGCATTCCGCGCTTCAAAGAATTCCAAAGGCAATCTGGCGTTCAAAACCACCGGGTCGAACTTGTAGCCGGTCGGAATGTAGCCGCCGCGCTCCATGAGTTCGTACTTTGCATTCACCGCCTCGGTAGTTCCTTTCGTGCTTTCGCGAACTACGTTCTCAAGCACAACCGCGTTGCTGGGCTGACGCACGGCATAATAAGGCTCCGCGGTAACGATCAGAGCGAAGGCCTGAAGGTCGGTGGTCACGCGCAGCTTGCTGCGATGGTTGTCGCCGACTAATACTTCGCCCAGGTTCACGGCCCGTCCTTCGGGAGATATCGCCCACAAAACGTAGGTTAGATACTCATTGCCGAAAGTTGTCGGTTCCCGCAGGTCGGAAAATTCCGCATCCACCTCAATGGATCCCCGCCTGCTATTCACCTTGGCTTCGCCATTCGCTGAGGGCATTAAATCGGTGCCCGCGAAGTCGAGCTTGGAGGCGCCACTGCGATGCTCGTAGTTGACGGCCTGAACATTGCGGCTGACCACGTTCACCCGAAATATGGGCGTCGGACTGATAGGCTCGACGACCACGGTGACTTGACGATTGGTTTGAGCAAATGCGCTTACACTGAGGGCGATTCCGACGGTTAGCAAAAACTTGGTGTTCAAAGTATCTCCTTCATCAGGCAGGTGTCTGCCAGGTTGCGTTTTGTCGATCTGGTGTGGTTACGTTCAGCCTTTTTGACCAGTTTCCTTTACGTTCCAATATGGATGCCGGAAAGGGAGTGAAAAAGTCCAAAGACGTTCAGGAGCCACAGAACCACGGCAATGATCACGACGCCGTTCAAAATTGACTTAATAGTTCTCTGCATGGGAATGAAGCGATTTACCAGCCACAGGAGGATACCCACCACGATGAGAACTTCCAGCAGTTGAATTAGAGGCATGATTTTTGACCTTCCTTCTTTGTTGTGGGCTAACTCCTCTCATCCGCTTGGAGTCGCTGCCCGAGTTTTCGGTGTTCGAGGCTCTTAGGGTCGAATCGTGTTCCGCCGTGGGATTTCGCGACGTACACACGGACGAAGAATGCCGATTGGCTGGATGTGGTCACTTGGCCGGGACTTGATCAGGGCCCTACCCGCAGCGACCTGAGAATGAGAGCTGCGAATCAGCGGTCGCGGCTCCGTCTGCACACTCAGGAGAATAAAGAATGACAGGTGCGGACTTTCATGTCTGAGCAAGACAGCTCACATGCGGAGGCTGAGGTTTGTCAGGATAAGTCCTCACCGCGTCAAAAGTGGACACTGTGAAACGGCGACCGTCGTCGGCCAAAGCCGCTTGGGCGGCGCTTTCTGAGAGCATGGCGGGGGCTATGCCCTTTCAAGCACTCGCGGGATCGACTTAGTCAGATTCCCGCAGGACGGCGATATCTGGGCTGCCCAGGACTACTCAAATTCCTCTCCACAGCTCACGCAGACCGGATACGTACATTTCTTGATCGTGAACACAGCACTCCGTTGGGCGGTGACGACATTCGAAGGAAAAACTGGAAGATCCGAAGCAGCGGCTTCAGAAATCCTCCACTCGCTGCCGGCGCTCGCAACTGCCATGGGCGTCCAGCCAATCCAGCAGAGAACGCACGCTAGAACGAGCCAACGCGATCGCGCAGTCGGCAGCTCCGTAGTAAATATTGATCGTGTCGCCATCGGGGTTCATCGTGTATCCGCACGGGAAGACGACGTCATTGACGTCGCCGTGGCGTTCGTAGTCGGTTTCCGGGCCAAAGATCCACGAATCTCCTCGCAGCAGGCATTTTTCCGGATTCTCAAGATCGAAGAGCGCGACACCCAGCCGGTACAAACAGCCCGAAGGCGTGTGCCGGACTCCGTGGTAGAGCACGAGCCATCCCCTGGAAGTCTCGATCGGCGGCGGCGACAACCCAATTTTGTTGGCGTCCCACCAGGCGCCCTTGCGCGCTTCCAGCATGAGCCTGTGCCTCCCCCAGTAGCGCAGGTCGGGAGAATAAGAAACCCAGATGTGTGCTCCGAGGTTCGTCATGGGCCGATGAATCAGGGCCCAAAATCCATTGATTCTCCGGGGCAGAAGCGCTGTATCTTTGTCGTCGGGCGGCATGATGACGCCGTAGCGCTCGAAACTGCGAAAGTCTTTGGTGAGAGCCAGAGAAACTCCCGGGCCACCGCGCGAATAGGAGGTGTAAGTGACTGCATATTGCTCCAGTTCGGGCACGAAAGTGATGCGAGGATCCTCGATGCCCCAGATTTCCTCGGGATACTTCTGCGGGTTGGGCATCAGTGTCGGCTCGCGATCGATCTCCCATCCATCGACGCCATTTTGAGAGCGCGCGGCGCACAGATGCGATAAACCACGCCGGTCCTCCACTCGGCACAGAAGCAGAGTCGTTCCATCCGGCAACAAGGTCGCGCCGGCATTGAACACGCTGTTGATGGAGTACGGCCAATCCCTGCCCGTCAGGATGGGGTTGCCAGGGTGACGCAGAAGCAGCGGAGGGTAGTGCGAGCTTTCGACGTTCAGAATTGCTCTTTCGGGAGCGGTCATTAAGAATTTTCCAGCCTTTCAGAGGGTTGCAGTGAGCGCATCTCCAGAAGCGCCATCAAAAACGACAGCGTCGATTCCGCTCCCTGATTTTGATTAGCGCGGTCGGGGTGCAGGCCGTCCCGGCAGCCGCCGGTGACGGAATCATAAAGAGGGAGTTGCAGATCGTTGTCGCCCAAGAACCAGTTGAAAGCCGACCACGCTTCGCGGCGCCAGCGGCTGTCCCCAGTTACGCGGTAAGCTTCGAGACAGGCGGAGACCGCGCCGGCGGCTTCAATCGGCTGTTGATCGAAGCGGGCTTTTTCTCCGCCCTGGTGATAGAAGCCCTGCGACCCGATGGGGACAAAGTGGTGGTTGGTTTCGCAACGCTGCGTTTGCGACAGCCAATCCAGCGCTTCGAGACCGGCGGAAACCATACGATCATCCGAGCAAGCTGAACCCACGCGCAGCAGCGCTTGGGGTAGTCTCGCGTTGCCGTAGGCTAGAACGTTTTCGAACCACTTCCAGTCCGGACCTCGGATCGCTTCATACATATCGAGCAATCGCAGGCTGAGCGCGGATCTTACTTTCTGCGCGTCGCGGTCTCCAGGATAGGAATCGAGATACTCCTGAATTCCGAGCAAGGTATAGGCCCAGGCTCGGGGGCTGTTGAAAGCCACAGCCACGGGGAGGGAAAACTCGAACAGGCGCCCGGCAGCGCACCGCAATGCCTGATCTTCAGAGCGGCCTAAAACCGTTCCCAGCGCCCACAATGCGCGCCCATGGCTATCTTCAGAACCTTCGGTTTCGTTCCACCGGCGATCATAGCCGAGAAAGTTTCTGAATCTCCCTGTCGCTGGATTAAAGGAGTGCTCCAGGAACGACAAATACCGAAAAGACGAATCAAGTCTGCCCGCGTCCGGGGTAATGAAGTCTGGCGTAATGAAACCTGGAGTAAAAAGATCTGCTGTATCTGACCCGGCGTTTTCAAGCCGATGGTCGCCGAGTTGCGCCAGCAGCACTGTGAAAATGAGCGCACGAGCGTTGTCGTCAGTGGTATAGCCCTCAGCTCGATTAGGAATGGTAAAGATCGCGTGCTGCAGCATTCCCGTGTCATCGGTCAGCTCGTTCACGTGAGTGAGTTTTAGGTCGGGCAGCTGATTCAGCAATTTCGGGGTGGTGCGAGCCGAGTACTGAACCCGAGGACTTTTCATGCGGTCGCTGCGAACCCGGACAAAGCTTTCCATGTAACCTTGCGCGACTTTCTTCCACACCATATCGCGGGCGAAGAGGTAGGCGCGCTTGCGCATGGCATGGCGTATCGCGGGAGTGTCCAAGAGCTCGATGGTCTTTAGTGCGATCGCTCCGGGATTTTGAAACGGAACCAGCGCGCCCCGGCGGTCGTCCAACAACTCAATCGCGTGCCAATAAGGAGTCGAAATGATCGCCTTACCGGCTCCGAGCGCATAGGCAAGCGTCCCGGAAACGACCTGCTGCTCGTAGCGATAAGGAGTGATGTAAATGTCGGCAGCGCCAATGTACTCGGCCATTCCCTCGGGGCTGACGAAACGGTCGTGGAAGATTACCTGCGACTCCACCCCCACTTCCTTTGCCAGCGCTTGCAAGCTGGCTCTATATTTATCTCCCTCGCGACGGAGGATATGAGGGTGGGTAGCGCCGGCGACAATGTAGGCAACATTCGAGTGCTTGGACAAAATCCGCGGCAGCGCTTGAATGACGTTTTCGATACCCTTGTTCGGGGAGAGCAAGCCGAATGTGAGCAGCACCGCTTTCCCTTCCACGCCAAAACGGTCCTTGTAGAAATTGGGGTCGAGAAAGGGCAGGTCCGGAACGCCGTGAGGAACCATGTCGATCTTGCTGCCGGGCACTTTGAAGATTTCCTGCAAAAACTGAGATGAGAGCTGGCTCATGACAATGAGGCGGTCCGAAAGCTCTGCGATCTCCTCCATCACGCGCCGTTGGTCCGGATTCGGTTCGCGAAGAACAGTATGAAGCGTGGTGACGACCGGCATTTTGAGGCGCCGCAGAAGGCTTAAAATGTGACCTCCCGCCGGACCTCCAAAAATTCCATACTCGTGCTGCAGGCAGACCAGATCGAAGTTGGTGAAATTCAAAAAGTCGGCGGTTTGCTCGTAAGACGACAGGTCGTCCTGCGCCAGTGCGAGTCTTACGCGCTCCGGGTACGCATACCCGGATTCCGTGTCGTTGACCGGCACTGCAAACAATCGCGCCGCGCCACACTCCGTGGAAATAGCATCGCACAAGTCGGTGGTAAACGTGGCAATCCCGCACTGTCGCGGAAGATAGTTGCCGACGACGGCGATCCGGCTCGGAAGTCCCGCGTCCGATTGCCACCGAACCTGCGCTGCGGGCGTTTGGCGGGAGGCCACAAGGCCGCCGTCAACAAGTTCGAGTGTTCCGGTCGAGGGTACTGTCTCAATGGCCGACATCGATATCCCAAAGGTTGCTCGGAGCGTGGAGAAGGTTGATGAAAGACGAAGTGTCCGCTCGTCAGCGCTGCGCGAAAAACGGGCTAAAACGCTTCATTGCACTCGTGTTGTAGGGCATTCTCTCAGGGCAGCGCCCAAGATTCAGTATCGGCTTTTTAGGCGAGGAGGACTGGTCAAAATTGACCAAGTTGAAATAGCGGGAAACAACCCTTGCATCGTTTATATCGCATGTATGGGCCCATCCGCGACCACGGGTGGATGCGCCCCTGCTGCATGCTGAAAGTGCATCGAATGCTGTCAAACGAATGGGGTGCCAAACCGCCTAGCTCCATGCGAAACTGAGCGCATGAAGATCATCGCTGTGATTCCGGCACGGCTGGCTTCGACGCGCCTGCCCCGCAAGATGCTGCGCGAGATCGCCGGTGAGCCCTTGCTGGCGCTAACCTACCAGGCCGTACGTCGCTGCCCCCAGCTCGACGAAGTCGTGGTGGCTACCGACTCCGACGAAATCTTCCAGTTCTGCGAGCGCCGCGGCTTTGGCGTGCGCATGACTTCATCCGCCCATCGCTCAGGCACCGAGCGTGCTCACGAAATCTCCACCGTCATTCCTGCCGATATCTATATCGACGTCCAAGGCGATGAGCCGCTGACTCGCCCTGAACACATCGCCAAACTGATCGAAGTCATGCGTCCCCCCGAGGTCGAAGTGGGCACGCTGAAAACTCCAGCGGCTGACATCGACATCAATAATCCAGGCGCCGTCAAGGTGGTGACAGATGTTGCCGGACGCGCCCTCTACTTTTCTCGCGCCACGATTCCTTTCGATCGTGACGGCGCGCATCCCCGATATTACAAGCACCTCGGAATCTACGGACATCGCAAGGATGCGCTCGATAAGTTCGTGCGCTGGCCGGAGTCTTCGCTCGAGCGCAGCGAGCGCTTGGAGCAGTTGCGCTTCCTGGAAAATGGCGTCCCGATCTTTGTCGCGGAAACGCCGTTCGACACGGTTGGAGTCGACACAGAAGAGGATGTGCAGAGGGTCGAAGCGATTTTGCGACAGAAGTGACTTGGACACAGAAGGGCGACACCCACCACAGAGGCACGGAGAAGATCCTTTTCTTGGTTTTTCCTCTGTGCCTTTGTGTCTCTGTGGTGGAATTGGGTCTTGCCCCGCATCAGTGCGACTTCGCCCAGGCTTCGGCGGCGGCGATTCGCTTTGTGATCGCTGGATGCGAATGGAGCAGCCATTCCACCCAGCGCGATGGCGCTTTTTCCGCGAGGTTCTGCTCGGCCAGCTTATTCATCGACGAAATAAACGGTTCGACGCTGGCCACGGACTGGAAGCAATAGCGGTCGGCTTGCCGCTCGTTGAAGCGTGAGTAAGCGTTGAGCGCGGGCATCAGCAAAAACGAGAGCACCGTCGAGACCAGAATCAGCAGCGGCAGATCGGCAAAATCGGAAATGGTCTCGAACATGTCGCGGCGCTCCACCGCGTAGCGGAGAACCTCGTTGGCCAGCCAGAAACCAAACAGCGTGATTCCCGCCTGCACGAAAATGCTTTTCAGAATGTGCCGGTGCACGTGGTGCCCGAGTTCGTGCGCGAGCACGGCTTCGATTTCGTCGTCGGAATAATTGTCCAGCAAGGTGTCGGCGAGAATGATGCGCCGGGTCGCGCCCAGTCCGGTCAGCGCGGCGTTGGCCTTCTTGCTTTTCTCGGAGAGATGCCACTTATAGACCCCGCGCACCCGCGTGCCCGCGCGTTCGCTCAGAATGATCAAGCGGCGCTTGAGCTCCTCGTTTTCGAGCGGCTCGAATTTGTAAAAGATCGGAAACAGCACAACCGGCGCCAGTTGTGCGAGCAGCACCACGAGCCCGAGGAAGACCGCCCACGCGATCACCCACCAGTGCTGCGGAGCCTGGCGCATGAGCATGTAGAGCAGTTCCACCACAATCGCGGCCATGACCAGCCCGACCAGCAGGCCCTTGAATTCGTCCCAAAGCCACGAGCGGAATCTCTGGTTGGAAAGGTTATAGCGGTGCTCCAGACGGAAACCGTAGTACTCGAGCGGAGTCCCTATCACCTTGCTGGTCAGCACCAGCATCAGGACGTAAAGGAAAACCGCGAAAGAGTAATTCTGCCCAGCGCCGCGCTCCGCCAGGTCGCGGAGCGTTCCCGTCCAACCCGTAGCCAGGAGCACGACCAGCAGCCCCAAGCCAATCGCGAAATCGGCAACGCCCATCCACCGCTTGATGCGGTTGTAGCGGCGCGATTCCGGGGAGTCGGCAAGAACAGGTGCGGCTTCTTGAGCGGCTGTCATCGTGAGAGTGTCACTATCCTATCGCGTTCCGCGGCTGCTCTGCTTGCGCGGCGCCAGACGCCCTCGGCTGTCCCCGGCACATATGGCCTTACGAATGTCGTGCGAGGTTGCCGAGCTTCGCTCGGCTGGGCAGCCGAGGGCGGCTGTCCCTACGCCTGCCGTACGAATCGTTCGCCGGCTTCAAGAATTTCCTCGACCAGTTCGGGCGTCGCCGCCTCAACATAGCAGCGCAGCATATCTTCGGTACCAGAGGCGCGAAACAATACCCAAGGGTCGGCGCCGTTGCCATGCTTGGGAGCGTCGAGGTAGAACTTCACGCCGTCGCGATTCTCTTTGCGCAAGATGGAATAGGCGCCGAGTTTGGTAGTCTGCGGATCGGCGGCGCGTCGGATGGCGCTGTTCTTGATCTCATCGGAAATGTGCAAATCGCGCCGGCCATAGTAGTGCGCTCCGAATTCACGCTGCAGGTCGGCGACCAACTGGCCGAGCGGCTTCTTCTCTTCCGCCATCACATTCGCCAGCAGGAGCGAGTTGAGAATGCCATCGCGTTCCGGAAGAAAGCGTCCGTATCCGATGCCACCCGATTCTTCTCCTCCAATCAGAATCTCATGCTCCATCATGAGGTCGGCAATGTACTTAAAGCCGATGTTGCATTCGTACAGCTTGCGTCCATACTTGGCGGCGATGCGGTCCATCATGCCGGTGGTATTGAAAGCGCGCACCACATCGCCCGGCCACTTCTTGTACAACAGTAACCAGTTCAGCAAAACGCACATGCACTTGTGCGAATCGACGAAACTGCCGTCCTCAGCGACCGCGCCGATGCGATCGGCGTCGCCATCGGTCACCAGGCCAGCATGGCATTTCTCTTTCACCACGGTCTCCTGCAACAGCGCGACGTGGGGCAGAATCGGTTCAGGATTAATGCCAGGAAATAGAGGATTCACTTCCTGACGGATCGCCACGTAGCGGATGCCGTGCGCGTCAAATATCTTCGGAAGAACTCCGCGGCCGGAGCCGTACATGGAGTCGATGGCAAACTTGAAATTCGCGCGGCGGATGAGATCAAGATCGGCAAACTGGCACACAGCCGCGACATAGGCAGGCTTAAGATCGACCTCTTCGATTTTCGCCACGGGGATTTTCGCGGGCGGGCCATCGCTGGGAGCGGCGCCTCCATCCAGTTCGTCTTCGATCATCTTCATGATGGCGGGCGTGGCCGAGCCTCCAAACTTGGCTTTGAACTTCACGCCATTCCAGTTCCACGGATTGTGGCTTGAGGTAATCATCACTCCGCCCGCCGCGCCCAGCTTTTTGACGTTGTAGGAAACTGTGGGCGTGGGCACGTAGTCGTTGGCCAGGAGTACGGGGATACCGGCGCCAGCGATTACTTCAGCGACGGCGCGAGCCGCGCGGTCGGAAAGGAAGCGCGTGTCGTAGCCGATGATGATGCCGTGAGTGGGGTCTTCGTGCTTGAGCACGTACCCAGCAATCGCGCCCGCCACGCGCCGCACGTTGTCGAAAGTGAAATCGTCGGCGATAAGGCCGCGCCAGCCGTCGGTACCGAATTTGATTTGGGTCATGGGTTCCGTCGTTCGTCCTTCGCTCTCCGCTGTTCGTCGTTCGCTGTTCGCAAATGCAGACCCCTCGCTGCCGCCCGGGATGACAACCAAGGGGTATCGCGAACAGCCAACGACGAACAGCGAACAGCGGACGCTCACACCAGTTTCTTCAGCTTCTTCTCATCCAGATGCTTCACTACTTTGCCGACCTCCTGCGATTGATCGAGCGTAGTGACCAGCAGGGCGTCTTCGGTCTCGACAATCACCAGGTTGCTCACGCCGACCAGCGCGACAAATTTGCCGGGCGCGTGAACATAATTGTTCTTCGCATTCAAAGCAAAACTTCCGGAAGCCGAGATCAGGTTCCCGTCGGCCGGTTTCACCCTCGCCACGTGGTGCTCATGCAGCGATGTCCAGGAGCCGAGGTCATTCCATCCGAAGTCGGAGGGCAGGCAGAAGATGCGCGACCGGCCTTCCCCTTTGGCGGATCGCGGCTCCAGCACCGCATAGTCGATGCTGATGTTTTCGCACTTCGGATAGAGTTTTCGAAATGTGTCCGCGAACTTGCGCGTGCCATAAGCGGCAGCAATCTTTTCGAGCAGCGGAGCGGTGTTGGGAAGATGCTCGCGCAGCGCGCTGGCGAGGGTGTCGGCGCGCCAGAGAAACATGCCGCTGTTCCAGAAATAATTTCCCGCGTCGAGAAACTGCTTAGCCGTGGCCAGGTCCGGCTTTTCGGTGAAGCGGCGCACCTGCAGCGACCCTTGGCGGTCGGCCGCTCCCGCCTCGATATAGCCGTAGCCGGTTTCAGGCCGAGTCGGGCGGATGCCGAGCACAACGGTGTTTTCTCCGGCAGCGGCAATCTCGATTCCTCGGCTGAGAGTCGCGCGGTATTCGGCGGGGTCGGCAATAACGTGATCGGAGGGAAATAGACCGAGCACCGCATCGGGGTCGTGACGCAGCAAGAGAAATGCCGCTAAGCCAATCGCGGGCGCTGTGTTGCGTCCGGCAGGCTCGGCGATGATCTGCTTCGGAGGAAGTTTCGGGAGCTGACGCAGAATGGCAGGGCGCAAGTCGCCATTCGTGATGATCCAGAAACGGCTTGGCGCGGTCATGGGTGCGAGGCGCGCGATCGTCTGCTGGATCATGGTCTCTTTGCCGTCGAGCGCGAGCAGTTGCTTGGCGCGGCGCTTGCGGCTCAGCGGCCAGAAGCGCGTGCCTCGGCCGCCCGCCAGAATAATGGGATAGAAGTGGGAATGCGTCTTCACGGTCGTTGCAAGCCTAACATCTACGCGGGGCGACGCGAAAGCGCTCTAGCAGAAGAGCGCTCTTGGCTCTTGGCTTTCAGCTAAAAGCCAAAGGTCAAAAGCTGAAGGCGAATTTTTCGCACGCTGTTACAGTCGCGTGGCGGGCTCCGGCACGGTCCCGCTGGGCACACTGGCCTTCAAGAATTCCAACTGCCACTGCGGGCGCACGGTGAAGACTTGGACGGCGGCCGGAATCACAACCGCGTCGCCCTTGGCCACTGTCACCGGGTCGCGGCCCTGTGCCTCGACAACTCCGCAGCCTTCCACCGCGACCAGGATTTGCACGGAAGTTTCTCCTGAATCGCAGGTCGTGGAGAATTCCTGCGGCGCTTTCAATTCAAACAGGTCCACCGCGAAATACGGTGCGGCAATCATGGAAGAGCGCCGGTTCTTGCCGCTACCCATGCCAACCGGCGCGGGGCGAATCACTTTGCCGGAGTCATTGTGTTCTTTGATCGAAGCGAGGCCGCGCTCCAGATGCAGCGGGCGCGGGCGTCCGTAATCGTAGAGACGATACGTGGTGTCGGACTGCTGCTGCGTCTCCACAATGACGGCTCCCGGCCCCAGCGTATGCACCGTGCCGCCGGCCACGTAAATCATCTCGCCCTGGTAGACGTTGATCCAGTTGAGCAGTTCTTCCGCGCGCTTTTCAACGATGCCTTGCTCGAATTGAGCAACAGTAACACCGGGCTTCAAGCCGAGCGCAATCTGCGACCCGGGCTTCGCGTGGGCCACGTACCAACATTCGGTTTTGCCCCAGGGCTCGCCGAAGCGCTGCGCAGTGGCGTCGTCCGGGTGCACCTGGACGGAAAGTTTCTCTTCGGGAAACAAGAACTTTAGCAGCAAGGGAAAGCGCAGAGGATCGCGCGCCGCCGTGCCCACAAGTTCGGAACCGAATTCTTTGCTCAGGTCCGCGAGCGATCGTTTTCCCAGGGGCCCATTCGCGACCACGCAGTTGTCACCGGTGAGCCATGCTTCTCCGATGCGTTCATTGAATTTGTGATTGGGATAGATGGCAGAAAGATCGAGCGTACCCCACGGGCGCGGGTCGAAAGCGGGCTGCATCAGGAGCGGGTAGAGTTGGGTCATAGCGTCAAACTGTGAAACGAGTGGCGCGTTCCGCAAGTTCTTGGCATAAACCCATGCTGTCATCCTGAGCGAAGCGAAGGACCTATGCATTCCGGCGCTACACGCGAATGCAGAGTTCCTTCGCTTCGCTCAGGATGACAGCCAGAATTTATGGGTCGCAATGCTACAGCTCGCCAAAGAACTTCCGCAGCCGCTCCAGCGCCTTGTCGATGTTTTCCATCGACGTAGCGTACGAAATACGGACGTGTTCGGTTGTGCCGAAGCCTTCTCCCGCAACCGTGGCAACGTGCGCCTGGTGCAGCAATCCGTGCGCGATATCGGCGCCTGAGTTCATCCCACTCTTTCCAAAAAATGCCGAGACATTGGGATACACGTAGAAGGCGCCTTCCGGCATCGTGCACTTCAGCCCCGGAATCGACCGCAGTCCGCCGACGATGTGATCGCGCAGCTTGATGTACTCCGCGCGCATTTCTTCGACGCACTGCTGCGAGCCGTTCAGCGCCGCGACCGCTGCCTTCTGCACAATCGACGTGGGATTCGACGTGGACTGGCTCTGCAATTTCGTCACCGCACCCACAACCGGCGCGGGACCCAGCGTGAATCCCAGACGCCAGCCGGTCATGGCGTAAGTCTTTGAAAGCGATCCGACAACCAGAAAGCGGTCGCGATATTCGTTCAGCGATCCCACGGAAAAATTCTTGCCGGTGTAGTTGAGATACACGTAGCACTCGTCGGAAATCACCCAGATGCCGCGCTCGTGTGCCAGACGAATAACGGCAGTCATGTCGTCCGGGCTCATCACTGCCCCCGATGGGTTCGACGGCGAATTCAAAATGATCAGCTTCGTCTTCGGCGTGATCAGCCGTTCCACCATCGGCGCGGTCACGCGGAAGCCCTGCGCCTCGTCGGCCGTAAGCAGCACGCAGTTGCCGCCGACGTAGCGCACCATGTCGTTGAACGAGACCCAGTAGGGCACGGGCAGAATCACTTCGTCGCCGTGATCCACCAGGACCGAGATGACGTTGAACAGCGCGTGCTTGCCGCCCACCGAAGCGCATGTTTCCTCGCGCTTGTAGGCGGAGCCGAAATCGGTCGCGTGGCGGCGGATGATGGCGTCCTTCAGTTCAACCGTACCGCCGACCGGCGTGTACTTCGAGAAATTGTTGTTGATGGCAGCAATCGCCGCGTCTTTAATGTGCTCCGGCGTGGTGAAGTGCGGCTCGCCGGCGGTCATGTCAACCACGTCGATTCCCTGCTGGCGCAGCTTCTCCGCTTCGGCAACGGCGGCCATGGTCGCGGAGGGCTCGATGCGATTGATGCGTTCCGTCAAGCGGACGGGATGAGTGACAGGTGACACGACGGTGCTCATAATTTCCTTGCTGCCCTCATGATTTCTTTTTTCTGGACTTGCTCTTGCCTTCGGAAGGCGTCTGGCCCGCGGCCGGATCGCCGTTCTCGAATTTGTGAGCCACATCTATTTTCTCACGAAGCTTCTGCGCGACCAGTTCAGGCACCAGGCAAGCGATGGATCCGCCGAGTTGCGCGACTTCGCGCACCAGACGCGAACTCAGGTACGAATATTTTTCGGCGGGCATCATGAACACCGTCTCCAGCCCGGGCTGGAGTTTGCGATTCATCAGCGCCATCTGCAGTTCGTATTCGTAGTCGCTGATGGCGCGAATGCCGCGCAGGATGGTCGTCGCCTCGACCCGCAACGCGTAGTCCACCGTGAGGCCCTCGAAAGTGTCCACCGAGACGTTGTCAAACCCCGAGGTCATCGCCTCCAGCATCTTGCGGCGGTCGGCGAGGCTGAACAGCGGGTCTTTCTCGGGATTCCGAAGAATGGCAACGACCAGTTCGTCGAAGATCTTGCTGCCGCGCTCGATCAGGTCAAGATGCCCGTTGGTGGGAGGATCGAACGATCCGGGATAAATGGCTTTAATACGCTTCACAGGGCCCTCAGTCTACGAAAGGAGGATTGTATGCGGTGGGAAGCGGGAATGGCAATCGAAGGGTGATTTGGGAGTGATTGAGTAAATATGGAGCGCCGGGTGTCTCCGCCCGGCTCCCCATTGATTAACTGGACGTTCGCGGTGTCTACCGTCTCGCCGGCACTTTCGCCGTGTCCGCCGCCGAGGGCATGGTCGTAACCCGTCCCTGCGTGCCGGTAGCTTGCGCTGGAACCGCTGCTGGAGCCGGAGACGCCGCGGCTGGCACCATCCCCAGAGCTTTGCGCACTTCGGCATCCAGCTTCGCCATCGTGTCTTTGTTTTCCTTCAGGAAGGCGCGGGCGTTCTCGCGTCCCTGTCCGATGCGCTCGCCTTTGTAACTGAACCACGAGCCCGATTTTTCCAGGATATTGCTGTTCACCGCCAGATCGAGCAGGTCGCCTTCGCGCGAAATGCCTTCGCCGTAAAGAATGTCGAACTCCGCTTCGCGGAAAGGCGCCGCCACTTTGTTCTTCACGACTTTGACTCGTGTGCGCGAGCCCGTGACCACGTCTCCTTCTTTAATGGCCGCAATGCGCCGGATATCAATGCGCACCGACGAATAGAACTTCAGCGCGCGCCCGCCCGTCGTGGTTTCGGGGTTGCCAAACATCACGCCAATTTTCTCGCGAATCTGGTTGATGAAAATCAGGCAGGTGCGCGACTTGGCAACCGTCCCCGTCAGTTTGCGCAGCGCCTGCGACATCAGGCGCGCCTGCAGGCCCATGTGGCTGTCGCCCATTTCGCCGTCGAGTTCAGCCTTCGGGACGAGCGCCGCCACCGAGTCCACCACCAGCACATCAATGGCGTTC
>Ga0182030_10001924_pt1 | contig 43592 bp, 36 predicted proteins | sample 812S3MmetaG_FD_121299 | JGI IMG/M metagenome (GOLD analysis project Ga0182030, IMG submission 121299) | Permafrost microbial communities from Stordalen Mire, Sweden - 812S3M metaG (Illumina Assembly) | ecosystem: Environmental > Terrestrial > Soil > Wetlands > Permafrost | place: Sweden... | reverse complement strand
GACCTCCCGCCAATCCACCTGGTGCACCTGAGCCAGGGCGCCCAGTCCGGCCTCGATCATCCGGTGGCGTGCGGGCGCACTGATCTGGGTGAAGAACCCCTCGGAGGGGTACGGCGGGCTCTCAGCCGGAATCTCGCCCTCGACGAAACCCATCACGAAAAAGGGCTGCCCCAGTACCGAAGGGTCCGCCTCGTAGCCGACGAGCGGGGCCACGGGCACCCCCCCGGCACGTCTGAGGGCCTCCATTACCCGGTATTGGATGTCGACCTCCACCTCCAAGCCGGGCACCTGGGTCGGGTAGATCGGGGGATCGGCCGTCTCCCGGCGCAGGACGAAGCGCTCCGGCGTGCCGCCCACCGTCGCGTCCACCAGCCAGGTCTCGGCGGAGTAGCCCCCCTTGGGCCGGCCCAGCGAAGTGATGGCCACCGGTTCTCCTCGCCCGAGTCGGCGCTCCAGCCATTGGGCCAGGGGTGCCTCCACCCCGTCGGCCGTCGCCGTGTTCCTGCTCAGATCACCGTTCGTTTCGCTCATCATCCCGTCCTGTGCGCCGGCAGTGGGCAAGAATCGTATTCTAGAAACGGAGGAGGAGCCATGACCGAACAGCACCCCGACGACGAGTTCCATGCTCCCACCAGCGACGATCCTTATTGGACGGAGACGTGTTGGTTCACTTTCACCGTTCCCGAGCGCCGCTTGTCGGGTCAGCTGTATCCGTTTTTCCAGGCCAATCAGGGGACGGCGGCTGCCGGCGCCTACTTCTGGGATGACCGGGGTGACCAGCCGTGGAACTGTCGGTACGCCAAGAACTTCTGGCACCTCCCGTTCCCCACGACCCCTTTGTCGGACCTGTCGCTTCCCAACGGGATCCGCTACCGCTGCGTCGAGCCCCAAGCCCGCTACGAACTGGCCTACGACGACCCCGACGGTGGTGACGAACTGCACGTGGAGCTCACCTACGAGGCGGTGGCCAAACCCAACTACCTGGGTGAGCATCACCTCGACCAACCCGGTCGTTACCGGGGCACCATTGTGCTGGGAGGTGAGACGATCGAAGTCGACTCGTTCGGTTTCCGGGACCGTTCCTGGGGGTCGCGGGCCCAGTTCGGTCAAGGCCTCACCAGCTCGTCGGCCCAGCGCGGGGGCTACAGCTATGCCACGGCGTCACCCGAAGACGGATTCCACCTCATCACCATGGACTTCGGCGCCGGTTGCCAGGGAATCCACGGGTACCTGTTGCGCCACGGCGAATGGTCGAAGGCCACGGGCGGGGAACGGGTGGTGCTCGAACGCGATCCAGGCACCGGGTGCCCGACCCGGGTGGCCATCGACCTGGTCGACGAATCAGGCCGCAGCATCCACGCCGAAGGACAAGGGCACAACCGCATCGGGGTGCACCTCAACCCGAATCTGTTCACCTGGAACTGCCTGACCCGCTGGAGCTTCGACGGTGTCGAGGCGTGGGGCGAGGACCACGACAACTGGAGCGCCCCGGCCGCCCGGCGGTTCTTTCGGGAGTTTTTAGGCTATAACGCTCCGGTGAGCACAAACTCCTGAGGAGGGTCGGGGCGTCCCCGCGCTCGTTCACAGGATTTTCCAAGCTTTTTCTCGGCGTTCTCGGAGCTTTCTCTCAGGATCGGCACAGCCAGATTTGGTGTAGTTACCCAGATCGCCGCACGACTAGCTGTAGAGAAGGAGCACCCAGGCAATGAAACGGTTTTCCCGGCGCTTTGTAGTCGCGAACTGTGTGCTGGTGGTGGTCGTCGCAGTATTGGCCTACTTCGGCATCGAGACCATTTTCCCCTCTTCGTCAGCCGCCGCGTCGGGCCGGACCATCACGGTGACCAACGGCACGGTGAGTTCCTCGGTCAGCGCTTCGGGAAATGTCGCGGCAGCCACCGTCGACTCGTTGACCTCGACGGGCTCGGGCAAGATCACCGCGATCGATGTCACCGTGGGATCGAAGGTCACCAAGGGGGAGGTGGTGGCGGCAGTCGACCCCACTACCGCCAACGAGGCGCTGCAGAGCGCCGAGATCCAGCTCGAATCGGCCCAGGAGACGCTGTCCAACGCTGAGAACTACGGGGGCGAGACGGCGCAGCAACGGGCCTCCGACAATTACTCGCTGTCGCAGCAGGAGCAGACGGTCACCACCGACCAAACGGCAGTGACCACCGCAGAGGATCAACTGGCCGCTGACGAGGAGTTGTGCGCGACGACCACGACAACAACCTCGACCACTACGGCCTTCGTGACCACCACGACCGCGCACACGACGCCCACCTCTAGGGGCGGTACGACGACCACCACCAACGTTCATAACTCCCGGCCAAGTGGTGCATCGGCGGCCAGCCTGGAGGCCGCGTCGAGCCCGACGGGCACCACCGGGTCAGGATCGTCCGCCTCCTCCTCCACCGGCTCGACTACCACCGGGTGCGCGGCGGAGACGTCGGACCAAAACGCCATCACCCAAGCGGAGAGCGCCTTGACCCAGGCGCAGAACCAGGTCACCGCCACCAACCTGTCCAATGCGGCCAAGTACTACGTGAGCCCTTCGCAGCTGGCCGCTGACCAGTTGGCGGTGACCGAAGACCAGCAAACGGTGACCACTGACCAGCAGGCGGCTGCCGGCACCACCGTCTCGTCGCCCATCGCGGGCACCGTCACGGCGGTGGAGGAGGCCGTCGGGGACCAGGTCACCGGTTCGGTGGGTAGTTCTTCTTCCAGCGCCTCCACCGGCTCGTCCTCCACCGGCTCGTCGTCCACCGGTTCGACGGGAGGCTCCAGCTCCGGGCTGGGGTCGTCGTCCACCGGCTCGTCCTCGACCGGTTCGTCTTCGACGGGTTCGTCGTCCACCGCTTCGAGCTCCAGTTCCGGTGGCACCACCCTCCTCGAGGTGTCCGACCTCTCGCAGCTCCAAGTGGTCGCCGGTTTTGCCGAGGCCGACGCCTCGCAGATCGCCGTAGGTCAGCCGGCGACGGTCACCCTCGACGCCCTCACCATCTCGGCTGTAGCCGGCAAGGTCACCGCGGTCAGCGATACGTCGACCACGGTCAGCAACGTCGTCGAGTACGACGAGACGATCACCATGACTTCCGCCCCCTCCAGCGTGCAGCCCGGGATGACGGCCACGGTGGCGGTGACCACAGCGTCCAAGACCGATGTGTTGGAGTTGCCGACCGCGGCCATCACCACCACAGGGACCGCGTCGACGGTGACCCTGCTCAAAAACGGCAAGAAGGTCACTCAACCGGTCACGTTGGGCCTTGAAGGCGACACCACCACCCAGATCGATTCGGGGTTGGTGGCGGGCGACACGGTCATCGAACCCACGGCGTCGGTCAGCACGTCGGGCTCCACGTCGACCCGCACCGGGACCGGAACCAGCGGTCTCAGCGGGTTGACCGGCGGCGGGGTCACCGGTTTCGGCGGTGGGACCTTCACCGGCGGGGCCGGCTTCACCGGCACGGGGAGGGCGGCCGGGTGAGCGCACCTGAGGTCCCGGACGCGCACCTGTCGGCGCCGCAGGGAGCGCTGGTCGACCGCTCCCCGACGCGACCGGTGATCCAACTCGAGCGGATCGTCCGGACCTACCAGATGGGTGATGTCCTGGTCCACGCCCTGCGCGGTGTCTCGTTGCGTGTCGACCGGGGCGAGTTCGTAGCCATCATGGGGCAGTCCGGGTCGGGGAAGTCAACCATGATGAACATCCTGGGTTGCCTCGACGTCCCCAACCGCGGTCGCTACCTTCTCGACGGCGTCGACGTGAGCAAGCTCGACGAAGCCACGCTGGCCCGGGCCCGGAATCGCAAGATCGGTTTCGTGTTCCAGAGTTTCAACCTCATTCCGCGCACCTCTGCCCTGTCCAACGTGGAGTTGCCCATGGCCTACGCGGGGGTCCGCCCGCGCGAACGCCTGAAGCGGGCCAAAGCGGCGTTGGAGATGGTGGGACTCGGTTCGCGCATGCATCACATGCCCAATGAGCTCTCCGGAGGCCAGCAGCAGCGCGCCGCGGTGGCCCGGGCTATTGCCACCAACCCGTCGCTGATCCTGGCCGACGAACCGACAGGAAACCTCGACACCCAGTCAAGCGACGACGTGATGTCGATCTTCTCCCGTCTGAACGAGCAAGGGCGCACCGTGGTGCTCATCACCCACGAGCAGGAGATCGCCGACTACTGCCGTCGCACGATCCGCTTGCGTGATGGCCGGATCATCCATGACTCCGCCGACCCCGAAGCGCAGCCGTACACGCCGGCCGGGGCCCGGTGGACCACGTGAGTCCGCTCGAGAACATCCGCATCTCGCTGCGGGGTTTGCGGGGCAACAAGTTGCGATCGTCGCTCACCGTGCTCGGCATTCTCATCGGCGTCGGCGCAGTGATCATCCTGGTGGCTGTGGGCAACGGTTCGTCGGCCGCCGTTCAGTCGCAGATCAAAGCGTTGGGCACCAACACCGTCACCGTCATGTCGACCGGTCGTTTCGGGCGGGGGCCGGCCACCACGGGCACCCAGTCCCAGTCGGCCACGCTGACCGCAGCCGACGTCAAGCTGTTGGAAGACCCCGACCAGGCGCCTGACGTGTTGAGCGCCTCACCGGTGGTGTCAGCATCGGAAAGCGCTACCTACTCCAGCGCCACGGGAAGCATCACGGTGACCGGCACTACCAGTACCTATATGGCCGCCGAGGGCTACTCGTTGGAGGCTGGGCGCAACCTGACCACATCCGATATCAGCAACCATGCGCTGGTGGCCGTGGTGGGCCAGACCTTGATCTCCGATCTGTTCACCACAGGTACCAACCCGATCGGTCAGCAGATCGGGATGGGTTCGGCTCGCTGGACAATTGTGGGGGTGCTGGCGTCGAAAGGGTCGACCGGGACGACTGACGAGAATGCCGTGGCGTTGACGCCCTACACCTCGGCCGAGGATCAACTCACCGGGTACACGGCGTCGTTCAACGAGCTGATCGTGGAATCGAAGAACTCCCATGACGTCGACGCGGCGGAAGCCGAAACCGAGACCATCCTGGCCTCGGCTAACAAGACCACAGTGGCTGATCTGCCCTTCCGGTTGCTCAACGAGAGCAGCCTGCTGTCGACCTCGCAGTCCACCAATGAGACCTTCACCGTGCTGCTCGGCGCGGTGGCCGCCATCTCGTTGCTGGTCGGCGGGATCGGCATCATGAATATCATGCTGGTGACCGTCACCGAACGGACCCGCGAGATCGGGATCCGCAAAGCGATCGGCGCCCCCAAGTCGGCCATCCTGTCGCAGTTTTTGACCGAGGCGGTGATCTTGTCGTTTCTGGGTGGCGTGGCCGGAGTGGCGGTCGGATTGATCGGCAGCCATTTCAAGATCGTGGGCATCAAGCCCGTGGTGAGCGGAACGTCGATCATCGAAGCGTTCGCGGTGGCCATCGCCATCGGGGTCTTCTTCGGTTTCTATCCCGCAAACCGGGCCGCTTCCATGCGGCCCATCGATGCGCTGCGTTACGAGTAGTGAGGGTTACGAGTAGTGGAGGAGACACCTGTGGCAAATGATCGGCCCACTACGGAGCTTCCGGTGGTGGATGAAATCGCCGACGGGCCCTACACACTCGAAGACGACGCCTTGCCGCCGCTGGAGGTCGACGACGAGGAGTGGTTGGCCGCCGGTCCCCCTCGCGGTTTCCGCATGCGCGGCCCGACTGCCGGTCTGCTGGCGCTGTTAGTGGCGGCCGGCGCCTTCTGGGGCGGAGCGGTGGCCGAAAAGCATCACAATCCTCCAGCGGTGGCCGCCACTCGCAGCACTTTCGGGGCCGCGGCCCTGGGCGGCACCACGGGGTCGGCCACCGTAGGCACCCTGAGCGCGGTGAAAGGCAACACCCTCACGGTGACCGAGACCTCAGGGACCAAGGTCACCGTCAAGATCTCCTCGTCGACCCAGGTCAGCAGGACAGGCCTGGGGTCAGCAGGTGCGCCCAAAGTCGGTGACACCGCAACCGTCGTGGGAACGGCGGGTAGCAACGGCACTGTCGCCGCCACCTCCGTCACCCTCACTCAAAAGGGTGTGACGGTCACCCGGGGCGGCTTCGCTGGTCGCTTCGGCACCGGGACCGGCACCGGCACCGGCACCGGCACGGGGACTTCTGGCACAGGGACGAGCGGGCTCGGTGCGACCACAGGAAACTCGGGTACCGGCGCCACCGGCTTCGGGTCCACCGCCAGCACCGCGACGAGCACTGCGACAGGTTCGTCGGGGTCCGCGGCGACGAGCGGCGGTGACGGCAGCACGTTCGGGTTCAGCTCCGGCGCAAGCAGTACCAGCACCACCGGGTAGCCAAATTTCAACACGGTTTGCCGGGACGCCGGCGAACCACGGTCGGCGAACTCGAAAACGAGTCCCAGGGGTTGCTGCGCCGGAGGTGGGCGCCCAGCTCACGGGCCGTGACGAGTTGCTGCTAAAATCGGTCGGGTACCGGGGCTGACGGGAGAAACCATGTGCCTGGGCATACCCGGTCAAGTGGTGGAAATGGTGGCCACGCACCAGCATCTGGCTCGCGTCGAGGTGTCGGGCGTGACCCGGGTCATCAACGTCGCACTCGTGGACGACGAGCGTTTGGAACCCGGTGACTGGGTGCTCATCCACGTTGGGTTCGCGATCTCGAAGATCGACGAGCAGGAGGCCCGCGAGACCCTGGACTTGCTGCAGCTCATGGGCCAGGCCTACGGCGAAGAGCTCGATGCTTTGCGGAGCTCCACAGCCGGCGGAGGGAACTCCGGAATCAGCAGCCACAGGGGAGGTTGACTAAGCGTGCGCTTCGTCGACGAGTACCGCGATCCGGTGGCCGCCCGGGCCCTGGTGGCCCGCATCACCACGCTGGCGGGCGACGACCACTTCAAGTTCATGGAAGTGTGTGGCGGCCACACCCACACCATCTATCGCCACGGCATCGAACATGTGCTGCCCGCCAACATCGAGTTGGTCCACGGGCCCGGTTGCCCGGTCTGCGTCATTCCTATGGGTCGGGTGGATGACGCCATTGCTCTGGCCAAAGCTCCCGGGGTGATCTTCACCACATTCGGGGACATGATGCGGGTGCCCGGCAGCAACGGGAACCTGCTGAAGGCCAAAGCGGAAGGAGCAGACGTCCGCTTCGTCTATTCGCCCCTCGACGCCCTACAGATCGCCATCGACAACCCCGAGCGCGAAGTCGTGTTCTTCGCCGTGGGTTTCGAGACCACGGCACCGTCGAGCGCGCTGACCCTGCTTGCCGCGCGCGATCGCGACATCGCCAACTTCAGCGTCTTCTCCAATCATGTGACCATCGTGCCGCCCATCAAAGCCATCTTGGAATCACCTGATCTGCGTCTCGACGGCTTCCTCGGCCCGGGGCACGTCTCGACGGTGGTGGGTCAGCGGCCCTACCGCTTCGTCCCTGACACCTACGGAAAACCGTTGGTCACCGCGGGATTTGAGCCGCTCGACATTCTCCAGGCCATCGCCATGCTGCTGACCCAGATCCGCGAGGGTCGCTGTCAGGTGGAAAACCAGTACACCCGAGTGGTGCGCGAGGAAGGCAATCCCCGGGCGTTGGCCGTGCTGGGTGAAGTGTTCGAGCTTCGACCCTATTTCGAATGGCGGGGCCTGGGGTTTATCTCGCAGAGCGCGCTGAAGCTGCGAAACGAGTTTGCCCGCTTCGACGCCGAGGAGCGCTACCCCATTCCCGGGGTGCGGGTCGCGGACCCCAAGGCTTGCCAGTGCGGCGAGGTTCTCAAGGGCGTCATCAAGCCGTGGGAATGCAAGGTGTTCGGCACGGCCTGCACGCCGGAAACACCGATCGGCACCTGCATGGTGTCGTCTGAGGGCGCGTGTGCGGCGTACTACAACTTCGGTCGACTGCACCGGGAAGCGGCGGTGACGCTGGGGCGGCGCGAGGCGCTGAGGAGATGAACAAAGCGGGGCCCGAGCCGCCAGTCCGGCGCCGGCTCCGGGTGACCGGAGTGGTGCAGGGCGTCGGGTTCCGCCCGTTCGTTCACCGCCTGGCCCGAGAGGAGGGCCTGGCCGGCTACGTGGGCAACGACGGCCAAGGGGTGTTCGCAGAGATCGAAGGCCAGGCCGCGGCGCTCGCCCGCTTCGAGCGGCGCTTGGTGGCGGAGGCCCCGCCCCTGGCCCGAATCGACGACGTGTCGCAACACGAATCGGTGGCCCGGGGCGAGCGCGGTTTTCGCATCGTCGAAAGCCGCGACGAAGGCGGCGCCCCGACGTTGGTGGCTCCCGACGTGGCCACGTGCGCCGACTGCCTGGCGGAGATGTTCGATCCCGCCGACCGACGGTACCGGTATCCCTTTATCAACTGCACCAACTGTGGGCCGCGCTTCACCATCACGATCCGGTTGCCCTACGACAGGCCAAACACCACCATGGTCCACTTCGATCTGTGCCAATCGTGCGAGACGGAGTACCGGGACCCGGCGGACCGCCGCTTTCACGCGCAGCCGGTGGCTTGCGCCGACTGCGGACCCCGAGTGTGGTTCGAACCGGTGCAAGGGACCACGACTCCCGTGACCGGGACCGATGCCGCCCTTGGCGCAGCGCACGCGGCGTTGGCCCGAGGGCAAATCGTCGCCGTCAAAGGGATCGGTGGGTACCACCTGGCCTGTGACGCCACCTCAGCGTCCGCCATCGACCGGCTCCGGGTCCGCAAGCGTCGACCGCACAAGGCCCTGGCGGTGATGGTGCGCGACCTCGCGGCAGCGGCCCGGGTGGCCCACATCGACGAGCACGAAGCGGCGCTGCTCTCCAGCCCACAGCGTCCCATCGTGGTCGTGCGCCGGCGCCCGGACGGCCCGCTGCCCACGACCATCGCCCCCGGCAACCCGCAGATCGGCCTGTTGTTGCCCTACAGCCCACTGCACCATCTCCTGCTGACACCGGTACCGGGAGCCGACACGGCCCCTTGGGCGCTGGTGATGACCAGCGGCAACCTGAGCGACGAACCGATCTGTTACGACGACCATGATGCCCGCCGACGCCTGGCGGCCCTGGCCGACGGTTGGCTGACCCACGACCGGTCCATCCATGTGCCCTGCGATGACTCTGTGCTCCGGGTCGAAGCGGGAAGAGAGCTCCCCGTCCGGCGCTCTCGGGGCTACGCGCCCCTGCCCGTCAAGCTGCCTTTTGAGGTCGAACCCCTCCTGGCCACCGGGGGAGAAATAAAGAACACCTTCTGCGTAGCATCGGGCCGCCACGCCTGGATGAGCCAGCACATCGGCGACATGGGCAGCGTGGAAACCCTTGCCGCTTTCGAGCGCTCGGCCCGACAGTTCCAGGCCATGTACGGCGTCGCACCGGGCCAGATCGCGGCCGACACGCATCCGGGCTATCACATCCGCCGTTGGGCTGAGCAGGAGAGCGGAGCCGTGGTGCACGGGGTCCAGCATCACCACGCCCACATCGCCGCGGTCATGGCAGAGCACCAGGTCCCGCCCGGCGAACGCGTGGTGGGATTCGCGTTCGACGGCACCGGTTACGGACCGGACGGGGCCATCTGGGGTGGTGAGGTGCTAATAGCCGGGTATGACACCTTCGAGCGGGCGCGTCATCTTCGTTACGTGCCGCTGCCGGGCGGTGACGCGGCGATCCGCAAGCCGTACCGGGTCGCATTGGCGCACCTGTATGCGGCGGGGATCGAATGGGCCGACGATCTTCCGCCGGTGCAGGCCGCCGAGCCAGGCGAGTTGCGCGTGCTGGAGCGCCAACTGGATCGTGGCATCCACTGCGTTCCCACCTCCAGCATGGGCCGTCTGTTCGACGCCGTCAGTTCTCTTCTCGGGATCCGCCACGTGGCCTCCTACGAAGCACAAGCGGCGATCGAAGCCGAGTCGTTGGCGCTCGAGCATCAATCGACGGCCCGCAGCTATCGCTTCGCCTTGGGCGACGGCAGCATCGACCCCCGGCCCGTCCTGAAGGCAATGGTGTCCGACCTGAGAGCGGGGCACGATACGCGGTCCATGGCGGCCGGGTTCCATTTGGCGGTGGCCGAAATGATCGGGACCACTGCTCAGCGCCTGTGCCGGCGGATGGGAACGGACCAGGTGGCGCTGAGCGGCGGGGTATTCCAAAACGTCCTGTTGGTCGGCTTGGCCCGCGACGCGTTGACTCGACGTCACCTCAATACCCTCACCCATCGGCTGGTTCCCCCCAACGACGGCGGTTTGGCGCTCGGTCAAGCGGCCATCGCCGGGTACCGGGCTGCCCCATGAGCACCCATCCACTCGCGGTGGCGACCGGCGACGACATCGAGGATGCAGCCGACGTGCTCGGCCTCGCCGCGTTGGCCCTGGCCCGCCGGTTCAGCGCGGGAGCCACCCTGTGGTGCATAGCCCCCCAATGGCCCGAGCACGGCCGCCATGTGGCCGTAGAGTTTGTCCACCCCGTTGTCATGGGCAAGCGGGCCCTGCCTGCCCTGCACGTCGAGGCCGGCGACCCGGAGTCCACGCTGCGCCTGCTGGCCCGTCCGGGGGATGTCCTCTTGGCTCTGGGGTCGGCCGACGAGCCCCGCACCGCCGCTTGCCTGCGCCGGGCGGAAGCGTGGGGCCTGACCCGGATGTGGTTGGGCTTCGGTCAGCGCCCCCCGGCCGGCTACGCCGACTACGTGATCTGGGTGGATGGGGAGGCGTCGGAGTTGGCGCCCCGCTCCGGCGAACTGGTGCTGCGCTATCACCTCTTGTGGGAGTTGACCCACGTCGTCCTCGAACATCCGGGCCTGACCGTTGTCGGGCTCGACCCGGAGTGCGCGGCAACGGGTTGCATCACTTGCTCGGACCAGGCCTGCGTGGGCGAGGTGCGGACTCCGGGCGACGGCGGGCGCGCCGAGGTGGTGGTGGGCGGTTACCTCCAGACCGTCGACGTCAGCCTGGTGGACCCCGTCGCCCCCGGCGATCTGGTGCTGGTGCACGCGGGAGTGGCCGTCACCGCGATCGAGCTCCGCCGGTGACGGGCGCTGAGGCTACAGGGTTTCTCTACCCGTTCATCGAGGCCGAGAAGCGCGACGCGTCGGACCTGGTGGCCGCGCTGGCCCGCTCGGCGCAGGCCAAAATGCGCGACAGCACGGCCCTGCGCCGAGCGACGGTGGCCTCCTCGGCCGCCACCCTGGCGCGCCTCGCGGGCACCATGGCCGCCCGGTTCGCTACAGGAGGAAGGCTGTTCGCTTTTGGCAACGGGGGCAGCGCCACCGACGCCGAGAGCGCCGTAGCGTTGTTCCGGGATCCGCCGTGGGGTCGCGCCCTCCCTGCCCTTTCTCTGGTCGAAGACCGAGCGGTGCTCACCGCCTTGGCCAACGACGTCGGCTTCGATCTGGTGTTCTCGCGCCAACTGATGGCCCACGCCCGCCGGGGCGACATGGCGTTGGGCATTTCCACCAGCGGCGACTCGACCAACGTGCGGGTGGCGTTGGCCGAGGGCCGGCGCCGAGGCATGCTGACCATCGGGTTGTGTGGCTACGGCGGTGGCGCAATGCTCGACGATCCAGTGATCGATGTTTGTCTGGTCGTGGACTCCGACAGCGTGCACCGCATCCAAGAGACCCAGGACGCGCTGGTGCTGCACCTGTGGGCTGCGTTGCAGCATCACCTCGAGTCGGGGACCGCCGAACCCGAGGAGACTCCGTGACTCTGAGACGCCGTGACTGACCTGATCCGCGACCGGGAGGCCGCGGTCTTCGAGCGTATTGAAGCTTTTCGCCGACGCCGGCCCCGCCTCCTCGACGACGTAGTGACCCTGGCCCATGGGGCGGGGGGCAAAGCCTCCGCCGCCCTGCTCGACGCCATCTTCCTGCCGGCATTCGCCAACGACACCCTCAGCGCGCAGACCGACGCGGCCGTCGTGACCCTTCCCTCCGGGGAGCGCCTGGCTTTCTCTACAGACTCCTACGTGGTCAAACCGCTGCGCTTCCCCGGTGGCTCCCTCGGGCACCTGGCCGTTCACGGCACGATCAACGACCTGGCCATGATGGGCGCCGCCCCGCTCGGCCTGTCGGCCGCGTTCGTCGTCGAGGAGGGGCTCCCCATCGACACGCTGCGCGAGATCGTGGCCGACATGGCCGAAGCGGCGGCGCTCGCCGGTGTCCCCGTGGTCACCGGCGACACCAAAGTGGTGGATCGCGGCGCAGCTGACGGCTGCTATGTCTGCACTGCAGGCTTCGGGGTGGTGCCCGCGGGGCGCGACCTGTCGGCGGCCAGGGTGCGCGACGGCGATGTGGTGATCTCCTCGGGCACCATCGGCGATCACGGCATGGCGGTAATGCTGGCCCGGGGCGACCTGGCGATCGAGGCCGACATCTCCTCGGACACCGCCGCCCTCCACGGGCTCGTCGAATGCCTTTTGGCGGCCGCCCCCTCGACTCGGTGGCTACGCGATCCCACCCGGGGAGGTCTGGGCACGGTGTGCAACGAGTTGGCCAAGGCCGCGCAGCTGTGCGTGGTCCTCGAGGAGTCGGCACTGCCGGTCCGCCCCCAAGTGGCCGCAGCCTGCGAACTGCTCGGCATCGACCCCCTGTACGTGGCCAACGAGGGCAAGCTCGTGGCGGTCGTCGCCCCCGAAGAGGCCGACCGCGCCTTGGACGCCCTGCGGGGCGACCCTCACGGCCACGACGCGGTCGTCATCGGCCGTATCCAATCCGAACACCCGGGTATCGTCGTGTTGCTCACCACTTTCGGAGGAACCCGGATCGTCGACATGCTCGTCGGCGACCCGCTGCCCCGAATCTGCTGAACGAACCTCAGCGGGTGGTGAGGCCCCCCGCGTAGGTCCCCAGCACACGGGTGAACGTGGCGTGGCGGCTCAACTCGGCCAGGGCTTCGATCATGGCCGGCGTGTCCGAGCGGCTCTCCAGGTCGGCGTAGAAGACGTACTCCCAGGGCCGGCCGGCCTTGGGCCGCGACTCCAGCTTGCGGAGGTTGAGGTGGCGCTGGGCGAACGAACCAAGGCACTGGTAGAGGCAACCGGGCACGTGTCCCACCCCGAAGACGATGGACGTCTTGTCCGGGTCGGCCAGCGGCGCGGGATCGCGGCTGATGGCCCCGAAGCGCGTCGAGTTGTCAGGGAAGGTCTGGATGCGCTCGGCCAGGATGCTGAGCCCGTAGAGATCGGCGGCCCGGCGCGAGGCGATGGCCGCCGTAGTCCGCAATTTTTCGTCGACGATGCGCTTGGCCGCGCCGGCCGTGTCGTAGTCGGCTCGGGCGACGGCGCCCAGCGACCCCAGGAACTCCTCGCACTGGGCCAGGGCCTGGGGATGGGAAATGACTTCGGTCAACTCGTCGAGCTCCACGCCCGCGAAACCGAGCAGGCAATGGTCGACCGGGACCGCGATCTCCCCGACGAGGTGCAACCCGTGGCGGAGAAAGAGGTCGTAGGTCTCGTTGATGCTGCCGGCCTGGGAGTTGTCCATGGGCACCAGGCCCAGATCAACCTGGCCCACCTCGACGGCTTCGAAGACCCGTCGGATCGAAAACGTGGGCCGCAACTCGAAGTCGGGAAAGAGAGTCAGGCAGGCTTGCTCGGAGTAAGCCCCGGATTCACCTTGAAACGCGACGACAGGCACCGCTAAAGGCTAGTCGCCTTCGAGGGCCTCACCGCCCGGGCGCCCCAGGCCCGACGCTTAGCCCAGGCCGCTGAAATCGATCTGGTTGGTGGTCATGGCCGCCCCGAACCCGCCGTCGACGATCAGGTTGAGGCCGTTGATGTAAGTGGCGGCGTCGCTGCCCACAAAGGCCAGTGCGTTGGCCACCTCGGTGGCCGTGCACAGCCGCCCGTTGGCTTCTCGGGCCTGCCAGTCGATGACCTTCTCGGTCATGACCGCCTTGAAGTCGACCAGCAACGGGGTCTCGACTGCGGCCGGGCACACACTGTTGGTCCGGATGCCCTTCGTGGCCGACGCCCGGGAGGCCTGCATCGTGAAGTACTGAATGACTTCCTTGGAGAAACTGTAGGAGTCGGCCACCAGATCCGGGTGGGCGTCCACCCAGGCCAGAGCCTCATCCCACTCGTCGATGGCGACGAGTTCCTGGATCGCCTCGACGTGATCCGCCCAGCGGTTCCCGGTGATCGAACCGGTCTGGGTGATCGAGCCTCCCGGACGGATACGCCCGCTCAGTCCCTCCCCGAGCCGGCGGGCGGCCAGGTAGTTGACCGACAGCACGGTGCGGGCGGGCAGGGTGGCGGCCACCCCGGCGTTGTTGAACAGTGCGTCGATCGGGCCGGGGATGGCCTCCATCGCCGCGTCGATCGCTCCAGGATCGCTCAGGTCGGTGCGGATGAACTCGTCGATCTTGCCCGACGGTTCCGCGATGTCGAGCGCCGTGATGTGTTCGGCCCCCAGCTCCGCCAAGAGGGTTACCAGCTCTGCGCCGATACCGGAGGCGGCACCCGTGACCAGCACCCGCTTGCCGGTGTAGGAGAAAGGATTTGTCATCGGAGCGCACTGTAGGCGCCGGCCCCGCCGCTTGCCCGTCCCGGCTTCATTATTCTGAGCTCTGGTGACCTCCCAACCGGTACTCACGCCGCTGACCGAGTCGGCCATGTTCTTGGTGATGACCTTCGATCCGGGAGCGGAAACCGACATCCGGGACCTGCTGGCCGATCTGTCGGGACTGCAGCGCACCGTCGGTTTCCGTGTACCCGAAGGGGGCTTGGCCGTCGTGGCCGGGGTGGGGGCCGACGCGTGGGCACGGCTGTACCCGGGGCGTCGCCCCGCGCAGCTGCACCCCTTCCGGGAACTGAACGGCGACAAGCACCACGCGGTGGCGACCCCCGGCGATCTCCTGTTTCACATCCGGGCGCACCAGATGGACCTGTGCTTCGAGCTCGCTTCGCAGATCATGGATCGCATCGGCGGGCTGGTCACCGTGGTCGACGAAGTCCACGGCTTCAAGTATTTCGAGGTGCGCGACCTTCTGGGTTTCGTGGACGGCACCGAGAACCCCGTGGGACCCGACGCCGCGAACGCGGTGACCGTCGGCCCCGAGGACCCCGACTTCGAAGGCTCCAGCTATGTGATCGTCCAGAAGTACCTGCACGACCTGGCGGCGTGGAATGCGTTGAGTACCGAAGCGCAGGAGATGGTGATCGGGCGCACCAAACTGTCCAACGTCGAGCTCTCCGACGACGTCAAGCCGTCCAACTCCCACGTGGCACTCAACACGCTGGTGGGTCCCGACGGCGAGGAGCGCCAAATCCTGCGCGACAACATGCCGTTTGGCACGGTGGGCAGCGGCGAGTTCGGCACGTACTACATCGCCTATTCGAGTTCCCCGAGCGTCACCGAGGACATGTTGACCAATATGTTCATCGGTGACCCGCCAGGCAACTACGACCGCATCCTCGACTTCTCGACCGCGGTGACCGGAACCTTGTTCTTTGTGCCGACGAGCGATTTCTTGGAGGACCCGCCGGCGCTGGTAGAAGACGCGCCGGCGTCGGAGGCACCCGAGACCTCCGACCCTTCGCTGGGCATCGGAAGCCTGCAGCACCCGACCCCTTAGGAGCCGAGACCGGCCCTGACCAGTGGGTGCTCCCGGTGAAGGGATGCTCCCCAGTGGTCGGAGTCGGCATCGATCCGACGACCTCGCGCTTTTCAGGCGCGCGCTCTACCAACTGAGCTATCCGACCGCGGACCTGACGGGATTTGAACCCGCGACCTCCGGCTTGACAGGCCGGCGTGCACTCCAAACTGCACCACAGGTCCCTACACCCTTTCCCAAGGGCAGCGTCACCCTACCCGAGCGGACGGGACCCTGCCGGCGGTGCCGCCGCGACCAGCGGAGAATGCGCTGCCGGGCGCCGCTTCGTCGGTTCGGGCGCGACCAGGCGCCCGGCCTTGCGCCGGGCGACCTGAGGCCGGGGGTTCGGGGCGGGGCTACCGAGCACGTCGAGATCGCTGACCTGCACCGTGTTGTGGGCCGCCACCACCAGCTCGAGGGCAGACGCTTTGGTCCCTGCGGGGAGGGTGACCAGGAGGAAGGGATTGTTGGTGCCTGCTCCCACCGGTCCCGGCGCGCTGGCCACGGTGTGCCAGCTGCCGCCCTCCAGGAGACGCAACAACACCGGCCCGGTGGTTCCCGACGGTGCGCCCACGCCGCCCACGCTGACCTGGCGCACGATGTTGCCGGCAGGGAGGGTCCAGCGCCATGCCGTGGGGACGCGACGAACGGACAGCGACGCCCCTTTCCCCTTTGGAGGGGTAGGTGGGGCAGCGAGGGTGGCGGTGTCCAGGCTGAGCAGGGCCCGCAGGTCTGGCTGGACGCTCTGGGGTCCGATCAGCTCGAAGACCGTGGCGTTGTCGACCGGGGTTTCCAGGAGGGGGACGGCCCACGGCGCGCTGGAGGCCGCGCTCTCCAGGCAGGGGCTGTCCACCTGCCCCGGGAGGTCGATGGCTGCGGTCAGTAGGTAGGCGGCATTGTCGGCCCGCAGCTCGCCGGGCACGGCAGAGGAGTCACAGCCCGTCGCCGTTTCGGTGGCCGCCAGGTTGTCGGTTGCGTGATGGGTCAGCAGTGCGGTCGACCACAAGTAGGTGGTCTCCACGACCTGCGAGGATTTTCCGAGCTGGCGCAGCAGGGCCATGTAGGGGGAGGTGGCAGGCGCCGAGCTGCTCTGTCCGAGAGCGAAGCGGTAGTCCGCAGGGAACTGGGCGCTCAGCGGCCCGGCTACGGCCATCACGCTCCATAGCGCCATGCCACGGCGCCATCGGCCGAGGGCGACCACCGTGCGGGAGCGGGCCACCAGCCAGTGGTAGCTGTACGCCACCCCGGTCACATACCAGGGCAGGAGGATGGGGAGGAGGAGCAACGCCCGGCGGTCGTTGACGTACTTGTACAGCGAAACTTCCGCCGCGTAGCCCAGCGTCAAGAACACCGCCAGGTCGGCGCCTCGACGACGCACCCACACGACCGCTCCCACCGTCACCGCCACCGCGGTGGTGGAGCAGGCCAGGCCGCGGAACACCACGAACACCGCGGTGTGGTCGTTGAGCGGGCTCCCGGTGGGCACGATGGCCGATGGGAGGGCGTCGAAGCACCATTGGACGAGCCCCAGTGGCACCAGGGCGAGTCGGTGGAGCCATCCGCCCGCGTAGTACGCGCCGAGCTCGGAGGTGTAGCGGGACCCCGCGATGGGAACCCCGGTGGCCAGCCGCCCGGCCGCGATGGGCACCAGCGACGCCACCCCGGCGACCGCGGCGGCCACCGCCGGCCACCAACGGCGGCGCCAGGCCAGCCACAACACGAGCGCCGGCAGAAAGGCCAGGGCCGCCTGTTTGAGCCACACGGCGGCCACGGCCGCAACGATGGTACCCACCGCGGCCGGGCACCAGGCACGCCCGGATACTTCCCAGCGGTCGGCCAGGATCAGCAGGCCCACCAGCACGATGAAAAAGGGGGCTTCCGCCATCACCATGCTGCCGTAGGTGGCGATCAGGGGGTTGAGGGCGGCCAGGGCCAAGACGGCCACCCGTACGCCTTCGGGCACCTTGCGCCGCCCCAACCACACCCAGATCAGGGGGAACGTCCCGGCCACGCAGAGCGCCGAAAGCAGCCGCTCGGCCAGGTACGACCCGGACCCGAACAACCACAGCAGCGGCGCCAACAGCAGGGGATAGCCCGGCGGGTAGGCGTCGAGCAGCGGGAGGTGGTGGGCCAGGTACCCGCCCAGCGACACGCCGTGGAGGAGGCCGTGGGCCATCAGCAGGTACGCCGCATCGTCGTCGAAGGAGCCCACGTGGTAGCGCGGCGCCACCACCGCGATGTGGACGAGCGCGATGAGCAGGGGAATTCCGACCCCGGCCCAAGGCCGGCGCACCCATCGGGCGACCCGTTGGCGGGTCTGCGGTGCCGCGGATAACAGCTGCGCGTCGATGGCCGGAACCTACCGGACGGTCTCCCGGAGCGGTTGTCACCACCCCCCCGAGACGGTCGCCGGGAGCACGGTGCTTGATCGGCGGGGGCCAGAGTGCCAAGCTGCAGCGATGCGACGAGACCCCCAGGGCAGCTCAGCGCCGTGAGCGCACCGGCCCCGGGCTCCACCGACGGACCTCCAGCACGCGACCCAGGTACCCAGACGGTCAAAGCGGTTGCGGTCACGGTGGTCGCCGTACTCATTGCCGTACTGCTCTTGCACCACGCCGGTTCTGCCTCGTCGGCCAGGCTGGGTAGCTCCCCCTCGACGACCAAGCCCCACAAGTCCACCACGACCACCCTCAACGTCGTCGGCGGAGGCTCGGTCACCACGACCACGCAGCCGCCGGTGCCTCCGGGCCAGGTCCGCCTGCAGGTCCTCAACGGGGTGGGTACCGGGTCGTATGCCGGCGAGTTCAGCACCAAGCTGCACGCCAGCCCGGGCTACAACACCTTGGCCCCCGACAACGCCACGGCAACGGTCGGTTCTTCGGCCATCTACATCGTCACCGCGGGCTACCTCCCCGAAGCCAAGGCCCTGGCCACCACCCTCGGCGTCAGCTCCAGCATCATCGTGCAGACCACACCGCCGCCCTCGAGCGCACCGATCCCCGCGGCCGACGTGCCCAAGGCGGACCTGGTGCTGGTGATAGGGCCTGACCTGGTGTCCAAGGCCTGATCCGCCACTGCCCGCTCGCTCGGGCAGTTTCACCCGTTCATACGATCGTCACCCAGGGCATCCCTGCACCGCTCATCATGGCGGGGCATGACGACACCTCTCTCAGCGCTCTCCGGCCACGTCATCGTCTGCGGGTTGGGCGGCCTCGGGGTGCGCATCGTCGAACAGCTCCACCTTTCGGGCAGCGAGGCCGTCGTGGTGGCCGAAGACGCAGAGGCCGGGCGTGCCGCGGGCCTGTCCAACTGGGGGGTGGAGCACGTCATCGGCTCCGGCCGCAACGCCCACACGTTGTTGGAGGCGGGGATCGGGCGGGCGGGCGCCCTGATCTGCGTCGAACAAAACGACTTGCACGCACTCGAGACCGTCCTCGCCGCGCATGACCTTCGCGCCGACCTGCGCATCGTCGTGCAGATGGCGAACGCCGGCGTGGGGCGCGCGGTGACCGAGATCACCGGCCCGGGCACGGTGCTCGACGTGGCCGGCCTGGCCGCCCCCTCGATCGTCGATGTGTGCACCCGGACCGACATCCACCAGTTGGAGCTGGGAGGCCGGCCGTTTGTCATCGTCGACCAGCCTTCGCCCCGAGCCGGGACGTTGCGATCGGTGTTCGGTGACCTGGCTCCCCTGGCCGTCGTCTCCGAGGCCCACGGAGTGGAAATCTGCCCTGGTCGAGACACTGAGGTGGAGAAAGGGGACCGGGTTACCGTTATCGCCACCCCGGCCGAGATGGAGGTCGTGGGCCTGCCCACGAGCGCCGAGCACGCTCGACCCTGGTGGGGGGTGCGGGCCGTCGACTGGTCCCGGCGCATCGTGCGCTCCACCTGGGACCTGGCCGACCGGCCGCTGAAAATCAACCTCGCCGTGCTGGTCGCAGTAGTCCTGGTGGGTTTCGCCATCATCGCGGTGTGGTTCCACCCGGCTCCCGGACACCACCTGTCGCTCATCGCGGCGCTGTATTTCACCGTGGAGACAGTCACCACCATCGGTTACGGGGACTACTCCTTCGCCGGCCAATCGGCGGCCCTTCAGATCTTTGCCACCGTCTTTTTCATCGTCTCCATCACCCTGGTGACCAGCGGTTTCGCTTTTTTTACCAACCTGCTGCTGAGCCGGCGCATCAGCGAGGCGTTCGGTAAGCAGCGCGCGACGCGCATGGAGGGCCACACCGTGGTCATCGGCTTGGGCGAGGTCGGGGTGCGCGTGGTGCGGGCCTTGCGGGCCTCGGGGGGCCGCGCCGTGGTCATCGAACGGGATGAAAACAATCGGCACCTGGCCCAGGCCGAGGCGCTCGGGGTTCCCATCATTCGCGGCAACGCGACCCTGGTGGAGACATTGGAGGCGGCCAACGTGGCCTCCGCGGCGGCCGTCGCCGTGTTGACCAGCGACGACCTCACGAACGTGGAAACCGGCCTCGCCGTACGCGACTACCTGGGGCAACGCCGCGACGAGGTGCCGCTGGTGTTGCGCATCTTCGACCGGACGCTCGGGCGGCGGGTGGGGGAGAGCTTCCGTTTCCATGAGGTTCGTTCGACGTCCGCGCTGGCCGCCCCATGGTTCGTGGGCGCCGCGCTGGGCCTCGACGTGCTGGCCACCTTCTACGTGGAGCGGGAACTGCTGTTGGTGGCCCGCCTGACCGTCGCCCCCTCCGGGGGGCTGGCTGGGGTGGCCATGCGGGAGCTGTCGGCCAAGATCCGGGTGGTGGCACTCAGCCGGGCCGCCGAGCACGGCCGCTTGGAGCACCCGCCGCGCCGCGACACGCAGTTCGCCCCCGGCGACCAGGCCTACCTCATCGGTCCCTACGACGACTTGTTGGTCGTACTGCGCCGGGACGCGGCGGCCAACATCGAGGCCGCTAACCCTTGAAGCGGGCGGTTTCGTCGTGGCGTTCGAGGTCATCGAGGATCAGTTTCCACGAAGCGATCCCATGCGCACACCAGGACTCGGGCGCCACCAGGCATTCGTCGGGGCAGCGGCATACCCCGTCGGCCAGCCACTCGGCCAGCGTCTCAGGATCCGGTGGGGCCCAGCCGCTGTGACGCTCGAAAAAGAGATGGGCATTCCGTAGCGCATCGGCGGGACCGGTCGTCACCGGGCCATCATGGCGCCAAGCGCGGTCGGGGCACCGGCCGGCGCCCTTTCCCCGTCTCCCTGCCCTTGAGGAGTGTGCCTGTGTCCCGTGTCGTGGTGTTCTGCGAGGTCAGCGCGGTAGCCGACCGTGTCCGCTCGCAGTTTCCGTCGCTCGACGTGATCGACATCTCCGAGGGCCTGCCTCCCGACGTGCAGGGAGAAGTGCTCTTCGGTGGGTTCAACCCCCATTCCGTGGAAGCCATGGAGCGAGGTGTGCGTTGGGTGCAGTTGACGGGGACCGGGGTGGACGGCGTCCCGCGGGCGCTGCTGCGCGCCGAGCGGGTGACCTGCGCCCGGGGAGCCAGCGCCCTGGCCATCAGCGAATACGTGGTCGCCACCATGGGGGCGTTCGCCCGGGGCTTTCCCCAAAACTGGCTGCACGAGGTGCCGGAGCGCTGGAATTTCCAGCGGGCGACGACCTTGGCCGGCGCCACCGTCGGCCTGTACGGCTTCGGGGGGATCGCCCAGCGGGTGGCCCGGATCGCGTTGGCCCTGGAAATGACCGTCGTCGCGTTGCGCCGCACGGACACGCCGAGCCCGATCGCGGGCGTGGAGGTCCTCACCGACCAAAGCGAACTGTTCGCTCGCTCCGACCATCTGGTGCTCGCCGCGCCGGCCACCGCCCGCACCCATCACGTCATCAACGCGCAGACCATCCGGCAACTGAAACCCGGGGTCCACCTGGTCAACATCGCCCGGGGGAGTCTCGTCGACCAAGACGCCCTGCTCGTCGCCCTCGATGCGGGCACCATCGCCCGCGCATCGCTCGATGTCAGCGATCCCGAGCCACTGCCCGCAGGCCACTGGCTCTTCAGTCATCCGCAGGTGTTCTTGACCCCGCACTCCTCGTGGGCCGGCCCCCCGTTCCTGCAGGGGGCCAGCGACATCTTCTGTGACAACCTGGGGCGGTACCTGGCGGGGCAGCCGTTGCAGTTCGAAGTAGGGACCGAGGGCTACTAAGCGGTGGTGGCCCGGCGCTTGGCCGACCCCGGCTCCTGTGCGGGCATGGTCTGGGTGGCCGGCGGCTGCAAGGTCTCGGGAGGAGCCAGGAACGGCGCCAGGTTGGTTACGGTCGGGCAACCCGCCGAGGTGTCGAGCGCGGTGTCCGCCGCCGCGGCCGGCAGCCCTGCGCCCGTGCTGGGCTTCGTAAAGCCGAGCGCGGTGGTGAGATCGCCCACCGTTTGGCGCCGCCACGCCGTGAGGTTGGGCGCCGTGACGTCGAAGCGGGTCTCCAGGAACCGGAGCGCTGAAGTGTGGTCGTAGCGGGTGGAGTCGACCCATCCTCCGGCGCTGAAGGGGGAGACCACGATCATGGGAACCCGGAAACCCAACCCGATGGGGTCCCCTGTCTCGGCGATCCCTGCTTTGGTGATGAACTCCCCCGGCGTGCCGGGCGGCGGGGTGGGCGGCGCCACGTGGTCGAAGAAACCGCCGTTTTCGTCGTAATTGAGAAACACCACCGTTTTGGCCCACACCTTCGGGTTGGACTGCAGTGTCTTGATGATCTGGCTGGTAAACCACTGCCCCGACAGCGGCGAGCCGTTGGGGTGTTCGGAATAGGCAATGGGCGGGAGGATCCACGACACCGAAGGGAGCGTCCCCGCCTTGACGTCTGCCGTGAACTCGTCAGGCCATGACGGAAGGAAAGCGTTCTTGTACAGGGCCGAGTTGGGATTTTTGAGTACCTGGGAGAAATAGAGCATGACGTTGAACGCGATGGCCAGGTTGGCTTTGATGCTGGAGCCCACCGACGTCCCCGGGGATTGATAGATCTTCCACGGCACACCTTTGTCCTGGAGGACTTCGGGCATGGTGGTCCAACTGACGGAGCCCAACGCGTCGGCCGCTTCGGCGAACCCCGGAGTCTCCACAATGGGACCGCCCTGCGCTCCGGTGGGGCCGATGGATCCGGACATGAAATAGAGGCGGTTAGGCATGGTGGGGCCCTGCACGGAACAGAAGTAGTTGTCGCAGATGGTGTACGCGTCCGCCAGCGCGTAATAGAACTCGAGCTGCTTGCGGGTGAAGTACCCCATCACCATGGGGGCCTGCTTGGGTCCGTCGTTGGCCGCTTCGGAATGCACCGCCACAAACTGGCTGTTGGTGCCGTCGGCGAAACTTTGATGTTGCGGAGCCCAATCGTGAATGGGCACCGAGGAGTTCCCCGAACACAGCTGCGCGGCGGCCGAGCTGAGGTTGAACGGCAACAGCGTCGAGGCCCCGTTCGGCGACCCGGGCCACGCCTGGGAAAAGTTCCCGAGGCCGCTGGCCGGGTGGTCGTCATAGCCCCGCACCCCTCGGTAGGTACCGAAGTAGTGGTCGAACGAACGGTTTTCCTGCATCAAGAATACGACGTGTTCGACGGCGCCGAGGTCGTGGCCGGGCGCCGCCGACGACGACGAGGAGCCACAGGCGGTGTCGAGCAACGCTGCCCCCGCCAGGCCCACCCCGCCGGCCAACAGGCTTCGGCGGGTGAGGGTTTGATCCATGAACTGCTCCTGTCTCTATGGTCGCTAAGGACTATCGGTTGTAGGGGTTGGGCGGGTACGGGCCATACTGCGGTCGATTGAAGAACGCGCTCGACTCGGGTCGCCACAGCAGGATCACGGTGCTCGGCCCTGGCGTGAGGGCTCGCTTTTGTCACCGAGGAGCGGATGTTGTGGCTGGTGAGAGGGGAAACGACGGCACCCAGGAGGCTGAGGACGGCGCCCGCGTATATCGCTTTGACGGCCTTGCGCACCGCAGCGGGCGGTTGGGGGTGTCCCAGGGGTAACGAGGGGGGCGCCCGGATAGGGGGGAGGCCCGGACTGATAGCCCGGGTATTCGGGCTGCCCGCCCGGATGTGGGGGAAAATTCGACACGGCCACCGCCCATGGACTCGGACACTGTTGCGGGCCACCGTAGCGGTCCCGTCGGGTGCCGGCCCGCCATCGCCCAGGGGCCCGTAGCATCCACTGCATGTGTCGCAATATCACGACCCTCCGGGGCCTGCAGCCGCCCGCCACCGAGGAGGAGATGGCCGCCGCGGCCCGCCAATATGTTCGCAAGGTGAGCGGGGTGCAGTCCGCGTCTGCCCGTACGGACGACGCGGTGGAGCGCGCCGTGCAAAAGGTATTCGAGGCGACCCGCGAACTCCTCGGCGAGCTCCCTCCCCGTCGCCAACCTCCGCCTACGCTGCCTCCGTTGCGGCGACTGCGGTCGTGAGGGTCCTCGCGCCTCGAGCTGCAGTCTTCTAGCATCGGGCCCCGGGCTGAACACAAGGGGCACAAAGAGATGCGAATGGCAATCCGGATGGCGTCTGCCGGAGCGGTTATGGCTTTGGTCATGGTCGGGTTCGGCATCATCGGTGCGCTCCCCGCGGCCGCCGAACACACGACCGGGCATCAGTCGAACATAGCGGCTGCGCCCCCGACCTCCATCGGCTACCGATTCGTAGGCACCGACGGCGGTGTCTACGCCTTCGGTGACGCCGGGTTCTATGGATCCAAAGGGGGGACCCCCCTAAACGCCTCGATTGTGGGCATGGCGTCGACACCCGACGGCAAGGGGTATTGGTTGGTGGCGTCTGACGGCGGGATTTTCTCGTTTGGCGATGCGGCGTTCCATGGTTCGACGGGGGCGTTGCATTTGAACCGGCCGATTGTGGGGATGGCGTCGACACCCGACGGCAAGGGGTATTGGTTGGTGGCGTCTGACGGCGGCATCTTCACGTACGGGAATGCCACCTTCTACGGTTCGCACGGCGGATCGCCGCTGAACGAACCGATCGTGGGGTTGACCACGACCGCCGACGGCCACGGCTACTGGATGGTGGCAGCCGACGGCGGGCTCTTTGACTACGGCGACGCCCAGTTCCACGGATCCCTGGGTGGCGAACCGCTCGCCGCGCCCATCGTGGGCCTGGCCGACACCGTCGGAGTTGCGACAGGGCCGCCGCCTGTGTCGAGCGGACTGGAGTTCGACGCACCCTCGGGTCTGGCATTTGGGGGTGGCAACCTGTGGGTTGCCAATCAGGCCGGCAACTCGCTCAGTGAGATCAATCCCTCGACCGGGGCGTGGATCGGTCGCTCCGGCCAAGGGTTCGACCAGCCCACCGCCATCGCTGGTGACGGACCGGATCTTTTCGTGACCAACGGTGCGGGCTCGTTCGCCGGGGGCGGATCGGTCACCGAAGTCGAAGCCATCGACGGGGCCTTCATCCGCAACATTTCAGGAGCCTCCTACGGCTTCGATGACCCCGTAGCCGTTGCAGCGTCCGGATCGATCATCGTGGTGCTCAACGCCGGGGGGTCGGTGACCGAGATCGACGCGGCCAGCGGAGCGCTCATCCGGCGGGTGTCCGGCGCCCAGTTCTCCTTCGACGACCCGGTGGCCCTCGCCGTGTCGGGCAATGCGGCGTTCGTCGCCGACAAAGACTCCAACTCGGTGACCGAGATCAACGTCGCCACCGGCGCGCTCCTCGGCGTGGCCACCGGCTCGGGCCTCGACGGTCCCGACGGCATCGCGCTGAGCGGCAACTCCGTGTGGGTGGCCGACTCGTCGAGCGACGAGGCGACCGAGATCAACGCGGCGGATGACACGGTCATCAACACGTTTTCCAACTCCAGTTACGGATTCGGGGCGCCGTCGGTGACGATCGCATCGGCGGGCAACGTGTTTATCGCCAGCCCGTTTGGCTCCAGTCCCATGGTGACCAAGCTTTCGGCCTCGTCGGGGACGCCGTACTGGTACATGTGCAACACCAACGGCCCCTACTACTTCAGCGAGCTGTCGGCCTTCGCCGTCTCCGGCGACGACCTGTGGGTAGCGAGCCGGTCGGGCGCCAATAACCCGACGCCCGGCGCCGCCACCGGTTCGCTGACCGAGCTGTTGACGACCAGCGGCGCCTTGATCGCCACCCTGCCCGGCTAGCGAAGTGGATGACGCTGAGCTGCGCGCCCGGGCCCACGAAGTGCTCCGGGGCAACTATCGCGACGGCTACACCGTTCCCGCACGGGGGCTGTACCCCTTTCAATGGTGCTGGGACTCGGGCCCCATCGCGTTGGGCTGGGCCGCCGCGGGAGACTGGGATGTGGCGTGGGGCGAGCTGTCCCGGCTCCTTTCGGCGCAGTGGCCGTCCGGCATGGTGCCCCACATCGTGTTCTGGAACCAGGACGCCGGCTATTTTCCTGGCCCCGAGGTGTGGGCCACCGGACGGCTGCCCGCTACCACCGGGCTGAGCCAACCGCCGCTGCCGGTCAGCGCGGCGGCCCGGCTGTTTGCGGCTGACCCCGACCGCGACCGAGCGGCCACGGCCCTTGCTTCGTTGTGGCCGCGGCTGGTGTCGTGGCTGGCCTGGATCGAGCGGGCGCGTTCTGGGCCGCACGGAGCGGCCGTCGTCGTGCACCCGTGGGAGTCCGGCATGGACAACTCCCCGTCGTGGGACCAGGCCTTGGCCGCAGTGCCCGAAGCCCAGAACATTCATATCGAACGCCGAGATGTGGCGACCGTTGCCGCGCGGGAACGGCCGTCGCAGCGCGAGTACCGCCAGTACCTGGGCATCGTCGAGGTGCTGCGGGCCGCTGGTTGGGACACCGAACGCCAATGCGCAGACAGTCCTTTCGCGGTGGAGGACCCCTGCTTCACGGCTATCACTGCGCGGGCCGCGGCCGATCTGGTGGCCGTGGCGGGCCCCGCCGGTTTGGACGCCACTGTCCCGCGCCGGGTAGAGGCCAGCGCCCGACGCGGGCTCGACGGACTGTGGGACGAGCGACTGGGATGGTTCCGCCCTTTCGACGTGCGGGCGCAGCGTTGGGCCGACGCGGTCACCTCGACGGGGTTGGTGGCCCTGTGGGCCGGGGTCCACGCTGAGCGCGCCCGGCGCGTGGTGGACCGGTTGGACGACTGGGGTCGTGGTCTGCCGTACTGCATCGCCACGACCGATCCGGGCGATTCCTCCTTCGATCCCGTGCGCTACTGGAGGGGGCCGGTTTGGGTGTTGGTCAACTGGTTGGTGGCCGATGGGCTGGCCCGCAGCTCCTTTCCCGAACGGGCCGACGCGCTGCGCACCGCGACCCGGGCTTTGGTGGAGGACCGCTTCTCCGAGTACTACGACCCCCGCACCGCGGCCGGGATCGGCGGCCAGGACTTCTCCTGGAGCGCGGCGCTCACCCTGGCCTGGCTCACGTGAGCACACGGCGCAGGTAGTTGTATTTAGTGTAAATGTCCCGCTAGTAACCACCGTGAATGAGTACGACAACGGGACGCCGGCCGGTCTCTGCGCAGGTTAGAGCAGTTTCTTCTTGCGACAGACGGCGTTCAGAGCGGCAATTGCTGATGATTCGCTCAAGCCCCCGCTCTGGCTGCCGATACCGCCTCGTGCGTCCGTTCGCGTCCAAAGAGGCCGTGTGGCGTGGACGGGTCGGCTTCGGGGTCTTGACGCGCAACGTCACCAGCGCTCCGCTGAGCGCCGAGGCGCCGGTCCGCAACCCGCTGTTCCCTAAAACGCGGTCATGGTTTGCTCTCGGCGCGCCGCTCGAGTTGATGAGCTCTTTGTCGGTGATGCGAATCCTCTACGTGATGATCGGCCTGCTGTGGCCGGTGCTGGCCCTCGCCGTAGGGGTGGATTCCTCGACGCGGATCGCGCTTTTGACCATGACGGCCGCCATGGGCGTCACGTGGCTTGTCCTGCTTCGGGTTCGGCGTCTCGGCATCTTGGCGGGCGAACTGCTCCTGGGCGGCGCCTGGCTGGCGGTCGCGGTGGTGGCCAGTACCGACCACGGGGGTCTGGTCAGCGTGGTCTATCTGGCGGCGTCGCTGCCCATCATCGCCATCGCCGGCATGTTCCTGTCCACCTCCGGGCTCCTGTTGCAGCACGGGTTGGCCGCTACGACGGTATGGATCGCCGCGGCCCAGGTGACCGGGCCATTTCGGGCCACGGTCATCGCTCTGGCGGCCACCCTGGCGCTGGGCTGTTGCTCCGCCGTGGTGACCCTGCTCATGCGCAGCTCGCGGCGACGCAACACCATCGACGCCGACACCGGGCTACCCAATGGTTACGGCTTGGCCGCCCGGGTTCGGGCCAAAGAATGGTCGAACTACGTGGTGACCACTGTGGCCCTGAGCGGGCTACCCGACGTCCGGGAAGCGCTGGGTTACCTGGTCGGGACCGAGCTGCTGCGCCGGGGAGTGGAAGACCTCGGCCAAGTCATGCCAGCCGATGCGCTGATCGGGCGCGTGGACGGCGACGAACTGGTGGTGATCCTGCCCGTCGGCCCGGGCCACAGCCCGGGGGGCGGGGCCGCCGCCGTCGACGACAGCCTCCTGGTGGCGGCCATCGCCCGGGGCAAGGACGTCGCCGCTCAACTGGTCCGGGGGATCGGCGCCGGGCGTTACCTGGTGGAAGGCATCGAGATCTCGCTTCGGGGCCACGCGGGAGTGGCGGCCGCCCCCTGGGACGGCGATGACGTCGCCGGGGTCGTTCGTCGCGCTTCGCTGAGCGCACGGCGAGCCGTCACCGAGGGCCAGCAGTGCCGGGTGTGGGATGGCGAGCGCGACGCCATGACGGCCGACGACCTCACCCTGCTGGCCGATCTACGTTTTGCCTCGGCCCGCAACGAACTTTGGCTTGCCTACCAGCCACAGATCGACCCCGCATCGGGACGGGCGGAAGCGGTCGAATCCCTGCTGCGATGGAACAGCGACAGCCGGGGACTGGTATCGCCGGGACGGTTCATTCCCCTGGCGGAGCGCACCGGTCTCATCGACGCGTTGACCGACTGGGTCCTCGACGAGGCACTCGACGCCCAGGTGCGGTGGCGGGCGGACGGTCTCGATCTCCCCGTCTCGGTCAACATCTCGGCCAAAGCGTTCGCTCGCCCCGACCTGGCGGAGTGGGTGGTGGCCAAACTCCGCCACCGTTGCCTTCCGCCCTCCTGCCTCACGCTGGAAGTCACCGAGACGGCCCAGGTCAACGACCTATTCCAGGCGGTGCGACTATTGCGCCCGTTGCATGATCTCGGTGTCCGGGTGTCGATCGACGACTTCGGAACGGGCTACACGTCCTTCGCCATGCTCCCCGAGTTGCCACTTGACGAACTCAAAGTGGACCGCAGTTTCGTAGTGCGTTCGGCAACATCGGCGGCCGACGAAGCCATTGTGCGCTCGGTGCTGGAGCTCGCCCACCGCCTGGGGATCACCGCGGTCGCCGAAGGGGTCGAAGATGTGGTGACCCAGGATCGCATGATCGCCTACGGGTTCGATCTTCTCCAGGGTTATCACCTGGCCAGGCCCATGAGAGAACAGAGCCTTCTGGAGTTCGTGGGGGCACAGTGCTCGTCGCCCGCGGCCCGTGCTGTCGTTTCCGTGGCTTCCGAGCCGAGTACCGCACATCCGTAGAAGAACCCGAAATCAGGCCCACTTGGCCTGCGCGCTTCAACCCCCGCGGCGTAAACGCCGATGCCTAGGCATGCACCGAAGTCTGCGATCGATCGTCATCGTCGCCACCGGGATCTCTCTGGTCACCGGTACAGGCGTTGCCGCCGCCGCTCCCCGGGTGCCACTGCTCCAAGGAGCTCGTATCGGTGTTTCCCGAGCGTCGCGCGGGAGCGGTGGCGTGGCCGCCGCGTCGGCCGTCACCGGATGGGAATCCTACAACTGGTCGGGCTATGTGGTGCCGAGACTGGGGGTCACCTCGGCTAGCAGCACATGGAAGGTCCCGGCCGTCGTTGCGTCGAGCACAGCCAAGTACTCCGCCACCTGGGTCGGCGTCGACGGGTTTACGAACGGGGACCTCATACAGACCGGGACCAGTCAGGACACGGTGGGCGGCAAGACCAGCTACTACGCATGGTGGGAGATTCTCCCTGCGGCGGAAACCGAGATCACGACGATGAAGGTGGCTCCGGGCAACAACATGGTCGCCACGGTCAAGAAGATTTCCTCGGGGCGCTGGGAGATCGTCCTGGCCGACACCACGACCGGCAACACGTTCAGCAAGGTTGCCGGCTACAACGGTCCGGGGAGCTCGGCCGAGTGGATCGAGGAGGCGCCGACCGTTGGCGCCGGCCAAAGCGCGCTGGCCGATTTCGGGACAGTGGCGTTCAGCGGCGTCACCGTGAACGGGGCGAGTGTCCATCTGCTGATCACCGGTTCGGGGACCATGGTGAGCGCGACAGGAGCCGTGCTCGCCAAGGCATCCGCCCCCGCGAGCACCGGCAACACGTTCAGCGATACCTATGTAGTGCCGGCCGCGCCCCACGTCATCGCGCCGCCGCCTCCCACCGCCAGGCGCTCCTAGGTCGACGGCGGGTAATCGGCGAGGATGCCGGCGAAGCGGGCCTCGATCACCGCTCGTTCTCCGGGATGGGTGATGATCCAGAACCGGCCGGTGTTGATGGCATCGAGCACGCGAGTAGCGACCTGCTCGGGCGGCAAACCGTCAGGTCCGGTGAACGATTCGCGGATCGACAAACGCACCGACTCAGCCAGGTCGGTGCGCTCTTCGGCGCCCAGTGCTGCGGGACGGCCGCGCTCGGATTCCATCACGTTGGTGTTGACAGAACTCGGGCAGAGCACGCTGACGCCGATCGGGAGCTGCGCGATGGCGATCTCCTGGGCCAGCGTCTCAGAGATGGAGACCACCGCGACCTTGGTCGCCGCGTAAGGACCGATGAAGGCGATGCCGCTGAGCAGACCGGCGATGGACGACGTGTTGACAATGTGCGCCGGAGTGCCTTGGCGGCGCATGATGGGCAAGAAGCTCTGTATGCCGTTTACCACTCCCCACAGGTTCACGCCGAACACCCATCGCCAGTCGTCGAGCGTCTGATCCTCGATGAGGTTAAACGTGGAGACACCGGCGTTGTTGCACAACACATCGACACGCCCGTAGCGGGCGAGGGTGGCGGCGGCCAACTCGTCGACTGACGTCGCGTCGGAGACATCGACCGCGATGGCCGACGCCTCGCCCCCTTTTTCTCTGATGCCTTTGGCCACGACGTCGGCCTCTCCCCCGTCCAGGTCGGCCAGGACGACCGAGGAGCCTGCTGCGGCAAATGCCTCAGCCAGGGCGCGCCCGATTCCGCTGGCTGCTCCGGTCACTACGGCTACTCGGCCTGGACCGATCAGGCCTTGTGTCTCGTCTGTCATGGTTCCTCCCCTGTCGTTTGGATGTGCCGATGCGGCGCGGTGATGCGGGTTGCTTTCCCGGTTACGGGATGGTGACTGCGATCTTGCCGATGTGTTCGTTGGCCTGCATGACCCGCACCGCCTCGGGGATGTCGTCCCAGGCAAAGTGATGGCTGACATGAGGTGTGCACCCGGCCTGGGCGACGGCCTGGCACAGGTCGCGGTGCGCCCGGACGCTCCCCACGGTGATCCCGACCAGGTGCACGTTTTGCAGCATCGCCGTGCTCACCGGGATCGGGGCATCCCCGAAGCCGCCGAGGACGCCGACGATAGCGACGGTGCCGTCCATGCGGGCCGCCCGGACGGAGCGAGCGAGCGTGTCCGCTCCACCGATGTCGACCACCAGATCGGCGCCCCGGCCTTCAGTGATGGCCCGCACCTCGCGGTCCCAGTCGGGTGTCGTGCGGTAGTTGATGAGGTGGTCCGCCCCGAGGGAGCGACCGACGGCCAGCTTTTCGTCCGATGAGGAGGTGAGGATGACCGTCGCTCCCCGCGCCCGGGCCAGCTGCAAGGCGAAGAGCGACACGCCGCCGGTGCCCTGGGTGACCACGACGTCGCCCGCCCCGACGCCGCCTTCCTCCAGCGCGCTCCAGGCCGTGGTGCCCGCACAGGTCAAAGTCCCCGCCTCGGCATCGGAGAGATGGCCGGGGGTGGGGATCAAAGAATCGGCCGCTTCGAGCCGGTATTGCTGCAACCAACCGTCGGAGCGGTCCCCGGGGGTCTCCCGCTTTCCCGACGGCGTCGGGCGACCGTCTCGCCACCGGGGATGAAAGGAACTGATGACCCGGTCCCCGACGGCCAGTCCCTCCACGCCCGGACCCACCGCCACGATCTCTCCGGCCCCGTCGGTCATTGGTACCCGGGGCCACGGGCCGTTGATCAGGCCCATCAGGTTGACCAGATCGTGGTAGTTCATGCTAGAAGCGCGCACCCGCACCAGCGCCTCTCCCGGGCCGGGTTCGGGGATGGGTCGGGTGTCGAGGCGCAACGCGCGACCCGGGCCGTCCATCACCATGGCCCCTGAGCTAGGGGAGCTCATCGGGTCTCGACCCGGTCTGTGCTCATCTCCAGGGCCCCCCGAAGGTCACGTTCAGTGCACCCACGCCATGGGATTACACCGTAATCTCAGAGCGGGCCCCACCGCAAGCGGGCCCCCAGTCCGGGGCACCTACCACGAACCCCGCGTTGCGGGCCAGTCCGGGGGAGCGCAGGTCGAAGGGGACGAAGCTGACGTGCGAGGCGTTGATGCCGAGTTGGTCGAGGCGTGCCCGTTCGTCGCCTTGGGTGTCGGGGTGGTCGACCTCGAACCACTGGACGCCTGGTTTGGCAGAGCGCAAGGAACGTCCGTCGTGCTCCAAGGTACGTACCACCAGACGGTCGAAAAAGGCAGTCCGCCCCCGCAGGTAACCGCGACATGGTCGCGGTTTGGCTAAACGCAACGGAGGAGGCCACATCGCCATACGGCGGACCGTAACTGACGATAGGGGAAGTTCTACACTCGCCGGCCATGGGTCGACTCGCTGGCAAGGTGGCACTCGTAACCGGTGCAGCACGGGGGCAGGGACGGGCCCATGCGGTCCGCTTGGCTCAGGAGGGAGCGGACATCATCGCCTGCGATGTGTGCGCTCCGGTCGCCACCACGCTCTACAAGCCGGCCACCGCGGAGGACCTCGCCGAGACGGCGCGTGCCGTGGAGGCCGAAGATCGACGCATTCTGGCTCGCCAAGCCGACATCCGTGACCTCCCAGCGCTCGAGGCCCTCGTGGCTGACGGAGTGGCCGAGTTCGGACGATTGGACATCGTGGTGGCCAATGCCGGGGCCATGAATGCGGGTCGCCTGTGGGAGATCACCCCTGAGCAATGGAAGACTATTATCGACGTCAACCTCACCGGCACGTGGAACACCATCAAAGCCAGTGTCCCGGCCGTGATCGAAGGCGGCCGAGGGGGATCGATCATCCTCATCTCCTCGTCGACAGGGCTGAAGGCCTTTCCGTTCCTGGGAGCGTACGGGGCCTCCAAGTTCGGGGTAACCGGCTTAGGGCAGACATTGGCCAACGAGTTGGGCGAATACAACATCCGCGTCAACACAGTGCACCCCGCTGGCGTTCAGACCGAGATCATCAACGATACCGATCTGTTCAAACTGATCGGCGATCATCAACACACGCTGGCGCCGGTGTTCATGACCTCTCTGGCCACCAAGTGGATGGCTCCGGAGGACATTTCCAATGCCGTGGCCTTTCTGGCCAGCGACGAATCGCGGTACATGACGGGCAGCAAGTTCGTCGTCGATCTGGGTACCGTTTGCCGGTAAGGCGCCTCGTCAGCGTCGGTCGGTGGTGCGCAAGCCACGGTTCTTCGGTCGTCGTAGCCTGGCTCCTCCTCCTCCTCCTCCTCGTTGTCGCCACGCTCGGGCAGGCCGCGCTGGGCGCGACCTACTCCGACAACTTCGCTTTGCCGAGCTCGGTGGCCGGGCAGGGTGCTGCCGTGCTGAAGGCCCACGAACCCGCAGCGGGGGCCAGAGCGCACAACTGGTCTTCACAGTGAGCACCGGAACGCTGTCCGAAACAGGCGCCGGTCATCGAAGCCACGCTGGGCCGTGTCCGCGACTGGAACCTCCGGGATCTCCTGGCCCGAGCCTTCTTGACAAGAACCCTTGTCACAAGTAGTCTTGCCACAAGAGATCTTGTGAGAAGTGGAGGTTGGGATGTTTCCAATGCATCCGGCACTGGTGGAAATGGCGATTGAGGCGAGAGCGGTGGAGTTGCGGCACCCGGGCGCACGAGCGTCGTGGGTGCCTCGGCGCCGACCGGCCGGCGCGGCGGGCCATGCGGGTGCGCGTGAGATGGCCCGGTCCGGAAGGGTCCGCCAAGCAATGGGGTGGTTTCTGGTCCGGGTCGGCCTCCGCTTGGTGCTGCCCCGGGCCGCGGTGCTCCCCGCGCGATGACGGCCAACGAGGGTCCACGACCCAACAAGTCCGACCCGGTGGGGGTCGCGCCCGACGACCTCAGACCTGAGGACCGAGAAGGCCCGCTGTTGCGTCGGGTTATCAGTGACCCACGAACGATGCGGGCCTTGGCCCATCCGGTACGGATCGCGCTGCTCGAGCTGCTGGGTCGGGAGGGCGAACTGACTGCGACGCGGGCCGCGGAACTCCTCGACGAGAACCCCGGCAACATGTCCTGGCACCTGCAGACGCTGGCCAAGTACGGGTATGTAGAGGAGACCGGCGGAGGAAAGGGCCGAAGCAGGCCTTGGCGGATCGCCTCGCTGTCCAACCGTTTCGAGACGGCCACTGCCGACGATCCGGAGATCGAGGCCGCCGGTGAGGCACTCGAGTCGACCTTTGCCGACCGGGCATTCGCCCGTCTTCGCGAGTGGTGGTCCCGGCGTGCCTCTTATACCTATGAGTGGCGCGATGCCGCGTTCACTTCGGATTCCCTGGCGTATCTGACGGTGGAAGAGCTCGCGGAGTTGGGCGACGATATCGCCGAGCTTTTTGGTCGCTACCGCGAGCGGGTTCTTGACAAACAACGTCGCCCGGCGGGGGCCCGACCGGTCCAGCTGGTCGCTTATGGCCATCCACTGCCGCCGACCCCTTCGGGCAACTAGGTCGATGCTGCGGCTTCGAGTGTTTCGGCGTCCAGTTCGTCGATACCGTTCAACACCACCGCCGCGGTGGCCGTCACGTCGGGCGGCGGCCCATACTGCCGGTTCGGGATGAGCACGACCAGCATCTGCGCGGCCAGGGCGGAGCGCACCCCGCTGGCCGAGTCCTCTACCGCCGCGCACAACGTCGGCGCCACGGCGAGCCGGCGGGCCGCTTCGAGATAGACATCAGGTGACGGTTTGCCCCGGGGCACCTCCTCCGACGAGACGGTGACGGCAAACCATTCCGCCAGGCCGGTCAGCTCGAGGACGGTGTCGATCACGGCCCGGTTGGACGAGGAGGCCAACCCGAGCGGCCAGCGCCGCCCGAGCCGCTCGACCGCGGCGAGCGCGCCGGGCAGGATTGGCAGCTCCTGTCGGTACGAGGCCAGGAGACGTGCGACCACGCCGGCCGATATTTGTGAGGCGTTGAGGTGCACGCCCAGTTTGTCGTGCAGGTAGGCCGACCACTCCGGAGCGCTCATGCCCTGCATGGTGGAGGTCGCCTCAGGAAGCCAGGTCCCACCGGTCTCGGCCACCAGCGTGCGGCGGGCGGCGTCCCAGAGGTGTTCGGACTCGATCAGGACCCCGTCGAGATCGAAGATCACTGCGTCGATCATGCTGCCATTGTGGTGGGCTGACGATCCCGCGGCCGGCTCCACCTCGAGGAATCGATTTCGAGTGCCGGTACGGTCCTGTCGACGACGACCTGCGCAGCGCCTTTGAGGGTTGGGACACACGGTGCACGAGCCAAATAGGCGCTCCCGACCGGGCCCGTCAGCTGCTGGGCAGCGGCACGTAGGTGCCGTCGCAGTCGAAGCCGCTGCCTGTGGGCTTCAGTCGGACAAACGCTCCGCCTTTGATTCCGACGATGATGTCGCATACCCCTGGGACCTTGGCGCCGGGATTGGTCGGTCCGATCAGGCCACCGGCATCGAAGGTCGTGACCTTGCTCAGCTGCGTGAGCAGAGCGGAGCGACTGGGGTTCGGTCCGGCCGCGGTCATCGCCTGTTGGAACAGCAATCCGGCGGCATAGGCCTCCACCGTGTAGAGGACGGGTTTGGTTCCGGGGTGGGTGACGCCCAGGTACTTATTGAAGTTCGCCACCGTGGTTACTGACGAGTTGGGGTCGAGGTAAAGGGCGGTGGGTACCGGCGCGATCAGGCTGGTGGCGTCGGCTTTGCCCAGCTCGGTGAAAAAGCCCGGGTCGTAGGAGGCGGAGCTGACGAGAGCGTCGAGGTGGAGACCCTGCTGCTGGGCTTCTTGGAAGAAGTCCGCCGCCTCGATGGCATCGCATCCCCCCATGTCGACGATCTTCACGCCGTCGGCCTTCATGCGCAGGATATCGCTGGTGAAGTTGGTTTCGGTGTTGCCGACCCCCCGGCTGTACACGTACTTGAACCCAATGGACTCCGCGGCGTTGCTCTGCTCTTTGAAGATCTGGACCACGGGCGCCCCGTACAGCGCACCGACATGCGTGATGTCAGCAGGGAATTGGTCTTTGATGTACTGGTAGCCGGTCGTGGAGAAACCGGCAGGGGAGGGCGCCGGCTCATAAACATTGGGAAGGGAGTTGAGCGCCGGGGTGAGCACCCCACCCTGGATGTCGGGGAAGCCTGGATGTGCGGTGAGGACAGCTTTTCCGCACGAGTCAAATACCGCGTAGCTGCCGACCGTCGCGAACGCGGAGGTGGCCAAAGAGGAGAGCTCCGAGGTGTAGGTGCTGCAGCTGAGCGCTGAGTCTTTCACTGAGAGGCTGACCTTGCGCCCGTCGATCCCGCCGTTTGCGTTGACATAGGCCGCCCACGCCTGAATCCCCTGCTGCGCCCCCTGGAAGAGGCCGGGAACGGGACCGGAGAGATCCGCGATCTCTCCGATGGTGATGGTGGACGAGGTGACACCGGTGGTGTCACCTGCTGTCGTACCGGCCGCTGCCGCGGTCGTGGTGGTGTTGCTGGCCGAAGTGGTCGACGAGCTCGAGGCCTTCGCAGAGCTGCCGCAGGCCGCCACGACGAGCCCCAGCGTCAGCGCCCCTGCGATCGTCCGCCGCGCGAACTTCGGATCCGTCTCATGATTCGATGACATGTACCCCCCCGAGCTTGTTTGCCTACAACGGATTACACCGTAATATTACACTGTAATCTGATTTCGTGAGCGATGCAACCCAGACCGTTAGGGTGGCGCCGACCAGTTGACAGATCACGCTCAGCACGACAGAGAGGGACGATGGACATTGAGGCTCGGCTACGACGGCTGGAAGACATCGAGGAGATACGCCAGCTCGTGGCGCGCTATGCGCTCGCCTTGGACAGCCGGGACGTCGAAGTATTGGCGTCACTTTTCGTCGCCGACGTCCAGGTCCACGACGGGCGCACGGGTCGGGCGGCCTTGGCCGAGTGGTTTGACCCCCTCCTCCGCCCGTACAAGACGACCTTTCATTTCGTGGGAAATCACGTGATCGATTTCGTGGACGACGACTATGCCAAAGGAGCGGTGTACTGCCGCCCGGAGCACGAAGTCGACGACCTGTGGGTCGTCATGCCGGTGGTCTACGACGATCGATACGAACGCCAGGAAGGGCACTGGTACTTCCGGAGCCGGCGGCCACACGCCTTCTACGCGGCCGACGTCGGGGAGAATCCCTTGAGCGTCGAAGGACGATTCAACTTTCCCGGCAATCCGTTTATCAACCGGGCAACCCTTCCCGACAGGTGGGAGTCATGGGGAAAGTTCTGGTCTAAGGACTCTGGTCAATAGGGGGCCACGGAATAGGATTAACCCATGGTTCCAGGAATCGTTGTTGGTGCGGCCGTCATCGCAGTGGTGGTGGGCACCGTGGTGCAACGCCGCCGCGGCTACTCCGGCCTCGGGGGATCTACGGTCGTGCGCTGCTCCAAGGGCCATCTTTTTACGACCATTTGGGTGCCTGGCGCGTCCTTCAAATCGATCCGCTTGGGCATGTCGAGATACCAGCACTGCCCGGTGGGGAATCACTGGGCTCTGGTGAAGCCGGTGAAGGACTCGGAGTTGACCGACGAGGAGCGTCGTCAGGCGGCCGAGCGCCACGACGTGCGTATCCCTTGACCCATCGTTGTCGAACCTAGGTGGGGCCGATCGCCCCCTCGTTGTGCAGCTGCGTGAGTTGGTCGTCGTCGAGGTTCAGCAGCGTGCGCAACACCTCACCGGTGTGCTGGCCGACTGTAGGGGCCGCCGCCCGGTAGGCAATGTCGAGGTCCTCCGAGGACATGCCCGTCCCCGGCGTCGGTACTTCGCCGGCGACGGGATGCTGCAGGCTCTGATTGAACCGGCGGGCTATGAGTTGTGGCAGGGTGTCTTGGAAGTTCTGGTCCCACACGGGGGCCGCGGGGATGCCGGCGTCGAGTAATGCCTCGACGGTCTCGTCGCGGGAGCGGGGGGCCAGCCAGGCGACGAGGACCCCGTCGATTTCGTCTCGCATGGCCCGGCGCTGCGCCCGGTCGAGTCCCACCCAGTCGGGCCGTCCGGCCAACGCGACCAGAGCGTCCCACTGCTCGTCGGTGGACGCCGCCAGGGCGACCCAGTCGCCGGTCCCTGCAGTGGGGTAGACGCCCTGGGGCGCCGCCCATGGGCCCCGATTGCCGTCCCGGTGCAGGCATACACCCTCGGCTGACCACGTCACAATGGACTCGCCGGCCACGTTGAGAGCGACCTCTACCATGGGCATCTCGATGAGTTGGCCCTCCCCGGTTGCCTCGCGGTGGGCCAGAGCGGCCAGAACGGCGAAGGCACCGTGGATGCCGGAGATGGGGTCGATGGTGCTGCGCACGAGCGGGTCGCCGTCGGGCAGACCGGTGAGCCAACCGATCCCCGAAATCTGCTCCATGGTCTGGGCGAACCCGCTGCGGTTGGCCCACGGACCGTCGAGTCCGAAACCGGGAATCCGCAACATGACCAGCGACGGGTTGACCGCCCGCAGGGCGTCGTAGTCCAATCTCACGCCGTTGAGGACCCGGGGAGTGAAGTTTTCGACGACGACGTCGGCCGTTTTCGCCAACTCCAGGAGCAGCTCCCGGCCTGACGTAATGGTGAAGTCGATCGCCACCGACCGCTTGGCGGGGTTGGCCGCGTGAAAAGTGGGCCCGAGCTCTAACCAGTTGTCGTCGTCGGGTGACGCGACGGTGGCGAAGCGCATTCCGTCGGGGCGGGTGGGTCCTTCGACCTTGATGACGTCGGCGCCCAGCGTGGCGAGCAGGTGGGTGGCGTAGGGACCGGACCAAAAGGCGGTGAAATCGAGAACACGCACGCCGCCAAGGGGTTGGCGATTCCTTGTTCGCCCGGTGGCCGGAGAAGGTGACGCACCGGTCCCCGAATGCAGGGCGGGGGCGGGACGCAGCGCCAAGGCGGGCGTGGCGCTCAGCTGGAACGGCGGACGAGGTTGGGCGAAGCCGGCCGGATGCGTGACAAAGACCCCCCGTTCGTTGAGGTGTGCCATTTGGAAGACCACTTCTCCGTTGCCCACCAGGGCCACCGGGACGCGGAACAGGCCGCCCAACTCGTGAATCTCCTCTACCGTGTGCTCGGCCAACCAGGGCCGCACGACGGATTCGGAAAACGCGCGGTTTCGGCTGCGGGCCCCCATCGAGATCAACCGCTCATCCTCGGAAAGGTCCGGGCGACCGATCATGGCGGCGAAGTCGGCCCACTGCTGGGCGGTGAAGATGCACAAGCCGATCCATCCGTCCTTGCATCGCACCACTGAGAGCCAATCCCCGCCACGCGACAGCGCCGCCGGCTGTCCGGTAAAGAGGCGGTACAGCGTCGGATAGTTGTTGAGGCATACCGCCATAACCTCCAAGGCAGACACCTCCACGGCTGCCCCGCCAGCGCGGTGGCCGGCCAGTGCAGCCAGGGCGGCCGTCGCCCCAGTGGCCCACTGCCCCACCCCTGCACCCATTTGCAGGGGAGCGTCCGCCGTCCCGCAGGCCGAGATCAGACCACACCAAGCTTGAAGGGTGAACTCGGTGGCCGGACGCCCGGCGAGCGGTCCGTCCTCGCCAAACGAAGAGATCGATACCACCGTGGCGTCCTCACGGCAGCGCGCCTGCCAGCCCACCCCCAACAGGCCATCGGCCCCTGGTCCGGCCACAACGACGTCCGCCCATCCCAGGTCCACGTGAGCGGTGCTCGCTTTGCCCGCCGCCAAGTAGGAGAAAAGGGGCCCGGTGTCGGCGACCGGCCTATCCGGGTGGGCGGCCGACCACCGCCTGAGCGGATCACCTCCGGGCGGCTCGACTTTGGTGACTTCGGCCCCCATGTCGACGAGCAACTTGCCGGCATATCCACCAGCGATGCCGTCGGCCGCCTCGATGACCCGCAGCCCCCTCAGCGCACCCATAGTTGCGAGACCCTAACAGCCCGAATCCGGGCCTTCGGTAGACGGGATGCTAACGACCGGTGATGCAGGGGGGACTTGACGTTTACCAGCGTGAAACGACACTCGAACAATAGGTGCTGGCGTTGAGCGGCCGTGCGAAGGCAGATCGCAAGCTCTCGATCGAAGTCCCCTGGTGGAGTTCATGGTTCGTCATCGTCTCGCAGGAGCCGCCGCTGCGACGTTGTTCGCAAAGCGCCAGCAGCCCGCTTTCGGTGCCGGCCGGATCTTCGGTCACCACCGAGCCGATTGTCCCCGCGACCGCTACGGACTCCACTGGCTTGACCGTTCCCGACGGCATACTCGGGTCATCCCCGCCGCTGACGTCCCAGCGGGACTCAACATCCCCTCGAACGCGACCACGATCCTTTACGTCGACAAACAAGTCAACTACTTCGTACCCGGAACGCTGGTCAGCGGGCTCACGCTGCCCATCACCAACCCGACCAATGTCGGTTCCTCACCGCTGAGGCACACCAAACCTTGCTCAGGGCGCCAGATGGAGATCGAGGGATTCGAGCCCTCGGATGAAGGCCGTGCTGCGCCACTTGGGCTGCTCGTCGCAGAGGTAAGTGCGGGGAAAGCGTCGGACCAGGCAGCGCAGGACCTCCTCGAGTTCCAAGCGGGCCAGCCACATGCCGAGACAGGAATGGATCCCCGAGCCGAATGCGATGTGGTGGCGGGCGTCGTGGCGCGCCAGGTCGAGTTGGCCGGCCGTCGGACCCCAGCGACGCTCGTCGCGGTTCGCCGAGCCAATCCAGGCCAGCACATGTTGACCGGCCGGTATGACCTGATCGCCGATGGGATAGTCCGCTGGCGTGGCCCGGATCATGAACTGTGCCGTCGGGTCGTAGCGCAGCAGTTCCTCAACAGCATTGCCCAACAAGCTCTCGTCGCGGATGACCGTGTCCCACTGCGCAGGCGAGCGGAAAAGGGCCAGCAGGCTCAATCCGATCTGGTTGACCGTGGTGTGAAAGCCAGCGAGGAACAGGGTGTGGACGGTTGCCGCGACCTGGTCCGGCGTCACCACGCTCCCGTCGTCGCCTGCGGCGATCAGACGGGATATGGCGTCGTCGCCGAGATTATGCCGTTTCCATTCGACTACCTCGCGAAGGTGCCCCCCGAACTCGGCACTGGCCGCGATGTAGTCGCGGTAGTCGTCCGGTGCGCGGAAAGGATCCAAAAGGTGGAGTCCTTTGAAGCTCCAGCGGCGAACCGCCCCGGTGTCGTCAGACGCAGGGAGTCCAAGCCATTCGCAGGTGAGTCGATAGGGCAGCGGGTACGCGAGAGTGTCGATCAGTTCGATGTCCTCGTTGCCGTGGGATTCCAGCGTGTCATTGATGAACAGCACCGCCGAATCGCGGAGACCTTCCATGGCCTTCGGCGTGAACATCCGGGCCAGCAGGCTGCGCAGCGGCGTGTGATCGGGTGCGTCCATCTTCGACAAGGATGGCCGGAGCAGATAGTCGTTCGTGCCACCCGCGGCCCGAATGGCCCGGTTGCGGGGGGCGTCCAATGCGTGTTGCTCGCTCGAACTGAGCGAGCGGTCGCGCAGGACCCTCAGAACATCGTCGTGGCGAAACACCATCCATGTACCCGCAGCATGTCGCTGGACGGGAGCGAGGTCCCGGGCTGTCGCGAACTGCACATACGGATCCTCGAAGAACTCCTTCGAGAAAGGATCAACCAACCCCTCGTTCGCGGCAACCGTGCTCGACATCTTTTCCTCCCCTGACGTCTCGACTCGATGTTAGGTGAAAGAGGGGAGAGGCCTCATCACCGACCATATCGGCCCGGGCAGTGATCCGGTCGGTGGCTTGGGCGATATAAAGGGCAGCCCGGCCACCGCGCCGATGAGGACACGGGTGAGAGCAAGGACGGGGTGGGGTGGGCTGCCACGGTCCATACCGTCCTCGATGACAGCGAGCAGTCCGACGGTGTGTGCAAGCAGATCTCGCGCCACTCGCATTCGCGGCTTGAAGAGATCGCTGACGCCACCACCTTTGTGCCCATCGATCACCCCGAACCTGTAGCCCGGGCCGTACGTGAAATGAGCGCGCTGGCAACCCGCTAACGCGCCGAGCATCCGTGTCGGATCGAGATCGTCAGCCTCCGCTGAGAAGCAACAGCGTCAGGCGTTGCTCGGTGATCCGAAGCGGATGAGGTTGCCATCGGGGTCGGTGTGCGATCCCTCCCGCATCCCCCAGGGCGTGCCCTCCACTGGGCGGGTCACGCCGCCCAGCCCCGCCTTGCTCCACACCGCCTGGACGGCGTCGGCATCGGGTACCTGCAGGTACGCGGCGGACGTGTTATCCGCCGCCTGGTGGTCGGGTCGGACCGAGAGGTGGATCGACACCCCGCCCCGGCGGGCGAAGCCGTAGCCATCGTCGAAGGAGTGCGTCTTGAATCCGAGATTTTCGTAGTGGGCCAGGGCGGCCGCGAGGTCTCGCACGGGGAAGATCGGCTCGAAGCGGGCCGTGCCCCTTGGCACCTTGCGCGTACTGACGCCGCGCAGGACTCTTTGGGCCTTGATCCGGCTCAGCGCAGAAAGCGTCTTACGGAAGGCCAGCATCTCCGAAGAGGAAACAGCGGCTGCCAACTCCTCGTCCACCGCATCGACCGCTCGCACCACGGCATCTACGACCTCCTGCCCGCGCGCCGTCACACTCAGCGCCACCCGTCGACCGTCCTTGGGATCCCCGCTCCTGATCAGATAGCCGCGCTGAACGAGAGTTTCGACCAACTGGCTGACCGCCTGCTTGCTGATCCCGATCTGGGTTGGAAGGCTTGGCCCGGGGTCGTTGTCGGCGGACAGGCTTCCAAAGAGGACGAATGCCCCGTTGCGTGGCAGGTCGTCAACCCCAATAGCCCGCAGTTCGGCTCGGATCGCTTGGGCGTATGCGCCTCGCGCGCCCCGCATCAGTGTGGGTATCGGCTTGTCCTCGAATGGTTTCCTTTCAACCTCTGCGTTGACGTCGGGTTGCTGGGCGGCCATGTCTCGACTGTAGAGAGTGCCGCTGAGGTAGTCAAGAAGCTTGACAATATTGGAGAGTGCAGCGAGCCGGCTAACCGTAGGTGGGATGTTGTGGCCAACCGGGCGGCGAGTCCTCCCAGTCCTCCTGGCGGCCGTAAGGAGTCAAGTCCAGAATGTTGTTGGAGAAGAGCAGGCGATCCACCCCCCGAGCCGTGCTCGAATACGTCAAGTAGACGTCGTCGCCGTCACGCAGGAACACCGTGAGCCTGAAGAGGTCCCCCGCCCCCGTGGCGTCGGCGAACCCGTTGCCACGTGAGGAGACAAACGGCACCGTCCACCCCATCCGGGCCTTGTACTGCTCGATCTGGACGAGCGGCATGTTGGACACAGTCACGAACGTGACCCCCATGTCATGGAGGGTGCCCAGGTCGGCGACGTTGTTCGTGAAGTGGGTACACCCCGGGCAGTAGGCGTCCGGCCCGACATCCATGAACTGGTAGACGATGAGCTGCTCCCTGCCAGCGAAGAGCTCGAGTAGGGTTTGCGGACCGCCGGGGGTGGCGAACACGTAACTGTTGTCGAATATCACCATCGGGAGCCGCCGACGTTTGGCGGCAAGGGCGTCGAGGGCGCGGGTCGCTTCCTTCTCAGCCAGGAG
>Ga0182030_10001923_pt1 | contig 43605 bp, 35 predicted proteins | sample 812S3MmetaG_FD_121299 | JGI IMG/M metagenome (GOLD analysis project Ga0182030, IMG submission 121299) | Permafrost microbial communities from Stordalen Mire, Sweden - 812S3M metaG (Illumina Assembly) | ecosystem: Environmental > Terrestrial > Soil > Wetlands > Permafrost | place: Sweden... | reverse complement strand
GCTTTCGTTTCACCTGTACTTGAAGACGGGTTTTAACTCTAATTTAGAGGAGAGGAATCAGTGATCAATTCTCGAAGAGTTGGGGAGGGGAATAGTGCTTGTCTCGTAGCCCGCAAGGACTTCGGACATCAGACTCACATGTCTAAAGGGTATACCAAAGCATTAGCAATGGCAGCTCCAGTAGCTCCAGCAACTGCTAGCCCCCAGGGAGGTATTGGAGCCTCCTTCGATTGTCCAGCCATCTTGGTGTATCTGAGAAGAGGGGAGGGGTCAAGGTCGTAGTTGTATCATGAGGTAGTTGTATCCTCGGGTCAGATTTTGACTTCTACAAAGAAGTTCATACAGGTGATGGTTGATGGTCTGGGATTAGCAATAGAAAATGTGTAGAATTAGAAGAAAAAAGGTGGTTGTACTTTGACTCGCATTTATTATTACAGTAGACATGATGGACCTCGGCTTCAATTTCTACGGCCATTCTCGGCCGGAGCCTTGAGAAGGCGCGGCGTCTGACTAGTTCTTGTCTCAGCCTCGCGGGTTGGCCTTTCCAATACCTGATATTCTGTTACGGTAGATGCATATCCATGATCTTATGACATTTGTCTGTTGACCGGTTACCCTTTATATGCTATTATGGCTTTAGTTTGATAGTGGTGAAATATCAGTCGTCATGGAAGCAAAAGCTCTGGTACGCCATCGAAGGAGTTCCGACCTCTCACCTTTCACTGACACAGCACAGGCGGCCGAGTCGAGCATAGACGTGTCTCCCACAAAGGATGCCGCCTTGAAGAATGCCATTCTTGCCACAGAGTTGTACATGAAGGCCATTAAATTGGCAAGCAGTGAGTCTGACAGGGCAAGACTTCGCGGCAAGTGCAAGCTTCTCCTTTCTCGTGCCGAGGAGATCAAAGCTTCGGACGGATGGTCGCCGTCGATGCGTACTAGTCGTATCTTAAAAGTTCCATTATCAACGAGGGTTGTCACAAAAAGTGAGGAGATCATCTTACTCGAAAGTTCGAAGCTTCACGGGTTCATCTTCCCACCCTGGACTTCAGATCCTGACGATTTGGCTTTCGATGAAAGTTCCGGATCATATACGTAAGTCTTGGTTTTCTTCCAAGGTATGCAAGTTCTAAATGTCTTCAAATAGGGAGCCCTCAGATTTGAAACTTTCGGAAGCCCAGCGAGAGATTTTTGCTGGATGGAAAAGACCAAACGAGATTTTTGGTCGAATCCTGGACAGTCTTAGCCTAGATGCTACCAGTAACGAGATTTCGATGGTTGCTAGCAATGAGATTGACCTTGTCCAAGACATTACCACTGACTGTTCTGTGGTGGCTAGTCTCTGCGCAGGTACTGCACGTGCATTGAAAGGCCACGGGAAGGTATATATGTGTGTCTCATTTGAATGATTCTCTGACTTACTCTCCATGAAAGCTTCTGGCATCTACTATTTACCCATATGACAATTCAAAGTTGCACCCTCGAATCTCCGGAAACGGAAAATATATGTTTCGTTTACATTTCAATGGTTGTTTTAGAAGAGTGACGATTGACGACAGACTCCCATCTTCAAGCTCAACTCGTAGTCTCCATGTAATTGATCGCCAGAATCCCCGATTATTATGGCCGGCATTAATGGAAAAGGCATACCTGAAGGTCCGTGGCGGTTACGATTTTCCGGGATCAAACTCTGCTACAGATCTGTGGGTTATGACTGGATGGATTCCAGAGCAAGCATTTCTCAGGAGGTACGTGATATATGAGCTAGTGCGAATCCTCAGAAGACTGACCAATAACCTGAAGTGATGACCTCCAACCAGATCAGCTATGGCATCGAGTCTTCAACTCTTTCGGGTTTGGAGATGTTATGATCACACTGGGCACAGGAAAGTTGACACAGAAGGAAGAAAAGGAGTTGGGATTAGCAGGGGAGCATGATTATGCAGTTCTTGATATGAAGGAAGTCAATACACAACGACTATTGCTGATTAAAAACCCGTGGTGCGATGGCATGGTCTGGAAAGGAGATCTCATGGCTCCAGAAAGCCAATACTCAAATGAAGCTTCTTCAAGCAACTCTTTCTCGGCAGGTGGGACTTTTTGGATGAGTTTTGATGACGTGGTGCAAAATTTTGAGTCTCTCTACCTCAACTGGAATCCGGGATTGTTTCTACATCGTCAAGACCACCATTTCTCATGGAGCATTCCTTCCATCAAAACACCGGGCTCATTCACCCACAATCCTCAATACTGTGTCAAATCCCCTAACACAGGAACAGTATGGGTCCTGCTGAGTCGTCACTTCGCCACTGGGGAACAAGAAATCATGAAGAAGCAGTCGACGACAGTCGCCAACATATCCAGCGCTCTTGGGTTTATCAGTATATACGTTTTCGAAGCTGCTGACCGTAGGGTATATCTGAGCGATGATGCGTTCAATCGGGGAGCATTTGTCGACTCGCCTCAAACACTCGCACGACTCGAGCTGTCCGCTTCAACTTCCTATACCATAGTGGTTGCACAACACGGTCTTCCTCTGCCCAAGTATTCCTTCACCCTCTCGTTCTTCTCTAGATCGCCACTCACGATCAATCCGGCGGCAGACTCTCTCCCTTATTGCACGATCCATACAGGTGCTTGGAGTCTCCACACAGCCGGGGGAAATGCTAGCGCACCATCATACTCTATCAATCCTCAATTCAGCGTATCTGTCTCTTCAACGACGGATATGACACTCGTTTTGGAAACTGATCAGGAAGAGCTCGCTGTTCATGTCAAAATCGTTTGGGCGCGTGGCGAACGAGTCACTGCCGTTACGTCTCGAGACATCCTCGGCGCATCCGGCGATTATCGACGAGGATGCGCATTCGCATCTATCCGGGATATTGCTGCAGGGAAATATACTATCGTCTGTTCCACATTTGAACCAGGCCAACTTGGGAATTTCACTCTACGTATCAGCTCTATAGTTCCCTGTGAGGTGAGACCGGTGCTGGCGGAGGGAGCCGGGAGACTTAAGCATCAGCTCCCTCTGCTCGTTTTTCGGGATGAAGTGGACCGGATGCTGGCTCCTTTGACGATGACGAGGATGACGAAATTGAGGGTTGTTGCAAGGTTCGGAAATAGTGGGAGTTCCGCTCGGCCAATGAAATCCAGACCTTTGCTGAAATTATCATTGGAAAGAGGGCAAGGGCCGAATAAGTCAGTATTGGAGGTATCGAGTAATGGTGAGTTCAGTGACGCTCCGACAGGTATCAGAACTTCAGATCTTGATCTAAGCCCTGGGATGATACATCAAGGGGGGGCTTGGATTGTCGTTGAGCGACTTGGGGGAAGATTTGATGAGGACGATGTAGAAGTGGAGGTCCTAAGTGACGGACCCGTGAGTGTTGGCCCATGGGGTATTGGGGAAGGCTGAAGGTCTTGTGACTTGGCTACACAGGGAAATAGTTGTAGTTAATTGTTGCGATTGTTTGGCTCTGGATCGAACACTAAAGTATAGACATGAATGATCTTCCGAACGACAGTTGGCTTGTAGCTCCAAGCTACTCAAGCAAAGCACTTCCTCTGGTATACCCGCGGCTCCATACTCCGTTATTGATCATCAACTCATCAGTGCACATCCATAAACACCTGCCAACTCCGCTTCAAAATCACACAATGCCCTACTTATTTCCGACATTAAAATCGGGTACAAATCTACCATAGTTCGAGGCCTGCACAGCTCGTACCCTGAGATCGTCGACTATATCTGGGAGAAAGTATCGATCATAACGTCAGTGGCTATGGATTGCCACCTCGCCGTCGCCTACCTCTGCTGGGTCCTTCTGGTCGTTGTGAAAGTACTTCTCTAAGTTGAGGATCATCTTTATCCTTGTCTACATGATGAACCCTAACATGCCTTTAGGCATTGTTAGCTCCTAGCCGAACTGAAGTGTATACCAGTTTGATAGATGCAAGCTAATAGAACTGATAAGAAAACCTACCTCTGAAGATTGTCTGGCCGAGGGTATTTGTGTTCTCTGTCAGGACAAAAGGGACAAACATAACCTGGAGAATCGTGGACAAGACCATGTCTAATCATCTCATTTTTCCTCTTAAATCCCTTCCCACCCTCACTTCGAGGACACCCTTTAACACTGCAGTAGTGGGGTCGATTCGAAGAATGCACGTTCGCATGGGAGTTTAAGAGATACTGGGTTGAAGTCAGAATTTCAACTCTAATGAAACTCTGTAGGAAGAATTCACGTACCTGCGTTTGGAATGGTTGGGCGGTACAACCAGGATACGTGCATTGAAATCCTCCAATCTGAGGATTCGTAATTCCATCTATACTCATCCGATCGATTGCCATTGCTGGTGTAGATGCTGACTGATCCGTACTTGGGGTTTCCGTGCTACTGCTGTAGTCTCCTGCGCTCGCATATTGAGGTGTGTCTGCCTGCGAAGGTCTTCGATGGTTGTTAGTGTTGTAGTAGAAATGAGTTCGGCCAGGCGAGGGAAGCTCCCGACGAAAGGTATCATTTGGTGACTTTGGGGGCGAGCCTTGACCAATTGGTGGTGCAAACCGGGGCGGAGGTCTTGAGGGCGGGGACTGCGGGAAAGCAGAGTCGCCAGGGGTGGCAGGCTCAGGAAGGTGATTAAGGTCTCCAAGCTGATCAGAGATTGATGGTAAAGTAATGGGGCCAGTTCCGTTGCCATTGGAGAGACCTGATTTCGGAGACTGTGAACGTATTGGTGGCAGTTCGCCAGCGGGAGAAGCCTGAACATCGCTCTTAAGTATTGCATCCGGTGATGATGGTTCGCGGGCTTCGCTCACTAGCGTCGCTGTGATTGAGGGTATAGCTGGCTTCACATCCTCCATAGGCTCCCCCTCGCCAGCATTTGTATCTGAGATTGGCTCGTCGCCTTTGGCTCTAGGTATAGCGGCTGCTTCTTCCGAGGAATCCTCCCTGTCATGCGCCAATGCGCCTGCAGCAATAGCTACAAGCTGACCTGGTACAACATCCTGTTCTGCCGTCTCCAAATTGACCTTCGTCCCCTTCGCTGATCCGTCATCCTCCTCATCGTCCGAGGCTAATGGTTCATGCCCAGCTATGCGCGCAATATCGGGTCGCTTTCCACCGTCCATGAATGAGACTAATACAGCATCCCCTTGGCTAGGGCGATTCTTTGGTCGATTAGAACCTTTGCGACTCGAAGGACCAGGGCTAGAATCAGGACTGACTTGTGGTAAGGGAACGGCCGGTGGAGGACTCGGCGACGGTTGAAGGTTGACTTTCATGGGCTTAAGGAGCGGAGAGTCGCGCAAACCAGCATCGTCCGAGTGATAGATATCGTCGTCGGCAGAACCTGGAGGTGGTTGGTGCTCGACTGTAGTCATAATTTATGTCAAATCGCCATCGGAGCGCAAATTGCTCTTGCACGCAGAGATAGGAGAATGGCGGTAATCACAACATGTCAGCCCAGTAAACTCTGCGACAACTCGTATTCGTAACAAAGTCGAGGTGAAGGACGAGATTGATATAGCGGGTAGGTAGGTGTATGGGGGTATTTTTTTTTTTTTGGATAGGCGAGCGATCGCTGGCGCTGCGTTCGAATAACGGGATGGCGTAGCTCTGAAGAGATCCAAATCGTGGTAATCGAGTTGAATCAACAGAAAAGAAAGAGGCGCAAACTCTGACAAGAGGTTGACTATAAAAGTTGAGAGGAGGCGGGTAACTGCGATGAAGTGGTCTGGTCTGGGGCGTAATCGCTTGTTTTCGAGCTTGCGTGCGTGGGCCGACGGCGACGACGCTGGGGTTGGGTTCGATCAGGATGGTCTAGCGGGGGGGCTTCACAGCGTGGGATACGAAAAGATCGGTATTGGTGTTATGGGCGGGAAGTAGAAGAGAGCAGATGAGAATGGTAGGGAGAGGTAGGGTGAGGTAAGGTAGGGGGCATGGCAAGCCTTGGGAAAAGGAAAGGAAAGGGAAGGGGGGAGGAGTGCGCAAGAGCAGCAAGCACCCAAGTAGCAGTTAGCAGTTAGCAGGTAGTAGGTAGCAGGTAGCAGTGAGTACCGTAACGTCGTTAGCAAATCCCTCGCAACGTGGGGAAAAAGGTGAGGACAAGGATCAATTGGTACATTTGGGACGGGCTAGAGTGACCGCAGCGAGGCGGAGTCAGAACTAAGAGTAAGCCTCAAGAGGCTCCTGTCAACGTTGGAACGGCAAATCGGGGCTCAGCTAGTGTCACGAAAACACTTCCTCTCGACCAGTGAGAAGGGGCAGGCGGCAGTGGAGACATAAACCAATGATAGCGCTTATGGATATCCATACAGGTCGATATATAGGTCGATATAGAGGGCGATATGGAGGGCGATATAGAGGGCGATATAGAGGGCGATATAGAGGGCGATATAGAGGTCGAGATATAGCGCGATATATAGCGAGACAAAAGAACACTGATGGCGATTGCAGCATGCCGTCGATGAGATGTCCCATAACCCTCCCCCCCCGCTGCTGGTGTGTGAGTGTCTGGCCAGTCAATATGCCAATGCGGTTGCAGTGTGGGAGTCCCTCCCTACCTTGCCTTCCTACCTTGCTAGCTGTCTCCGCCCGTCCATAGATACTAGGATCGCTGAGGAATTCTTCCTGCATTGTATCACGCATTCATCATCCAGCCTATGGAACAACTGCACCAGTAAGATTCGGAGCCATCTTAGCCTAGAAAGGTGCCGCATCCAGGAGGCGTGGAGTGAGCCGCATGCATTGACGGCTTCTGCGAACCATTCGACGACCACGCGAGATTCACAAAACCTGGCGTTTTTCTCGTATCTTCTGACCCCGAATCATCGCAGCAGCTATCCTCAATTTGCCGATTAGCGGTCAGAGAAGAGCTAGGACTGGGACTTCCGCTATAAGCCCAGCTCAATAACAGCACGTGCAAATGGAATCTCGGGTTAGCTGGCGATCTGGAGTTTCCATTTCCTACTTTAAGTATTGGTTTAAATAATAAATGCAAACAGAGCGAAAAGCATCTTCAAGCTCCTTTATCCTCAAGCACTCTTACTCAACAGTTCCACGTATTCGAGACTGTAAGCTCCATTCCATACTACCTCGCCCATGCCCAAGCCCCATAAACGCCGTTCTAAGTCCGATCATACTAGTAAATGCTCATTCCTTATGCGTGCTCTATAGGCTCTTCCGGTAGGAGCTCTTCCACCTCATAAACAATACAAGCCCTCAGAGGAGGTCGCACGAGACCATTGAACAGAAATGTGCCGTAGACCAACAATGCGAAGCCAAGGACCTGTAGCCACTTAAAGCTCTCCCATCCAAGGAATAGCGACACTATCCATATGAATAACGTCCGACAGGTGTCAATAGTTGATCTCGAAGTAGCAGAAATGTTACGGGTGACAGACAAGCCAAAGAAGTTGAAGCCCCTAGAGCATAATCAGCAAGAGGATACAACGAACAGAAGAAAGAAGCTTACCCTATACTGATCATTATTAGAATGCTTGAAACCCCTACGGCCTTGAAATGAGTAATCTGGCGCCAACCTTCTACCAGATCAAAATATCCATATCTGCCAGCCTCTGTTCTTCCAATAGCCAGATGCAGGATAATCATACCCAGAACGGTCACCGAGAATCCAAAGATGCCCTCCCAACCAACAACCTTGAGAGGTTCTAGAGCATATTTCTCGAGAATATATTCCTCGACTACAAATTGTCCAGCCGTGAAGATCTGAGCCCCCGCAATCAAAAGAACCCCAATAATAGTACGGAGAGCTTCGGGGGTTCTAGCTTCTCGAGCCACGACAGCGATAGTATCTCTGATCAGTAGAAGTGCCGCAGGAGGTCCCTTCTCCTTATAAATAGCACCAGCTAATCCCACTATTCCAACTCCCAAAACCACCGTGATCAAAGCGAACCACTGGAAGAGGTGCAATCTTCTCCTTAAGAAGATGACACTGAACAGACCGACAAACAGTACTAACGCCCCCCTTGTCATCTGATATATAGATGGTACTACGAACAATAGCCCAATATTCATAAGCGTTGTTCCGCAAATATCGCATATCGCAGGGAGGGATAATAGTCCGAGCCGAAATCCTGTTAACGGCAGCCTTTCTGCTGAATTCAACATCATTGCTTTTGCCGCAGGATTTATTGGTGTACTACTCCTTATACTTTCCGCGTCGTGGTCGTCTTCGACCCCGTTCTCGGTGCCATTTACAGGCTGGTAACCCTGTGCCTCCGCCTCCGTCTCTGTGCTTCCAGTAATGTATCGTCGATAAAGGGAAAATCCTGCCACAAACAACCAGCTCCCCGACTCGCCAATAAACATCTGTAGGGTCTGAATGACGGGTTGTTCGAACATCTTTCGCTTTTTCGGGTCAGCTTCGTCGCAATCTCGGACGCAGATGTTGTCCTAAAGATAAGTCAGGCTATGCAAAAGGTTCGATCAGATAGAATTACCTGATATTTGGTGAGAAGAGTATTGCAAACGCCCGTCACCAACATCATAGCCACGAGCAGCGGAATGAGACCCTTGACAGCCATAGTGATGGCTGGTTACGCCTCTAGGGGAAGATGAGATAGGTGAAGGTGAGTGCTCGGCGCTCCCACATGGGACACTATTGGAGCATCAGATCACAGGTTATGATGGTATGGTGACTTGAGAGAAGGTAGTATATGTTGTTGGGGGTTAGCGTTGAAGGCTTGTTCGAGGCGTGCTCTTTGTCATTCCCTTTGCCGAGCGCATTGGTTCGGGCAATGCCCGGTTTCACGAGATTCCAAATATCAGACTCTCACTTGGTCAATACCTCGAAGATTGCTAGACCTTATAAATCCTATATCTCATCGAATCAGAATGTAGACTTCTATTGTTTCTCAGGTTATGAAATACTCAATCTTTTCGATTGTACGCATTTCAGCATTCTAGCAAACCACACAGTCTGAAAACTCCTTTTTGACATTGGAATATTAGAACGCTTACGTATCCACACCACTGCTCGCGCCTCACTATTTGCAAGGCATTGTATGTATTAATATAGAGCAATTGCGCTCTGGGTATGAAATGCAAGCTCTGGATGGTTCGCGGAATATTTACTCGATCGTATCCAGGAACGCCCACGCTCGGGGTATCAACACAGTTATGAATCATTTTGCAGCCTAATTTAAGCGTTCATTAGTTGCACTTTCTTCTACCTCCGCTGCCATTGACATCTTTCGCCCCGTCCTGAGTAGTCCCCTGCCCCCATTTGATCTCTTTGCCTTTGACTTCTTTGGCTTCTCGTCGTTGATGTTGTTCCAATGAGTGATTCCTAACTCTCTGTCCCTCTTTAACCTTTCTTGATCCTTCTCGCTGATTGGAACTCCCTCAATGCTCTTGACATGCTTTCCTTCCACAAAGCTCATGATCCCTCCGCAGGCAGCCTGCGATGATTAGAATTTGGGCATGAGCGGTGGTAAGAGAACTCACGACGATACAAGCCAGGGCAACGAATAGACCCGTACTCCAGGATGGACGCTTGTAACGGTTCAAACCCCACATAAACCCTGATAGTACGGCCTGTAGGAACGTATTCCATACCATAGTCCATACTACAAAATCGAGTTTCCACATCGCCGTAGGTGGAGCGCGAATACCAGTGAGAGGGGTTTTCGGAATTTTGATGATAGGAATTGGTATTTGGCTCTCATTTATATTAGAAATTTCAGTCTCAATGTTCATAGGTCCTAAATTCACGGGTAGAGCTTGAGATCCGTTTAGTCTGAACCAAGATCGATTTATGCCAGCGAGTCTCCGCAACCCGAGCTCATTCTTCTTGATCCTGAACCGGAGCAAGTAGTATAGGTCACGAAATCTCCAGGGAATTGTACCAAACCCTGTCACGCAGAAGAGGGCGTTCAAAATCTGGGAATCAATCTCGATCCAGACTCGACGAGGGGAATTGATATCATTGCAGGTCGGACTGCACATCGCAGGAGAGGCGTTACACAAGAGAAGAAATAACATACCCCCCCATGCGATCTAAATTTTAGAGTCAGCATTTGCTTAATGAGAAGTTTCGGGATGTTGAGACACGAGGCAAAAGCTAAGATATGCTACTGCTTAGAAGCCTTAGCCCGTGAGTAGGCATATTGTAGCACAATCACACATGAAAAGTCTGAAATAGGCAGAATTTCACTACCCTGATATTACTCACCACGTTGAGTCCATATATCGTAACGAGGAAGCCAATTGGCGTCGTGAAAAATTTCCAAAATGCAACCAAGAAGATCTTGGTACTTTCTCCCCAGGTATGCTTTGGGGGGAACTGGTACCCATTGTCGAAGGGTGATACCCTTGCACTCGAATTGGTATTGTTTGTGGGTATATCAGACATTGAGTTGATAGGCCCTGAGTCCTCAACTTCGGGAACGCTTTGATGGCGAAGCTCCATGCCCAAAGCTTTTGGATTCTCGGTATTTTGAAAACTTCTCGAAAGGCTAGCTCTTCTCTCTCGTTCTATGATCTGACCCTCTGACCAGCCTTCACTCCCAAAACTGCCCCTCCTTACATCAGACAACAAGGGCATTGAAGACACGATTTGACTAGTGGCTATCCACATTCCTAGAAAGAGAACCGTAGTTAGTATAGCAGATTCAACACATATGCCACAAATATTGAGTAGCTCAAGAGGTGAAAGAACTCCCTTAGAAACACGAGATAAATTCATCTCAGCTCACAAGACCCAAGACTGGAATTGGATACGGGAGTCTACTATGAGAAACTGGAACCTACCTGTGGGTGGATTTGACTCTTGAAAGTTCTTCGACGCGCTTCGCAGACGGCCTTGTAATGATGATACATTTGGAGCTTGTGCATCAAAGCTTAGTCGATGGGTGGTGCTCTTGGGAGATGGAGGGTTGCCTCTAGAACGAAAGGCTTCTGCAGCAGGATGATCCTTGTCTGGCGAGGCTATGGGCATGCTCTCGACAGCATATTTTGAGCCATCACTGGTTGTAGGAGGTGAATTTGATGTCATGATCTACTGAGAGATGTGGTTGCGACTTGTCTGAGGATGAGGATATGATAGTCGCGCTTCAATGCCACCCAGACAGCAGGTCAAGTTTGGAAGTAATGAAGTTCTGTAGAGCTCGGAATAGTACAGGGCGTGAATGCGCAATTAGCTGATGGCGCATGTGAAGTGAGCATAGGTGCTTCTCTGCCGTTGTCGAGATCACCGTCAGGAGAATGTTGGTCACTGGTCATGAAAGTGTGTGTTTTTCCCGTTTGGGCGGGAGAGGCAAAAAGGTAACTTACCTACTACAGGGTTCTTGACATGACATGATGCCGGCTCTACTAGTACATGTACTAGTACATAAGGTAGTAGGTATTCTCCTTGGTTCGCGTTCCGAGCCTACCTACCTCCAGGTATATTTAAAGCTTTACTAAAGAGAAACCGAAAACCATTCTCCACAAGACATGTCCATATTATTTCCATGGTAAAGTAAAAACGAAGACCATGGCTCCAGTGGCAGCTAAAGACTTGGAACTACCACCATCGTCCGCCCTCGACGAGGCCTTGCATCTTTCGAAGTGCTCAGAACATCCCGCCCGTCTTCACCACCTTACCTCGACAATTCTTCACAATCTTCGATATCAACATGATTGGACCTCATTATCAATACATGCCCCTTCATCGCCCGCCAACTCCTTACTTCTTCGGCCTATCATCGCTGGTCTACCGCCTCGGCGAGCCTACATACATCCAGACGAGCAGGTGGAGATCCTAAAAGCTGAACACGAGACCGGCAAGTCGATTGAACAGACGCCAGAGCCGGAATGGGTTCTTCCAACTCACTGGGAAGAGAAATGGAGCCTGGCACAATTTGCTGCCGTTTTTGACGCGCTTGATACTGCTCCAATAATAAACGCAACTTCGAGCGAGGGAGCTGAAGAAACCGTGGGATACAAGTGGCGTGGCAAAAACAGGCAGAAGAGACTCCTTCTAGCTACTCTGCATGATGATAGCACAGTCGTCTACTACATCGTTCATGATGGAATCGTCAAGCCTAGACAAAATTGATCCGGTTGGCTACAATTGAATTGGTATGCGTGGATTTCACAGAAATCTTGCATGACTACTTCTTAGCTTCGAAAACAACCTTCTGAGCTTGCATTTTGTCAAAAATATCATATCCTTCCACTGCATCAGATAATGGCATAACTTTGTCAAACATGAATCTAGATTAGTCAGTACTTTTCTGCTTCTGTTCGAATGATCTACAATATGGCAATAGCAGAGAAGCTTACCCTAGCAAATCTTGCTTTTCCTCGAGAAGCTTCAGTGCTTTGGGAAAGATGGAGCGCACTGGACATCTTCCCATCTGTACCCTTAGATTTTTGCCATAGGCTTGATTGCCACTCCAAGGAATCTGGTACGTCAGCATAACGAATGACAGGTATCCATCTGGTTGAAATACCTCTCCATTATGGACACCGATACTGCTGATAATGCCCCATGGACGAATGAGATCGAAGGCTGTCTTCAGCGCAGGGCTCAACCCGACGACTTCTATAACGACATCGGCACCTCTGCCTTCAGTGACTTCCTTTATACGTTTTTCCATTCCTTCCTTGTCCTTTACAAAATTCAACGGCTCGGCACCTAACCCCGCTGCTAGCTCCAAGCGGCTGCTAACACTATCCACCGCAAAAAGATGCTTTGGTTTGTGGGTGGCAGCAGCTATTATAGCACCTGGCAGATCGGGAGTCAATAATTGCTTCTTCCGAAGAATCTGGGAATGGAGACATTGTCTCATAAGCAGAAAGACAACTATATGAACACTCCTATATCTCGAGAGCAACCATTTTTATCAACTACTCATGAAACAGTCTGGAATAAGAGAATTTTCTCTCGGATGTTCCTTACACAACCCGACGGGGCCACAACCAATGACCACTGCAGTCGAGTTCGAGATCTGCTCTTGTGTGAGGAGCTTGAATGCATTGGTGGCACCGAAAAAGCCAGTTGGGAAAATGTCAGCCTGAGATATCTTGATCAGTGCCGCCAAAATGAAAGATGACACAACCTACCATCAAGACTAAGGCAAAGTCTTGGATCTGCGGTGGCGCTTTCATAACTGTGCCGTCTGCCAACGGGACACGTACAAATTCGGCTTCTTTTCACCAATTTAAATTGTCTGCTCAATGGGGGAATTGGTATATTGAACTTACGAGCTCCATCTAGAGCTGCTGATCCGAAAAGGAGACCTCTGGCACATCGAGATGAATAGCCGTTATTGCAGTAGAAGCAGTCTTGACTGTACAGTGTTAATGCGAAGCAACTGGCGAAAGAGGAGGGAATATCAACCAAGAAACAGTAAAGGGAGAAACAATTTTATCTCCAACCTTGACCGTCTTTACTTGGCTTCCAACTTCCTTTACAACTCCCGTGAATTCATGGCCCATAATGAATCCCGTCGGGCTGGGTTGATGGCCTCTGAACACATGAAGCTCCCTGGCATGATTTCAGTACAATATCCTTCCTCATAGCTTCAGGGGCTAGAAAGCAACAAGGAGAGAGGCAAATCGCTACTCACGACCCACATAGCGCAGTATACGTAACCTCAACAATGATATCGGTCTCATCTTGCAACTTTGGGATTGGGCGATCTTGCAAAGAGACCTTATAAGGTCCCTCAAATATGACGGCTCGCATGGTAGTTTTAGACATGATGAAATGAACTTGATGGATGGTAGAAAGAGGAGGTCAGATTCGAACAATGTCTTCTGAGTGAAACCAGTCAATGAATGTTCAAATATGCAGATGGGGGCTTACTTTAAATGCAATATTTTATAGCTCGGCATCTTGAAATGACATCGATCGTGTGATGGCGGGGCATTCTGAACCCCGCATAGGTAGCGTGAACTTGTCCTTATCGCAGAGTATTTGATGTACCGACGTATCCCAGTGGTAAAGTAATACCGTAGGAATTGGAATGTAATAAATACTGACCAGGAGATCCTTTTGGTACACAATGATACGTTATATTCCAATTTCTACGGCATAATAAAGTATCATCAAAATGACGAACCGTCTTCAGCTCCAGTACCTAGGTAGACTTCCAGCAGAAGTAAGTATAGGTAGTCTGCAAATAATATTTCATTGTGTTAACCATCACACGTCGTTGGATCCCATACTGTCCGACCAAAACCAAACGCCATAAACTCGTAAAATTTGAACAGCATCTCCGCCTTAAAACTCCCCAATGTATGCGGAACATGCGTCTTTGCCAATAGCTCACTTGTAGTCGAAGCCCTCGCATCATCTTTTCACGTCACATTGCATAACAACTCCGCCTCCAGTATGAACTTCCCCTCCTTGTACTTCTCACTGGCTTCGAAAGCTCTATCGTATTTCCATCCCACAGTCTCGTTGCATTGTCTGCAGGTGATGTCCCTCACAACGTGCCTTCCGGTCGTCATATTGCGTTCTGATGCTTCTCCGGCGGTGACGTTCACGACATTTCCAAACAGGTAGGCTTTGCCGTGCTGACCTCGAAAGTTCTGTCGGCATTATCAGTCCTTGAATTTGCTCGAGCACATTAGAAAGTAGGGAGGCTAGCGATACTGATAAGCAAACGTACCCTACTGATAATATCTTCATGATTACTTAGGTGAGCTTTACAGTTTTTGCAGCCGTATATCTTATGGCTGTTCAAGTAGACGTTGTATGCGAGGCCCATGGTACGATTCAGCTACGCAGAGCTTGCGCGGAGTTGCCGTTGGCTTGTGGTGACTACCTATGTAAGTTCGATGTAGGAGGTGAGGTGCCGTTGTAGAGAATGTTATTGTGGACACAGAGATGACCTTGGCACGAGAGCTTTCGGGGAAGTAGTACTAAACCGTGAAGTGAGCCGATGTTACGCAGGTTGGTCTTTCAGGTTGGGTCACAGGGCAAATATCTAGAACAATGGGCTTATCGCGTAGCAGCTGATTAGTACACCTGCCCTGTATTTTAGAACTACCTAGGTAGGAATCTATAGTAGGATGTAGAGCCCGCTAGAGCGCCACATTAGGGTACCCTTTAGCTTACCTAGGCACTCGTGCCTCTATTACTTGAGATCTACTACCATGTCTCACATTTTCAACGCACATTTTCCTGAAAAATATGTTCATGAGAACTTCAGTATTTCGTTTCATAATCCTCACCACCTCTTAGTGAGATCCCAATCCCAATCCAAATTTCAAACCCTAGAATGTTCAAGAAATGTTTTTTTGCTTGCGTACCAGCAGTTGTCATGATACACTTCCAATAACCCCCCCCCCAAGACAAGCCCCAATCCAAACCAAACCCCCATATCATGTTTGCGAATCCTCTCGTGAAGTATCACCACTTTAAAAATATAGTCAGTAGTCGTTCGGCCAAAGCGCCAAATACTCCACAGCCCATAATATATTCATTTGAGGGAAATGTATTCGAAATTTACTCACCGAAAAAGCTTCTTCGATGAAATCAAGATTGCCAGCATGTTGTCGTTTCCTCACGGCTTGTCTGACGTCGTCACTCAATGCACCACTCCCGCATACTGTCACAGCCATAGCCCCAATTTGGTTCTCCATCTCGATGTCCATCAAGGTATCAATATTTGGCCTACCAGGAAACATCTGCACTGTTGCTGACGGACTGTGAATCTCTTTCGTCGATCTCGGTCGACTGACAAAGAGCATTATGCGAAGGACATCTCGGCGCTTATCCATTGCCAGAATAGATGTCATCCATGGCCGTATCCATTCGAGGTGCTCTGGTGACTGTATGATCCATACCAGGACAATCTTCCGAGCAGCGACAGTGCCATTAGCAAATCCAGCAACTAAATCTCTCACATGGGGCACCTGATGAGTGATGCCCACTCCTCCGGCGAATAGCATAATGGTACCATACGAATGCATCATATGCATGCCTCCATATGGGCCCTCCGCATAGCATTTGGTAAGGAATCGGCCATCCGGAGAAGCTTCAGCCTTCTTGAACAGTTTATGGGTGAAGCCAGTTCTTGACCTGATGATGAAAGACATTCTTGTCTTCTTCATGGCAAGGATATCCTGTCTATTCATAGCGAGCTTTTCGTCGCTCAAGTCCTCTGTTTCTTCGGACCACGCTACTGAAAAGGGATGCGATGTCCACAATCCAATTGCAGGCATGTAGAGGTAGGCGTGCTGGCCTGGTTTGAACGCCCATGGGCGAGCCAGATCAACAGTAACACGACATGCATTCCCTGGTAGAGCCTCGACTAGGGTCTTAGAGCTTCCTATGTTTCGATAGGCTAGCTTAAGCATTCTGACAGCACGCTCGAGGACCCACAATGCTATGATTCCATAAAGGAGGGTAATTTGGGGTAAGTCGGCTAATTTCTTTTCCACCAGATCTCTATATCAGTATTGGCTTTCTAAGTATATCGGAGTAAATTGAGAGTGGAAAGATATTGTCTGTCTCAGAAGCAATCTGACTTGACCTCCAAGACTGGACTACAGTAGGTGATTGGATTGGGAGAACCTGAGACTTACCAAGTGATACCAGATGGTGATGATTACGAGTATAACCAGGGCAATGTGTAAGTGCTTGAAGCTCTCGTAAAATGCGTGCCGGAGGATAGAATTCGCTTGAATGGAAATTGTAACGAAGGCTACCACAGCCTATAGTATCTTAGTCAAAGGATTTCACAAACGGATCTCAACCAAAACCCACAATGAATCCAAACATGATCATAGGATCGCCGGTGATTGATTTTTGTACCCCGGCCCAACCAGCAGAGCTCACTTCAGAAGCGCCCCAGGCAATGGCATGAGTGAGAGCCTCCAGGACTACAATCCTTCCGAACCATCTGTGCAATAGATTGAATGTGTCAAATGAGAGATTGAGCCAGTTGATCAGAGGGTTGTTCCTAGCCGCCTAGACATTGCGGAGTCAGTAATTAATTCTCCGAGATGTATTTGGGAGTTGAGACATGTCTTATGAGTAAATATCCCGGGAGCAAGCGTATTTACTCATGAGACAGCCCTGGAAAAGAAGGTTTGCTCCTTGATGCTCTGTACCATGATGAAAAGCGGAATCTGCAACATTTTTAGTCTTTTTCATGTGATGTCCACATAGTTTAAGGACCTACCATATTAACAATAGCAAGGATACCAGTACGATTTCTCAACTGTCTAGCAACGGTGGACAGAGGTTGATCCCAGGTGATACTCACCACACAGAAGGCTACATTCGTTCCAAAGTATGATATTAAAAATAGCAGTTGCAGCCGCGTGGGTAAAGATCCCACAGACACCGCAGCGGAGAGCTGGAACTCTCTATTATGTCTTTTGCTAAAGATGGGCGCGTATATCAGGTTCTTCTTGAAAGCGGCGAATGTTCTCGACGGGGCGGCGAAGTATCTCTGGGTTTCGTTGTTGAGGCATGCTAGGGTTCGAACGTACTTGACAGATTCGATGCCGACCCTCCAAAAAGTCAGGGCAACTATCAGAGACGCTAATACGACGAAGATGTAGTTGTAAAAGTCCTGGTTCAAAACGGCAGCCTTCACCTGCAATGCCTTGGCCGCACTCGCTGCAGCTGGGGGCGCTTGTGAGGAAATCAGGGTAGCCATAGACATGAAGGCTAGTGATCGAACTGTGGAGAACATAGTGATAGCGTTGTGTATCGATTTAAATGGGTGAAAACAGTATAGATGAGAGGGAGCGTCTTGCGCCGTGTGGTGGACGGAGGAAAGAATGTATAAAGATATTCTGTGAATGACCAGCAAGGAACAGAATATTCGATCGCGGATCTTCGAGAATAGATGTTTCGAAAAAATAACAGCTGATGTGAAAGGTCCTCTGAATGTAGCGACGTCCGGGGTGATTCGAAGCCCGACGACGAGTATGCCTCAGAGGGCAGGGAGGGAGAGAAGGGGCCCGTCAGGCGAGGAGGAAGGTAATCTAGCAACAAATCTATAGAGAACAACACAAGTAGGAACAAGAAGAAAGGCAGAAAGGAATAGAAGCACTATGAGGGAAAGCGACTGCTTCAGGCAAGGAAGGACAATATATGACCCGCGGCCACTTAATTTAAAGAGACTCTGGGCTGAGGTGACTTTTGAGAGCCAGCAGGCGCATGCGCTCTGCAGCGCTACAGTGCTGCTGCGCATGGAGTCCACATTACCTGTAGATCCCGATACCGTTACCCAGAATACTACCATGCTATATACCGTACCGCGCGGCGCCTTTGGGAGCAGCTGCTGTGGTGTGTGATGGGAAGGATTGTAATGTGGAGACTACGGAGTCGTAGCTTTTCGCTTCGAGGGTTTCTTGCATCAGAATGGCATGGAGAGGCCTGTTCCTGCATGCATGTACCGCACAATACTAGTCCTCCTCCTCCTCCTCCCCTCCCTCTATCCATGAGACGATGAGACCTCTATCGATCGAGAAGCGGCTCCCATTCTCCCACTTCTCTTGATATAATGATGCCCATTCCTATCGATAGATCGAGAAGCACTCCCCATTTCTCCCCTTTCTCTTCATGCAATGAAACCCACGACCAGGGGAAGGGAAGAAACAATTCGAAGAGGGGCAAAGTCGTGGCCCCTGGAGGCTGCGTGTTGCAGAGATAGAGCCCCGATCTCAGACCTCGCCAATGACCTGGCCGTTGAATCATCGTTTTGTGGATAAACTGTGTGCGATTATGCCCAGCAGTACCATACATACAGCACCAAAATCTGTAGTCGTCAGGGGTTAATTGCACAAGGAGGCTGGCGTGCGGTTTTTGTTTTCACTTGAAACAACAAAACTCCCGCCACCAAGGTGTCCTGCCGAAGACTTTTCTGCTAAGGTAATTTCAATGGCCAACGATTGCAAAGAGACTTAGGACGATAGCTCGTGGTTGGGGGAGTAGATTTATTTGATCAATTGGTCTCATCTTATTCAGATGTTTCAAACGTTGTCATCTGCTGTATCTAATAAACAATCAAGCTCGTCATGCGAGTAAAAATTGTTGTTCACGTCGAATATAAGGTACCAACACCCTGCATTTAGGTTATGTCTCGCAAAGATTAGACTCGAGCTTCAAATACTAGTATACCGTAGAAAAATAACATGATTTTGTTGAGGCCTTTTTCAGACTCTGGGACGTACAGTACATCCCATCCGTATATATCTTGGATAATCTGTCAACCTATCAGACCATCACATTTCTACAAAGCTGCTACTCAAACCTCGGCTCGTCTTTCCTTTTGGCACCTCGATTACGGGGAGGGCTTATGCAAGACATGCACTGCCATTATAGCCAAAGTCGTTCAGATCTTGATACTGAGAATGTCTCACGCAACCTTACGAAAGTGACGATCACACTGCTATCTTGGCCTCCGTCGTCGACTTTCAAGTCTCATCTCTTTCGCACCTTCAGATAAATGCATTATTCATTCTCTGCATATTAATGTACGCGTGGTCTTGAAAGACACTTCGTCATGACATACATAAAACTCATGCGGCAGCATTTTCCGTCTCGGATTTAAACGAAACGGAAACACGTAGACTTATTAGATACACAGTTCATCTTCACTATCCACAAGATCAGTCATGCTAAGGTCCACCGACTGCTTCTGGCGTTTTACAGAACGTTGTTTTCGCCTTAGACGTTCATTATTCGATCCTTTGCCGCCGGTAACGTCTCGCAAAGCTCGATCTCCATGAGATGACGCGCTGCAAAAACTGAGCTCATCATCGCTATCGTCAAAGAGCTGCCAATCGTATGGAAAACTCCGCTGAAGAACTCTCCTATTCAACCTTGGAGCACGATCCACATACCGGTGACCTCTTATTCTAGTGAAGGCAGAAGACTCATCAGCAACGGCCTCCCCACTTTGAACGGCGCTGGTGGTCGAATCATAATTGGAGATAAAGCTCATACTAGATATTGGACTAGTAGGAAGGCTCCCAGAGTAACTCGAGGGACCCCGAGAGTCCCTTTCATTACCGCCATCGTCGGAATTGTCTGACATCAACGAATGACACTCGGGAGACCTCCGAGAAATCTTATTAGATGAATTTTGAGGGATGGGTGCTTCTAGAGACTGAGTGCTACCTTGCAATGTTGTTGTCCCGATGTCCAATCTCCGGCGGAAGCGGGATTGAATCGATTTATGGTGGTCAGATTCATCTCGAGGGTGTATTGGCTCGACTTTGCAGCGTTTTTTAATGCTTAGAGATGGGGTTGCAGTTACCCACTCGGAAATGCCTTCTTCCCAGCGAAACCCCATTCTTACTCTATCGCTAGTGCTGCCAGTCATTGTATTTTTGGCCGCGTTTTTATTCATAACGTGGTGCTTGGCCTCAACCTGGAAAGCGTAATCAAGATGTCGCCTATTAGGAGCGTGTTGAGCAAATAAAAATGCACTGTCAACGATTACTCCGTGCAATATTCTTTCGCCTGGTTCTTTCTTAACCTCTCCCAAGAGACAATGAAGCTGCTTCAAGTGGCTGAAGCCCGACGTAGAAGTGCCTCTTCCACAGCATTGAGCTACAGAGCAGACGAACGCAGCAAGATCATTCACAGAAGCCAATTCCCCATGTTGACTCGAATGCTTCAAAGTAATATCTACATTGAATTTTGGAGATTTTGAAAGTGCTCTCCCGTTGCCCAGAGATTTGATGATAACGTCGGCCAGAAGTAACAACGTTTGCTGAATGCTGCGACCATGAGAAAGATTCATCTGTAACAAACAGCCTTGCAGTAAAGATTGGACGTGCTCATAGTTGGGAGGAGAATAATGGAAGTCTTGGCTCTGAGCTCGATCTTCAGTTTCCTTGCTGAGAATTACTATCGATACCAAAGTGGTAAGCAAGCTAGAAAAGGTTTGCTTCATTCCCCCATAGAAATCAGGTACTAAGTCCAGAGGAGGATGTACCTTGTTGTCTATCTTGTCTGACTGCATTGCAAGCATCGATATAGCGGCACCAAGAAACCCGGCAGCTACATATGTTGATTTTGATGATAATGCTTGAAAGACGCTCGCCCAAATGGGAGCAAATTCTCTGGTGGCCAACCAGCTCAGAGGCAGAATCTCCTTCGAAATCATCGTAGATAATTGTCTGAATTCGAAAGACACATTGACTTGATCTGCATAATTGCGTAGCATCAATAATGGGCGAGTGGCGACATTGTCGCAAAATCTACTGAAAATACTTTTGGGGCCAGGTAATCTGTCGATACACAAGAGGGAAGTGAGTAATGCCTCGGCCTCGCGTGGAGCACCCTTCTCAATGCAAAGTGTGACGAGCATTTCGCAGAATTCGATGTCTAGTAGACCCTCTCCGATACCATCGCAGATGACTTGGATCCCATGAGACCGCACGACCTTCCGGAGGTGCTTCCAGCCATTTCTTGATGATCCAAAGGCCTCAAGGTCGTCGTAGATCTCGGTCGAGATGTCTCTGCTGTTGATTGCGGACTTTTCCCTTGTCTCCTCCAACCGAATCGTTAATAGCGTCTCTTCCTGAGAAATATAATGAGGGATGTTGTCCAGGCACATTGTAAACAACGACCGCGATCCTTTTCGCTTCCCCGGAGGTTCTTCTGACGCTGTTGCTTTAAGAAGCGCCTCAGTTGCATGAAATATTCCTTCGTACGTATTGCTCTGAGACGCGGGGAATTTGCTTCTTATTTCGCGCATTTTCCCTGAGAGCTGAAAATTTTGATCTTCATCTTTCATTCTTGGACGTTTCCTGGTTTCCCTATCATCGAGGTCTTGCATCAGAAAGTCCCTAGTGCCAGACAAAGTTTTAGGGACCTCACCCCAAGCTCTGGTGAGTATCGGCGTAGGTACCGACACTTCACCGGGAATCAATCGCTTCGCCTCCTTCAAAGATGGTAGTGATTGGGCCTTGGGGGAAGCTCTGCCACGGTCATTGCTTGCAATTCCAGTCTTCCTAGAATATGTCTGCTTGATTCGTCCTTGTTTTCGATTATCTCTATGTTGCCTTAACGTTCCTCCATTCTTAAATTCTGCCAGTTTGTCTCTACTTTGAAGAGCTGGTTCAAAATGAGAAATCTCTCTCCTCAGCACAGCAACTCTTGATTTTAAAGCTCGCAGCAAGCGGTTGCATCGAGTGGCCGTCCACTCCTTTTCTGGGCGATCGTGATTCTGTATTTTACTAATAGTAGAAAGGCGTCGTCGTACAGGAGTAAAGCCAGTTACTTCAACATCCAGACCCGCTGTTCGTATTCCCATGGCTGTCTCCTAGCAATAATCAGATCCGCGAAGATTATAGGCATTCATGAACTTACTACCGATTAACCATAGCATAAGCAACTAAAGCAATGGTGATAATAAGCAAACCAATGACTTCCCCAAAAAGAGGTTGTCGAAATCGAATACTACCCAAGCTATACTCCAAGCAAAGGAAAAGGTTGACAGTACTTTGAAGTAAACAACATTATTACCTAGTTTTCCGGGCTGTAAACAACAACGGAGCCAAACCGCTTTGAATCTAGTAAGCGAAAGCTGGCTTCAAGGTATATATACAATACATACCTTGCCTGAGATTTTTTCCACCGAATTTTCTTCTCGTACCTTTGAAGTCGAAGAGGGTTGAGGTCGTCTTATCAATACATTATCCCTTAGATTATTATATTAAATTGTATTTTATTTTTATCTTTCGCACTTAGTAAGGTAGAGATGTCGTAGCTAGTAAGTAAATCTGGTGAGGTTGGTAACCCGTCTCTCGTTCTGTAGTCGGCTAGCTAGCTACTAGTACCTACAAGTAGCCTGGTCATCGGCTCCTTCCGGAACCGGGATATGAATTGAAGTTAATTTTTATTTTGGCATTTTCTCTCAATGCCTTCGATTCCTCGAGCCTCAACTTCCTCTTCTCCTTAAATGTAAATCTTTCAACCCGTGTTTATTAGACCAAACAAGCCTTCCATTCTCTCATATTCTCTACTTGTCAATACTTCTGCCTGGCTTTTCCTGCATTGTGAATCTCGAAGCTCGATTTCTTCTTTTTGCCATGGCTGAGGTGAATGACGCTTCCTTTTCCGGTACGTAGGAATGGATGTCTTTTCAACTCCCCTCCAATATAATGACAGGGGGAAACAATTGGCACATGAGACGCATGGCTAACTTTCTGCCGGTCTAGGAACTGCCAATGGAGCCATCGGGAGCTCACAAACGGCTCCAAAAGTCGATCATGCAACAACGGACGCTGGCAACGAGTTAGCGGATGGTGGAGATCAAGGCAGCGAAAGTACGACTCTCTCCATGCATTTTCAGCAGCCTCTTTGCTACACAAGCTGATATTACAAAGCTGTCTTCCAATTGACGGTCCACCTTCCCCATGAGCCGAAGAAGATTCAGATCACGGTCAGCCACCACTTGATGATCATGCCACTCCGCTTCATCTCTCTTACACTTGATAGGTTTCCTCACAGGAAGCAATCCATGACGTACGGCAAACCATTACTGAATATCCCGGCACTTTCCAGTATTCTGCATTTCATCTCACACACAAAGGGGAACGGATCAACGACTTCATTCAAATATCCGAGGTTGAAGGTCTCACCGTGGATTCCGAATTAGATCTTGTAGAGGACCCCTATACGGAGAAGGAGGCGAGGTTGCATGTTATTAGAGTGCGAGAGCTTATTGGGGCTGCTGGGGACCGAACAGACAATCTACATGGTATATCCTCCGGAATTTCTCTTCACGACTCTGTTACAGCCGCAGTTTCCGCGACCGATGCCTCAGCGACACCTCAGCCTCACCCTATGGTTGGGTATGACCTACAATCTCCTGGTATTACTTCCACTCTGGTACCCCCAACCGAGGAAGTACCTCCTAGGACCGTGAAATCCATATCTGTTTCTCCTTGGAATCCTCCTCCATACCATCTTAGACAGAAAGGACATCTTCTCTATCTTCAAGTGACTACCAACGAAGGAGAGCAATATCACGTCACTTCCCACGTTTCCGGCTTCTACGTGAACAAATCATCAAACAACAAATTCGATCCCTTTCCTCGAGGAGCCCCCAAGGCCCACTCAGCCCATTCTTTATTAACCTTGATTAATGAGTTGTCTAAGTCATTCGAGGCGTCCTTCAAGAAGCTTCAAGAATTTAATAACTCCAAAGAACCCCTGGCAACCTTCCAAGTCACAAACTCGACCCCTGCAAATCCCTGGATAGTCCCTGCATTGTCATCACCTCTTGTAACGCACCAGTCTGATATCACTCGAACCCAAGAAAGCTACTTGATAAGTGGCATCGAAAATACAGAGACATTACGGGATTGGAATGAAGAGTTTCAATCGACACGAGAGCTTCCCAAGGAGACTGTGCAGGATCGGGTCTTTCGCGAGCGCTTGACATCAAAGCTTTTTGCAGACTATAATGATGCTGCAGCGCGAGGTGCAGTCCTGGTTGCTAGAGGCGAGGTAGCACCGCTCAACCCTACAGAGGGGCGGGACGCTCAGATTTTTGTGTATAACAATGTCTTTTTCTCGTTCGGAGCCGACGGAGTCGGCACGTTTGCGTCAGAAGGTGGGGATGAAGCGGCACGGGTTGCAACGGGGAAGGATGTCATGGGTGTTCGGATGGTCAATCAGTTGGACATTGAAGGACTCTTCACTCCGGGAACTATCGTTGTTGACTACCTTGGAAAGCGGATTGTTGGTCAGAGCATCGTTCCTGGTATCTTTAAACAGCGAGATCCGGAAGAGAATCAGATTGATTATGGTGCGGTGGATGGTAAAGACATTGTGGCAGCCGACGAAAAATTCGTGCCCGTGTTTGAGAAACTCTCGAAGGCTTTAAAAGTGAAAAAGCATGCTGTTTGGGACAAAACTGGTAAACGCTTCGAGCTTGAGGGCAGTGTGGAGACAAAAGGTCTACTAGGTACAGATGGGAGGAAATATGTGCTTGATTTGTACCGAATTACGCCACTCGACATCGGTTGGATGGAGGAATGTGGGACTGCTCTGAATAGTCCCGATCAAAAAATCGACGCTAGTCGAAGCGCATATCCCCACAGGATGACTGTGCTAAGACCGGAGCTTGTAGACGCTTATTGGAAGAGTAAGATGCGGGTGTGGGCGAATGATGAGCTGGAGTCAAGGCGTCAGGCCCGGAAAGATACGGCCAAGCTTGACCATCAGGAAGTTGAACGGCAAACCGTAAGGAAGCACGCTCATGGCGGGCCAGTTGCAGATCAGCAGCTGGATTCTCAGAACGACTCGTCTACAGAGATTGCAAAAGCAGCAGATGTCGACGACGAGAGGATCGACATCTCGAAATTCATATTCGCTTTGAATCCTGACGCATTTGCTGGTCAAGAACCCCAAACCGATGCTGAAAAAGATGAATGGTTAAAAGACGAACAAGAAGTTAAGGTCGCTTGCGAGTTTCTTCGTGCAACCGTCCTACCTGAGCTTATTCACGATCTAAAGGAGGGTGATGTTGGATTTCCTATGGATGGTCAATCATTAACAAAACTGCTACACAAACGGGGTATCAACATCAGATATCTTGGGAAAATTGCGGAGCTCGCTGAAGGCAAGAGATTAGAATCCCTCCGCATTATCTCCGTGCAAGAAATGGTATCGCGAGGTTTCAAGCACGTCGCTAGCAAATACCTACGATACTTGCCCATCCCATTGACAAGCTCATGCGTGTCCCACCTGCTCAACTGCTTGCTTGGAACAGGATTAAATCCAAACCCAAAGGCAGAAATCGATGAGAAAATGGCAGCTTTGTATCCTGAGGCAGACCTCGGCTTCCAAGAGGTCTCACCAGAGACCTTGAAAGAGGAGGTAGAACTTCAAATTTCTCGAAGATACCGGTATACTTCCGAGGGGAATTGGATCGGACACATCAAGTCTTTACAGCTGCTACGAGAGATCTGCATCAAGCTTGGGTTGCAACTTGAAATGAAAGAATATCGCTTTACGGCTCAGGAGCTGAATGGAATGGCCGAGACCAAATCAATGACAAACGGCTCTGATAAGGAAAACGGAGTCACCGGACACAGCACCGGCAGCAAAAAGAAAAAGAAGGCGCGTGACGGTTCTCCAGCATCAATAGCGTCCGGATACACAACTTCTACGACTTTTGCACCAGACGATATTCTCAACATAACCCCAGTCATCAAAGAAGCCTCACCCCGAAGTTCATTGGCTGAAGAAGCTCTCGAAGCTGGACGTATTTCAATCATGCAGAATCAGAAAAAGCTAGGTCAGGAATTGCTACTCGAATCGTTGTCGCTGCACGAACAGATCTACGGCATCATACATCCGGAAGTCGCTCGAGTCTATAACTCTTTGTCGATGTTGTACTACCAACTTGATGAGAAAGAAGCAGCTGTTGAGCTTGCTCGTAAAGCTGTGATTGTTTCGGAAAGAACACTTGGTGTGGATAACGCAGAAACTCTTCTGAATTATCTTAACCTTGGATTGTTCAGTCATGCCAGTGGGGAGACGAAGCTAGCTCTGAACTATGTGAAACATGCTCTGGAGTTATGGAAAGTTATATATGGTCCCGACCATCCCGACTCCATTACAACAATAAACAATGCTGCCGTGATGTTACAAAATTTGAAGGAATATCACGAATCCCGGCTCTGGTTTGAATCTTCTCTCAGAATCTGCGAAGACGTCTACGGGAAGAATTCAATCAATGCTGCGACTTTGCTATTCCAACTAGCCCAGGCTTTAGCGTTGGACCAAGACTCCAAGGCCGCTGTAAATCGCATGCGGGAGTCCTACAACATCTTCCTCACCGAGCTTGGTTCAAACGATAAGAACACAAAAGAAGCAGAAAGCTGGCTAGAACAATTGACCCAAAATGCCGTGTCTATTGCTAAGCATGCTAAAGATGTGCAAGCTCGTCGTATTCGAGCCGGTATTTTGGGCCAAACTCATCCGCAGCCACAGGTTGGACAAACCGCCGAAGCTGCTTCTGGTCGCGATCCGAGAAACTCTATGGGATTAGACTCTAGAAGTATTGATGAACTGTTGAAATTCATCGAAGGTAGCGATCAGAAGACAAAATCTGCTAAGAAAAGACCGGGGCGCAGCAATCCGAAGAGAAGAGGCGGATCCAAGTCCACTCCGTAATTAAGTTTTGCACCATATGTAAATTTTGGTTGTAGAAAAGGGAGCATTGGGCGGAGTTTTCATTTTAAACTGTACATTTCGAGCATCTTCTTGTATAAATGGCGACATATAATGGTGTCTCCCCTTCTCGGTCCTCAGGGGGTGATCCCTTATTAGATGCAATTTATGATCTGTAAAATAAGCATGATTTTAGATAGCGATGTAGTGCTATGAAGGCAAATCTTCCCTCTTTCGTTTAATTCACATCTATATGGCGATTCAATAATAATTCAATACGGGAATATTTGGTTTTTGTTCTACCTGAATAGTTACATCCACGCACTGTTTCTGAGAATACTCGAGGAAGTCCGGAATCACACCCCGTCGCTCGAGATCGATCCTAGAACACCATCATAACCGTCCACACACGCTATGCAGTACTCGTAACACTATGGTAGTCAAATAACTCAGATCCATGCAACACAAAATGTATGAGGATGCATGAGCCCCATCCGAAGTGAAAGAAGAATACAGACAAGGGGTAATATCAGGAATGGCCATTGACAGCACTAGCAACAGGCAAACCATGGCTTACAGGTGCATGATATGCACCTATGCTCTGAAATCCTCTGCATAGTATGTTAGCACAATTTCGAATCTTATAAAATACCGACTTACTTTGCCAGATCGAAGCCCTGATCTTCATCGTCCAGCTCTTCAATGTGCGGAAGTTCTCGCGTCGCAGCCGAAACAGTCCTAATGGGGCTGGGAGCGTGAACAGGAGCCGGGCTACTGCTTGGGGGAACAGCTGAGGTAGCCTGTGGCTCCCTGATAGGACTCGAATCGAATGAAGGTCCCTGCATTGGTGTGTTTCCGATGTCTGCAAACCTCCAGAAAGGTGCCGGAGAGCTTGTCGGCATGTGTTGGCTGGGTCTCTGAGCTGTACTGGGGGGTGCAAGACGAGGATGGACACTTTTTGGAGCTGGAGTGTTGAAGGAGTTGCTCTCTTCTTGTAAATATGAGGAAGGCAGAGCAGGTGGAGAGCCCGAAATGTTATCGGAAATGCCTAGGGCATTATTCTGAGGCCGTCGATGTCGAGGGAGTGGGCTACCATCGCCAGGACCATGTTCTTGTTGAGTTGCCGATGTACGTGGCCCGCGATCCGGCGTAGATTGTGGCCTATTCGAGGGGTACGAAGAATTTAATTGGGGTGAGCGGGGGCTTGGCGAGCGTTTCTGGGCGGAGCTCAGATCACCGCCTATCATATCTCTAGATCTTAGGTATCCAAGGCTGGCGGGAGTGCCCGGTGCTGATGATCCCCGATGGCCTCCTCGCCCCCCACGAAAACAAGTCTTCAACATTTCATCCCGATATTCGGGTACAAGAAGCCATTTCATTCCCTTGCCTGGTTCATCAGTTGACCGCGGGACTTTTTCAAAAGCTTTATTCAAAGAGAGATTGTGACGGATGGAGTTCTAGCATTTCATCAGTATGCATGAATATCTCTTTAAACATATTGAACTTACCTGCCACCCAGCGGGAGGTTGGTGCCTGTAGTATGCATATTTGTCCGTAATGAAGTTATAAATACCATTCAAGTTCAATCTCTCTTCCCCAGTATCAGAAATTGCTTGGGTGATCAGCTGGGCATAAGAGTACGAAGGCTTTATATGTTGATATGCATCGAGACTCAGGTCAACGTCTTCAGAGTTCATGAGAATCGTGCCGCCATTGGTATAGGCGGGAGATTTTCCAATAGAATGGGGAGCCTTGGTACGAGCACTGACAGGCGTTCCAGGCCGGCGATAATCCGGAGGAGCTGGAGCGATTGGTAGATGTGCATTGGAAGCATTCTGACCGCGTGGTGCGTTAGATGTAGCAGGGTTAAAAGCGCCGTATTCAAGATCATCAGTCTCATCGTCCGTCTGCAACAGTGCAGCCCGCTGTAGGTATCTCTTATGAATCTTGAGACTTCCATCTTCCTCAGGTAAAACGAACATCATCTCGACACCGCCGATCTCTATGACTTGACCGCTAATAAGTCTCTTGTTTTCTCCTCGTCGAACAGCTTCATTATTGATCCGAATACCGTTGCGGCCGTTAACGTGGATATTCCAACGCTCCAAGTCGGTATCGAAATAGATCTCGGCATGAAACCGAGATATCATTTTGCTCGGTCCTAGATCAATGTGAATTTTCTGATCCTCGGCCAATGATTGCGTTAAGCCATCTCCATTGACCTGAGGGGAAATATTTGACTGCTCCGGAGGTCGTCCAATCTTATTTCTCAAATTTTTGACATAGAAAGTCCAATCCTTGCCGGCTAGCTTCGCATACGCCTGAACACCCTCCTTGCTGTGTTTCTCGTGCAATGAATTTGCATGATCCCGACTTGCTTGAACAAAGTGTGGTGGCATTGCGAGGAAAGGGACTACAGCCGCGATCAATCCTTCGTCACTCAGTGAGATACCGGACCGGTCACGAGGTAGCTTGGTAGATTCTGGAACAGATCTCTCGATAGGCTCCTCGACCTAAGCGTTCTTGTCAGTACATAATTCTGAACTCTCGTAGTATTGAACCAACCTTCTTCCGCCTCTTTGCTGGTCGCGAGGGTGAGGAATCAATAATGTCGACATTCTTGTTCACGACTTCTCGGCGGGCTCTCTGAGCACGTTTAGATGAAGGAGGCATTTCAGTGGAGGCGAGCAGTGAAAATTGGGAGACCGCTGCTATTATCGTCGTAATGGGACAGGAGAACGTTGCAGGGGCGCCGTCAGCTACGACGACTCGTTCAAGACACCTGGAATGAACGTGAGATACAATTTGGCACAATTGAGGAAATCATAGAATGCGGATCTAAATACCTCTTCGCCTATATGCTTGCGTAGAATTGTTTGTGTTTATTTGTCTTCTCTGGGGTCTTGATCTCCGATTTTCCTCGCGGCGCGTCGGCTTATCAGACTCGAGAACAAGGGGAATCGCGAGAAGGCTTCGGAAGACAGCTACCTTGGTCAAGAAAAGGGGAGGAGATCGAACGAAATGTGAGAATATCGTCAGGGTAAATGAAACTCCCTCTATGGTCGTAGTCGGGAATATTTTCCACCAAAATTCACAGTCGACAAATCCCACAAATCGCTATTTAATTGGTCGGTAAGTCTCAATAAACATCACGTGCTCAGCAAATCGTCGCAGCCTTGTCTCCCGAGGCTATTTATTAGTAGTATATTGCAAATACCATATCTGCCTCTTCGCTCTCTTCGCTCTCTTCACTATGAACCACTTTTCTTCTCGAAGAGTAACGATTCTTCTTTATGAACCCTTCAAACATGTCGGATGCTTCATCCCAATATTCTCTCCCGAGGCCAAATCAAAGCACCGCCGAAATACCATCACACAACCTACAGGCTCGATCATATCTCGACGGGTCCAGTATGGCATCTGAGTTGGGGACAACACGGCAATTAAGTCTAGCTCGAGAACAGTCTCCAGACTTCTTGCAAGAAGCCAATAATGTGTAAGGTCTCTGGAACTTCTTTGCTTTTAATTTTGACACGTCTGTAGATTAGAAGACATCCCCAACACCGACCCTGATTATCAGGCGTTTGCTGCCGATATGGCAAAGTTCAGGGACTCTGTTCGCGATTTCAGGTCTTCGCAAACCTTTAATGACCCTAGTGGAGAGCTGGAATCTGAACGAGGACTTCAACCTCCCAACAGGGCAACATCGAGCGGTCGAGGCCGTGGGTACTCTCGGGGCCGGCGAGGTGGTATCAGGGGACCCCGCAAGGCGGCCGAACCTACAGGAGACATCAAACTTCGATTAAATCAAGCCACTGATGCCTATGTCCATGAAAATTACATTGAGGCCCGAGATATCCTATTCGAGATTGTTCGTATTAATGCGGAAACCTACCAGGCTTGGGTAACTTTGTCGTCGATTTTCATTGAGCTTGGCCAAATGAATCAAGCAGTCATGTCTAAAATGATCTCTTGCCAACTCCAACCAAAAAATGTAAAAGGATGGCTTGAGTGCGCGAGTTTCATTTTTCGTGAGACTGGTGAGAGATGGAAAGAGTACATACCTTCCATAGCGAATTGCTACTCAAACGTCCTTCGAGCTGATGTTAAGTGTCTTGAGGCTCGTTTGGGCAAAGCCCATCTCTACCTTGAGAAAGAGAATTTTGCTGGGGCAATCTCCGAGTATAAAGCCATTCTCAAGATTTCTCCACACAACTTGGACATAGTCCGAAGCTTAGCTGAGGCCTTTATTGACAACCACGAGGTAGAAAATGCGAAACAGCTATTTAAGGACACTTTTGATCATTTCAAGGCCCTTCCGAACGATGCAGAGCAGCCCATTGGCTGGAATGAGGTCGACGCATATGTCACACTTTATGCACACCAGAATGACTACGACAATGGGATAAAGGAACTTAAAAGACTTTCCCGCTGGTTGCTAGGCCGCAGGGAAGACGAATTTTGGGACAAGCTCACCAGCGATGACCGTGAGTGGGATGAGGATAATTCAAGACGGCTTGAGGTTCCGAGCTTTCTCGTGGAAAAGTTTCCCTTATCTACTTATGGAGTTGGTCTGCCTCTTGAGTTGCGAGTTAAAATGGGGTTTTACCGCCTGGAAATGGGCCATACCGAAGAAGCAATGGTAAGAGTCTGTCTTCATTACTACAACTAGCTAATTCCCTCTCAGCGTCATCTAGATTGGTTGGATAAGTCTTCAAGCAGCATTATATCAGATCTTAGTGACCTCTACCTTGAGGTCGGCGGCAAACTTTTAGCTGCTGGTCTTTATCAACAGTCATTATCCTTCTATCAAGCGCTAAAAAAGGTTCCGGAACAAATTACCGCATCTCTTTATATTCAGATTGGCAAATGCTTTCGGGGCAATGGTCTGGAATTCAAAGCGGAGGAATGCTTTCATACAGCAATTCAACTGGAAGAAGCGAATTACGAGGCCAGAATACAACTCGGTCACATGTATGAGGCATTGAAGGAGCACGAAACTGCCCTTATCTATGTCCAAGAAGCCCGATTAATTCAAGAGAGCCAGCTCTTGCAAGCTTTGCCGGTCCCGACGCGTGCGGAGAAGAGATCCGGAGCTGAATTTTCGTCTCCATATCCACCTCCAGAAGCTCCGGAGTCTTCTAACAGGCATTCTTCCTTCTTGAACAAGAATTCTAGGAGATACAGACCTCGCCGCCTTGCTGATCCGGTCGAACGGGTGAAGGAAGAGACTGCCAGAGCAGATAAATTAAAAGACCATTATCACACTCTGCGGAAGGAACAGCAGGGAATGAGAAGTGGAGATGCCACATCAACAGATCTTTGGATTGAATCTGCAAAGGAGCTCCTCGATGACTTCAGGGCGGTCAGATTCTTCTATGCCAGCGACCCGTATCTTCGGTTTCTTGGATATTCTAGAGATACGCACGGGCAGGCAGAAGTTCCTCTTGATTCCGAGCTGAGTGCTATGGCAGATCGAATATCTCAACGTCAGTCAATGCCGTCTCCTGCAAGTAGTCGTATGTCAACTAACGTTTTTTAGGCCTAGGAGCGAACAACCAAGATTCGAATTATGCTTTAAACTCGAAAGCTGATTACCGGGGAATCCCTTTCAGCGAATGGCTAAATATATTTATAGAATATGCCCTCTATCTCGCCAGAGAAGGAGATATGGTATTATCGTATCAAATATGCCAAGCAGCTGCAGATGCAACCGTATTCATCAACTCTCGAGAGGACATGTTCTTGATCCACGTGGCCTGGTGCAGTAAGTGATTATTTGAAGCATTCTTTACCTTTTACAACTAAACTGATTCTATCCTTTAGCTTGCGCCCTTCTGGCCGGCGATGAAAAGACTTTAGTCCAAGTAGCTCGGTCTTTCGTAAAAGACTATCAGTTCACGACCGATTCTTACCGCATGTTTTCTGCAGTCACCAGAATGTGTAATTCTCCAGTCTCGTGGTACTGCTCTAGTCCAACACAAAAATTCATGTTGCGGCAAATCAAAGCAATGGACTATACTCTAGCTGACCAAGACCGCCGCCGAAAATATTTCGCTGAGAAAGCTTCATATACTGCAAGAGATGAGGAAGGAAACGTCATTGTCAACGATACTATGGATATCTCACTCTTGATGCTTTATGGCCATATACTTTGTACTGGTACGAGTTACCCGCAAGCTTTAAGTGAGTAACACAATTTCCGTCAATAATACATTATACATTTATTGACTCACGTTGGCAGACTATTTTTTTCGAGCCTATGCACTAGATCCTACAAACCCGATAATTAATCTAAACATAGGCCTTGCCTATATTCACGACGCACTTCGAAAGACTACTGAAAATCGACAACACTGCATTCTTCAAGGTCTGACGTTTCTCTTCGTCTATTATGATGATCGCAAGCTGTCGTGTAATGTCGAGGAGCGGCAGGAGGCGCATTATAATATGGGTCGGTGCTACCAGTTACTAGGCCTCCCTCACCTTGCCATTCCGTATTATTCACTAGTCTTGGAGGAAGCTTCTGGGGTCGGAGAAATTTCTTCTCGAGAAGATCTCAATGTAGAAACTGCATACAACCTACAAACGATATACTCAGCATCAGGCAATTCCACTTTAGCAAAGCATATCACAGAACGATGGCTTACAATTTAGGTAATGTACACATAATATTTATAAACTCCATATTACGCTTATCGGCAATCTTCTGGTTTTAACTTTGCCAAGCTCATAGTCATATTTGAACTATTTAGTCTGCTCAGTGCCCACCCCTTAGCTACCAGACGTGGCTGTCTAGCTGGGGGTGCTGCGGGTAGCAAACTTGTTCTCCCTGGCCTGCTCCCAGCCGTGCGATCCTCTCTTGCTAAAGCCGACACCGCGCTGGCGAGGTTTACATAGGAATCTACTCGCATTTTTGGTATTATCTGTGGAGCCAGAATGTCTAGCAGCCCGGCTTGATAGCCACGCAGTCGTGATAAAGCTTTCCCACGGTGGGGCCTAAGGGCACCCAGCAAGTATATTTTTAGACTCAATCATCGATCCTGTTTTACGCATTCAGGCTGACGATTATTTGCTCTGATTCTAAAGACGGTTTGGTATGCTTTTATTGCTTTTGATAGGGGAAGGGGTTCTTCTTTTCGAAAACAATATCTCGCCTTAGAAGAAGCTTGAGACCTTATTTGGCATCGCAGCCAACGAAGTCTGGTCTGCGAATCAAGGGCCAGGCTCCATAATTAAGTCCTCGATATTTTAATAAATACTAACATCAAAATCAAAGTCTAGAATGTGTTCGGGTGCATGTCCTGGTATTCATATTTTAAAGCTCAACTAGGCATCTGTCATTTGTAACCTTCATTAATCATCGATGCGCTTTTAGAGCTCCTCTTAACAAACATTCTGTTCTAGTCAAGAATTTCGGTTTATCTAATGACTTGAAACATTTGATTTTATATAAAATAAATATTTGTTTACAAACCACCTTAACGTCAGTCCCTGCGTACCAAGACACCCCCTGTAACGAGACAAATCGTAGGTACTTCGAGTTCAAGTGATATAAAATCTATAAATACTTTAAAATTTCTATTTATTTTGATTTTATTTATATTGTATACCTTTTCTAAGTACTTCTAAACTATCAATTCCGAAAATTATTATTGTATCATTATCATCTCTTTAGTTTACAAAGAGCCTCTTTTTACTTTATAATAAGACCTTTTGATATACAATACTATTATTAAGTTTTTTTTATCTTTTAAATACATAAATTAATTGAATATAGATATTTAAGTTTTATTATAATACTAAAATACTAATTTCACTCTTGTGGCGGCTAGAATATAGTCTATTATACAATGTTGCTATAAAGAATAATATCTTCTTTAACTAAGTAATAAAGAATCTTGGTTAGTAGTGGTATAGCTATAGTAATCTTAGTAAAGTTATACAATGTATATTGCTGTTACTATTAATATTATAAGTATTAATAAGTATCTCGTTGTCTATAAAATTTATTACGAATTATTTATCCTAACTGATCTAAGATAATTTTATATAATAGTAATATAAGACAAATTTTACAAAATTACATTCTTATACTCTGTCTTATGTTAGAATATCTCCTCTGTTTATGAATTAATATATAGTAGTCTAATCTTCTCCTATACTTAGCTTTCTAAGCTTTTTAGCTCTTGTTTCTTTTTTGTGATTAATCTAATTCATAGATCTTTGATCTTGCTTGAGCTCTTTCTTAATACCTTATTGGTTTATTATTTTATATATAATATTCCTTTATTTTCTAATCTTTGTTTGTAGGACCTATATCTTAGTAAACAAAATTTGAATATCTGATTACTATTATTATTGGTCTACTTATTACAAAATTTAATATATAAGATTCTATTTATTACTGTATTGTCAACATTACCAAAGTTTTGAGTTTTGGAGCTCTGATAATAAAAGTATATAAGAGCTGTACTAGCTATTTGAAAACAATAAGTCTTGTATAGCTGGTATAAATAAGTTTTATCAAAAGAGTAAGAATAGTATCTAATCAATAATAAATAGTATTCTTAAAGTGTTCTCTATATTATACTATATTAGAACAAAATAGAACTGTATTAAGCCATCTTTATTTGCTTGTCTTTACAGCTATACTTCTGCTTTTATAATTATTATCCCAAGATATTACTATCTAGTTATTAGTTTAAAAAGAAGTATATCCATCTTCTTTTCTAAAGGTACTAAAATATAATCTTTAATTGTTGTAAAAAATACTTAGTCTAATAGATTTGCTATAGAATTTATAAAGCTCTAAAGGCAATATAATATAGCTTTAATAAATACAAAGAAAAACTCTTTATTGCCTTTCTTTTCTATTAACTAATACTGTACTACTTATAGATGTAATATTTTAGTAATATAGTCATTTGAACCAAGATCTTTGAATCTAAGAAGTTTCTTAATTAGAAGTCTATAGTAGATTTTAAAAAGTATAATACTAAGAGCTATGATCTTTAAGGAATTGTTGAATTCTTTACTACTTTAATACATAGTTGTAGTTGTTCGCTTATATTCTCAAGTTAGGTATAGATATCTTACATTAATTGTAATTCTAATTGATACAACTGTATTCTTAGCTCTGAAAAAAATGATATTGGCTTTATTTTAAGTTTCTAAAAGCCAAGAGATATGGCTAAGCTATAGTAAGAATAATATAAACATAATGAATAGATTATATTATTCTTACAGACTAAGGGTACTAGGTTTCTCTATAAGAATTTTATTAAGACTAATTCCTGTATTTATATATAAAATAATACATTGATTATTGTATATATCTCTAAGGTAGCCCTTATTATCAAGACAGAATCCAATACAGAAATAATATAGGTTTTAAAGTATAGAACAGAGATTTGTAACTATCTAAAGCTAAGTTAAATTATAATATAAAAGAGGTGTATTAGCAGCTATAAGAGATGAAGCTAAAGATATCAATATTTTAATTTATATAATAGAGCTGCTATTTGTTAGATAAATTATATTGTTCTAGCTCTGAAATATATACTTCCTTTGCTTTTAAGAAGCTAAAAACTCTACTAAACGAATTTTCATATTCAGTTATTTCTTTGTTATTAAGATTGATAGCTACAATAAAAACAGGCTAAAGCAGCTTATATTATAATAGTCTATAGAATAACGTTTTTATTGCTAGTCAGCTTCTCTTTTCTTTAGGCTTTTAATAAATCGCTACTTGAGTAGTAATTTAGCTAAATATAACAAATAATTAGAATATTATATTTTGATAAGTATATTATATAACCGTTTTGTATTTAATCTAATGGTATTTATAGGTAATGTAAAGCTTATTTGATTATTTGATTAGTATAGTTTATTAAATATAGCTATTTTTTTGGCCTTGATTTAAAACTTGTTAAGTATCTTGATATGTAATTATAGCTTTTTTAGTAACTTCTTTATTTTCTTTTTTTTTATTGTAAACTTTATTTGTCTTGAGATTTCGAATCTTTAGAGTTTTCTATTTATCTTTGCTATTATATATTGGCTTATTATAGTTTTCAAATTATCTTGATTTAAATTTACTATATTGTCAAGATTATCTAGCTTCTTTGTAATCTTGATCATTATATTCTAAATGTTGTTTAATATTTTTATATATAATGGATAAATATTCTCTAAATTTCTTTGTATTTTCACTTTAATATCTAAATCAAGTCACAACTTGCTCTTTGTATTATTAATTATTTTATTAAATTTCTAATCTATTATAATTAGTTAGAGCAGTATTTTTATAGATTACTCAAAAAGAGAATACTGGGTTCAAAGCTTTTAAATAGTATAGTCGAGTTTCTCTTGGAATTTGATAAAGGCTCTTATTAAATCAATAATATTATTATAGTATTCTAATATCAAGATTACTAGTAGAATAGTATTAAGTAATAGATCAATAATCTCGATATCAGATATCTTTTGGTATCAAAAATAGATAGATAAGCTAGAATATTGTAATCAAAAGCTTTTCTTAGCTTTATAAAAATTAATTGTTAGTATCTGTAAGATACACCTGAAAAAAGTAATATTAACTGTATAATTTGCTTAGTTGTATTTTTATTAAAAAAACTGTTACACAATATCTTAACATAAACCACTATTATAACTACCAGCAATATTACAAGTATTATCTTCTTTAATATTGCTTTACTTCCTTCATATACAAAATAAGTACAGGAACACATAGAATTTATAAAAGAGTTTATATAAGCCTATCTAAGCAGCTTTGAGAAGCTAATAGCTGTACTAAAGAAGACTAGAGTAGAAATCTTGAAGTCTATACTACTAGTTAAACTTTAATAATAGTTTAATAGATTTAAGATCTAATATAAAATTCTAAGCATACTACAAAGTAGCAAGAGTTTACTTAACTCAAGGCTGTATAAGTCTTTAATAATAGATACTAATATATCAAAGTATTTGACTAGTTTTTATTAGACTCTCAAAAATAGTATAAAGATTATATCTGGAGCAAGGCTGCCTTTTGAAAAACAGTTAGTATATATATATTTGAGTAGCAAATTATTATTGGAAGAGAACAATAATAGAACAGAACCTTCACTTTCTAAGAAGCTTGTTCTATATATAAGAATAGTTAAAAAGATAATTAGCAACTTGTACAAGCTCTTATTTAAGATCTAAAATTAATTTACTTAAGCTTTCTCAACTCTAAGACCAAAACTCTATAACAAGATTAATTCTAATATTAGTATTAATAAATTCACTATCTACAAGAAGTTTAATAAGCACTATATAAAAGAGTTGCTACTCTAACTTTGTAAAAATACTATTCAGCAAAAAAAAAAGAAGTCTATAAAGTCTACCTAGATTACTAATAGTAATTAATATCTTACTAACCATCTCATTATTACAATAGACAAGTATCGAAAGGTTCTACAATACTAGCAATACTATACACAGAAGCTAAACGAAATACCCAGTAAAACTAAAAATACTATAAAGCTGTAAATAATACCAAAACCCTAAGTAATAAAGATTAAAACAAGAACTATTACTAAGAAATCCAGTAAAGAAGACCATTTTACTACTCTAAACCTTATCAAAAAAACTATACTTTTAAAAACCAAAGCTATCAGATTTGGAAACCACCTTAAAAACATACTAGAGATCTAATTCATTATCTTGTATACTCTAATATTACTTGGTCTTTACAATAATAGTATTAATCTTTTAGTACTACTATCCACAGTATCTGAATAATCCAAATTCTTGTATTTATACTACAGACTTATCTGTTCTGCTTACTATAGCAAAGAATATATATAGAAATCCTATATACTTTATAATCTCTAGCTGTATATCTATATATACAAGAGATATAAAGATAGAGATCATATCTTTAGCAGTTATATAGTATAGCTTGAGCACAAACAGCTCAGTTACTAGTATATATAACAATACTTTAAGTACAATAAGCCCAAGTTTTAGTCTAAGATTAAATTACAAAGTTATCTACAATCTAAGTATAAAAACAATATTACAAAGATATAGATTTAGAGCTTGATTAATATTTTAGAATTTAGTATTATTAAGATAAGAACTATTTGTCTGTTCTATCTTTTTAAAGATTCCTTTTTAAAGGAACTTGAGAATCATCTTGCCTCTTATATACTTATATTTGTAATATTTGTAGTACCTCGAGATAAGTTAGTATATAGTAAAAATAATATAAACGCTAATAAAAATCAATCTGTTTATATATAGGAACTTGGTTTCTAAGACTTTAAAGTCTTTAAATCTTTTCAATTTGATAGTTAGTCTTAGTCTATTAAAATATTAAATACTAACTATTAGGCATTTCAAAGTCCATCCTAATTAATTAACAATAAGACATTATTTAACAATATTGATTATTACTATATTCTTTATATAGAAAAGATCAGTATATCTTAGTCTATTTGGATATACCTACTTAAGTATAAGCCTAATAGCAAGATTGTCTTTTGTAAACTTCCCATTAGCAATATTCTTTTTTATACAATACTCTCTTATACCTAAAAAATAAAAAAGATTACCTTTTATAATATAAAAGCTAGTACAGATATAACTAAGGTTATAAGCAAGGCTAAACAGAGAAAAATAGAATTCTATACAAAATAGACTACTACTAATAGACTACAATACTTCTAAGTAGACACCTACTATATCAATAAAAAAAATATAATTGAGTTGGGTATAATAATCAATTCTATATTTTGGTAATATCAGAACACTATATACTACTATATCTACCTTTTGAATATTTTCAAGCTCGATACCAGAATAGATAATCAGATAGTATAAAAAGAAGTCTTCAAAAAGAATCGATAATTTACTTAAGACTGAATACTTTAAGAGCTCATTATATCAAGACAGATTAACTTTTTCAATTTAGAAAGTAAGCAACTTAAAAACAAATTTTCACTTAAGTCTAAGATATATAAAATTACAAGCATTGTAAATAATACTCTACAAAGCAGTACATTATCAAATTTCAGTATTAAAAAGTAGATATTCTAGACAAAGTATCATAAGACTATAATTAAAGAGAATACTACATACTGCTTAATCGATATTTTCAATATCTCTATAGTACCAAACTATAAAAAGACAAAGGACCAGACATTCAGACAACTAGAGAAAAAGATTTATAAGCTATACAAAAGTAAGTTGCTTATTTAGATATTACTATCTAAAACAATAAAACTAATCAGCATAGATATCGATTTCAAACAATTCACTGTCAAGCTCGACCTTACATTATTTTCTAATACTATACAGTTTGTTACAAGAAAAAAGAAGCTATTAAAAATATATAAATTACTTCAAGATTATAGTAGTCAATCCTATATTGTCCTATATAGTCTTAGTAATATAAAAAAGACTCAGCTAGCAATTATATATACTAGACAATATAAGAAAAAGTATATAGCAATTTTCTAATTAAACGCAAATAACAAAGACTTTCTTAAGCTAAGTTTTTGGAAAGTCGCTCAACAGATACTAAGATACTATTCTTTAACTAGTATACTATCAAATATAAACTAAGATGAAAATCTCGATTAAGTTATTAATATAGTCAAGACTTGGCTTAACTCCCTATAAAATACAAGATAGCTAATAATCTATAATAACTTTGATAATTCTAAGATATCTAGTAATTTCAACAACTTAATAATCAATATATATCAATTCCTTTCTTAATCTAATTATAAGTCGATTATTATTACAATACAATTATTACAAATTAGGTAGAATAATCAAATTTATATTTAGAAAATGTTGAATATTAGAAAAGATCTTGAGATTCTGTTAAATATATTTAGACAGAATAATATTCAGAATAGTATATCTTTCGCTAAATATCTATTTAGCTTCCAGCTTACTAATAAGATAGATTCCAATATTATAGTACTTATCAAGAAACTAAACGGCCTTTCTCTTATACTTACTATAGCCAGTATATATTTAGAGCAAATAAGTATAAGTTTCTTAGATTATCTTTATCTATATAAGGTATCATAACTAAAACTTCAAAAGACAAGTTCTAAATTAGAATTGTATAAAAACCACTTGTTACACACAATATAATAACTATCTCTAAATCGAATCGAATAGAAAAATATATCAGTACTTAGATTATTAAAACTGTAAGTATATTTTTATAGATAAGACATTTGGTTCAAACTTCTCCGACACAGAAGCTTTGTAGATAATAAATATTTGTAGATACTTAGTAAGAACAAGCTGAAATTTAACATTACTATTATAGTACTATATAGATATAGACTAATTAATTTAGAATCATTTGGTATTAAGAAATTCGGCTCTAGAGACTATAGTATACCTAATTCTATATATTTGTAGACTATCTTTGTACTAAATAAGAAATAAGATCAAGATATAACAAGACTAGTCTTGATATATATAGCTTTGAAAATTCTTAGTAATAAAAAAGTGAATTAGTAACTTACACAGTAGCAAATTCTTAAACATATTTTAAAACAAAAAGACTAGATAATAAATAATATAATTGAAATTCAAGAAATAGAATAGGCTTTGTATAATTTGGGCTTCCTCTTCAGAGACCAAGGCAAACTAGCTAAGGCTAAGTAGTTGTATATTTGAATACTCCAAGAAAAAGAGAAAGCACTTAGATCAGACTATATATTAATACTTAATACAATTAATAATCTAGATTGTCTCTATATCAACCAAGATAAGCTAGCTAAGACTAAGCAGTTGTATATTTGAATACTCTAAGAAAAAGAGAAAGTACTTAGACCAGACCATATATCAATACTTAATATAGTCAATAATCTAGGCCGTCTCTATACTGACCAAGGCAAGCTAGCTGAGATTGAGCAGTTGTACATTCGGGTGCTCCAAGAGAAAGAGGAAGCACTTGGACCAGACCATATATTAATACTCAATACGATCAATAACCTAGGCCGTCTTTACACCAACCAAGGCAAGCTAGCTGAGACTGAGTAGTTGTATATTTGAACGCTTCAAGACTATAAGAAGGCACTTGGACCAGACTATATATTAATATTCAATATAGTCAATAATCTAGGCCATCTCTATACTAACCAAGGCAAGCTAGCTAAGACTAAGCAGTTGTATATTCAGATATTATAAGAAAAAGAGAAAGCACTTGGACTAGATTATATATTAATACTTAATATAGTCAATAATCTAGACATTCTCTACAAAGACTAAGATAAGCTGGCTAAGACTAAGAAGATATATAATCAAGTATTATAAGATTCTAAGAAGGCTCTTAATCTAAACTATACCTTAATACTTAATATAATCAATAACTTAGATATTCTCTATACTAACTAAGGTAAACTAATTAAGACTAAGAAGATATACAATCAAATACTATAAGACTATAAGTATATTCTTAGTCCAATCTATATCTTAATACTCTTAATAATTAATAATTTAGGTAATCTTTATATTAACCAAGGCAAGTTAATTAAGACTAAAGAGATATACAATTAAGTACTATAAGACTATAAGTATATCCTTGGTCCTGAGCTTCTGTCCTCCTTTTTACTAGTATTAAATACTATATTTGCTTTTGATGATCTCTTCTTGCAAATCAATCAGAAAGATATAACAAAGATAATATATAATTAAGTATTATCTGAATTTATAATTGCCTAAAGGTCTTTTTCGAATCGGTATAGGTAACTTTAAGATCGGCTTCAAGTTTTATAAGTTGTATCTATTGTTCTAAATAGACTAAATAAGTTTACAAAATCTAAAGCAGTAAAGTCACAGTCTTTTAAGTAGAAATTTTGTAAGCTAGAAAGATAGCTAAGTATTTAATAAGCTATAAAAGCCAAGTTTCTTTCTTATAAATCTACTATTAGTTTATATCTATTAAAGTAAACAAAAAACTAATCAGAAGTCTTATTTAACTATATAATCAATATACACTATATATATAATCAAACCTAAGAATCATAACTAGATAACTTAGTAAATATAAAAGTAAATATAGTATACTTGTTGATTAGCTAATTTATATTACTAAATACTAAAGCCTATTGACCCCCTTTTTGTACCAAAGTAACTCTCGAAATATATTCTTTTTCTCTCCAAAGTATCTTTAAAGTTTAAAGCTATATTATTTTGTAATAGGACCTTTCCTCAAGTACTCCAAATTCTAAAAAGACTTTAATAATTACAATTAAACAGAGACAGATAATAGAAGCAGTAATTGATGATATAAGTAAAACGATTAATAGTATAATTAACTATACACTTTTTTTGGTTACTAAGTTGTTTCTTTAGAGACAAATAGTTAAAGAAAGTAATACATAAATAACAAGTTCGTAGATTTGCCAAGAAAAGAAATTGTGATTCCAAAACTACAAATTTGTCTCGTTACAGGGGGCGTCT
>Ga0182030_10001922_pt1 | contig 43617 bp, 41 predicted proteins | sample 812S3MmetaG_FD_121299 | JGI IMG/M metagenome (GOLD analysis project Ga0182030, IMG submission 121299) | Permafrost microbial communities from Stordalen Mire, Sweden - 812S3M metaG (Illumina Assembly) | ecosystem: Environmental > Terrestrial > Soil > Wetlands > Permafrost | place: Sweden... | reverse complement strand
TTAATTATTAGAACATTGTGAGAAACGTGAAACTTCGTAAATATTTTGTAGTATCATGGTTCTAAACCTCAATCTTTTATACAATGATCGATCAAACAGCCATGAAGTACCCCCCTGAGGAGTCGGATTTCGGGGTTGAATTAGGGCAGAGATTTACACTTCAATTTATTCTCGTTCTTCAACCCTTTAGGATAGGGCATTCTAATCAGCCCGTATAGATTTGCCGTTCGTTCTCAGACGCAGCATGTTTAATACCCGAAACATTCCAGATGAGAGGAGTTGTGAAAATGTGTAGCGAGGGTAAAGTGGAAGCCATAAGGCTCGGGGGAGAGCCACTGGAACAATTCTCGAAGGTGAAATCAAACCAAGAGAGCCCATATCGCAGCAAACGTCTCTCGTCACGCCAATCTTCGGACCGAATGATACTGGCACCGCCTTATTTACAGTTTCTCACATCAGCAAAACAAGTTCCTTCGAAACCAGTGAGACATCCATATCGTTTGGGATCAGAGCCAACATCGTCTAGCTCCTCAACCAACAGCTTTTTGACTGATGTCAAGGCCCTTCTCCACTATATGCTGCCACAAGCTACAAAAAGGTTTCTGAAAGAACATACGGTATTCCTGTGGACAAAGGCTCCCAGATACATATCTCGCCCGCAAGGGAAGGGAAACCAGTAATCCTTGAGTTTCAACATTCCAGAGGAACTCTGGAACCAGCTTTTATTAAGTGGTGGGTTATGTTTCTCGGGAGAGTACTATATCATTCACGGACGCTTGCATTTTCACAGTTTCGAATACTCGATGCATTTATCGAAGTTGAAAGTGACGTTAGTTTTTGTTTCGGGATTTCCAGGATCTAGGAGTAATCTAGATTTAATCGGCTTCCCTAATGATGGGAAAGCATATTTTGCCCAGCGGAAAAGGATCCGCAGTACACTACAGCAAGAAAATCGGAAAGCTTGCTTATCGAAGAGAGGATAAGGAGGATGGCGTTGGGCTAAATAAGATCATGGTACAGTAAGTCAAAATAAAGCACCTTCAAATATCCAAGGGGAGTGGATGACAGCTGGCATTAATTGCCGAGAGGGGAAGTTCTCTCACAGTTTATACCTTTCTCGCCTCTTCAGCACCAAATATGAAGCACAAACTTATTCAAGTGGATGAGGAAATTTGAGACTTTGAAATTTACGGAAACATGAATGTCTCGATCTACGAAATGAATCTTTCACTCCCTCTTGGCGTTGTATCCTAGAAACTATCTAACAGTATTCTGCTCACTAAAGCACTCCAATAATAGCAATCAATGCACCTTGATACCCTCAATACTTTCAGCCAGCACCTCTACTCCTCCTTTCTCTCGATCTATCTTCTCCTTTGCAGCCCCAGCTCTAAATGCCTTCATTTTCTCCCTCAAAATCTCATATTGCGCTTTCCACTCTTTCGTATGTCCCTCCACCGCTTTGCCACCATGAGCCACAATCCCCGGATTAATCCAAGCCAGTAACTCATTCGCATACTCGACATCCTTCCCCATTAAACTATGGAATGCCCTTCCTACACCTTTCTCCTCAATCTTCTTGTTATACTCTTTCCTCATCTCTTCTTCCCTCGGAAGCTCTGCTTTCCCGGAAAACACAGCTGCGACAGCAATAGCTTGGAATTCGAAGAGGGAAAAGGTGGCGACGTGGTAGGGCACACCAACGAACGCCAGTGTGGGGTCCGGGATGTAGAAGATGTCTTTGTGGAGGTTGTGCATTTGAGTTCCATCCGTTACTAATGCTGTGTCATCTGCTTCAGATGGTGAGATGAAATCTCGATGGTAAGGGGAGAGGAAGGGGAACGTGCAGTGATAGCCGGTGCAGATGATGATTCGATCGATTTCGGTGAGGATTTGGCCGTTGACTAAGGTGACTGTGCCAGGGATGGCTGAGCTTTCTGACGCACTTTCTGTTTGGGGACCGAGATTAAATGACGAGAACTCGGAAACACGGATTGCTTTCGGAGGTAGCATTGTGGTGGGATGGTCAAATGCACCGCCTCGTGTGGATTGATAGATTGTCCTTGCAATTTCTCCCAGCTCTTTTGCAATATCGACTGAAGACGTACTACCACCTATCAAAAGAACGTTCTTTATGTTGAAATGTTAGTCGATGTACCGATATGAGATAGAGGGCAACAGACCTTGTCTTCATATCCTCGAGCACTTCGATAGCGCTTGGAGTGCTGTATCCTTGACGGATACGCCTTCTTCCACTCTTTTAGTCCAGGAATATTAGGGACTTTAGGAGCATGATAATGCCCCGTAGCTACAATCACTGCATCGAATTCCTAGAATGGGTCAGCTGACTATCTTTTTGGTACATACCCGTGGTACTCACCCATTCTTTCGTGATCTTCTCATGTTTTTCAGCTTCCAAGATAGATGTCCGAACCTTCCAATAGTTTCCTTCTTTTGACACGTCCTCTACCGCGGTGTTAAATTGTACGATCTCATTCACCCCAGTCTTAGCGGCCGTATCTTGGATATATTCTGCTAGAACATTATGTCTAACAGTACTTTCAGTTCCAGGAGGCCAGGAATTGAGTGACATTTTCATTAGTCCGGTGGGAACATTGTTCTGGAGTAATTCATAGCATGGTCTATTGCTACTTAGTCACTATACTTTAATATCGACTTGTGGTGGTACTAACCCAGGAGGTGCATGCAAGATATCTATCTCTTTGTTTTTCCTGACCTCACCATTTGCTTTCTCAGGGCTTACCACATTTTCGAAGTCTTCGTAATAGGTAATCTCCGCTACTGACGGAACAAGTGATGGATATGCGGGTTCAGGAGGAAGTCGCGGATCAAAGACCCTGATCTCATATCAGTTCATACATCCTTGAAAGATCACTTAACCTCACCAAACTCCCCCTGTTTTGTTTGTTCGCTCGAATAATGTGACTTGTAAACCAGCCTCTTTGAGGTGTGCTGCAGCTGCTACACCAGAGACACCGCCGCCTATGATGGCTACACGTTTGATTGGCGGAACCATTTCTTGATTTTGTGGTTCGAGCAGAACGATAGGAAGTATAGGTCAATGCATTGATATCAAACTATACGGCATGTTTAACTATGCTTTGTATTTGACTTGTGCATTGGTAATCACCAAGTGTATTGTACCTTCGTTGTCTCACGCCACATTCGCCCCCCGTCACGTCGCCTTATCTTCCCGCCGCATCCGCACCCTCCAACCACTAACAATTTACCATCGCACCTATTATATATCTTTTACAGATTCTTGTTAGGCATTTATCATGAATTTTGGTGGAGAAGAATTCGTAAAAGGCATATATACCCGATTACCGAAGATGACAGAATAGATAGTTCAAAAGGCGTCATATATGCATATTTTGCTGAATAAGATACGGTCTTGCATCAATCAACGCTGAGGAAGCTCATTTCGAGAATTGTTTTTACGATTAATAAATTAGTTATATTGGACATTTTGAGAGTATCTCAACTCGACAAAAAGAGAGGGAGATAAGGTGACATGAGGGAGTTGCTAATCACGTGCTACTATGAAAGTCAAAGGTTTCTATTTCGATCATTGGATATTCTCCCTTGGATATTTTACGTTGCGCGAATGTCATACATGAGCAGCATACCTTATGTAAGGGGAAGTTTTTCCGATTCCAGGATGATCACCTCAGCTGAGGCTCAGGCTAGTAAAGATATTTCAGCTTGGTATAAGACTTCGTCCAAAGGCTACTTCACAATCGACGGCTTCCACTACTTCCATTATGAAGGTCAAATCCTCCATCTAGAGTAATTAAAGGTCTTTAGAATCTACATTAGAGCTCTCATTCTCCAAGGCCCAGATATTGTTTACCTATGACTAGATGATCATAGCATTCACCAATGAATCCATATTCTCCAATGTCTCTATCCTGCAAGCGTTATCTTATAACCACCATATCATTTCGCCATGCTGAACATTATCTGGACCCGAGCCAAGAAGCTCGGAGTACGTCAGAAATTGCATCTATCCTTATAACCCTGAATGTGTCCCATGAATACATCATTGTCGGGGTCACCATCCGGGTGATCAGGGAGTGCTTCTTTTGTACTTTCTGACTCTCCCGGCCTCTTTGTTGCCCCTCACAGCGTGGGCGGAGGAAGTTGGAGCTTTAGAAAATCTCCATGATCAACACGTTCGAGCACTTCCAGAATGGGAGTCATGGGGCGAGGAAGATGGCCACAAAAGTTCATATTATGCTGAAAGTTTGATGCTTGAGGTAATTTGACCATACGAGTTTTTCCTCGGCTTTTGGGACTTGAATCTGTCTAACTCGGATGAAGTTTCCATCCGTTGATGGACGTAGGATTAAGCCTATAGCGAATTTCGTAGTTCGCCCAAGGTACAGGTATATGCTTGTTTGCGGCCTGTCAACCTCATCTTCAAGATCATCCATTCGAATAAGTGTATTCTTGGTTATTCCTTCCCAGCTAATTGATACATGTGATACAAATTTAGCTCGAAGAGTGAGCCTTCCTCCCTTAACTTGGCCAAATGGAGAATTTTTATCTTCGAGCTCCGTGGTACAATCAACCAGCTTGGCAGAGTAACGAGCAATTTTATCAATGAAAACTTGATTCATTTGAGACATCCAAGACCAGGTTGGGATCTGGAGATACCGGCATGGAGGTTTCGATTTCCAGAGCGACAAATTTCCGAGTACCAGCCAATGTGGCTTAGTAACATACTTTCCCAGAATCCTGCTAAGTAGGTGTCCCCGATACCGAGAAATGCTTGGAACTCCCCGGCCACCCCCGCCAAAGCTGGTAAACGGTCTGCTTGGTAGGTGACCACTCTACCGCTATACCCTTCAATAATCTTTTGCCACTCTTTTGTGAGCACATCTCTTGTTGCATTTGTTGTTTGGTTGTCTATAATAATGCTAGATGTTCTATATTTTCCTGAGTGGCTTTCTGTGTCACCATAAACGGTGCCTGTGAAGAGCTCCTTATTCAACGATTGACACCTCCAATTCAGACCATGATGGCCAAAGGAGACGAGTCGACTCGATAGCAGATCTTCTTGAAATGTCCATCCTCTTGATCCCAAAGGATTCGATATTTCCGATGGTGAATCCCTACGAAGATATATGTTGTCTTTACGCCCATCCGGCAATAAAAATGGTATCTTGCAATTGAGAGGTTGAGATGGCTCACGGAGAAAACCCTTATTGACACCGTCAGAATTTGCCGCTGCAATAGTAAGCGTCGCGTTCTTGTAGATTGAGCCCATGGCATTGATTTCGATACTTTTGTCATCTTGATTGTCCTGAATTATGCACAAGGCATCCACCCAAAGGTATTCGTATCCAAGGAGGCGAGTCAGGCGTATTGCTTCTTGAATAGTCTTTGGCAAAGAGTTTAGAGGGATGCCATTGATTCGGGATTTAAGTGATTCCTTAGTTGTGGTCACACTTTGTTTGCCACCCCAGCAGTAGCTTAAAGCAACGTATGCACCGTTCTGGTTTTGACAGAGGTGGAGCTTTGGTGTTTCGCCTTCGACACCGACTTTGATCACACGAGACGGGAGGGTTGCGTTTGTTCTAACAGGGCATTTTGAATGCTCACTTTGGCAGATATCAATTTCATACTTGATCCTCTGCAAAATTAGGCTGTCTGGCGTAAATTCAGCTGACGGCTTGAAATCCAGATATTTGGCGGCTATGCTGTCTGCTCGCATGTTAGCGAGGTCTTCCATAGCTTCGGTCTATAGCGAGGACATTACCTTCACAGGCATTGAGTTCCGCACTCTTGTGAAAGTAGCGGCTCCTTTCATCATAGTGATAATTGAACCAGATCTCAGATATATCCCCTTTCTTTCTTTTCGAGTAGTTTGCGGTGTGAATCTCTATTTGCCGTTTTTCAGAAATTTGAGGGCTAATGCGAAAAGCTTTTCCATCGTTCGGCAACATATTGCATTTTACGAAAGCAGGTTTCCTCGGACTTTTTGTGCGAACAAGGCCAGCGCAAAGTATTTTGCACATTTGGCAGCCAGCATTGGAGGTTTTGATTATGTCGTCGTGATAGTGTTTGAAGCCTTCTCCAAACAAAGCAATTAGCCCCTTAGGAGTTGAAGTCATTGACCGACACCTCTTGCAGAGGCCCTCAACATCCACTAGAGTGCCCGTTCGATTCTTCTTTGTAGGCATGACGATCTGAAGAATAAATGCGAATTCTTGAAAGAACAGATGAGGGCGGAAAAATTGCAGTAATGCGAAAATACGGCGATGGAAAGCGGCCGCGGGGCTATACTACGCCTTGTCTCGTGATAGCGGCATACCTTGCGCTGCGCCTCGGCTACGGATATGGCCTGCAGCATAGCCACGCTTGCCCGATTATATTCAGGTTGGGCTAATTTTTATACAGGGTAAAGGGGTTATCCGTTAAGCGTCCTCTTATGAACTTATGGGTAGATATGGGAGCATCTGCAAGAGCAAGTTGTGGGAAGTATAGTTAATTTTTGGCTCCTCTCCTGATGCTACATCGCAGGCCCTATCAACAAATTTAGGGGGGGAAAGGGAATATAAAGGATTGGGAAAATAATCGAATAAAGAAGGCGGTGGCCAACGCACATGCTACTCCCACTCTACCAGAGATTGTCTAGAGTCTTGGAGCAGCCCAACTGTCCAATCTTGATTGAGAGTCCTACGTGTGGGCGAGAAAAAGTAGCGATGAGGAGAACTATTTATGGCAAAGCCATGAAAACTTCCAACAATTTGTCATATTTCGGTGTCCCTAGACCAGTGACTGGGTCCCAGCCTGGAACGCAGGAAAATCCCTTGGTGCCGCATCCATAACTGCTTTGATCACCAACAGTAATGTCATTGAACATTTGTGGGTTTGCGTATAGGGTTGGGTTAACAAATCCGACTGTGGATTTGCCAGCGGCAATGCGCTCATCATTAATACGAGTGAAGATGGCTGCAACTATAGGTGTAGCCATCGAGGAACCATCGCCCAAAACATTGTTTTGCCCGATGTATATAATGGCCCCATTTTGTCCAACGGCGGACACGTCAGGGAATGCTCGACCAATGCGGTTGTAAATGCCACCATTTTCCCCAATCGTACCATTAAGAGAAGAGTAGTATGGGTAGCCAGGGTCGTGATTGGCAAAGTACCTGGGAAGAATCAGCAAAATAAGTCCAGGAATAAGGGGAAATGTGAACTGACGAGTTGACAGCACTCTGTTGATAGCTGGGCTGTGCGAAAATGTTGCTGAAACCGCCTCCAGAGGTAACGACTGTAGCTGCAGTTTCAGGGTCGCTTGCAGAGCTTCCAGATGGGAGCGTAGTAGCTCCGACTGTGGTAAGATATGGGCAATCCGGGTAGTTGGGCACGAAGACTTTCCCGCTGGCTCCTTGGCATCCGTTACCACCCATACCACTACCAGCAGTGTTTTCGTCCTCAACTCCTGTATCACCACTTGCGACAACTATGGTTACACCCTGCAGAGCAAGTTTCATGAACTCATTGCACTGACGTATCTGGTAGTTGAAAGGATAATCAATCTCTGTAAGACCATATGATAAAGAGATGACGTTAGTTGGCGTGTAAACGCCACATTGATGTTGTGCTGCGGGGTAAACTGGGTCGATATTGGGATCATCTCCAGTCTCATTACCATAAGAGTAAGTGCAGTACGAGCCATCGATTGCATCAAGAAATGTGTTGAAAATTCCGTCTCGCTTGTTGAGAGTAAATTGTGAGTCATTAGTCTGGTAGAGTGTCATGGCCTGAGGATAAATAATAGCTGTGGAATTATTAGCAAGCTAACGGCGTGTCTCCTAAAGATTAACAAGAATACTTACGATAAGCCATTTGGATATCAATATCTGATTCAAAACCCGGCTGGCCTGATGGTGCAGGGGCTGTTGCACCATCGACAAACGCGGGGATGGGGTGGGTACCGGTAGGTATATTTCTGCGAGGAGAGTGTTAGTATTCCTGGAAATGGAAACGAGAGAGAATCTGAAATTTTTCTTACGGCGCATAAGTTTGGAAAAACTGGTCCAAATCTTCCTGAGTATATTGATCTATCTCGAACATTCCTAGTGTGTTACTTGGGTTGGAAAGTGTGCCATTTGTGATGTTGTACATAGCCCGGATACAAGCAGGGGTTATGAGAGAGCCACAGTTGTCGGTAGCATCTGTTCAATCTATATGTTAGAAAAAAACATAGCTTCAAGATCAATGAAACATACCCAGGTTCCGTTCCAGAATATCGCCAGAGTTCGGCCCTCCCAAAAGTGCTCTTTTTGGATGAGAAGCCAAAGGTCTCTTTTTCATCGCGATATCACCCATAGCTCTTGTGGATACAAGTTTGACCCCAGGCATCACGTAATCGATATGGTCTGACAACACTGCAGGAATTTTATAGTCCTCACAACCAATGTGTTTTCGTCCGCCGTTGACATGTTCGTAAGAGTAATACTCTGTCTGGAGTAACTGTTCCATTTCCTTCTTGCTAGCATCGAATTGCAGCCATGCTTTATTTGTGGATTGAGAAATACGTTCTTCACGTATTCCAGAATCGACGAGCCAGGACTTCACTGCATCAACTGTTACCGCCGAGGGGGCGAATAGATTTGTAACCTCTTCAAGGGTAAAATGTTTTCCATATCTAGACGATCTGGGATTGGAACTATACATTTAGGTGTCAGTCCAATGTCCGATGAAAGATTTGAAGCCGTTGAAGCATCTACATTTCATTGAGATGCTCAGCTCCTAAATCAAGATTACTATGCTTCAACCCAATACGAGCTGGGATAATGTATTCCGGATCTAATCCACTCGGAATCCATTTGCGCTGGATGGTACTGTCCCTTTTTTCATGGATGCCGTGTTTGCCAAGCAAGGAGCTAGGTAGAGTAAGAGCAAGAGCTGGAGCCGCAAGAGTGCCCAAGAAGGCGCTGACAACATGAAACCTCATAGCTGCTAAGGCAATTGTTCTTGCGTAGACAGAGGGCTTTACATAAGTATGAAATTAAGTCCTCGAGGCATGAGGGGTTTACCCAACCCTTTATAAATCTGAGCTCCTCATACTATCAGCAAGTACCTGAAAAAAAGCCGCCTTGGCTACAAGTGTGACGTGAAGCTAGTCACAGCCGTAGTCGCGTGCGTCTAGGCAAGGCACTTGGCGAAACACGAGCGACCCGAGACTCCTAGTATAAGACCAGGATTTAACATGACAGGTTATGTGAACCGGATCACCGGATCGCAACCTCTTGCTCGATCCTTTCCTTAGAATTCGAAAGTTTTAACAATATTCCATAGGCACATTACAAAAGAGGAGAGAACTTGTCTCCCCATTTACCTTTTAATTATTTATTGACATAATTTCTAACTATTAAATGCCTAATTTTCTAGAATTTTAAGTAGTTTTATTTCAAATAGCGAAACCTATTATTGTGGAAATATTTCCGGCCGTATTCCGAGGGATCCCATTAATAACTTGGTCGCCTGCAAAATCAATGTAATCGATTCGCAGTTTCAAACTCCTGGTAAATCGAAGCAACAGATTCTTACTATCTTCTTCGAGTGTTAAAGTAAGCAGAGAGGCACAACAAGACACCTGATGGGCAAATTTTAGCTAATTTCCTCGTGTATCTGATGTAAGCTGACGAATTTCTGGAACATGACCTCTTCTGAAACCTAGATTTCAGCCCCCTTTAAGTGGTCTGTTTCTCCGAGCTTCGTACCATCTGGTTTATTATTAAGTTTATAAGCTTTCTGCCAAGGTGGAGATCCGTCGCTCACTTCCTGCTGAGTCTGCACAGCCTCGTTTGGAAGCGCTTACCTAGCCCCTAGCACCCTCATCTCGTGTTACCATTTTCGGTTTCGCTTCTCGCTTACCCTGGCTGTGTTGCCTGATCCCTCCTCGTCTACCCTTTTTTGGCTCGTCTTCCCCTTGATCGGGATGAGGCCGTTAAAAGTGAAAGTCGCGCCCTTTAAAGGTAGATCGAGATTGATAATATGTAATGCGACGCGAAGGCGGAATTAAGAAAAAGCGATGTATTGGACCTAGCACCGTAAAACGTAGCCTTTCAGATAATAGAGGTCTAAGTCTTCAAGTTTCTGTTGTCTTTCGTTCGATCTCGATCAAAATACAAATGGCCTTAAAAATGGGCATGAAGAAATGGAGCATTTCCAGATTTAGTAGTGTTGTGCGCTAAGCTTTAGCGACTAGGCGTATTAAAAGCCCTATCCTTCAGCGAGTAGCCGCTGTAAGGTACCTTTACCCTGAACGACCTAATCGCCTACCTATTGATCAGCGAGCAAGTGCACTGGAAATCGACGAGGCACTGTAACAGCACAAACATCACGTCCTTAATTACAGATTTCAATTGATAAGTAATGATTCATAAACCATCATGTATTCCGTAATCCGCTAACATTATTCATAAATAAATCATCCTTTCCCACCAGACAAACCAACCCAAAGCAAAGCTACAAACCACCCGCATATCTGTTCTCCTTCCCCACCTCCCTCACATCCCCAACATCAACAAAAACCTTAAAGTCTCCGAGCCCAGGATCCCTGCCCAGCGCCAAAAAGTACAGACTCTTCATCTTGTCTTTCAGGTTCTCCCAGTGCGTCTCCGCTTCACCGCCAGATTTATGAATGACATCGACGTTATATCCTGCAGAGTAAGAGGAAAAGGCTAGACAATTGATGGAGGTGAGAGGTATGTTGGATCGGGAGGAGACGAGGGCGAAGAAGGAAGATAGGGTGGAGGTGCGCATAACGGATGCAGGGATGGGATTGTAGGTGTCGTAGCCTCGAGAGGATTTTTGGAGGATGAACTTTATTTCGGGTTGGGTACTTGGTGAGGGCTCCAGGGTATTGAGGTCAGTAGGGACGTGAGAGGGAAAAGGCGTGTCTGGCTGGGGTGATGGTACTGGGCTTCGCTCTTGGTGGCTGAGAGGGGGTAGGGGACTCAATGGAGTCATAGGTCTTGCATACACCGTCGAGCTCTGGTGGGATATGGGAATAGATGAGATCAACGATCGAGGAGTCGTAATGGGAGAGAATGATCTGCAGACGGAGTTATCGGATGGGGGAACTAGTGGTGACGCAGACTCTGCTCGTGCAGTCATCGTTGGCGGCCGGATTGTATCCTTTCTTCTAGTCAGTAACTATTAATTGATTGATAAAGGGACAGAAAGATCTTACAGTGCCGAGTCCAACGTGGTCCGCAGTCTCAGAATTCTTGCTAGGTTCGACGGCAGTAATACCAGCAGAGATCCTGAGACCAATAGACTTGGGAACTGCAGCGGCTGCTGTAGAAGCTTTAGCGTTGGTAGAAGCCTTCATTTGCTTTTTGGACGATGAGGTTGTGTCCTCTGTCTCGATGGATATTTCGGCCTTCCTTTTGTTGGTGGCTTTGGGCGTCAGCATAGGGGCGGTCGGTGCTTTCAAGACGGATGAAGCTTGTACCGCAGTCGTGTTCGGTTTTGAGGGTTGAGCTGTATTTAAAACAGCTGAGATAGTGTCATTCTTGTCGGATCCAGCATTATTTATTTCAATGAAATCGTCCTTTGATGGGGATGCAACTGATCCTGACTTGGATAAGCTGCTTTGCTTTGGTTCCCAGATGTTTTGTCGGTATTTCCAGATATCTGCAAATCCTTTTGATTTCACAAGAGCCCCATTTTTGTTATGTTCGAGGATGCCTTGTGAGTGCATATCTTTTGCCAGAATGCGGACTCTGTCCATGACGCGACAGCTTAATTTGTTATACTGATGGGCGTTGATTTGTTCAACTTGCGTCCCAAATCTAATTTTATTGATAAGATTCAGCGTCTTTCTGTCTTCGTGGTCCGGATCATAAAATTGATGCTCGTGCATGAAACGTTGAACTCGAGGGTCCGCTGAACTCGGCCATTCAGGGTTAGGGTTCGATAGCGATAGCCAACCGGTAGTAAAGTCAGGCAAAACCAGCCCCTCAAGGCTTGGGTCGAGTAATTCGACATATCTTTTGAACTTAGAAGTGCTTGGAAAATTTAGTAAGTTTATCCTGATAAGATGAGAGATGTCATTGATAGCTACTTACTCGAAGCTCACTGGCACATCATTTATGAACAATGTGTGAGATGATTTAGATTCTGGTATGTTGAAATTTTTCTTTGCAGGCCGTCTCTTTGTACCGCTAGGAGGTTCTGGGCCAACATATTTCGATGACTCGGGACTGAGCTCGCGAACTGCATATTCCTATAACAAAGATTAGTGAAACAAAAAGAATAGATATTTTGAGAAGGGTATCAACTTACTACATATGTTGCCATGCTTTTGGGTCCTGCTTTGTGCGAGCCCTGACACCTGCTAAGTTCCTCCAGAGTGAATTTATGTGCTAACAACTCTAAATTCCTTGGTTATCAGTAGGTTATGCTCCCATATAGGGTATTGTGAAGCTTACTTCTATTGATCGGATGACCAGCTTGGCCAACGTTTATTATCCTCTAGTCGGAGACCTTCATCTATATGTCGTTGCCCCGGGAGCTTCGAACGAGAGCTTGTACTTCTAGACTATTTGTTTTATTAAAAGTATAAGGCCTCCTAGATAATAACTCGAGAGGAATGTCTCAAAGGAGACGACCAAACTTTTTTCAGTCTCGACTAGGATATTATTTGCCGAAATCAAGCTCTGCATATATTTGTTTAACAGTGCTTGTTTGGATGTTAGTAGAAATGTGAATGTCCAGAAAGAATATTCTTAGTCATTGAGTAGTTGAGTAGACTATTATAGGCAAAATAGGGGGTAGAAATGTCAGTGGAAATGAAGGGGGGGTGGTGAGAGACGGTCGTATTTATAGAGAATTCCGTATTTTAGGCAGAAGCAGGGGAAAATATCATACTAATCTATCTTAGCTATTTTAATAGGGTGTGGCAAGCTCTTTAAGGATATGCTAGGGTTGTGAAATCAGGGCTTGAAGGTTTAGAGTGCAAATCGAATGTTTTCATTGGATGTAAGGATCATAAAGTTGTGATACTTCTCTGTGAACCAAAAAGGGGCTAACAAATAGAAGGACTCATATGTCGTAGCTTCCTATAGGCTCTTTTATTGGTTGAAGGATGTATCTAACCAATCAAATACTTATAGGATCAAGCATAGCATAAAGTTTATAAATTCTTGGCGTTACAAAAGTTGTCTGTGTACAAGAAAAGAAATTGGAATACAGGGAAAATCAATACGAGTCAGCCTTCCATAGGCTTTCCCATTAATCGAATGTCTTATCGGGCCAATCAAATGTTCAGGGATTTCATAGAAAGCCTTTTCTCGCGAAAGAATTTATGCAATCGCATCGGAGCGTAGCACTGATTGGTTCACCGAGCAATGAATGAGCACAGCCACAAATAGGAAGCTTGCAGAAATCAGGCTTTGTGGTGTCAGATTTTGCCTCCCAAACTAAAATCTGTGGCGACTTCTCTGTATAGGGTTTGGAATTACAGACCATGTTCTTGCTCACCGAGAAAGCGGTTGGCTCAACATGTCGATTACCCGTAAGTGAGTCAAATCTCGCTAGTTTCACTGATGGGCTAAAGTCAATCGAATGTACTCCTTTCAAGGTATATTGCGCCGAAAATTGATCGCTTGATTATATTCCTCAAGCTGAGATATCACTAGGTTTTATTAGTATAGAATGTCTAAACTTGTAGTGGTGGTCCATTAAGTTTACACTAAAAATAGCAATGCTTTTCCCGTGCGTCGGGAGTGCGGCAGAAAGCAAACCATACGTATTCTCAACTTTGTAACGATAAGTCTCTAGCTTATCAGTTTCAATGCACTCTTCTAACTATGGCCACCAGATAACGATTGATCGATCCACAATCTTGGTCATTTTCTGGACGGACTACCGTCTCTAGCTTAGATCAAATCTTTAGTATCGCGATAGTTCGAGACATCGATATGCAACGGGAAGCATGAAATAGCAAAGGACCAGAAGAAAAAAAGGAATTAAAATTCGGATGATAAGTTTGCGAAAGGTTAAACAATAAGAGGTACTTCATTCCTACCACCGGAACAGTTGTGCTGAACGAGGACTCAGGGTAAGAGTCGGGATGTTAGAGTAAGATCTCATCACCAGAATCAAAAATCACAAAAAGAGTATAACATCATTCTCCACATAGCTAGAGCCTTAGAAAATAATGGAGGGAAGATAAAACCAGCAGGGAAAACCAGCAAGTTTTCTTATTGTTCTATAAATATCATTTCATACGAGATATGATTCTAATCAAGCAATATCTTCCAGACCGCGCAAAAGCTCTGGCTAACAAAATTAGTGGACAAAGCCTATAAATTTAGCGAAAACTGCCACTAAAGAACCTATCAATTTCGGGAACTTTCCCGCTAGCAAACCAATAACTAGGCGATCCTGCGGTACTCTACTGTCGCCGAGGTTTCTGCACGATTTGGATCGTGAATGGGTTAGCCAACAATTTTTTTTTTAGAGAGATCTTACCTTATAATCCAATTACTAAGGTAATAGTTAAAGGATGAGTCGCGACAACTGAGCTCAAGCTCTGACTCGTCTTGGCCCCTAGACTCTGCCCTCAATTTGGAACCTCAGCCTTGCATCCAGCCTAATCTTTCTATGATGGGTACCTCAAAATTGTTAAGTTTTAATTCATTTTATGATGTACCACTATTCTATGTATCCTGTAGGCATATTCTTTTTTCAAGCATGTCTTACTGTCTTCTGATGGAAATCATGAGAATGACCTCTGAAACCCTCCGAAAAGATGCAATCTGCATCACTCGATCTATACTCGACGAACCCATTTAAAAAATAAAACTAATTTCAGACCTTTCAGAACGTGTTTTTAATTCTCACAAGTCTTCTGACATGGAATTACGGAGGTTACTGGTCACGTATATCCGCACTTCAGAGAGGGAGTCCTATAAGCACGGTATAAGGTCTTGCAGGAGTACATTTCGAAGTAAGCCCTGAAATAAAGCCTGAACTTGTTACTGGACTCGCTAAGTTCTCATTAGTATAGCGGTTATAGTGGATTCTACACTATGGTTCTGCTTTTCTTTACAGGATTTGCAAGCGAATATATCGTTTACAGGGCCCTCTAGCGTAGTTACAGGGCTTATGTACTGAAGCGCGGAAATACGTGACTGGAACATCGAACTCGCTAATACTTTCGCCGATCTATGAAAATGATGAGCCTTAAGGTAGTGCCAGGAAGATCAGAGGGAGAAAACAATGAGCAGAATCAAAGTATCCCTATTTGAAAAGTCTAATGTCATCGCCCCACACTATGGCTTTTCTTTTTGCGCAGATCATGCTACACCCGAGTGGGTGAATTGGTCATGTTGATTGAAACGGAATTAGGCTCCGTTGTTGCATAAATGGGGGTCAACACCGTTTTACCAATCATTCTTCAGGGCTACAACCTGCAGCCAATATTTCACTTGGCCACATATTGCTTTCCTGCTTTACGTGGCTAGTGGGATGGATACTTTGAGAAGTATGCATGAGGGTCGGCGGCGTGGGCAACAACTTTGTAGCAGGATCTTTGCCGACAGTTTAATATTCTCGGTCTTTCCTGAGGTTTCTGATTTCAAGTCATCATGTTCATCAATCGTTTGGTTTCGCATAGGATAGCAAGAGCTGTATATCGGAAGTCGACGAGTACGCGCGCTGCCCAGATTTTCCGAGCAGGAATTGCAACCTTCAAGAAACCATTCTTTATCAATGAGCCAAGTGTAAAAACACATCAATCATTTGTTATTCGAACTCGTTGTATCTAACAATATCAAGCTCACTTATGCTAAAGGCTCACCTGAGCGGGTGAGCATCACGCAAGCGATCCAGAATCTCAAGTCGTCACTTCCCATCCAAATACCTCTGGTCATCGCTGGTAAAACGGTACGTCTACGATCTCAAACCATCGCAGCTAACTGAAATGCTTTGAGGTCTCGGGCCTGACTGCAGAGGCCCAATTGAATCCTTCGTCTCACAAGGAAAGGGTCGCAAAATGGACTCCAGCATCAGGAGCCCACGTCAAGCAAGCCATAAACTCTGCGCTCGAAATCAAAACAATATGGGAAAATCTCCCATTTGAGGATCGAGCAGCCGTATTCCTGAGAGCCGCCGAACTAGTCACGGGAAAGTACCGTTATGAGCTCATCGCAGCGACTATGCTAGGCCAGGGCAAGAATATCTGGCAAGCAGAAATCGATGCTGCGGCCGAGACGGCGGATTTACTAAGGTGGTAGACCCATATCTGACACAAGTTCTAGGCTAATCATACTCAGATTCTATGTTCAATGCGGCGTTGATCTTCTAGCTCAACAGCCAGCCGTCAACCCAGCGGGTATGTGGAACAGACTTGAGTATCGAGCGCTCGAAGGATTTGTCTATGCAATATCACCATTCAACTTCACTGCTCTTGGTGCAAACCTAGTCGTTGGACCTGCATTGATGGGCAACGTCATCATCTGGAAACCTTCACTTTACGCTCTTCACGCAAGCTGGGTCCTCCACAAGATTTTGCTCGAAGCCGGACTTCCCGAGAACGTGATCCAATTTGTTCCTGGTGACGCTGAAGAAATCACCAAAACAGTATTCGATAATCCTAATTTCGCGGCATTGAATTTTACAGGATCTACACAAGTATTCAAAAGTCTACTTGGGAAAATTGGTGTCGCGACTGCACAGGACAAATATTTGAGTTACCCGAGAGTCGTGGGTGAGACAGGCGGGAAGAATTTTCATGTTGTACATCAGAGTGCAGATATTGAGAATGCGGTTAATAACACTATTCGCGGAGCCTTTGAATATCAAGGCCAGAAATGCTCTGCAGCGTCACGGATCTACGTTGCGGAATCTATTTGGCCTGCCTTCAAACAGTCAATCATCGAGAAGGCAAAGGGGATTAAAGTGGGCAGTCCAGAGGAATACGAGAACTTAGTGAATGCAGTAATCCACGAAGATGCTTTTGATCGACTTGCAGAGGTCATTGAGTCCGCCAAGAAGGACCCGAAACTTACCCTTCTAGCAGGCGGCAAAGCATCAAAGAAAGATGGCTTCTTCGTTCATCCCACGATATATCAAACCACAGATCCTCAACACGATCTCATGAAAAGAGAACTGTTTGGGCCTATCTGCGCGATCTACGTCTTCCCAGACAACGAATGGCACCAAACACTAAAGCTCGTCGACCGCACCTCAAAGTACGCTTTGACAGGTAGCGTCTTTGCGCGCGATCAAACTGCCCTTCGCGAAGCTGAAATTGCACTTCGATATTCTGCAGGCAATTTTTATATCAACACTAAAAGTACAGGATCTGTGGTAGGCCAGCAGCCCTTTGGCGGTAGTCGCGGGAGTGGGACGAACGATAAAGTGGGGTCAATGAATGTTTTGATTCGCTTTACGAGTATTCGGGCTATTAAGGAGGATTTTGTGGGAGCGAAGGAAATTAGTTATCCTAGTAATGAGGTGTAGTGGAGAAGTGATTGAGGAGCGTGGGATTTGGTCATACCTAGCTCGAAAGTGGGATGTTAAAGTCTATCAACACTCCATACTTGTCATGAATTGAAATATTTGAAGAAATAATATCCGCTTTTAGCCGAATCTTGAGTCTTCAATCTCTTAAGTTATTGAATATACTTTCCTGTTCTGTATGTAGCGCCTCCCGACTGGTCGAGGTGCTTCCGGATACAAGATAACGAAACGGGAGTGGCCAATCCTGAGTATAGACGTTGAAGCTGTAGGATCCGGATGAAGATCCACTCACACATAATTTATGCATTGCCAGCAAGCCATATGTCCAAGAGTGGACCCAAACTCTCAATATAGACTAAAAGATACCCCGCATGAGATGGTGGGTATCATATCGGGGAACTATCATCCGTATCTAAGTACCTGGAAATTCCAAAAGAAGTCATTTTCTGGGGAAAAGGAAAATTGATAAGAGGACTTTTGACGGACAAAACTGCTAAAATTTGAGAGCCATCATGGAGCGATGGCGTTTTGTGTCACCTCATTCCAGGAGGCCCACCACGTACTTTTCTCTTCCAAAGACACACTCGATTATTTCTCAACGACGATGGACCTCGTCAGATTCCTCAATCACCCAAGATACAGTCAAAAATTTACATTCTTCTATCTCAAAGGAAGCCCCATCACTACCACCCCTCTCAGTAATGCCAACCAAAATCCTCATCCGCTCCCTGATGATGACATACATACTCTCCTCTCCCCGCCTCGTCGCCTTCAGCATCCCAGTCATGAACAAGATCTCTCACAGCAAGTCTTGGTTCTTGAATTCAGATCGCAACCCGATTCTGCATGCTGTCATCAGAAAAGTTTTCTATGATCATTTCGCTGCTGGAGAAAACGATGTAGAAATTAAAAACACGATTAGGACTATGAAAGGGATGGGATTCCAAGGTGTTATCTTAGGATTTGCGAAGGAGACACTGGCTGAAGACGCTGTTAGATCGGGCGAAGCTAGTTTAAATGAACAGGTTATCGAGGAGTGGAAAGAGGGAAATATGAAAACGCTGGGGATGCTGGGAAAGGATGACTTTCTGGCTGTCAAGTAAGTGCGAACATGACACACAGTCCGTGAGGCTAAGATTATAGGTTCACAGGAGGTGGCCCAGACGCAACCGAAGCACTGACTTCTGGTCGACCTCCTTCGCCACTCATGCGGAAGGCCATATTGGAGATATGTGAACAAGCCTCAAAGCAAGGTACCCGTATCTGGATTGATGCCGAGCAGCAAGTTTATCAACCTACGATAGATGCCTGGACCACGGATCTGATGAGGAAGTATAATGTGAGCGATAAGGTATTGATATACAATACCTTTCAAGCCTATCTCAAAGGAACACCAAAGAACCTCGCCAAGCATCTGAAATTGGCCCAAGAAGAGGGTTGGACGATTGGCATTAAACTTGTTCGAGGAGCGTATATCGCTATTGAGCAGCGGAATCTGATTCATAACACGATAGAGGATACACACACAGCATATAATTCTATCGTTCAGGGGTTGCTGACGAGGAACTTTCCAGGGCTGGAACCAGGATCGAAGTTCCCGAATATGCAGTTCATGCTAGCATCCCACAATGCTGAAAGTGTGAAAAGAGGTTATCAGACATGGCGTGATAGGAAGGAGAAGGGGTTACCAACGATAAAAATGGAGATTGCACAGTTGCAAGGTATGGCGGACGAAGTGAGTTGTGGACTGGTGCAAATGCGGCAACAGATGACGAAGGGGGAGGACATAGATCTGGAGAGAGTGTGGTATCCGAGAGCTTTTAAGTGTTTGTGTTGGGGTGGGACGCAGGAGTGTGTGCAGTTTCTTATAAGGAGGGTGACTGAGAATAGAGGATCTTTGGATAGGACGAAAGTTTGGATGACAGGGTTGAAGAAAGAGTTATGGCGCCGTATTAAAGCCGGTATTAGACTTGGCTAGGGATATAATTTAGTCATGATAGCTGTGGAAATGGGTCTGGGAAATGCTCCTTTGACATTTTCTCGGAGTAAAATTTCGGTCATAACCTCAATTGCCTACTTCGCATTCTTAAAATCTAGCTTTCAGTCGGGGAACAATTTCAGAAAGCGATAATCTAGCTAATTTCTACTGACTACGATATTTGTGGTTTAAGGTTGAATAAAAACTGGCGTGTCAGGATTTTGGTACAGAATTGCTCCCTAGGAAATTCCCCAATTCAGACTTCTCATCTCCCATCTCTCCAGCGAACGACTTTCTGGGTAACTCAAACGTCTCTCTTACCCTACCATAAGACATTCCGCCAAGTTGAACCAATGGTCTCAAAACTCCAAGCTCCACCCCCTCCCCATCACCAACCACAGCATCCTCCCTGACCCAGAACCTCTTAGCCTCGATAATGGCTAGACTGCCGGTAGCCTTTCCTATCTCGGCCTTGCCATGATAGTCCAGCTCGATAATTTCCTTCAAAATGCCCTCTATCGAGAATACTGCTTCTTTCACCCTATCCGGCTTCACAGTCGTCGAAGATGCCGGATGCAACCCCGAGAGCGCCCATTCCGAAACCCCGTCTGGGACATCAATAGAAGTTGCATTCACAGCTTCAATCATATGCTCCGACACAACATTAATTACGCACTCTCCCGTCTCCCTCAAATTCTTAAGCGTATCCTTAGGCCTCGCTTGCCGTGCTGAAAATCCCACTACAAAGATAGGAGGGTCGTGATCGACGACCTGGAAATAGCTAAACGGTGCAAGATTCGGTCTCCCACCGTTTGATTGCGTACTGATGAATGAAATCGGTCGAGGGACGCCTGAAATGAGTAATTTGTAGTTTGACATCATCGGCCGGCCTGGTTTGAAGGGATCAATCTCTACGTGCTCTTTTGAGAGTGACGCCTTATCGCTGACGCCATCGCCATATTTCCACGCCGGATCTGGTGTTTTGGAGACGGTTATTGGGGCCACGGATTCGAATGGGGGCCGCTTTGATTCTGTTTCTTTGAAGTTTGCGTACTTAGGGGCGAGAACGAACGGGTTGCTCGCGGTTTGGCTCTCGCGTGTTTGGGTTGGAGGGATCGGCATGGCTCTTCTGTATATTTTCGGACGACTCAGGGACCTTGTGATTATTTTGCGAGTTGAGCGCATCATCCAAATCCAAGATTCAGAAACCAGGTCCACCCCGAGAAGTTACATGCTCGAGGTCGCGCTTACCGACCGGCAGGGCGCACAGCACGTGATGCGGAACCGAATTTTGGTGGAACATGAAAATCAAAACGCAGCTTCCTTATATTGTCTTTTTGCAAAAGTACCATCATAAGCACGGTAGTGTAATTTATCTCAAGATTTCCCTTGCGGTATCATCACTCAAATGCAACTTAGCTACACTCTAGAAACTCGAAGATGGCTGGAATGTTCTCAAAACGTCTAGCAAGACCAGGACTTCCTAATTTATCTCATTGCTATACGTCCTCACCTCTCTCCGAGCAGGCAAGCATGCTCCCATCATCACGTATGGCTTCCAATTTAGCCTCTAGAATAGCCCCTGTGTTCACGAGTGAAAGTCTTCCACGTAAGCACACGACCCATCCCACTCTACGAATAGTTTGATGGCTTTTCTTTGCAGGAATCAGACCCTCTGTAAGTCTTTTCTAGATTTCTCTTAGTCTCTGGATGCGGATTCTTGCGAATTTCCTGAGCTTTGATCAAGACCAGCCGCAAGCAAAGGCATGGTCTGGCTCTCTGGAATGATCCCAGCAGATAAAGAAGAAAACTTGACGAAAGGTTCTGCTAGCGATATAACTCATCAATATGTGACAGAATGCATTTGTTGTTCTTATGGCTGCCATTTCAAGCCAGGAAAACGTCTTCAAGGTCACGGCACATGACTCTGCTTCATGGTAATGCAAAATGAAACCCGCAACTGAGGTTATGTAAATATATCTCCAAGACATAAAGTATTTTGCGGAGATGAATGCTGTGTATGTGCAATACTTTCTCCACAAGCCGGCAAGAAGCAGTGTTAGCGTAGCTGGGATTCCCGCTGGTACTTCGTTGGAGATAGATATAATCTCCCTACAGTAGGATATAACTCAAGGAATCTCTAATTGAGTTTTAAGACCCAAACTCTGATTGTGCATCTAATAAATCCATGTGCTCTAGCAAGAAGGCCGAAATTTCGGGCTTTCCCAAGCACAGCTTCTTGACTTGCGTATGTCAAAACAAAGCGTACAAGGCCGCTGGCCTCTTCGCGTTAATTAGTCCAAAAGGACTACACCTTGTCGCAGACGAGCCTTATGTGACCTGCAAGAAACAAAAAGGGGGAGGGAGGGATAAGCGAAAGGCTAGGCTCCATGAGGCTACATCTCTTGCACGGACCGGGCTATGACATAGCTTTATGAAACAACATGCCACTCTTCCTCAACACACATGCATCACAGAAACAGTTGTTAACACACCTGGATGCAAAATGCCGCATAAAAGCATATTCTTACTCACAATATCGAATCACCCAACCTAGCTGTTTTAGGTTCAGACCTCAAGAAATTCTACTGGCGATGACGGCATTACGAGTACCGCTTTTGAAGCAAGTCGAGACGTTAAATTACCGGCCTGGAGGCTTCCATCCTGTCCACCTTGGCGACCAGTTCAAGAAGGACAGATATCATGTTATCCATAAGCTGGGACATGGAGGATTTGCTACTGTTTGGCTGGCAAGAGATCTGGTTCGAAAACGATATGTCGCCCTAAAAATTCTCGCTGCTCGATTATCACGTGACTGTCCAGAAGTCGAAATCCTGCGTCGAATTAAGCTTGCACCAGATGATAGGGGTAAGCCATTTGTAATGAGTATGCTTGATCATTTCTGGATCAACGGGCCGAATGGGAAGCATTTATGTGTGGTTTCTCAGGTGGCGGGACCCAGCATCAAGCAATTCAACGACTGCCCAGGCCAATCTAGCGGAACTCGCAGGCTCCGAGCTGTGGTAGCCCGAAAAGTGGCATTACAAGTTACCGAAGGGCTTTCTTATATTCATTCGACTGGTATTGTCCACGGAGGTATACAAATCCACGCTGGCCCATGAAACTGTACTAAATCCTACCAAGACTTCACGTCCGCAAACATCCTTCTCCAACTCGCGAATATTGATGAATGGTCTGAAGATCAGATATACGAAAGATTGGGAAATCCAGTGGTCCAGAATCTTCATCACTCAACACCACACACGGTGGACTCATCTGCTCCAAGATATACGACAAATGCAATTAGCATGAAAGAAGTTGACCCCCAGTTCCTTTCCGATCGGATCATGATCATCGACTTTGGCATCGCATTCGTTCAGAACGACTCCTCCACTGAAATTGGCACTCCCAAGCCTTATTGCGCGCCAGAATTTCTCTTCGGTGGTGCTCGCAGCATCAGCTCGGATACGTGGGCTTTGGGTTGCACTATATTTGAGATACGAACCGGCTCCCGTTTGTTTCGATACAAGGGAAAACCGACAAGGAATCAGATACTCATTGCTATGGTCAAGCTTATGGGTACACTCCCCGACCAATGGTGGCTTGATTGGGAGTCAGGCCGTGACTGGTATGCAAAGGAAGCCAAATATGGGGGCGAGCTGTTTCACGACATTTTAGGGACTCTGTATGATCATATCATGGATGTTGGGATTCATGATGGAGCTTACCCGGAACCAACACCCAAGGATGAATCACTCGGAAATAATGAAGAGCACGATTCTGTTGACTATGAAAATTTGAAAGGAAGCACGGATCGATTGATCGAAATGGTTGGCGAACTCACCACGAGTGAGGCCGCCGAGGTCCTTGCATTGGTGAATAAGTCCAGTTATAATGAAGCTGGGGAAGCGGAACACAAATCCGATTCTGTCTCATCCGTGAAGGTCGAGTCCGGTTCTGGCTCTGGTTCAGGCAACAAAACCAATTCCGGGTCCTCGAATGCAAAGAGTGGAGAGAAAAGCATCTCATCCGAAGGCCTCTCCACCGGAGTCGCTTCCAAAGTTCTTGAAAGACCTGCTGCTAGCGACCCAGCGAACTTGATTGGTGAAGATGGGGCTGGTCTAGCCACGTCAAGCAGGGATGAAGAAACAGATACGCTAGTTACAAACTTCTTGGAGGCACATGGTACAAGAATGAAACCCGTTGAGGGACATGGATTGGAGAATTTGCTTCGTAAGGCTCTGATGTACCTACCGGAGGAACGACTACCTCCGTCTGAGCTCGCCAAACATCATTGGTTCTTCGATGAATATATGGATGTAATTGTGGAATAGTTCTCGTATGGAATTATAGAATCCTATGCTGAGTATTGGATTGTGGGTGGATGGGGCTGGCCTCGCCAACCTTTTTACTTTCAGTCCTGTGACGGTAGTATAATTTCGAAAAATAAATATTATTCTTATCTCTTATCCCATTCCGCCGCTAGATAAAGTTGCTCGTTCAACAGCCATTACATTTCTCAGAGATTTTCTTAACTCGTGCATAAATTTTCGCCACCAAAATGTTCAAGACACTATATTTCCCCGCTCACAATCAACGTTGAATCTTCGACTTTCGATGATCCTGGTAAGTTACAAATTCATGGGTTGATCCAGCCTCATTTAAAGATTTCTCTAATTCATGTATCGCCTAGAGAGCTAAGTATGCTTCAGGTCTTGAAGGGTGGGCGAAATAGGATTTCACGTGAGTGTGGCCGCCTAGCTAAGCTGAAACGGGAAAATTCCGAGTAAGCCATTATCTTTTTGAAGTGCCGTGCGGGGAATCTGCTTACCTTCTTTATACGAAATGCATCTCTATTCTTCCGTCAGCATCTCATTGGGCGCTTCTCATGGAAGCAGGGTCGGCTATTCGTTACCAATGTCACTTTAGCATGGGGCAGAATAGTCTGTGAGACCTTCAACACGTGGTGAAAGGGTGAATTAATCTGAGATTTAAGGCTTAGTCTGCAGCCTTGAATGCTACTTAGCCACGCGAAATTTACACAAACTTCGAAAATCAGAGCGAGATTCCTCAGACTCCTTTGTCACCCTCATAGATAGCTCATACCACCTTCGTGGAACGGCAACAGCTAGAAGAAATACCTCTGCGAGATGTTAGAAGCTCATCAAGGATTCGCTATCCTGTCCCTAGTATGCCTGGTAGTCAGTCAACAGATTAATTCTGCCCATGGACCTGTTGGTGCGTCATGTCACAATAAGTAATATACCAGAGGCTAATTTTGGCTGACTGTCAAAGCAGCAACCCCAGAAAATATTGCTCCCGCAACTGCTGTCGTGGAAGCGGCTCAAGTAACTACGGCAGATGCAGAGTTATTCCATTGGGAATCACTCCAGCTAACACAGTTTATCCTCGCCAATCTCACAGCAATTAACTTGACGGATGCTGCCCTCTTCCTTTTTCCGACCGTGAAATTCGTCTCGACAAGTCCATGTAAAGTCTTCCCCGGGGATTCCAATTGGCCTTCCCTTATCACATGGGAAGCCCTCAATCTTTTGACGGGTGGTGCTTTAATCAAGACGGTTCCACTGGCCGCTCCATGCTACACTGGCTGGCCGGAGTATAACACAGCTGCATGCTCCTCCATCACGAGTAGTTGGAGTGATCCACATCTCCAGTAAGTACATACCATCAAATACCTGATATATTTAACAATTTTCAGTGCCAATGACCCTACTTCAACCCAATGGCCTCTATACCAAGGCCTAACCTGCCTACCCCCATCGCTTAGAAACGAAAGCACCACTTGCACCCTTGGAGGCTATGCATCTTACTCGATCGAGGTTACGAATGTCGCCCAGATTCAACTATCCTTAAATTTCGCCCGAAACCTTAATCTTCGTCTAGTGATAAAGAATACCGGTCATGATTTTGCTGACAAGTCGATCGGTGCTGGCGCTCTATCTTTGTGGACGCATAAGTTGAATGACATTAAGTTCTACTCGAACTACAGTTATGGGTCATATAATGCACCCGCTTTCAAACTTGGGGCTGGTGTTGAGACGGCCGATGTATATCTGGCGGCTGAGCAGAAAGATGTGACAGTGGTTGGCGGGGAATGTCGGGTAAGTGAAAACTCGTTAACACTGAATTGCTAGCTCCACCCTTGAATGCTGACCTCGTGAATAGACCGTCGGTCTCGCTGGTGGCTATATTGCTGGTGGTGGACATTCCCCGATGTCGAGCCTCGTAGGGATGGCTGCGGATCAAGTCTGTCACCTCATCCGAAAACAAATGATTTTAATCTCACAGGATGAATAAAGGTTCTCTCAATGGAAGTTGTTCTACCCAATGGGGAGTTTGTATCGGCCAGCGAGATTTCGAATCCTGACCTCTTCTGGGCTCTTCGCGGTGGTGCCGGCAGTAATTCAGTTTGCTCCACAGTACGAGAAGTCTGCTAATCTCTGGCCTTAGGTACTTTCGGTGTTGTGACATCGTTAATCATTAGGGCATATCAAAAAATTCCCGTCACTACGATGACTTTCAACTTCACTATGAGTGATACTCTGAGCGCTGACACCTTCTGGGCTGGCGTAAGGGCGCACATGACTTACTTTGCTACGTTCACGGATGCAGGCACATATAGCTATTTCAACATCATGCCCAACACATCGGGTGGTTTCACATTCACTTTCGATCCATTTTGGGGCGGAAACTTGACCAAACCTCAGCTCCAAGCATTAGTGGCACCTTTCCTAAAAGATCTTAATGATCTAGGGATCCCGGTAGCACCGGTCTATATACAGTACCCGAGTCTCTATCCCGCCTGGAATGCGAGCTTCCCACCAGAAGTTGTTGGTGGCTTTAACAACCACGCAGCCAGCCGGCTTTTCCCGCGCGAGAACTTTGTCAATGCTACCCTTCTCAATGATACCCTCGCCGCTGTGCGATATGCAATCGAAGCCGGTGGCATCCTCATCGGATACAACATCAAATCTGCTTTAAATCCGCTTGCTAGCCAGAACAACTCAGTCAATCCCGCCTGGCGAGAGACGCTAACGCACTTCATCCTTGTAGGTCTCTGGAATAACAATGCAACATTTGAGCAGATCCAAACCGTCAGCGAGACTATGACAAATGACTGGATGGTGAAGTGGCGGTCGGTGTCGCCCGGAGCCGGGTCTTATTTGGCGGAGGCAGATATTAACGAGCCGGATTTTCAGCAAGCTTTCTGGGGGTCGAATTATCCTCGATTGTATGCGTTGAAGCAGCAATATGATCCTTGGGGACTGTTTTATGCGCCACAAGCTGTAGGATCTGAAGATTGGTATATTAAGGATCAGATTCCGTATGTTCCGACGCAGGATGGGAGGCTGTGTCGCAGGACTTGAGGGAATGATTGGGAAATTGATTAGTGTTCTCTAGAGAATATTATTAATTTATATGAATTTTCTTATAGCTACATATTAACATGGGCGGATAATTAACGTTGGATCAGTAGATTAGTTAGAGGTAGAGACATCTTCGCGTTTCGCTCAGGGGTCTCCCTCCATTATCCCCCTATTTTGCCCCTTCCCACGTGACCTCGTGCCGCGTTGCCGAAGAGCCTAAATTGGGCGGCGCAGCAACTGACGTAAAAGCACGCTGCCCAGGATGATGATTTTTCAGGACGTTGTGTGCAGGATTCCTTGGATATATACGTCAATTATCGTGGACAATGTTTGCGTGCACGGCATGGGCCTTCCTACTTGCCTGGGTGAGCACGGTTGCTGCTCAGGATTCCGCATATCGCTTCACCATGGGTGTCACATCGCCAGCTCCCGTTCCGGGAAAGCCGTTCACCTTTACCTGGACCGGAGGTGATCCCACCGGAGTTGTCTATATTGTTCTTAACAACTATTTTCCGGACACTCCAAATCAAAATATTATATATGGGACAACTGACATTCTTTGTAAGAGAGATGCCCTAAGAGGGACGGGTAGATTCCACCAATTGATTTCCACTGACATCTTCTAGCAAACGCCCCTAATAACGGATCTTGGACTTATACCGTACCTCTCAATATCGAAGCAGGCCGGCACTCTTTCAGCATCGGGATTAATCCCCTTCTATTGTCCGATCAAACCCCCATCTTCATCTTTGATGCCTCTCAGACTTCCGGTTACCCCATGGTGCCCGGCTTGTTGTCATCCACCAACACTGCTTTCCAGACCTATGACGGCTGTGGATTACCACCACTACCAGACTATACTTATACGGGCTACCAGCCTCCATGTACAGTCACGACTAACGGCCATCTCACCACACTTTATCCTGTCGTCCCTGTCTCTGACACGTCTTCTTTTTACGGCAGTGGATCTTCAGTGGTAGCAACTACCACTCAGCCCAGCACGACGTCTTCAACGACATCCTCAAGCACTACAAGTACGGCCATCTCTTCATCTTCTACCACCATCAACACTGCTTTCGCTTCAGGCGTTTATGCCCAAGCTCTTCAATGCCCCAGCCCCGTCACACCTAGCGCAACAAGCATTACAGCCAGCGGCACTACCACTATTCTCTCCACCGTTGAATGCGCCACCGTGACCGCATCCGGATTAACCACCCACAGCGAAGGAATATGTCACACGAGCGGCTACACGACATTTTCCGTCAGTGGAACAAGCAGTGTGTGCTGTCCGAACGGATGGGCCACTACCCCTTTGGACTCAGAACTGTTTTGCATTACGTCAATGGTGCAGGGCGTGAAGAGGGATCTGATCGAGGAGAGGCAGGCTTCGACCTCAGGTACGTTGGTCGAGCTGACAGGGCTTGCATTTACGAGTGTGGGAATTGTTACAAGGGATGTGGCGGCTGGGACGGGGAGTACTTCTACTACGAGTGGAAGCATATCTACAAAATTTGCTTCCACGGCTACGTCGTCGGCGTCTGTGGCAAGTTCCACTTCTTCAAAAAGTGGTGGTGGGATGTTAGATGTGGGACAGTGGGGAGTGCAAGGAATAGTAGGTATAATGGGAGCTTTATGTTTTCTTGTATAAGATGGTCATGATAATGTTTCCATTAAAAATAATGTAAAATTAATTGTACTGTGAAAGAGAGTTTTGGTTATTAGTCATCCCGATCATTGATTCCCAGTGAGACTATACAAAGCCATGCAAACAAGATGGTCAAAATTGCAATCTCTCCAGTGAGAATACATAAAGAATTTCCTCTTGCCCATGAATCGTTAAGATATTTCTTTTCTAATTGCGGGTGAAAACTTTCAAAGGAATTTTGTTACTGTCCCCATGGTTATACAAGACAAGACCAATTTGAAAGAGTCTACAAGGAATTATGGAGAATGCAGGCAAAAATTCTTAGAATTATAAGAATAAATCTTGTTTCAGGGGTAAAATAACGCAATTCTGCATGAGAACTATGAAAGAGATTATTTATCCCGATCGCGGCTTCTCGTAGTTCTATTTTCATCTCAGAGACCCCCTGATCCCATGTCTGGTAAGGTCCTGAGCTTGCCAGTAAACCTGAGAAGGGTAATTGCATGACAAAAACTTCAGTGGACGTGTCTCTAGACAATTTTTTGTCCAACGCAAGTGCAGTAACTTCTTTATTCTCAGAAGTATATCATCCCAGTTCCCCTCCCAGATTTCTCAACTTCATCTCATCTTCTCGATCCTCAAACTTCAGACCATCTTTGACGACAACATCATGAGCGATAACGGTGACCTTCTCCGGAACGTCATAAAGGTGGTTACGGAGTGCTACGATAATGAGGTATTGGAGAGAATCCTGCAGATTGTCACATCGGGTGGGGACGATTATGTCGAGATGGTCTTGAAGCAACATGGTGAAATGCTGCAAGAAATTCGGAAGACCATGGATGAGATGAATACAACTGGCAAGAATGATAATGTTGGCGACACCCTGGCACAGCACAGTGAAATCTTGACAGATATCCAGAAGAGTATTGATCAGATAAAGTTGAATGGGGCCGAACTTGCAACTTCCTTTGATGTCTTGTTCGCGAGGCTATCTGCCCTTGCCGAAACATCAACCAAGTCCAAATCGGAGGAAAACGGCGATAATATATTGGCCATTGGGAGTAGGACGGCGATTGAGGATATGGCAGAGACAGGAAATGAGGGTGCACCTGAGACGCCAGAAAATAAAATATCTGGGATGTTAGCTGACGAGGAAGAAGGCAGCGAGAGTGGTGGAGGAGGGGTTCTTGGGAGCGAAACAGTAACTCAAACATTGACCGAGGATATTGAGCGTGCAGAAAGCACACACAGTGAAGAGCCAGGATCGATCATAGACGCTCAAGAAGATTTCACAGAGGGTGGTGATATTAGGGGTACCAGCAGCGGAGATGTTATCACTACACGAGAACACACGACGAGTAATGATGGCCAAGGGAATGACAATTCTCAGTATGATACGGCTCCAAATGACTCAACTCCGAACAATCTGGATGCAGGCAGATTGGGTGGTGGCGATTTGGCTCTTGGCAACTTGGATTCGGCTTCAGATCATTCGGCTTCAGATGAGTCAAACGTCGACCCAAATTACGAATCCCACGAAATATTCTCGAAGTTGTTTATGCGAACATGATGCTCAAACACAGCGCCGCTAACTTTCCTGGAACTCCTCAAATCTTTCATGGATTCTCGTGTGTCGACGGTAGTGGCCAACCAACACACCCTCCCAATTTTCGGCCCACCGACATCCTTTTCATATCTCCACTTATGCATTGGAACAAAACCGCAAACATCCCTCGCTAGCTGCTCTTACATATGGTAGAGAGAATGACGCCGGCTGATTGCGGCCTTGTCCAGAATCTTGCTTTTCACGAGGAATTGTACAATGCTTTCGGAGATAGCATATTTCCAACCTTACAGTACTTCGGAAGCACAAAAGTAATCTTCGTAGTTCTAGCGAAGCTCGAGTTTAGTAAGACATGTACGTTCCCAGATCCGAAAGCAACTCCTCCAGATGTCGTTAGATTTGTCTCAATTCCGGGTGGGATCTCGCTTCTTCGAAAGGGGAGAGAGCTCAGGGCATCGGTTGACAGCTATTTCGGGGAAGCGATTGGCATTGAGGTTGTGGGATTGGAGAGAAATGGATTTAGGTGTTGGAGCAAGCGATCATCGAGGTCTTGATCTCATAAGCAAGCCAATACGTTACCAGTTGGATTTTAGTGTTTCAGAAATAGTTGAGTGCAATGGTAGATGGGGGTGGAAATTCGCGATCTTTATTTGTATGTAATATTTTCCCACATGCAAGCTGTAGACTCTGAAGAGCAAAAGGATTGTTCTGCACCAAAATTCCTGCTTGACCTTCTTTTTACTCACTCATAAAGTTAGGGATGTGCAATTTCTCCAAAATATTCTTGGGAAATTGAGTTCACCCCGACTAATCCGCTTTTCAACTTGAAGGGTATATACCTGTCCTGGAGGTTTCTAGCCTCCCTTTCAATGCATTGCCTCACTTTCCCCATTCTCAAATCCACATCCGTTTTCACTCTTATTCCTTCACCTGTCCAACCTAGTGTCCCTCTCTGCACTTTATTCGGTTGAACCTCACTACCATTATCCTCCAAGCTCTCTATATCCACCTCAATTTCGTTCTTGTTCATTCGTTAGAATCCATCTTGCCGAGTTCTAGTGCTAAATACAGCAATGCGCGAGAGGGGGTACGATAGGGGTCCTCATCCTTTCCCGTATGTTGGGGCAGAAGGGGTCGAGCGGGTGCCGATGCTGAGATAGCTGCCGAAGAGGGGGAGGAGGAGGGGTAGATTACCGCGCATTATGCTGGTGCCAGGTTCAATGTATGTCAAGACTCCGGGTGCGACCTGTGTAACTCAATAAAGTGTATGAGGAGCATGTAGAAGCTAATATTACCATAAGAGTAATACATATAATGTCCTGGATGTTTATCTTAGCAAGCGCAATGAAATGAAGGACACTCGTGATGCACACACTATGAAGGCAATTAGAATTGTATTTGTGAAATCATAAGATATAAACTCACAATCTTCCCAGGGTAAAGATTCCGGACAGGACAATCTTCTTCTTCCTGTTTATCTAAAGTTTCCATATGATAGGCAGCGGCAAGAAACAAATTATCAAGTCGCCGACGAAGGAGAGGACACAGTTCGTCATATCGATGGTGATGAGAGTGTTCTGGATGCAGTGTGCTTTTTGAGCCTTGTTCCAGAAGATACTGGGGTGCATCGAAGCGTGTTGCTGATGAATGCCGATATGGCCCATGCTAGGGTGAAGAGCCAGACACCGAAAGCGAATCTTTTGAAAGTTTGAGTCTGGAACAGGCGGCAGTACAGAATAAGAATAGATGACTTAACGCAGAGTAGGCATGGGGAATTCTCCGGTTGGAGGATAAAAAGTGACTTTTTTTTTATCAGCTTTGGTATTTTTAAAAGTTACTGGGGGCGATTGAGACTCTTACGAAGTTGAACTTCCTTAGGTGAAACACTCTTCTGGTGCTCTCCAAAATAACGGCCATTACTACCGAGATATGATCTCAGTAAGACATGATTGAGATATGACAGTATTAAAATTGCGTAACCATGGAAGATATTCATCTGAGATCCTATGAGATGTCCATGGAAATATAGCAATACACAACCTAACACATGCATCACCAACCGGTTACGCTTACTCAAACGCATGATCAAAATTGCCGTCAAGTCATATCACACAAACGCTACAATTCTTCGTACCGGCCAAATTACAGAAACGAAAGAAACCGGATGACGGCTTTGGGATCCAAGTGAAATGATACCACTACTAGTCCACTCGGCTTTGAGTACTGTTGCGTTGCTTGATTCGATAGGAGGCTCAGATAGCTGTTCTTGGATTGATATCAATACCCTTTCTAAGACGATTATTGAAATTGGTGATGTTGCGGAGTTTGGTGGGGAAGTGATAGGGAATATATTGGGTCTGCATCCTAGGCCGATGTCGTGGAAATGGGGTTTCTTGCCTGCCTTGAAGAATGCGGGGTTGGAATTCGGGGTGGTGAGCTGGGAGATCTGGATGGAGGGGTTGAAGGATAGTGAGCGAAATGTTGAGAAGAATCCGAGTAGGAAGTTACATGGGTTTTAGGAGCAAAGCAGAGGAAATGTGAGGGAGGAAAGTTTGCTTTTGAGACGAGAGCTGCGGTAGAAAAAATTCATGTTTTGAAGACGGCGAACATTGTAGTAGAGGGGAAACATGTTGAAGAGATGGTGAGAGCATGGTAACTTGCTTGGTGTTATATTTGTCATTCTGTGGCGTTACGGAGAAACATTAATCAAAGGTCTTGGCTGACACCCAGCTTCTCTTTGGACTCAATTTCTTGTGAACCCCCCCCCCCCCACCATGACGAAAAATAAGATAGTCATCTCCCATCTTCCAAAACAAACATCAACACCACGTAACCCACACATATCTTTCCTCGCCTTCTGCCTTCTTTCCCTCCGCTTCAATCGCCTCCTGAATACTCCTCCTGAATACTCCTCCAACTACTCTCATTAGCGGTCAAGCCCACTTCCATCTTCGCCATATCCGCAGATCTTACGTCAAAGGTCAAACTCTCCAATTTTCTTAGGGAAACGCCCGACTTTTCCGCGTAAGATGTGAAGAATTCTTTTAGTGTGGAAAATAAGAGATATGAAGAGTGGGGATAATTGAAATGGAGGGATTTGTTAAGCCCTTGGAAGATGAGTTGAAGGTTTGATTGCTGTGGTGATCGAAGGGACCCATGCTCTGCGGTAGATAAGAGGTCTTCTTGTTCCGCAGCTGGCGAGATAATATCTTGGAAAGAGGAAGTGGGCCTGTGCTTCTTGATAGGGAATGCTCTTGATTGTGTCACGTCTCGGGGCTTGCGAGAATTCTGGACCCAGGCCGTGGATGAAATTTCCACAAGTGAAAGCGTTCGGGCCTTTTCTACCTTCGCAGTCTCAGCTGCCATACTATTTCCAGGAAATTGTAGGTCTGGCTGGATGGGTTGGGTGTTGAATTTTGTTGGTTCTGGAGGTATCCGAGGAGTGTCTCTCCCATTCATGGTGACAAGTTTTACAAATGAAGGAAGACTTTCATCTTCTGGTGCTCCAAAAGGAGCTGACTCTGCCATATGTGGGAAATAGAAACCATCATTGGGTGAATTTAGAAGCGGTAAGCGGAGACTATTTGGGCCCGAACTTTCGATGGGGTTTACGGCGGTGATGGCTTCAGCTGAAGCCGCAACCCTCTCGACAGGTGGAGTTGAGGTAGGTTTGTTAGGGTCCTGGAGATCTGGGTTGACCAAATCACCATAGGGTGGAGTAAGACTGTGTTCCTCCAGCTGAATGAATGAAGGTGGAGGAGTCCGACAAATTGAAGTAGCTAGAGGTGTTGCTAATGGAACGGAAGTTGTTTGTGGTGCATCAGAAGGAGGAACAGGTCTAGGCATGAAACCAGTCCCTCGCGGGCTAATAGCTGTCTGGTCTTGGACCAAATTGCTAGGCACGAGTCGCTCGATGGTTTGGCAGATATCGTGCGCTAACCTTAGGCTGTTACTTGTATTCGATTGCGATATCGGTAAAATTGTTACGTTTTGATGGCCAACGTTTTTGGGAGGGGCCACTTCCGTAAGGGCTTGCATGATTGTGGGAGGAAGGTCAATCCTGAGTGGAGGTACACAAGCTTTGGCGAGTGCCGGAGCCCGTCGACCAGCAGCCCATGCCGGAGTTCGAGGAAGTGGTTGCGATTGTGATGTTGCATTGTATTTCTGAATCGCCTGACTGGAAGAAATTCTAGAGGGTGAATTTAAGGGCGCATCGCATGAAGAGGTGATAGTCTGGCACTCTCCAGAAGCCAATGGGGAAACCGTTGGCGTTGAATTGTAAGCGGATGAAAGCGCGGGCACGGTTGAGTCCGTTTCCATCCGACCATCTTGAGCTTTCATCTCGCTGTCCTGAATACCTGAAGAAATTTGATCGGAGTAAGTTTTTCCATACGAATATTGAGTAGTGCTTTTATGAAGCGCCTGTTGTGAGAGTTGAGATGATAGAGTAGCGTATGTTTTATCTTCAGGGTATTTTCTCCCAATAACTACCCAATCTTCGGACGGACGTTTATTCGGGTAACCAGCTAACTTCTTTGACTTACTCTTAGTAATAGAGGTGGCAGAACCAATTGTGGGCACTTCGGGGCCTCTCAGATTATCCACGACGATGCAGTCGAGGGTTGAATTGGAGGGCGACCTGCGGTGTTGAACAAATGGGCCAGGAGTAGTAGATGGTGAGATTGGAAAACAAGAAGTGGAGTCTGAAGGTACGAAAAGATCCTCTGCTTCTTTGGTGCCTTTTTCTTGCTCTAGTTGCTGTTTTATCTGACTTTTTGGCGAAGGTTCCAGGTGCCTATTGGGCGAGATGACTTTTCGCGATATTGTATCAGATCTCATGAAAGCACTTTGAGCTTCATCCGATGACTCGGCATTATCAAGTCTTTTGAGGAAATCAAAATATTTCTCGGACACGACCTCAGGATGGAGACAGATGACCTTTCGTTTTTTCGTCGGTCGCGAATCGTACTTTGAGATCTGTCCATCCACTGGTTTTCGAAGACTACTTTGCCAGTACTGCTTATTATCTATCCAAAGATCCGTGAAATACTGAGTCTTTTGTGGTATACCTTTATCGCAAAGGTCGTTGTCGAGATGTTCTAAGAAGTCAGCCTCGATGAAAATAGTTGTGTAATGTTGAACTGCTTTGGCCACTCGGTTCCTCAAATTCGCCTCTTGGGATTCATTCAGCTCAAGACAGAGGTCCGTTCCTACAATGAGATTTCGGATAAAGCTGCACATTTCTGACTCCTGGAAGTTTTCGGTAATATAGAAGTCATGTTTGTGCATAAGTCTCTGCAAGCGTGTTGCTGCTTCTTCGGGCCAATCCATGTTTCCCTTCCTGATGTTAGCAACCATCAAAAGGTTTGGAACATGATCAACTCACATTCTTTAACCATTCCTTGGTGAAACATCTCAAAACACCAGTCCTTTTTAAAGTTTAAAGATTGTATATGTTGGAGAGCTGTGCGATGTTCGAACCGTAGATCCCTGGAGCTCGCTCCTCTCAGGGTATAATATCTGCCGGCTATGGGTTCGTCTTCTTCATTGGAATCGGACTCATCGCTACTTTCCGATTCGAGATTTTCGCTCTATTCAACAGTCAACTGGGGGATTTTGGTCTGTTGGAAGTCATATGTACCGGGCTAGCTTCTCTCATCCGCTTTTGTACCTTACGATTAGCTTTGAGCTGGTATTCGTGGACGCCATATGCATAGCGACGAAACAGATGCTTCAGGAGATTTTGGATACTTTCAGATCAGCCATGAACTAAGCATCTGAAAAAGCGGTCTAACTAACATCTTTTTGTCTCTGGGCCAACTCAAATCCGAGCCACGATCAATAGGCCAATATTTCTCCCCTTGATTGTCTGTAGAAAGGAAATTTCTGGCGCAAGTCCAGGCCTCGACCATCTTACCAGTCTTGAATGGGGGAATTGAGGTTCCAAGCTTTTCGAATCTGCGAAACCAGGACTTGGTAGCAGCTACAAATACTGCTAAATTTCGTGTTCGGTGCTCCCTTTCGTATCCAAGGTATGCGCATATTTTCTCGATTGAAGCGTCCTTCAAGTCTTCAAGTTCGAAGGACATGGTGTTCGTAATAAGTTTACGATTAATTGACAAAACAGGATTCCCTGGAAGCAGAAATATGTCTGTGCATTTGCCATCCAAGGTTATATTTACCCAAGTATCATCGTCGCGATCTTGTTGGCTTGCAGGCCCATTTTTATCAAACAGGCATTTCTTTTTTGTTCCCCGAAGAAACAGTCAGGCGACGGCCTTTGAAACCATTCTACTGTGGAGAAGACAGGGACGTAAACATGCCCATAGTTGGTATGAGTGAACATTTGTTCATCTCAGAGACATCTCTGCGAGGTACCGCTCAGAAAGCTTTTGTCTTTACATTCCATGGACAGTCAGGCGCTGCGCTGCATTAGCGAGATTGCAAACGGCCCCTGCTATTGAGATTTGAACGCTTTGAAAGTTAGCTAAGTGGTTGAATATATGTCGCGATAAGTTTGGAGAATGTTTTATTTGAAGGGGTTCCCTTTCTATATAACTACTCCGTACTCCCTTATATCCCCTGAGGCTTTATGTTGTTCCCAATTTTTACAATCCACTCTTACATGAGCATTTATCTTTGTCCCAACGGTCCCACAAACGGCAACTAGCATACTGGCGACTCCAGTGTGCAAATTAGCGAGCTCAGCCCCTGCATTGATACTATCCATATACTGGAAAGGTTGCTACCCATATCTCATTTCGCAGGTATTTTTATGGGGTTTAAACTTACCACATACTTTTAAGCTTGAAAATATGTCATTTCTCATTGAACTCCCAAAGGATTTACCGAGACACGATGAGCTATGGTACTGACTCACTGTCTCGGCAGAGCAGCGGCTGGCTGCACGAGAAACAGAGGAACATTGCGGTGAGACCTGGAAATATTGTTTTCTCTGAGATTTCACTTCGGAACCCTGTTCGAGATCTCCCCATATGCGATGTTGCGGCCATTGCGACAAGAAATGCAATATTAACGAAATAATCTTCGAAGCTCGTGTTTTCGTAGGTTGATTCCATCTTGGCAGATGAAGCAAATTTATTCATTCAACCAAGATTAATTAGAGAACAAACACAACTATGGGATGTATTTCATCTAAAATAACAGGAATGGATTCTATGCCGAGTCCCGAGCCCTTCAAACGCTTCCCCTGCATCGGCTGACCCCACACGGAAACTACCCCGCTTCCACTTGGGCATATCATTTCGCAAATTCAGTTCGATAATGCGAGCACGGCATAACACAGCACAACCAAGAGTCGGGGAAGCCGAAGATAACAGGCATGAATTCAATGCAGCTCTCCCAAGTCTTTGAGCGTTCGCTGATCACTACACTCACTCGTGTAAAAAGCAACTCGACGCATTTCTGACATCAGAGCCTTACCAATCACAGCACATTGGAAGTAGAACCAACGTTTCAAACATATTCTTGTTCATTATGCGGAACAGCTTGCAGTTTACGACTACTGGCCATGTATACCGCGGGCCGGGTGCGGGAATGAAAGCACTCGCTCTCACCTTCATCTCGCTTCTATCGACGCAGGCACAACTACCACAACATCAGAAACAGAATCATGAATGGACAATCTGCTTCACCCAGTACTACAGCAACCGTGTTCATCCCAACATACTTAGGAGTATACCGTCAGCGCGCATAATGGAATAATTCCTAACACCCACGAAATGCAGCAAACTTCATATATGAATTGGATAGCGTATTTCTAGTCAGCCCTTTTCTACTACATCCACTAACAAGCTGTTAAAAATTGACACCAGCTATAACATATTACTACTTTTCCTGGCTAAGCTTTAAATGCAGCCATCAAACCCTCCCCAACCATCAGCCTAAAATCCACGCCACAAGATCTCGGAAAACTCGCCAAAATACTTGGCTCATCAATACCAGTGACAGGATCGATATCAACCCCCTGCCCAGCATGCAAGATCTCAAATACAGTAATGAGGTTTGAAGAAGTGATAGGAAGATCACCGCGACTTGCAGGAGAACTTCACTATTTGAGATACACGGTTACAAAAGATGGTGGTATGCCTCAAATGTGGAGGAAAGCAGGAAATTCTGAGAATTTGAAAAGGGAGATCACTGTGCAAACTACGGACTGAGTGAGCGATGAGAACTTGCAGTGCTGGAGAGAAGAAGGTCTGAAAAGATTCTGGGGTCTTGGTAACTAAGGGTGGGTCTTAGATTCAAATAAGAATGGCAAGAGGGAGCAGGTCAAGGCTGAAAAGAAAGCGTTAGAGTTATTCAATCAACGCAGCGAGCAATGCTAACAACTTGGGCGAGGAAGGCAGACCCTGGAAACCTCGATATTGCTATCTTAGGTTTTACAAACAAGGAGTTCAACGTTGTTGGCATCATATTCAAACCCATGCGGTGTTACAAGCTCATAAGTTAGTAACTGCGAACGTCAATTACGCATCTCATCATCTCTTTTCCCAACATAAGCAAGCAAGTAATGATAATTAAATACACAGCAGTGCATTAAATATGAAACCGCCGAATCCTTTTAAATGTTCTACTCTTGGTGTTCGTGTACTTTTGAAGGCGTTAAAATGGAGAAATAATGCTGCAGAATAAGCAATAAAAAGAATTCCCATGAACGCCAGGCTTTAAAATTCCCTCGTTGACACCTTGGTCATCAAACAATGCAGAATGACCCAATCGGAATATGACATATAGTCATCGACTTCTTCGTCGTTGGTGGCAACCAGGTCATAATCCTCGTTACCTTCATAGTTCAATAAATTATGCCAATCACTTAGATCCTGCGTCCAATTTTCCCATTCCTCCATCATATTGCCGGAGCTCATTATCACTGGAGCATTGTGATCAACCGGCTTGCCATCCACACCGAGTGGAACTTTCCGCTCTTTCATGCATGGTGGCGTATGTAGACATCCCGAACGATGCGAAAAGCAATTATTTCTGCTAAGGTTTACTGAACCTGGCTCAACTGTAGTGTGATCTGGGTTCAAGCATGTCCAATTACCGCATAGATGACTCAGATGCCATTGCTTGTTGATGAACCCGTCTTTCTGTTGCTTAGTCAACTTGTGGTACACAAGTTTTGAGACGATGCCGTAGTTGAGGACAATAGAATGCTTCCCTTGCCAATCTTGCCACGTAAATGATTTCTGCAATTTTCCACATGGTCGCAAGGTACCGTTTGCGGCAACTCGAGGGATCGGTGGGGAGGGGTGAAACCAACACTCATCATCTTCTCGAAAAGGGTCAAGAAGCCATTGAGTTTTAGCAATCCATTGCTTTGAAGCTTTGGTAAGTCTTGGTGGGCGACTCGATGAGGCCACTGTCCGCTTTCGCTCGCGGCATGTTAATTTATTGAGCGGTGGTTTGTTGCAAGGAGAGTCAGTTGGGAGGGAATTTTCAGCATTGGCGCTGTCTGAGAAAGAGAAGAGAACGTCGGACGGAGGTAAGGAGGGATCGAAATTTGGTCCCGGATTATTGATGTCGATGTCGATGCTGGAGTGTAGGTTTGCCAAGTCCCGCCCAAGTTGCTTGCCGGGCACGATACAACCGGCCATCTCATTTGACCTTTCTTTTTCGCCAAGCGGATCAAGTTCGTTGGTCTTTGCTTTTTGCGCTTCACCGGTAAGAGGTGTTCCAAGAGTGATAGAGGTCTGAGGTGCTTCGGAACCTTCTGCATTGGCGAAGACTGGCGCTTGACGAAATGAGAATGGACATTGTGTATCCGGAAGTTCAGAGTCGGTCAAGATAGTAGAAGGTTCTACCTGGGACAATTCTAAGCAGGCGATATCCCATTTCCGGGTTTCTGGTAACAATTGGTCCAATAACGAGACGGTGTCATTTCCTTCACCTCTATGTGATTCAATAGAGTCACCGCCAGACTGCTCTTCTGTGGGCGCGTGGTCAAGAGCTGGATGTTCTCGGGATGTCCCAGAATTGACTGTATTTGTTGAGGTTGTTATTTGTCGACAAGAGAGGGCAGCTTGTGTATCGGGAAGCTGGGAGTCTCCAGAAGCCTCCAAGACACCAAGCGACGGCATGAGAATACTGTTTCCGTACGTATCTCGTAACATTTGGTCTGGCGCTATTCCATGATGCCCTGCCACAGAAGGTTCAAGATATGAAGTGTCTCTAGAGACTGTCTCGGTGCTATTGAAAGGAGATGTAATGGTTATATCGTTGGCCTGGTCCGGATCTTGAAGTACAACGGATGCTTCCATAGAGAAATATGGGAGCTGGGAATTCGCGATTCGCCCAGGCCCTTGCGTTTCGGGGAGATCATCGTCCCTATAATCTACGTTGATAAAAGCCTTGAAGGTCTCTGGATGGACGCCGATGGTGTAATGTCGTTTGGCTGAGCAATCCGCACCTTTCTCCAAATGCCCGGCCAGCGCCAAAGAAACTTGATCCCTAGGCTCTGTCGGGAGCCTAGCCTTGTTCCGTTCTGTGAAACTCATGATGATGAGATACTAAATTGAATGTATTCGAATATATGTCATCGTAGCCTACCGCCCTCTGATATTGAGAGATAAGGGTGGAGACCCGGATGCTATGCTAAGATGCGTGCGTGTCGCGCCGAATAAAAGATGTTTATGAGTAGTGAGATTCGACCAGAGGATGAGAAATCTTCTAGTCAGAGCCGAAGACGAATATTGATATTGATAGAGTTGGCCTGTTGAAGCTTTGCTGAAGGGATCATACAGATTTTCCCGATGACGAGACTCGAGATAGATCGCTTGCGCAGCTTGAGCACACTCACTCGAGTTCAAGCTTTGAATTCTTTGCGTTGGTGAAATATATCTCTGGAAAATCCAGTAAAAGAATTGTGTATTTGCAATTGTCAAGTGGTCGAAAGATCCGCAATGGCAGTGCATGTGTCTAGTAGAACCATGAGGCGCAAGACTGATCGCATGTTAGCAGGGGCTTTGTGTTAAATGGAACGCAGAGCAAAATAATTTTAATTAGCTATGGGAATCCAGAGAGGAAGGAAATGTGAAGACCAAGAGGAAGAGGACGGGAGATTTTAGCTCTTTGGGTGTCACGTGCTTTCGTACCTTCCAATTTCGAGCTCTGATGTCCAAACTTTCGAACCCCGCGTCAGGTTTCAACAGGAAACCCTCATTCACCCTCTGGTCCGCCGAAAGAGAAACGTGCCCTTCCTGTAACAGTTGTCCCGCAGAGGTTGGGATTTCCTCAATCTTCCAAGCGCGGCACTCACATCACCATTCACTGCTGAGTGCCTTGTTTCTGGAGGTCTGCAGGCGCAGTGCGGCTCTCGAATGTCTATCGGATAATCCTGTCAGAAGTTCCAATTCTTCGATATCACAATGTGATTAAATAGCTTACCTTGCGCAGGTCGTTGTAGGAAGTTGAGCAGACAAGTTGAGGTGTAAAAGGTTCGATTGTTCAGTGCAGTCTAGACCGCCAAGGTGATTCACTGAATCCTAAACGAAGCGACCAAATCTTCAAGTAGAAGGCACGAAGAGGAGACTAATCACTTGCAGATGCCCAGTATCCCAGTTCCCTGCACCAACTGTCTCCGTTTCCATTATGGAATCTGCTACGAAGCTCCGAAGCAGTGCCGCGAATGTGGACGTGACAACCACATCGAACGATACTGTCCACACAAGCGGCGAGTCCAGAGAGCTCGAGGGGAGCCTTGGCCAGGAACAAGAAGATGGTGCGAGATGTACGGACTGGATGATGACCCGGAGCTGAAGCAGAAAGTCCTTACGGCGATTAAGACTTCACCGGGGTGTGCTATTTGGGTCAATAACGAATGCATTTACAAAGGAAATGAGAGCCATTTCACTACTGATGATAGATCTCGAGGTCGACCTTTGGACGAAAGAACGTCGCGTCGTCGTTCCAGGTCTCCAGCAAGAGATAGAGTCAGCCGCCGTTCTCGTTCGCCATTCAGGAGATACTCTCCAGACTATGGGCGGCTAAGCCCTATCTACGACAACTTTAGAGACAGAAGCCCAGTTCGACGATCCCCACAATATCGACGACAAGCAAGATCACCTCGTTATGCTAGGGGCAGCAGTGCAGTTGTATTTGAAGCGAGACTAGAGAGTCGCGGTGGTGATAATGGGAGACCCCGCAGACCGCCACCAGTCTACACGCAATCGCATGCTGGACCAGCCGTCCCTCGTTATCGATCCGGTGCACCGTTGTCGTCCTTCAAGCCCGCAGAAGATCGCCAACCATTAGGGGATTTGTCCAACACCCAGAGACCTGCGAAGCAAGAAATTGGCTCGTCACAGCCTATGCAAGCACCAGTGGAGAGCACAAGTGGCTCAAGGTACAATGAACCAACGGAGGAGAATGCAGGCCGAACGATGATCAATGCACCGATGCGAGAGCCAACTCCAATGAAGCCATTCATTGAGGATCCAGAATTTGTATTGGGTGTTACCAAAGGAGCGAGCGAGATCGAGTAAAGATCCCAATTACCAAAAAGGTTCTATATAAACTGACAAAAGCAGGATATGTGATGCTTATCAACAACGCATGTATGAACTAGAAGCTGAGAGAATGACCGATCCTAGCTACGCCATTAGAGCGGATGGGAGCAATGTTTTCGATGAGAGTATCAAGATATTGAATGCCGCGAAGAGACAGCTGGTCGGATACTAGCGGAAGAAGAGAAGACATATGGGATGATATGTCGGAGTAATTAAGCTATTGCTGGACACAAAGGAATATCGGACGATAACAAGTAGGACATGGAACTTGCACAGAGCTTTTGCTCAATGTGGGAAAAGGGTCATAGGAATACGAAGGGATGGGTTGGCCGGTGGTTTGCATCGCTACTCATTACTCTTCATGAAAGGATTGCCAGCGTCAAGAAAGAGATGTACGATAGCCTTGCATAGCTGAATACAAGATCAACCACAAGAAGCTCTCGCCCACCACGTCCCCGGACATCAAACTACCTTCTCTGTGTTTCAACTGCACAAGTCTGAAGACCGCGATAGAACACTTTGGTAAGGAGATATCTAGAGCTGGTGAACACGGTCCCAAAGCTTGAATCAGTAGCAACTCATCGAAAGTATCAACATTTCAGCATTGATATTGTTGTCGTTCTGAAAAAGATAACGCCCGGACCGCGCTGACTGGAACTAGTTCTACGGTGACTGGTGCGGCCGATCAATTGTCGTCATCCGAAGTCTTGAAAAATAAATCCCGAAATTCTGCAAACATCCCTCGAGGAGCAGAGGTATACCTTATAATTTCCAATTCTTGTCCTGCTCTCGAGTCCAAAATGGAAAGTCTTCCCTGAGCGCTCTGGTCTTTCTGCTATCTCTGCAAGAGAGGCAGAAACAACAAGCACTGCATAGCTAAATCCCCCCCCCCCCCCCCCCCCCCACCAACACAAAAGGTGGAAAAAAAAAAATATAAACCTCCCTCATTTTTTCCCCCCTCCACTCAAACACAACACAACACATCTTTTTTT
>Ga0182030_10001921_pt1 | contig 43619 bp, 35 predicted proteins | sample 812S3MmetaG_FD_121299 | JGI IMG/M metagenome (GOLD analysis project Ga0182030, IMG submission 121299) | Permafrost microbial communities from Stordalen Mire, Sweden - 812S3M metaG (Illumina Assembly) | ecosystem: Environmental > Terrestrial > Soil > Wetlands > Permafrost | place: Sweden... | reverse complement strand
TTTCTACGACCACGGCACGGCTATTGCGCGGTCGCTTGCCCTTCGCCTGAGCCTGCATCGTGCGCTACGCCGACGACGAGCGCCTGGCCTTTTAGTACGAAGGGGGGCGCGTATGGCGCCGCCCATGCGGACACGGGGCGGACAACAATCCAGACAAGTCCCGGCGTGACGATAGAAATGGAGCAAACTTCCCTTCGCTCCGAGCGATGAGTTGCTCCGGACGATTCGTTTTCTTTTGCGACGCACCTTGAAACCTCAATGGCACTCCCCTCGACTTCAATCGCGTGCCTTTGAACTTCATTCGCACACCTTTGAACTTCATTCGCGTGCCCGTGAGCTTCAATCGTGTGCCTTTGAGCTTCTAGCGTGTGCCCTTGAGCTTCAATCGCATGCCTTTGAGCTTCAATCGCGTGCCTTTGAACTTCATTCGCACACCTTTGAACTTCATTCGCACACCTTTGAACTTCATTCGCGTACCTTTGAACTTCATTCGCACGCCTTTCAACTTCATACGTACACGTTTGAACCTCAATGATGATCCATTCATCCGTGTATGCCGCCGTCAGTCTCGAAATGGGCCTCCGATGAATGGCGTCACTGCGTTAGCCCGGAGAGGCGAACCCCGAGGCTACATCTCTCGGCCATCGGCGCGGAGGTTTGAAGTGATGATGGGGATATCAAGTCCAGATCCAATGTGAAATCCGGCATCCGACTCACGCAATGCGAGCCCTAATCGCTACCGACCGACAGCACGGGAGCAGCAAGGAGAGCGGAAATGCAACCCGCCAGCCCGCCCGCACATCCATGGGCGACGCATTGGGCAACAAGCTTCCTGCCGGCATCGTTTAGCCCGGAAAGACTCGCGATGCACCCGTCGGAGGACCCAGTGCATGAAGACGCGGCAACCGTGCAAAGCTGCCGAAGTGAGGTGTCGACGCACGCCCGCGCGAGTGCTGTCTTCGCGCATCCGAACAAACGTTCAGAATCGCACGATTCTCTTCCAGAGAGCGACCTCAAGCACGAGACCGCCACTTCGGCCGGCTTCGGCGCAAAATACGCAACAAACGCGGCACACGTGGACCGAACCGTGGCCGAGTTGGCGCAGCTCGATTCCGATACAGTCAGGTTCGAGCAATCAGCGCCCGGCCGCACGAGGCCGTCATCGAGACAAGCCAGCGCTGCGGAGCCCGTATCGCCGCCTGGTCCAGCGCCGTTAGGCCCTCTCCACGACGCCGGATCGGCGGCCGTGGTGGAGCGAACTCTGGCGGCAGGCGTCGTATGCGGCCAAGGTGCGATATATGTCGAAGAAGCGCGCACCGGAGCCACGAGGGGTGGACGAACTGCAGGGCGAGGCGCGTCGTTCTCGAGATAGACGTGACAGCCGGCCGTGGCAAACACTCCGACATACGCAACCAGTCCCATCCGACAGCGTTTCATTGTTGCGCCCCTTTTTGGGCAGGTTCTTGAGCCTACGAAGGCGCGTTCACCATACCTTGGCGCCTAAAATCGTGCTCGCGCAAAGCACAAGTTCGTGCCAAGCTTGCCCTCATACATGGCCGAGAACGACGACAGGGGCAGTCTGGAAATCTCGAAGAGCGACAAGCGAAAGCAGAGTCTCTACTTTCCAGAGACCATGCTCGACGAGATCCAGAAAGAAGCAATTCGTCTTCAGCGATCGCTTTCATGGGTCGTTCAACGCGCATGGAAACACGCGCGGAAAGAGATACGCCAGATTCCGGGCTCCAACGAGCCCCAGGGATAGGACGGTCGCGAGGGCGGTTTGAAAGCCCTAGCGAAGCTGCTGGACCGAGACCCGCGATAAAACGCGAGTCAAGCCAGGGCGGGAGGCGCGAACCTGGCTATAGCCCGATGAGATCGAGCAACGAAGCCCCGTGCAGCGGATCGACGGCCGGTAGGCGAAAGGTCTAGCGCGCAGAGCCTTCGACGCACGGTCTACTTGACCGTCGACGAAGACGTGGACGATGCGCTCGGTAGCTCGGGCGGGTGGCCGTGGGCGATCCAATACGAAGCAATGACGCAAAGAAGTAGGCCTGTCATCGCTAGGATTCCCAGCACATTCGCGTCGGGGCTCGTTCGCTTCAGCAGCGCCCGCGCCGCTTGCGCAACTTCGAGCTCGGGCGTCGCGAGAACTGCCCGGGCTCCAGATCGAACGAGGAAGTAGTCGCCATTCGCAAACGCGTCCACAAGTCTATCGAGTTCGGGGGAGCGCGGAAAATCCTTCGCGAAGGGTGGGCGCTCCCTCACGCCCGCACCAAGTTCTTCGTGAGCCGGCGAACTCCCTGTTCACTGCCAATAAGGACGACGTCTGCACGTTCTATAAATAGTCCTGTTTCGACAACTCCCGGAATCGAGAGAAGGGCGACATCGAGAGCCCTGGGATCGTCCACGGGAGGCACGGCCAAATCGTAAATGTAGTTACCGCCGTCTGTCTCGACAAGCTTCCCATCGCGTTCGCGCAGCACAGGATTGCCATAATGCGCGAGGTGTGCCGATGTGGCCCCGTGTCCAAAGCGTAACACCTCGACGGGAATGCGAAAGCTTTCACCTAGCCGACGAGACACCTTGCTTTCATCGACGATAATGACGTTGCGTCGGGCCGACGCGTTCACGATCTTCTCTCTCGCGTGAGCGCTACCGCCGCCTTTGATGAGATCGCAGACCTCGCTGACCTCATCAGCCCCATCGACGTTCACGTCGATGTCCCACGGTCCCACCTCATCCAGCAGCGGTATCTCGAGGGTCGCCGCGAGGCTGCGGGTCGCTTCCGAGGTCGGAACGCCGACCAACCGTCGCCCATCTCGGAGCAGCCGAGGCAGCTCTTGTATGAACAAAATCGCCGTGGATCCTGAGCCGAGTCCGATAGTTCCGTGTTCTGGAAGCTCTCGGATTGCGGCACGTGCCGCGTTCAGCTTTGCGTTCGACATGTTGCTGCCGCGTATATCAGTGCGCGGTCGCTCTAGCTATCGGCGAACGCGTCCAGACCTCCCTTTACACGTCGCCAGGCGTGATTAATTCATAGTGTGCGAACGATGAGCGGGATACGGGTCGGCCTCTAGGTCGATTCCCCGTATGGCGCTCGAGTCGCGACATCTTTGACCGGAGTCTGAAAAGGGCTCCATTGCACGTACGGATCGCGTCGCTCGTTGAGCGGATGCGGCGGAACGTTTGGAGGATTGACATGCTAACGGGATGGATAGGATTCGACGACACCCTGCGAGCTCTAGATCTCTTGCAGCAGCATATGGACCGCGCTCCAGATCCGTGGGGCTCACTAGCAAGACGAGGGGTTGGTCGGTCGCGCCGAGCGCCGGAAGCGGCGTGGCCCTTGACGAATGTATTCGAAGGCAAGGAGTCGTTCTTCGTAAAGGCTGAGGTGCCGGGAGTCGCTGAGTCCGCGATTTCCGTATCAGTTGAAGATGATGCCCTCGTCATTCGAGGAGAACGCAAGTCAGAAGTTCCTGAAGGCTATAAGGTTCACCTGCGTGAGAGGGCGCCCGTGGCTTTTACGCGAAAGCTTACGCTTCCAGCGCGGGTTGACGCGGATGCAGTGTCGGCGACCCTCGATCGCGGCGTCCTCACGGTCACACTTCCGAAATCCAAAGAATCGCTTCCGCGCCAGATCGCGGTGAAGTCGAGCTAACCGGTTTAGGCCATTCAAGGAGAGATTTCATTATGAACGACGTAGTTTCCGTTTCGCAGAAGAACGGTCAACCGAGCACACAAATTTACGCCAGCCGAGTCGTCGCACCGGCGGTCGACGTATTTGAGAATGCCGATGAGGTTCTCATCGTCGCCGACGTCCCTGGCGTAACCGACGAGAACCTCGACATCAAAGTCGAGAACGATACTTTGACGCTCGAAGCAAAGCGCACAGCGCCGACGGGCGAGCTGCCGGCGCTTGCCCGGGAGTTCGAGGAACTCAATTTCTCCGCGAGCTTCCGAATCCCAGCTGGGATCGACGCATCGGCCGCAGTCGCCGAAAGCAAGAACGGGACGTTGACGGTCCATCTACCCAAAGCGGCAGCCTCGAAGCCGCGCAAGATCGTCGTTCGCAGTGTGAGCTAGCGTGCGTCCCTAGATTCGACCGACCAACTAGCAATCGCGCGAGCTGTTCTCACCCCCGGGCTTTCGCCGCCCGGGGGGGCGTCTTTTCGCGAGTCGGCGCGGCTGCTTGAGCCGGTTGAATGTGCAATCGACCACGGACCGAGCCTTGCCGAAAGCCGCAGCGGCCCTTCGTGAGTCGCTTCGCTGCCAGGGTTCGGTCCGAAGCGCTTGTGACGCGGCAAGCGTTCCGGTAGGCGTTTGCATCATGCAGCGCCTCGTTTCACCAGCGTTCTTCGACTCGATGGCCGCCGAGTTACCGGCGGATTTGCTATCTCGCGATCCAGGCGATCTCGAGGAATACGGTCGCGATTGGACGCGCCTGCTTCCGCCTGCACCGTCGGCCATTGCGCTACCGAGAACGACCACTGAGGTGGCGCAAATCGTCAAGCTGTGTGCCGAGCACTCCGTCGCAATCGTGCCGTCCGGTGGGCGTACGGGCCTTGCTGGTGGCGCGCTTGCAGCCCACGGCGAGCTCGTGATGTCTCTGTCCCGAATGCGTGCAATGGATCCCGTGGACGCCCTTGGGGGGACCGTGCGCGTTCAGGCTGGAGCTGTCACCGAGGCCGTGCACGAGCACGCGAGACCTTACGGGCTGACCTGGCCAATTGACTTTGCAGCCAAAGGGTCGAGCACAATTGGCGGAAATATCTCCACGAACGCGGGTGGCGTCAAAGTCATCCGGTGGGGACTCACCCGCCAATGGGTGATGGGGCTTCAAGTGGTCGTAGCCAATGGAGACGTGCTCGAGCTGAATGGGGCCCTCGAGAAGAACAACACCGGCCTCGACTTGCGACAACTGTTCATCGGCAGTGAAGGAACTCTCGGCATCATCACGGCAGCCACACTCAAGCTCGCTCCGATCCCGACAAAACTCGACGTCATGCTTTTTGCGGTCGATGACCTCGCAGCGGTCATCCGATTGTTTCGCGAGACGCGGAGCTCAAAGCTTACCATATCGGCGTACGAGATGTTTACGGACGCGTGTCTCGCGCGCGTCGTAGCACACCGCAAGATCCGCTCTCCGCTATCGACGCCATCGACGCACTACGTGCTCGTGGAGCTCGAGAATGTCCCGGCAGATGCGCTCGAGCTTTGGGTATCGTCGCTCTTTGAGCGAGGTCTCGTGCGAGACGGCGTCCTCGCGCAGCATGGCGGGGAAGCTCGCGATCTCTGGACTGTGCGGGAGTCGATCAGCGAAGCGCTGTCGGCTACGGGGTTTCCTTATAAGAATGACGTATCGCTGCCTATTTCGGCGCTCGAGACCTTTGGTATTGAATTGCAGCAGGTATTCGCTCGGCGATATCCGGGATGGGAAATATGCCTTTTTGGCCATATCGGCGACGGCAACTTCCACGTGAATGTGATGAAGCCAGACGATCTGACCACATCCGCGTTTCTCGAACGGACCGGCGAGGCCAATCGAGATCTATTCGATCTCGTGCGATCACACGGGGGAAGTATCAGCGCGGAGCACGGCGTCGGGCTTCTGAAGAAGGAGTGGATCGGCTGGTCGCGCTCGCCTGAAGAACTCTCGCTCATGCGTGCGGTCAAGCGAGCGCTCGATCCCCAGTATTTGTTCAATCCTGGCAAGATTATGGACCCATAGCGATATTGTCGATTCGGGGCGCGAACCGATCGCACAGCCACCGTCCGTGCGCGGATCACGATCGTTGCAGAACGCCACTGCGGGGGTTCGTCTAGCGTCTCCTTATGTGTGAGTCGGAGCCTTCATGAAACGAGGCGACGGCGTGCGGCACCGTGCGCGAGGGTGGGGTGGGGTCCCGCTCTCTTTCAACTTGGGAGCATCCTTCACTTGGTGGTTCGGCATGGGCGTGCGATTACATATCTTGGGATCGTTTCGGAAACGGCTCTCGAGCTGTGACACGCAGGCTTGCGGCCGAATCTGGATTGGAATTGTCTTTATGGGTGCTGGACAGGATCGTTCGGTGGATGTGGCGGTCGTCGGCTGTGGAGCGGCGGCTCTCGCTGCTTTCCATGCAGCCGTCGAGATAGCTGAGCGAACGATTCTCATCAAAAGCTCGCCGAGTGACTTGAACCGGACACTTGCCGGAAAATGGCTGATTGCAGCCGCCGCGGCCGCCCACGATGCTCGTGGCGCACGAGCGTTCGGTGTGAGGACCACTGTCACGGTGGACGGTCAAGGCGTCATGAACGGTGTGCGAGAGGAGCTCGACCGCCTGGCTGACTCAGCGCCATTCGGGGCGGGGACCATTGCGTCGCACCAGCAAATCGAAGGCCCAGTTCGTTTCATTGCGCCTGGAGTCTTGGACGTCGCAGGGACTCTGGTTCGCGCTCGCGCCGTCGTGGTGGCAAAGGGTGCGGAGCCTGTCATTCCCCCGGGCCTGGACTGCGTGCGCGAGCGCATCGTGGTTCACGATGACGTTCTCGCGTGGACGGATTTGCCGGATTCTGTTGTGATTTTCGGTGCCGGAGTTGTGGGGCTCGAGTTCGGGCAGGCATTGAGTCGACTGGGAGTGCGGGTGCGAATCTTCGGCCGTGGTGGCGGACTCGGCCCACTGACGGATCCTCGGGTGCGCGAGGTCGCGGCGCTCGCGCTCGGCACGGAGGTTCCCATCGAACTCGACGCGCGTGTGCGAAGTGTGAGGCTGGCAGGGCAGCGCGTTCTCGTGGAATCAGAGGATCCCGATGGCCACGCCCGAGTCGAAACCTTTGACTACGCCCTCGTGGCGGTAGGGCGTCGACCCAATCTCTCAGATCTGGACCTCAATCGGGGTGGAGCGCCCGTGGAGGAGGGTGGTCGCGTCGTCGCCGATCCCATGACGATGCGCGTCGGAAGCAGCAACGTGTTTCTCGCAGGAGGCGTCCGGCCCGAGGGCTCAGTATTTCACGAAGAAGCCGACGAAGGCATCATCGCCGGTACCAACGCAGCGCGCTATCCGGATGTTCGACCCGGACCGCGGCGGTCTCGCCTGCAGATTGTGTTCACGGACCCGCAGATAGCAGTCGCGGGTGAAAGCTATGAGGATCTGATCGACCACGACGCTCGAGTCGTCACAAGCGAAGTCCGTTTCGACGAACAAGGACGCAGTCGCATCATTCGCAAGAATCGCGGAATCGCGAGAATGTACGCCGATGAACATTCTGGCCGTCTTCTAGGCGCCGAGATCGCGGGTCCGCGAGCGGAAAACCTCGGGCATCTCCTAGCCTGGGCGCACCAGCAGTCGCTCACAATGGATCAGATGTTAGAAATGCCATTTTTTCACCCCTCGTTTGAAGAGGGCATTGCGACGGCACTACTGACATCTCGGGCGGCGAATCGCTCAACGACCTTTGTTCGACACAGCCCTGCGTGAGCTATTCCTAGTTCATAATCGACCGGGGCGTTCAACGTGAACGACAGACTTGCCTTGGCAATTGGCCCGCCTCAGTGAAACGCCCGGGGCGGCAAGACCGAGACCGGTCGTACCGAAGGAGGTTGCGTGTCACGTTGGAGCGACCGGTCATCGCAGTATAGAATTGCGCAATGCTTGCTGTCACTGGCCTGCATTCGACTGCAGAGTGCAACAAGGTCTTCGTCGGAATCAATCACACTTCCCTCAGTGGGCTGAGAGGTCTTCGGGTCGTAAGTGCACGCATCTAGAGCGACCCATTTCCCACGAAACTCGTCGCTCCTACAAATCTGGCGCCACGTCAGTTGTCGACTACCCATTCGGTGTTCCTCACGTCGCTCGCGTTCACTGCAGGCTCGGTATGCATCGGTCGCCTGATTCCCCTCACCGTGCGAGCTCGCTTGCCTTGACATCTCGAATACCCGTCCCGTCCTCCTCGGTCAAGCGCCGACTGTGGCTCGAAGACGACACGGAGCCGCGCGTTCAGGCTGCATATTTCTAACCCGACGCTCTGTTACGGCCAGACGCAAGACTCGGTTCATGAGACACCTGTGCTAGATGCTTACACTGTGAGCAACGAAAAGGCATGGACCCCGGAAACGTGGCGTTCTAAGGCTGATGTCCAAGCTGTAGCGTACGAAAACGTTGAGCTCCTGGACAGCGTGTGCGCTCGACTTCGTGAGCTTCCTCCGCTCGTGACCTCTTGGGAGATCGAGCGTCTCAAGAAGCTTCTCGGGGACGCCCAGTTGGGCCGCCGTTTCGTCGTTCAAGGAGGAGACTGCGCCGAGACGCTCGCGGACTGCCGACCGTCTGTGATCGCGAACAAGCTCAAGATCCTGCTCCAGATGTCGCTGGTGATGGTTCACTCGAGCAAGCGGCCGGTCGTCAGGGTCGGGCGGTTTGCAGGTCAGTATGCGAAGCCACGCAGCAGTCCTCTTGAGGCTCGCGAAGGGGTTCATCGGCCGAGCTACTTCGGAGACATGGTCAATCGCGCGGACTTTACCGACGATGGGCGTCGTCCTGACCCCGGGAATTTGCTCGTTGCCTACAGCCACGCGGCCATGACACTAAACTTCATTCGCTCCCTGTCGGTCGGCGGATTCGCCGACGTGCATCATCCGGAATACTGGGACTTGTCGTTTATGCGTGGAGCGAAAACGCCCGATTCGTTACGACATGAGTACGAGCGTGCCTCTCAGCAGCTTGCTGAAGCCTTTCGCTTTATGGAGGCGATCGGCGAAGGTGAGGTCGAAGAACTTCGACGTGTCGAGTTCTTCACCAGCCACGAGGGTCTCAATCTTCATTATGAATCCGCCCAAACGCGCCAGGTTCCCCGGCGTGACGGCTACTACAATCTGACCACGCATTTCCCGTGGATCGGTGAGCGAACGCGTGCTCTCGAGGGAGCTCACGTGGAGTTTTTCCGAGGGATAGTGAATCCTGTTGCGGTCAAAGTCGGTCCGAGCATGGACCCAGAACAGCTTATCGCGCTGCTCGACAGGCTCAATCCCGGACGTGAACTCGGCAAGGTCGCGATCGTGACACGAATGGGAGCATCGCGGGTCGCATCGAAGCTTCCGGTGCTCATTCGGGCGATCAAGGGCGCTGGGCGGGAAGCCCTGTGGATGTGCGATCCGATGCACGGAAACACGCAGGTCGCTCCTTCGGGCCAAAAGACCCGCGATTTCGACGATATCTTGCGAGAGATTGAGCAGACGTTTGCGGTCCACGCGTCATGCGAATCGGTCCTCGGTGGTGTTCATTTTGAACTCACGGGAGAGGACGTCACCGAATGCATCGGCGGTGCGGCCGGAGTGACCGTGGAAGACCTCGACAAGAACTACGCGAGCGCGTGCGATCCGCGGCTCAATTACCGCCAAGCGTTGGAAATGGGCTTTCGGATCGCCAAGCAACTGGGGACGATCGTCCGCTAATAGCTATGTATGTTCCTGCCGCGTGGCGCGAGCGGATTGGGAGTATGTCGATCCCGACAGGAAGTGAAAACGCCACGAGCGACTGCAGGATCGGCCGCCGACGGCCTATCGGTCATCGGAATCACCGGGGGCGAGCTATCTTGCTTTGGTGAAACATTGGCGACAGGGTGGCCTCGCTCTACTCGAGATTGGAATTTCGCTCGGGTGCACGTCGCCAAGGATGCCAGCGGCAGTCTCGGTTCGAAGCACGGGAGACCCAAAGCGCGAGCCGTCGGAGTCGTGGACGGGCTACTCGCGGCTTGTTCCTGCCGTCAGCCATGGGATTTCGGACTGGGGCGCCGAAAGGGACGGATCGATGCGCGAACTGGTCGGCGGCGTTCGTTTTATCCTTCGAGACGACGGTGCGATTCGGTCTGCTGCAGAATTGCTTCCCGATGGTCCACTGGATGTCGCAGAAGTTCCCGATCGGCTGGGCGGTGGCTTCCTGTTCGCTGCGGGAAAGCGGCTATGGCGATCCGGTGACTGGCTTGGACCACTGACACCTTGGCTCGATCTCGGCAGTGACGCCGCGAAACTATTTGTTGGACTGGACCGGATCTACGCGATACGCGGATCGTGGGTCATCGCTCTCGACCCGCGCTCGGGTGCAATTGTTGATCGAGGTCCGCTGCCTGACTCACCCAAGGTGAGCCAAGTGACTTCGCTCGATGCATGGAGGGCCGCCGCAATTGGCGACTTTCGAGGCGCAGTGGCCACCTTTGATGCTGGAGCGACTTGGACCAATATCTCGATTCCTGTCGATCCCGTATCGCTAGCGACACTGGATGATGCCATCGCAATTCATGGGGCCGATGATTCGTGGTGGCGAATCGAACCAGATGGCAAATATGCTCGGTTGACGTCAGGCCCGGTCGCCACCGGCACGCCCATGGTCGGTCGAGATGGCGATTTGTCAGGATCCACGAGGGGCGTACCTTCGATCGCAACGGCTATCGCCGATGGGTGGCCTCTTTCGGACCACGAAGCGATGGTCGCAAGGGATGGATCCGCCTTTGTCGTGAGTCGCTCTGACGGACGACTGCTGAAACGCTACGACCAGGTCTTTCCACTGACGCCCTCTGTATGTCACGCGATTTCTCTCTCGAGCGTCCATGATCGCGGCGCGTTTGGTTTTGTCTGCGGACAGCTCCACGGGGCGACGGCCATCTACAGATGGGAGCGTTCAGAGCGTTCGATGGTGCCGTTGGGATGGTTTCGAGAGCCCCGCGAAGTGCTCGGGTTCGACAACGGCGCGCTCGCGGTTCGCGGCGAGTGCTCGGAGAGGGGGCCCGAACGCGGCAGGAGCAATGCTGCGCCCTCTTGGTGCGTGATGTGGCCGGGCAAAAGATGGAAGGAAGTGTTCGCTTCGACGGAAGGCGGTTGGCTCGTCGCGCTGTCGGATGGACGACTGACTGTCGTAAAGCCGCCACGTGGGGGGGATATTTCCACGCTCGGTCTCACGCTCATCGATGGCGATCACAGCCGCGACGTAGCGATTCAGATTCCACGCTTGCTGAAGGATACGCTCACAGCTCTATCGTCCGGGGTTTGGCTCAATGGATTCGAGGAGCGAGATCCAGGGCATGTTGGAGGATGGGTAGACTGGGCGGGCTCTGCACTCGGGGTCGAGATTTCGGTCGACGGGGACCTGCGAGTCGGAGGATTTCTGCGCGACGCTGGAGATCCTGTCGTTTCCGGGCGCTGGGGCCTGGGGTGGAAGGCATCGCGAACCGGCTTCGAGACGATGGATGGAGGGATGACGTGGCGCACTCTTGAGCTCCCAACGCCTTTCGGGGTCGGATCCGAACGAGCGTGTAGTCCCCTTGGCTGCGTCATGAACGGGTGGGTACGCATCGGCTGGGGAGGGCAATCCGTATCAACGACGCAGGTCGCGCCCGCGCAGGTCGGATTCGCACGTTCCGGTGCGGTACCCCGACTCAATCTTCAATGCATGCCCCAGGGATTCACTCAGCAGACGCCACCGCACGAGAGGGTGAGACGAGCTAACCTCGACGGCGTATCCATCGACGTACCTGGGGAGTCTCGCGGATACCCAGCGGGGTGGATCTCGGGCCACATCCAGACGTGGGGTGGTGCCGGAGATCGAAAGAGTGATCCCTGGCTCTGGCGCGTCGACTGGAACTGGCCCTGGCAAGGCCGATCGAGCTGGACGTCATCGTCCGAAGCACCCGCGCCCTGGAAGGATCTGCAAGAGGTTCATCGACTACTGGGCACCTCCAGCGCTCGAGGCAGTCTCGCCTTTTGGACCCTCTACGAATCTGACTCGCCAGGCGACGCACTTCTGGTTGGGCAACAGCACGTTCACGACTTCGATCCCAGGATCTTCGTCATCCGGGAGGGGCGTCGTCCCGTCGAGATCGTTCGACCGGACGGCCTTCCATTTGGCGCGTTTGAGGGAGCAACGATGTCGGGTACACGCTGGATTTTCGCTACCGCGCAAGTTCCGGGGGAAATCTCAGCGACTTGGCTTTGGACGATTGAGAACGGCATTCCAAGGGCGCTGTCTCAGCTCGCTCGCCCAGCCATTGAAGTAAGAAGCCCTGTTCGACTCGCGATGAGCTCGGACGGCCAATCGGTGGGCCTGATTGTGGATGGTCAGGTCGACGGAGCAAGTCAGCAATCTCCGATCTGGGCCGTAGCCGTACCGCTCGCTTCCGGCTTGGTTGGGGAACCTGAAAGGTTGATCTCGTCTCGTTTTGAAGGAACCACGCCACGCATATGCGGCGCGGACGACGAGGGCTGGGCCGTCGAAGTTTCGTATCCTGGTCGGGTAGGCTTGTTCGTGGGCGACATCGAGTACCGGATGGACTCGTCCGTCGTACGCGTCCGACTGTCCAAGAACAGCTGGTGCCTCGAACGCCTCGTGGGTCTCGGAGCCTTCGGGCCCGATTCGACGAGCGTTCGAAGTGGGTTTGCTCCCCGGCCTGGTCTCACGTCGACGGGTGCGGATGAAACGCCAGGGCTCTTTAGAACGCTCGACGTTCAGGTTCGTTCGGGAACCCTATTGAGTAGCTTTCGTTGCGCGCTGCGCTCGCCGTGAGAATGGCACTTCGACCGAGCACAGCATCTTGCACCCGCGTCGGCTCCTCTTTCAGATTTGAACGACTGCAACTCTGGAATTCGCTGGACGATCCACGAATTGTGACGATTCTTGAGCTTGCAGGTATTGGCACGACAACTGCATAACATATCAGTGCCCGCGTGGAGTGAGGCTGCCCCCCCGGCCCCTCTGCGCGGGCGTTTTGTATTTTGCATCGTGGGAACCGTCGGTAGCCCGCGGCAGAACGTCCAAGACGTCGGACGACACGAATGCGTCTCGAGCCGCTTGTTCGAGCGGTAGCGGCATTGATGCTTGAAGCAATTCCGCCGATTTCGGAGACAGAACACGAGTCACTAGGTCGGCGTATTTCGGTCGAGCCCGAGCGAGGCCGGCGCCGAACGCGCGGAGCCTACTTCCCGTAGGCGAGCACGATCGACGCCGGGATCGCGAAGGGATCGGCCGAAAGACGCCGACCTAGTGTCCGAAACCTACGGCTAGATACGCCGTCTCCCGATCGGATTCATCGCCGACCATTGCAAGCGTCTCGACGGGGCCGTCGTGACTGCGACCGCCAGTCATACGCATGCACGAGTGAGAGAGCACAATGCGGCATGCGACCCAACGTGGTGCGACGTGCTTGTCGAGCACGTGCACGACGTCCTCGCCGATCTGCTCTTGCAGCGCGAGGCGCTTTGCATACGCATCAACAACCCGCGAAACAGCACCGATTCCCACGATCGTGCTGCGCGGAGCGAACGCAACGACAGCAAAACCGGATGACGGCATCAGATGGTGCGGACACATCGCCGAGATTGGAATGTCTCGGATGGCGACAACATCGGCATGCCCTCGCATCAGGCTTTGAACCAGAAGACCGTCCACGTCGACCGAGTACCCTGACAGCAGTTCTTCGATAAACGCGCGTGCGACTCGATCCGGCGTCCCGACGAGGTCCGGGTCTTGGTCGGGATCTCTGTCCAGGGCTCTCAGAAACGAATCTATGGCTTTCGCAGCGGCGTCTCGGTCCATTGGGCTTTCATCAACCGCGCAGTTGCGACCGCGTCAAGCGACTCTTTCCGGTCGCTCGATGCGACCTCACCACAGCGTGCTTGTCCGAGATGGACGCCTTCGTCAGCCGGATCGCACAGAAACGAAAATGCGAGTGAGAAAGAAATCCGCAACCAGGATCGCTATGGATACAGCCACTACGGTTCGCGTCGTGCTGCGTCCCACGCCTTCCGTTCCCCCGGTGGTCGACAACCCAAAATAGCAGCCCACGATGGAGATGATGAAACCGAAAATTGGGGTCTTCGCAAGCCCCGAAAAGAGGTCCGATAGGGTCACCACTTCCAGAGACGATTGAAGAAACAGCATGGGCCCGATGTTGTATTCGGCCGCGGTGACCAACAGTGCTCCGAGTGTGCCAAGCGTGTCGCTCATGATGCTGAGAAGAGGCAGCACGATCATCGCGGCAAGAACGCGTGGCAAAACCAATTTTTTCGCCGGATCGCCTCCTAGAGCTCGAATCGCCTCGACCTGTTCGGTGACATTCATGGAGCCGACTTCGGCCGCAATGCCGCTTCCGATTCGTCCCCCGACGATGATGGCCATTAGCGTCGGCCCAAGCTCGCGAAGGAACGCGAGCATCACGACCCGGGGAATATACTCGATGCCCCCAAAACGCTGCAATCCATAAGCAAATTGCACCGTCATCACCATGCCGACAAACACCGAGCTGACGACGACGATGCCTACCGAACGCACACCGAGCGCTTCGATTTGGTAAATTGTGGCGCGGATTTCGAACGGCCGGCGAGGAAGAGCGCGGATTGTACGAACTGTCAGAATCCCGATTCCACCCATGTGTTCGACGAACGATGCGATCCCCGTGGACAACCGAAATCCTGGCGTGCGAGGTGGCAGTGCCGGGCGCACGCTCGGGCGGGGCTCGCTCGCTGGCGACATTTCGCGGGAAACGTCCGTCATTGAACTGACAGCGCGGGGGCGGCCATTCGGTGCGCCGAACTACCGCGAGGCGATGCGTGAAGGGTCATGACGAAACGTTCGAATTCTGGATCGCCAGCCGGGAACGAATCCGCCGTGGTCACGTACACTAGATCGTAGACACACCCATCCTTTTTCATCACAAATATGTCGTATCGCATTGGAACCCCATCGAGCTTGGCTCGTAGGGTCGTTCGAAGCGCTTCTCGCCCATCGAACGGGAGCGTGAGCTGTGAATCGACGTTCCTCTCGGTCGTCCCCATGATGAGGTGCTCAGTCAGGACAGAGAGAGAGGCATCGCCATCACGCTCATTGCAGTGAAGAGCGACCAGTACCGACCCTCGATGAGGTTCGTCCCGATAGGCGAGATCCGCCCCAGATATTCTCAGGGGCTGCCATTGCACGGGGATGGTTCCAAATCGCACCTCCACGTCTCCTTTGTAGAGGACGCCATCGTCGAGCGCCCCGCCATGAACGCAGGAGCCTAAGCCTAGTGCAGCGAGCAAAAGGACCGAAGAACGACCGGACATGCGGATGACAGCAATATCATGAGCGTGTCAAAACGCCTCGGGAGCGGTACATAGCTACGCAGACATGACGACTAGCGCCATCCGCTTTTACAACACGATGACGCAACGAATCGAGGACCTCGAGCCAATCGAGGCCGGTCACGTTCGCATCTATCTCTGCGGTCCCACCACCTATGATCACGCGCACGCAGGCCACGCGCGAACCTACATTGCGTTCGACGTTCTGGTTCGGTTTCTTCGTGCTCGCGGCTTCAAGGTCTCATTCGTCCGCAACGTGACCGATGTCGACGACAAAATACTTCGTCGTGCGGCCGAGGGCGGCGAGCCTCCTCTCGAGTTTTCTCGCCGGATGGCCTCGATCAACTGTGAAGAGCTACGCGCAGTAGGATGCCTGGATCCTGACATCGAGCCACGCGTGAGCGACCACGTGACCGAGATTATCGAGCTCACCAGCCTGCTCATCGAGCGCGGCGCCGCGTACGTAGCGCACACAGAGACCGGCGACGACGTGTACTTCGCGGTGCGGGCATTCCCCGACTACGGACGACTATCACACCGCGACGTCGACGACTTGGTGAGCGGTGCCCGCGTCGATCCGAGCGATGCCAAGCGTGATCCTCTGGACTTTGCGCTGTGGAAGGCCAGCGGACCTGACGGATGGGGATGGGACAGCCCTTGGGGGAAAGGCCGACCCGGATGGCACATCGAGTGTTCCGCCATGAGCGCGAAGTACCTCACTCCTCATTTTGACATTCACTGTGGTGGAATGGATCTCATTTTTCCGCACCACGAAAATGAGATTGCCCAAAGTGAAGCCGCTTGGGGCGGTCCGTTTTGTCGCCTGTGGATGCACACCGGATTCCTGAACGTAGATGCAGAGAAAATGAGCAAGTCACTGGGCAATTTTGTGACGATTGCTCAGATTCTCGAGCGAAACGACAGCGAGGCCCTTCGCTACTTCTTGCTGGGTGTCCACTATAGAAATCCCGTCAACTTTGACATCATCAAGCTCGATGACGGTCGCGTGGTTTTTCCTGGTGTCGACGAAGCCGAGCGGCGAATCGAATACCTTTATGCGACACGGGAGGCCCTTGCCGCGGCAAGTCACGGTGGGGACGCGAAGACCGACGCAAAGAGCAAGCAAGCGGTTCTCGTCCGAGAGGCGCCCTCACGAGTTTTGGGAGCGCTGGACAACGATCTGAACACGTCGGTGGCTCTCGGTATCATCGCCGAGGTAGCGCGCGTCGGAAACGATTTGGCGCAGGCGCTGGCCAAGTGCCGCGCGGACTCGGAAGTCGCTCAAGGTCTCCGGGGGCTCGCGCGCGCAACCGTCAAATGCCTCGATGAGTGCTGCAGTCCAATGGGCCTCATGCAAGCCCCGGCCTCGGAGTTCTTTGCTCGAACGCGAACGAGACGCCTGCGCCTGCGGCAGCTATCGGCAGACGTCATTGACGAAATGGTCGCCGAACGCGTCAGAGCAAGATCTGCAAAGGATTTTTCCCGAGCCGATGCCGTGCGCCGCGAGCTCACTCAGCTTGGAATAGAGCTGCAGGATGTGCCGGGCGGTCACCAGACCCACTGGCGCGTCGTCATCTGAGCAGGGTTCTCGCGGAACCCCGGCCTTGAAGGAAGCCGGCGTATTTCGGTCGAAACCGAGCGAGGCCGGCGCCAAGCGCGCGGAGCCTACTTCCCGTAGGCGAGCACGATCGGCACCGAGATCGCGAAGGGATCGACCGAAAGACGCCGGCCCTTCAGTCTGTAGCCCCTAGCTTCCGTTCAATCGCATCGAGGTGGGCGCGAACGTCGGGATCTTTCACCCTCAAGGACTCAACCTTTCGCACCGCACTGATGATGGTCGTGTGATCCCGATTTCCAAATGCTCGACCAAGCTCGGGAAAGCTGCACTTGAGTCGCAGTTTGCAAAGGTACATTGCAACATGGCGCGCGAACGCAATGCTCTTGTGTCGATCCTTCGAAAGTAGATCAGTCGATCGAAGTTTGAAGTGGTGACACACGATTCGCTGAATGTCTTCTACGCCAGCTTCGCTCGGTCGGGAGGCTCCAGTCGCCAACATCTCAGCGCGTGCAAACTCCACGTCGATGACCTTCCCCAGCAGGGAAGCCTTCGCCGCAAGGCGAATTAGTGTTCCCTCAAGCTCCCTCACGTTGCTCCGAACGGTCTGGGCAATGAGGACGCAAACGTCGTCCGCAAGCTCGATGCGTTCGACTTGCGCTTTCTTTCGAATAATCGCGACGCGAGTCTCGAGCTCCGGCGCTTGTACGTCGGCCACCAAACCCCACTGGAACCGCGATACGAGGCGCTCTTCCATCTTGTCGAGCTGTTGGGGATACTTGTCACTCGTGACCACGATTTGCTTGCTCGCTTGGTGCAGTGCATTGAACGCATGGAAGAACTCCTCCTGCGTTTGCGTCTTTCCTGCGAGAAAATGGATGTCGTCGACAAGAAGGACGTCGCACTTCTCTCGGTACCGCGAACGAAACTCGTGCATTCGCTGATCCGTGAGAGCTTGAACGAACTCATTAACGAAGCGTTCCGCGCTTATGTAGACGATGTGCGCGCTCGGTCGCTCTTCATGAACGCGGTGGGCAATCGCATGAATCAGATGTGTCTTGCCTAGGCCGGTTCCGCCACAGACGAAAACGGGATTTTGACGCCTGGCACCAACACCAGCGGCAGCCAAGGACGCGGCATGCGCGAGCTGATTGCTGGGACCGACGACGAAATTTCCGAATGTATATCGAGGGTTGAGACCCTCAATGGACGGGGAAGCCACGACGCGAAGCAGGCGAGGCGGGCTAACCGGGCCCACGCCCCTATCCGGATTGCCCGCGCTCAGATCGGTGGATGCTCGGGCTGCCAGAGTTCGTGGCTGCACGGGGTCAAAGGACTCAGAAGACACCACTACGGGTCGCTCGATGTTGCCCCCAACACTCCAGCGCACCTCGATGCAAAGGGACAACCGGTCTCTCAATCGTTCGGTAAGCGTCGGCAAGAAATGGTCGGCAACCCATTGTTTGACGAATTCATCGCGCGCGCGGAGGCCCAGAACGCCATCCGTCAGGCTCTCGAATTCGATGCCCGAAAACCATTGATCGAAGCTCGCAGGAGACTTTTCCCGCGTGTAGGCGACCGCGTCATTCCATGAGGTGACCGCTGGGTTCTGATCCGATTGTTGCGACTCGGCACACTGATTCTCGGTCGAACGCTCTCCACTTTCTTTCTCACGAGCCTCCATACTGCTTCGCTACTCCTCGCTCAAAAGTTGAAACCCGCTGAGACGTGCAACACCACCATCGCCTGAAAGCCTCGCCCTACGGCGTCGCCCTCGGCTGAATGCCATCCAGCAAAATCCGATCCCCATTCCGTCGACCATGCGCAGCGAATCAAACCGCGCACTATCAAATCAGGGGCTATTCGACTCAGTCGCGCCAGGGATTCAACAAGTGCTTACGCACAAATTGTCCACAGCCTGTGGAAAGACACGGGGGGGCCCTCGTGGGACACGCCATCACTCAGGAAATGAAAAATTCGAACCGCTCACATGGCTCCGGCAGAGCCACTGAAAAACATTCCTCAACCTGTCCTCCATCGTCTCGCGCGTACTCCCTCACAATCCCCGGGGGGCCATCATTCCAAGCTCTTCCGTCGACACCCTTTGGCGATCCGCCATCCGTCTAAATGAGCGCCCGACTCACCCGCGCTCGAAGCACCACGTACCAGAGAGGCGACAGCATCTTCTGCCGCCTAGAAGCGAAGGGGAACGGAGGTATCACCGCCACTTGGCAGACGTCCACGCCCTTCTCGTCGAAATTGCGTAACTGTTTGAACTCGAATGATATTTTTAGTTGCCTGGCGCGTCACCCGCACGTCCACGTGCCCCGATGTGCATGCGCACTGTGAACCCGAGCTCGGAAGTCTGCGTCACCCTTTTTGAATCTGGCCAACGCGTCGTCAGCGGTCTTAATCTGGGAGCCTTTTTCGGCCCTGACCTCGTGTCAAGAGTCAACAATCCCGCGTCTATTCCGCGTCTGGACTGTGAACACAATGAATTTTGAGCTCATCGACGATGCCTACCCAGAAAATTCGTCCCGTTTCTCTGGTCCTGTTAGAGGGCTTGTGCGTTGATCCCCGGCAGTGGCTACGATTTTCCGGTTCGAGCTCGGTCGGAGAGACCGTTGCCGGTGCGGTCGAATTTTCGCCTAGTCGCTAGACTCGTGCTTGCGTTGAGTCTGTTGACCGTGCGGTCTTCCCGAGCGCAGACGATGTCGACCACCCCGGAAGCGGCATACGACAACGGTGACGTGTGGAACGCGCGTACGCTTTCCATGGGCGGGGCACTAGCGGCGCTTGGGGTCTCAACCCCTTCACTGTTTCTAAATCCGGCCAATATGCCGTTTGCTCGCGTCTATGACCTGGAGGCACTGGGTGGGCTCACCCCAGAAGCGGGACGTGCGACGGCGGGTTTGGCGATCGTGGATTCCTCGCTTAATAAGTTCCACCTTGCGGGTGGAATTGGCGGCGCGTGGTCGCAGATGGATCCCGGAGGGGCCCGTAGGACCTGGACGGACGTTCGCGCGGCGCTGGCTCTTCCGTTTGGAGACAACTTTGCGATCGGTGCAACGGGTCGGTGGCTCCAGGTCGAGCAGGCGATATCGTCGGGTCCGTTTGGCCAGAGCTATGTTTCCGACGGTACGCCTTCGAGCTCGATCGTGAACGCGATCACTGTCGACTTGGGTGCGACGGTAGCGCTCGCCGACGCCCTGCGGGTTGGGGCGGTGGGGCGCAACTTGACTGTTCCCGGTACCGCGCTCGCCCCGACGAGTGGACAGCTCGGCATCGGATACGGACCCAAAGACGTAGCCGTCGAAGTTGATGGGATGATGGATTTTACAACGTATTCGAAGCCCAGAGGGCGATTGATGCTGGGCGGAGAAGTCTTCGTGGCCGACCATTTTCCCATACGTGCTGGGTGGCGGTACGACGACGGCACCCGCGTCCACGCAGCATCACTCGGTACTGGATATGTGGAGACCGCTTGGAGTGCTGAGCTCGGAGTTCGGCGCGATCTCATGAGTGATCACGGGTCGACTGTTCTCGTGCTTTCGCTGCGATACTTCTTCGACGCTGTAGGCAATGGCGCACCCGCCGATGCGGTCGACGCGTTTTAGAACCTATCCACCAGAGGATATGTTTTTCGTCGCAATTCGGTACGCGACCGTGAATGAAGCGAGGGGGACAAACCACACAGAGAGACTTGAGCCGAGGAGGTCGGTGTATTTCGGTCGAAACCGAGCGAGGCCGACGGCGAACGCCCGGAGCCTATTCCCGTAGGCGAGGACGATCGACGTTGGGATCGCGAAGGGATCGACCGAAATACACCGGCCTTCCAGCTTGACGTCAGCGGTGAATTGACATCGACTGGGCATCATGCGCGGTTTTGCCTCAACCAGAGATTCGCGCCACAACAGTGTGATGTTGGAGGTACGGTAACGTGGGTGAGGATGTTGGCAGCGAGCTCGCGGGAGTGCGTCCCGGCGAAATCCTCGCTGGAAAGTACAGAGTGGAGCGTGTGCTCGGTGCCGGAGGGATGGGTGTAGTCGTCGCCGCTCGCCACATCGAGCTCGATAGCCCGGTAGCCCTCAAATTCCTTCTTCCAAGTCTGCTCTCCAATCAGGAGGCGGTGGCTCGCTTCGCTCGCGAGGCCCGCGCTGCGGTCAGCATTCAGAGCGAACACGTGGCTCGCGTCCTCGACGTCGGCACTCTCGAGACCGGCGCTCCCTATATGGTGATGGAGTTTCTGGACGGAGGCGACCTCGAGACGTGGATTAAGCAGCGTGGCCCCCTGCCCATCGACCAGGCCGTGGACTTCGTTCTTCAGGCTTGCGTCGCCGTCGCGGACGCTCACGGCCTAGGGATTATTCATAGGGATCTCAAGCCCGCAAATCTGTTCTGCATCCGTCGTACGGACGGCCAGTTTGTTATTAAGGTTATCGACTTCGGAATCTCGAAGCTCACGAGTTCAGCTCGCGGGTCCGAGCCCCCTGGGGTTGCTGCGACGAGGCTCGGAGCGATGATGGGATCGCCGCTTTATATGTCGCCCGAGCAACTCCAGAGTTCCAAGGACGTCGATTTTCGCACTGACGTATGGGCTCTTGGAATCATTCTGTTCGAACTCCTTACAGGAACGGTTCCGTTTCAAGGTGTGGAGTTCGCTGAGGTCGCGATCAAGATAGCTACGCGTCCGCCCCCGGCCTTGAGCAGCTTTCGTCCCGACGTACCAGCTGCGCTCGAGTCCGTCGTTTACCGATGTTTAGAGAAGAGCCGAGAGCGGAGATTCGCGAATGTCGCCGAATTGGCGCGTGCACTGTTTCCTTTCGCACCCCTTCGAGCGAGGGCTCTGGTGGACCGCATCCAAGGGATCATCGAGTCCACCGGGTTGTCTGCCAGTGCGCTCGGATTGCCGGAGGTATCACGAGGACGCGAGGGGGCAGCGACCGAGGAAACCCTTGTCGCGCCCCAAACCGACGCCCCCTGGGCCAAGTCGAGGATCCTCGGCCAACGCCGAGCGCGAGTTGTCGTCTCGAGCATCGTGGCGGTTGGAGTCCTCGGCGGCATCGCAGCGACGGTCGCATTTCGAAAACACCCGGCGGACGTTCAACCCGCGTCCAGACCCGTAGCAGAGCAGCAGCCACCTGCCCTTTTGGGGTCGGATGGGGGGCAAGCCTCCCCGGCGGTCGCAATCGAGTCGGCGACAACGGAATCCCTCACCGCTCCTCCGGTGCCATCCGCACCTCCAGTGGCGAGTGAGCTTTCAGCGAAGTCCGCTCCGTCATGGGAATCCATGCGCTCTCCGCCTAACCCAGTTCCCGCCGCACCCCGCAAATCTCTGTCGGCCTCTCCAATCTCCAAAGCGAACTGCGATCCCCCCTATACGCTCGACGAGCAAGGGCAGAAGCACTTCAAACACGAGTGTTTTCCGAAATGACGAGGAAGCCTGTGAACTCCAAGCACCTGCCTTTTATCGCGACGCTCGTTTTGGTGAACTCGGTCTTCTTGGGAGGTCGAGCTAAGGCAGCGGATCCGACGACGGCAGACTGTTTGGCGGCAAGTGATGCGTCCTTGAAAGCGGGCAATGAGCACAAGCTTCGAGCCGAGCGCGGTCAGCTTCTCATCTGCGCCGCCACCAGTTGCCCCGCCGATATTCGCAATGAGTGCTTGCGGCGGGTCGACGAAGTAAACGCCGCGATTCCGACAGTCATATTTGAAACCAAGGATGCCGCGGGTAACGACCTCAGCGCAGTCAAAGTCACCATCGATGGGGAATTGCTCGTCGATCGTCTCGAGGGGACCGCTCTGTCTATCGATCCCGGAGAGCACACGTTCCTGTTCGAAGCGTCTGGGATGGTGCCGGTCACCAAGCAGTTCGTCATCCGGGAGGCGCAGAAGGATCGCCGGGAAGCGATCACATTTTCCATGGCAACAGGAGCGCTCTCGGCGGCGCCCGTCCCTTCCACCGCGCAGGCGATTCAGTCGTTTGCGACCATAGCTCCGGCAGCGCCGGAGCCTGCCCATCGGCTCGGCGCGCAAAAGATTGTCGCACTGGTCGCCGGCGGCATTGGCGTCGTGGGACTTGGCGTCGGAAGTGCGTTCGGCCTCATCGCGTCTTCCAAGAAGAACGACGCGCAGGCCGTGTGTCCCGGCCAGTGTCCAACCGCCGCGGGTGTCAGCGACTGGAGTGACGCAAAGTCCGCGGGGAACGTCTCGACGGCGCTGTTCATTGTCGGAGGCGTGGGCCTCGCGGGGGCAGCGGTTTTGTGGTTCACGGCTCCGTCGACCAGCCGCGGATCGGGACCGCAATTTGGAGTTAGTCCAAGCGGACTTCAACTGAGGGGAACCTGGTGATGCGACCATCCGGTTCCTAGTCGCCCGCAGCAATCGAATCAGTGCCATGTCCGAAGTCCTCGATTCATCCTCCGCGGACCGTTTCGTTCAAGCGTGGGCAGCCGCGGATCCGCAGCTTGCCGCGCTGCTCTCCGCGGGAGTTCCTGCCGCTAGTGCGCTGCAGAGATGGGCCATGGGGCTTATAGGATCCAATCGAGTTCCGGAGGCGGTAGAGGCCTTGCGTGCGGCAGTCGCGCTGGCTCCCAGCGACTTTCTCGCGTGGACCAACCTTGGCATCGCCCTTAACGGGGCTGGTTCGTATCAAGAGGCGGCAGCGAGTCTCGAACGTTCGCTTGAATTGTCGGCCGAACAGGCCGAGGCCTGGCTAATGCTCGGGCTGGTGCGAAGGAAGCTCAGCGACGGAGTGGGGGCAGAGGCGGCGTATTCCGCTGCACTCAAGGAGCAGCCTGTATTCCCGCTCGTCTGGCAATGCCTCGGGCTCCTCAAAGAGGACCGGCGAGACTATTCGGGCGCGATCGAGTGTTTTCAAACGTGCATTGCTCAAGGCCAGACGGACTCGAATGTGTGGGGCAACCTAGGAAGGCTTTATTATCAGACGGGTGGGATTGCCCGGGCCGAGGGCGCTTATGCCGCCGCGTCCACGGCAGATGCGTCGAACGCGCATTTCATCCACATGCTGCACCGGTCGCAGTTCTTGAGGAAGATTCTCGAGAGTCACTCGATCGACGACGCAATCGCCAATTATCGACAGGCCGAGGGGCAGCGCGAAACGGAGGAAGAGAACGCTCACTTTTTTCAGGGAGCCAGCTGGTTTTTGGCGAGTTTCGGCCATGTTGAGCCTGCTGCTCGATTGGCGCGAGCCCTTGTGGCGCTCAATCCTGAGAGCGCGTCGCTCCGCTACCTCCTCGACTCGCTCAGCGGCAATCCGACGCTGGACCGTTCCCCTCCCGACTACATCGTCGAAAGCTTCGACGCATTTGCCGATGGTTTCGACGCGAAACTCGTGGGGATACTCGGCTACGACGTGCCCGAGAAACTTGCGGCAGTGGTGCGACACGCGTCGGCAGGCGCTCAGGTCGACGTTCTCGACGCGGGATGCGGCACAGGTCTTTGCGGTCCCCTGTTGCGCCCGATGGCACGCCGTCTCACCGGTGTCGACCTGTCATCCAAGATGCTCGAGCGTGCCTCAACCCGTGGAGTCTACGACGAGCTCGTTCGGGAGGACTTGATTGCGGCGCTCTCTGGCAGGCTCGCGCAGTTTGATATCGCGGTCGCAGCGGACGTGCTGATCTATTTCGGCGATCTCGCGCCGCTGTTCGCAGCGGTAAGCGGTGCACTCAGAAACGGTGGGCTGTTCGCGTTTAGCGTCGAACGCCTCACGGCAGCTTCGGGATATCGACTGTTGCCATCGGGACGCTTCGCCCATACGCGGGACTACGTCCGCTCGGTCGGCAGTCTTGATTTCGAGGAGCTTTCTCTCACCGAAACGACGATTCGACAGGACGCCAATGAGCGAGTCGCGGGTGACCTTTTTCTCTGCCGGCGGAGATAACTCGAATTGCCAGACCGCTACGGACTATCGGCCTGCATCCTTGATTTCGACCTTCACGGCGCCGAGGGCGGTCTCGTCGACGGCCACAGGATATCGAGCGGCAAGGCTCGCCACGAACTGTTCTTCGCCAGCGCGAGCCTTCTCCTGCGCAATCTTCACCCGGATCATCCGAGAGGCATCGTCTAGCGTGCGATCGTGCGGCGGAGTCTTGCTTTGGAGCCTCACGACATAGAACTGCCCGCCCGCCGGTACGACTCTCGAAAGCACGCCGCCCACATCGGCGATTTCATACACTGCAGCGCGAACTTCCTCGGGTACGCGGGAGTTCACTCCACGTGGATCGCCGGGAGGACTAACGAATCCTAGGTCACCAGCGAGCTCCGGGGGTCCTCCGGCATCGCCAGACGGGGCAACCGAGTGGCGGCGGACGAGCGCTCCCCAGTCGGCAGCAGTCGCTCGACTCTCGGCCAGCACCTCGTCGGCATCTGCCGCTCGGCGCAGGACGATTGCCGCCACGCGACGGCGCTCGGGATCGCGAAAGTCGGGTCGGTGCGCCTCGTAGTACGCGGATACTTCGGTCTCGGGAATGTCCGACGGCGTCTGAAATCCTTCGCGCACCTGCTTTAGCAATGCGTCGCGGAGAATCTCCCGCGTTTCTTGCTCGACTTCGGGATCGTGATCCAAACCTTTGGTCCGCGCATCCTCCGCCAGGAGCGCGACGTCGATCATCTCTTCCAGAAGTTCCTTTCGACGCTCGGGCGCCTGGTACCGCATGCGATCGAACGAATCCATGTGATCGAGCGCCGCGACGAAATCACCCAGCGTGATCGTCTTGTTACCGACCCGCGCGAGGACTTGTGCGCTCTCGGCTGAGGAAAGGCCACTGACGGATGGGGCTGGACCACCGACAGGCACCGGCGCCGCGCGCTTGCAACCAGAACTTCCTGCTACGGCCGTCGCGAGCGCGAGTGCCCACGCTCGAAGCGCACCACGCATGGTGCTTTCAGATACTACGGAGACCTAAGCGGCGCCATCCACCCGATGATGATTGCGCGTTGGCGGTGGCGAGAGTATTCCGTGGTGTCGTCTTTATGCCTCCCGATATCGCCCGTGAAGACGTAACTATCGCTCCTCCGGCTGTTGACGCTCGGCTGCGATACCACCGAATCGTGCTCAAGCTGAGTGGTGAGGCTTTGTGCGGGTCTACCGGCGGATTCGGCATCGATGGGGACGTGATTCGCGCCACGGCAGCGGAGCTCGCCGACGTGCATGCGCTGGGCGTCCAGGCTGGCCTCGTCGTTGGCGGCGGAAACATTTTCCGTGGTCTCAAGGGCGCCAGCGCTGGCATGGACCGCGCGCAAGCTGATTACATGGGGATGCTCGCAACGGTCATCAATGCGCTTGCCATCCAGGACGCCCTCGAAAAGGTTGGAGTGCCCACGCGGGTGATGACGGCGCTCGAGATTCGCCAAGTCGCCGAGCCGTACATTCGCCGCCGAGCCATTCGGCACCTCGAGAAGGGGCGAGTCGTCGTACTCGCGGCCGGGACGGGGAACCCATATTTTTCGACGGATACCGCTGCTGCGCTACGAGCGATGGAAATACACGCCGATTGCCTCTGCAAGGCGACCAAGGTCGAGGGGATCTTTACTCGCGATCCGGCCAAATACCCTGATGCGCAGATGTATCATCAGATGTCGTTCGATCAGTTCTTGCGCGAGCGCATCGGGGTGATGGATCAAACGGCCGTCACACTCTGCCGCGACAACGACATGCCCATTCGCGTTTTCAAAATGGCGGAGCGAGGCAACATCAAGCGAGTCGTGCTGGGTGAGGCGATTGGAACGATCGTCGAAGGGTGAGCAGGAAGGCCGGTGTCTTTCGGCCGATCCCTTCGCGAGGCCGACGTCGATCGTCCTCGCCTACGGGAAGTAGGCTCCGGGCGTTCGCCGCCGGCATCGCTCGGTTTCGACCGAAATACGCCGACCTTCTCGCGTCCACTCTCCAACCAGGCTTGAAGTGGTTCATCCATCTTTCGGAGACAGGACACTGGAAGGCCAGCGTATTTACGGCGCAATGGCACCGGAATACACGCAGCGAGATGGCCCGCGCATCAGCGTGGTGCCTGCCGCGTTCACAGTGATGGTCAGCTTGCCACCCGGCAGATAGACCGCGACGGCAGCGCCTGGCTCGATCCACCCCACGGACACCGCGACGGCTGCCGTGGCGCATGCGCCGGTCCCGCACGCGAGGGTGACGCCAACCCCTCGCTCCCAGACTGTGAGATCGATTCCGCGTGACGACAATTGCGCGAACTCGACGTTGGTTCGGTTTGGGAACGCCTCGTGATTCTCGACGCGCGGACCCAGCCGATCGATTTCGCTACGCAGAAAGTGGCCAAACACGACAGCGTGAGGATTTCCGGCATCGACCACGTCGAGCGAGAGCGTGCGGCCGTCGATATCCAGCACCTTTTTGCCAGTCACTCGAACGGTACCCATGTCCACCAACACCTCGGTGTCGGCTCCCCTGCTATCCACAGTACATTCTCGCACGCCAGCATCCGTATCGATCGACAGCACGGCTTGAGGCGTACCTCTCGCTAGGGCGACGTGATGGGCAACGCAGCGGAGACCGTTCCCGCACATTTCCGGGACGCTCCCATCGGCATTGATGACCCGCATGCGCGCGGCGGATCCTGAGGAGCGAGGTGGCAGAACCATGAGCACGCCATCGGCTCCAATACCGAAATGGCGGTCACAGAGCCTGACGGCATCATCGTGGGTTACTTCGCGGTCGTCGCCGACGTCGATCACCACGAAATCGTTACCGAGGCCCTCGTACTTCGAAAATGTCTTCGGGGCGCTCACGATGGTGGATCTTTATAGCTCGCCGAAAGTTAGTGCCGATCCCGAAACTCATCGAGAGCCCACTTGCCCCCGAGATTTGCTGTCACCCGCGCCAAATCGCGATGCGCGCTTACCCTCCTTCGCGAGGGAGAGGGCTTCTTGGCCGATCCACCGGGAGCGCGAGCGCCCTCGCGGCGCCGAGCATTTTCGACGAAACGCTCACGTCATGGCCGACATGATGAGCCTTCGCGTGTCCTCGAGGGAGAGCCCCCTCACCTCGATGAGCTTTGATCGTGCGGATTCTCCTCGCACTACCTCAACATTGCGTTTCGGTAGAGAAAGGATCTCAGCCACGAGGTTCACGAGCTCGGCATTCGCCGCGCCGTCGACGGGTGGAGCGGCTAGCTGCACTACGAGCTCACCCTGGCGCACGCCGGTCACTCGGCTGATGCGCGCACGCGGCTGTGCCCGCACGCCGAAACGGATAGATCCATCACTGCGAACGGAAAGCTGAAATGGGTGCGGCTCCACCGGGGTTGGGTGGATGCTAGGGCCTTGGCAATCGCAAGAACATGATAACTTATTCGCGATGACGCATCTTCGTTGGGTCACGTCGGGGGAGTCACACGGTCCGAGACTGACCGCGATCATCGAAGGAGTGCCTTCCGGCCTTTCGCTCACTGCAGAGGATATCAACGTAGACCTAGCGCGAAGGCAGCAAGGCTACGGGCGCGGCGGGCGCATGCGAATCGAGACGGATCGCGCCGAGTTCTTCGGAGGCGTCCGTGACGGTGCCACGTTGGGTTCGCCCATCACGTTGTCGATAGTCAACCTCGACCATGCGAGCTGGCTTGACCGAATGTCGCCCGCGAGGTTCGAAGCGCCTGTGGAGGCGGTGACTCGACCGAGACCTGGTCATGCGGACCTGGCGGGAGGGATTAAGTACGATCGGCGGGATCTGCGCGATGTTCTCGAACGAGCAAGCGCGAGGGAGACCGCATCGCGGACGGCCGTGGGAGCCGTGTGTCGGAAGCTTCTCAGCGCGATTGGGATCGACGTCTATGCGCACGTCATCGCGATCGGACCCGAGGCGGCAGCGCCAACAGGGGATGGGCTCGTCGAGGTGCGGGAACGAGCTCGTCGCAGCGAGCTTGCTTGTTGCGATGCCGAGGCGGAGGTGCGCATGCGACAGGCGATCCTAGATGCTGCTCATTCGGGCGACACCCTGGGTGGAGTCTTCGAGGTCATCGCCACGGGCGTTCCGGTCGGATTGGGAAGCCATATCCAGTGGGATCGAAGGCTCGACGGGCGCCTTGCTCAGGCGCTGATGAGCATTCAGGCGATCAAGGGCGTCGAGATTGGGATCGGCTTCGAGGCGGCGCGGCTGCGTGGCTCGTTCGTCCACGATCCGATCGGGTACGACGCTTCATCCGGAGCATTTGCTCGCCAGAGCAATCGTGCGGGAGGCATCGAAGGAGGCATCTCGAACGGCATGCCGGTTGTCTGTAGAGCTGCGATGAAGCCAATCGCGACGCTCAAGCGGGCGCTCCCGAGCGTCGACATTCGAACCAAGGAGAAATTTGATGCTGCGTTTGAGCGGAGTGACGTGTGCGCGGTCGCTGCAGCGAGTGTCGTCGCAGAAGCGATGGTTTGCGCTGTTCTCGCCGACGCGGTGCTAGAAAAGTTCGGGGGAGATTCGATGCGCGAACTCACTCGTAACGTCGACGGATATCGATCCCAGGTTCGGGAGTACTGACGACCCATGCGTTCTGTCGTTCTGAGCGGGTTTATGTGCGTAGGGAAAAGTACGCTAGGTCCTCGCATCGCGAAGCGATTGGGGCTTCCCTTCATCGATACCGATGCGGAGATCGAACGCGCGGCCGGAATGAAGATCGCGGCGTTGATACATCGAGACGGGGAGGCCGCCTTTCGCCAGCGAGAGGCGGCTTTGGTCGTCCCCCTGTTAGAGGATGACACACCGAGAGTTTTCGCCTTTGGTGGCGGCACGGTAACTACCGAGCGCGTCCGGCGACTTGCCGTCGATCGTGCTCTGGTCGTCACGCTCACTGCGTCCCCGGAGACGATCGTCAGCCGCGCGCGAGATCTTTCGTCCCGTCCAAACCTTCAGGCCATAGACCCGATCAGTCGTGCGAGGGAACTGCTTGATGCGCGAGCTTCGGCGTATGCGGAGTGCCATCTCGCGATCGCCACCGAGTCCGTGGATCATGACAAAACCATTGATGAAATTGTTCGTCTAACCGAACGCGATCCACTCGCCGTTGCGCTCGGAATCCGAAGCTATCGCATAGATGTGTGTAGCGGCGAGGCGGGCCGCCTTAGCGAGACGGTCGCCGCGCTCCGACCATCCTCCTTAGTGCTCGTGATGGACTCGAACGTCCGCCGAACGCGCGGTGCGGTAGTTGAGAACGAGCTCGCTCCTCTTGGCCTTCCGATCATTCGAGTGACTCTTGCGCCGGGAGAAACCAACAAGAATCTTGGCGCGGTGAGCACGATTTGGGACGCGGCGATCGGTACCGGTGTGGATAGGGACGCTGTGGTATTGGCCGTTGGGGGCGGAGTCGTGGGAGATCTGGGAGGATTTGCGGCGGCTTGCTTGCTGAGAGGGGTGCGGTTCGTTCAGGTTCCCACAACCACGCTGGCCATGGTCGACGCATCCATCGGGGGAAAGACGGGTTGCGATCACGCAGTCGGAAAGAATCTTATCGGAGCGTTTCACCAGCCGAGCGCGGTTGTGGTGGATCTGGCGCATCTTGAGACGCTGCCTGTTCGTGAGTTGCGATCTGGTCTGGCTGAGATCGTTAAAGTGGCGCTGGCTACGGATGCCGAATTGTTGAGCCAATTGGAGCATTCCGCAGCAAGGCTTGCGCGCGGAGAGCCGGAGGCGTTGCGACCGGTCATCCGCGCAGCCATCCGTGCAAAGGCGCGCATCGTCTGCGATGACGAACGTGAAGCCGGCATCCGGGCGCTGCTCAATTTCGGCCATACAGTCGGGCATGCGCTCGAAGTCAGCGGAGGTTATACCCGCTGGCGTCACGGAGAGGCGGTCGCGCTGGGAATGTTGGCGGAGATGCAAGCGACGGCGTCGATGGGATGGACGCCTCCGGGATTGGTCGGGCGCGTCCGGACGCTTCTTCAGGAGCTAGGGCTTCCCACCGATTTTACGCGGGATGAGCTTTCCTTTGCCTGGCCACACGTGTTGGGCGACAAGAAGCGCGTCCGCGACGCGGTCAAATTGCCCGTTGTTCGGGGTGAAGGATTGGCGAGCATTGTCCAAGTTCGCCTCGACGAGCTTCGCGGCGCGGTTCTATCGTGAGCTCTTTTTGGTACTTTCGTCGCTAGAGGGGTACATTCACAGGACCTGCGTTCAATTGCGCACGGAGGAAGAACGGTCATGATGCGCGCTCGTGGACACATCTGGACGAGTATCATAGGCCTTTCGAGTCTCGTGGCCGGGGCAGCAGGCTGTTCTCATAACGACAGCACGATATTCGTTCAGCAGGTGATGGCGCCTCCTCTGATTAGTCCGGGGGAGCAGTGCAGCTTCAAGGCCGATCCGACGCAGCCGGCCCTCCTTGGGCCCGGCATACTCGACGTCGCGCTGCGTGGGCAATACACGCCGGTGTACTTGATTGGAAATCAGCTCGAGTCGCAGGCGAACTCGACCCAGCTGCAGACGGAGACATCGTACGTCACCCTCCAGGGAGCGGAAGTTGAGGTGACGGACCTGTCGGGTAATCAGCTCAGTTCGTTTACCTCGCTCGCCTCCGTCACTGTTGCACCCGCCTCGGGTGGAACACCCGGCTGGGCAAATCTGATGCTCACAACGATCGATTCATCCACCATCGCTGCATCCCCAGACATTGCGGCCCTACCGAATGCGGTGCTGGACGGGGTACAGGGCTACGTGCAGCTCGTGACATACGTTCGAGTGTTCGGTCAGTCGCTCGGGGGGCAATATGTCGAGTCGAACAAGTTTGAGTTCCCGGTAAACGTCTGTCGTGGTTGTCTGATCTCGTTCAGCTCGGCGGACCAGAATGCGTGCTTCGTGACCCCGAATTGCTACAACGGGGGAGGTTCGAGCGGCGGAGGCGGCAGCTCGACATCGATACCGTGCTTCATCGGCCAGGACGACTACACCGATTGCAGCCAGTGCATGGATAATGGGTCGTGCAATCCGACGAGAGCAGCTACCGGAGCATGCGCCATCGATGCGGGGGCTGGCCGCGACTGAGAGCGCGTATCGAGCGCCGTCAACGGGCGGGCGTGGTAGGTAACTGGCAGATGGAGAGGCGCACGGTCGAACTTCGTGTTGGGGGTCAATCCTACCGGGTGGTGAGCTCGGCGCCGGAGAGTGAAGTCCGCAAGGTGGCCGCGTTGGTCAACGCGAAGGTGGAGCAAGCTGGTTCCTCGCGCAATGCGCTCTTTTTAGCGGCGATGTCTCTCGCAGGCGAAGCGTTGGAGGAGCGCGATCGCCGCCTGAGTCTAGAGAAGCGAACGCGCGATTGGCTTCGTCGGCTTCTCGTGCGTGTCGAGAATGTGCTCGATCGGCCAGCGGCTGGGGACTCTGATTGCAGTCCGAGGGAGTAACGTTTCACGTGAAACGCTCGTCATCGCCAGCGCTCGATTATCTCCACGACGCACTCGATGCCCTCCGCGCCCGGGATGAATATCGGGAACGTGCAACTGCGACCGAAGACCCCTCCCGTTCCTTTTTCTCCAACGACTACCTGGCGCTTTCATCCATTACGGCTCCTCGCATCGGGTCCGGCACAGGCGCGTCCCGCGTGGTCTGTGGTGACCACGACAAACATCGTGAGGCTGAGCAAGAAGCCGCTTCGTTAGTGGGGCACCCCGCATCACTCACGTTCACGAGCGGGTATGCTGCGAATGTCGGATTGCTTTCGGCGCTTCTTGACCGACACAGCTTCGCCGTCATCGATTCGCTGTGCCATGCGTCGATTATTGATGGGATTCGTCTTTCTCGGGCTCACATGTCCGTCGTCCCACATTGCGACACGTCGGCCGTGGCAGACCGCTTGAGGCGATCGGAAGGAAGACGCGCATTTGTCGTCACAGAGTCGTATTTCAGCATGGATGCCGACTCTCCCGATCTCGAGGAGTTGCGCTCGATATGCGATCGGGCCGGAGCCGCCTTGTTGGTGGATGAGGCCCACGCGCTTGGTGTGCTGGGGCCCGAAGGCCGAGGGCTCTGCGTCGAAAGGCGAGTCCAGGCCGACGCGGTCATCGGGACTTTTGGAAAGTCGTTTGGCGCTGGCGGCGCCTTTGTTGCCGGGTCCGAAGCTCTGATCTCCTGGCTTTGGAATCGCGCGCGTTCGTTTGTCTTCTCGACTGGCCTTAGCCCCGTTCTTGCGGCAGCGGCGATGCGCGGCATGCGCACCGCCGCGACCGAGCCTGCGCGACGTGAGCGAGTCTTGGAAGCAGCCCATGAGCTTCGCACGGCCATGGGCGCGCTCGGGCTGTCACCCCTGGGATATGGGCACATCGTCCCGTGGGTGGTCGGGTCCAATTCTGAAGCGTTGCGAGTCTCAAGGTCACTTGCCGAACGGGGCATAAATACGCGCGCAATTCGGCCTCCGTCTGTTCCGACCGAAACGGCTCGCCTACGGCTCACATTGAGCGCCTGCCACACATCTTCGGATGTATCTCGCCTAGTCGACGCCATTGCTGCCACTGTCTAGGGTGTGTATGCGCTGAGCTCTCGAGTCGCGGGATGCGCGTCGCTCGCCCAAAATTGCTTCCGGTCTAGTAAAATGGACCGCATCTGGACTGCGGATACCGCCTCGACATCGTCGTCGACGACCGGCTCCTCGTCGAGCTCAAGACCGCGCTCCAGCGCCTGACGCCCGAGCACCCGAATTCCTTCCGATCTTCCGACCTTCCTGTTCCAACCAAATCGACGGTCGAAGGACCTGCCCGCTAGCCATACTGAGGCATCTCTCAGGTTCGTCGCACGGACCTGGATACTTTCCTCTGGGGCCGTGTACTAAGAGTTTGTGGTCGGACTGGAGGGACACAGAATGATCCGACCGCTAGTCATTATCTCGGGGACTGGCACTGAGATTGGCAAGACACACTTCTCGGAGGCTTTGCTTCTCCGTTTGGGCCGCGCGGGGCACCGGGCCGCGGGGGTCAAGCCTATCGAGAGCGGGATCAGTCAATCCGCCATGTCTGACGGTGACCGCCTCCGATCCGCATCCACGTTTCACGTGAAACCTTTCGGCTATACGATGTCCGCCCCGATATCCCCCCATCTGGCTGCGGCGGAAGCGCGTATCTCCATCTCCGTCCCATCGATCGTCGCAGGCGTCGAAGAAGTCCGAGGCCTCCCCGATTTCCTATTGCTTGAGCTCCCTGGCGGACTCTTCTCCCCGATAGGTCCCGATACGCTGAACATTGACCTCGTTCGCGCCCTCCGTTCTGACACCCTTCTGCTCGTTGCTCCAGACCGCCTCGGAGTTCTCCACGACGTCATCGCGGCCACACGAGCCGCACGCTCCGACGGCGTGAAGGTCGATGGCATCATACTGGTGACACCTGACTCTACCGACCCCTCCACCGGCCGCAATGCCGCGGAGATATCGCATCTCACCGACGGGATTCCCGTTCTCGCCACATTGCCCCGTGCGTCCCCCATCGACATCGCCTCGTCCGACATACTCGAGGAGCTCCTTATCCGTCTCGAGACTCCTCGGCGGTCGCACACACGGTTCGTCCCGCTCTAAGCTGAAGCACTCGATCCGCAACTCGATCGGCGAACACACTGTCATGCGTCGCGACCACGACGGCGGCCCCTCGTCCGGCCTCCTCTCTCACCACTCGCGCTAGGACAGCGCTTGCCGCAGCGTCCAATCCAACCGTCGGCTCGTCGAATACCACCAAGGGCGGTCCCTGCACGAGTGCCCTCGCAATCGACAGCCGTTGGTGTTGCCCCCTCGAATACGTCCTCACCGGGCGCTCCCCAAAATCCCCTAGTCCGAATCTCTCCGATGCCTCCTCGTACGCTCGACCTTCGTCTCGTCCGTGCAATCGCGCCGTAAATTCGATATTTTGCCGCGCCGTGAGGTCCGCGTAACAGAGAGAATCGTGCCCCACCCACCCTATCGACCCCAGCTGCAGTCCTCCCTCTCCATTCAATCCGCCCCCATATTCCACATGCCCCGACGTGGGCCGAATTCGACCACCGACAATCCCCAGCAGCGTCGATTTCCCCGATCCATTGCCCCCACGAACGACCGTCACTTTCCCCCACTCCAATACGCACGTAACTCCTCGAAGCGCACCGATCGCCCCATACAGTTTGGTCACTCGAAGTACCTGGACCGCGACTTCTGACACCCTTCCATCGTCCGCCCTCGCGCCCCGAACTGCAACATCTCACGACAGGCGTATCCCGCCTCTCCGTCCGGATAAACCACGTGCTACGCTTGCATCATGACCGCTGCTGCGCGTCTCGCGGTGGAGCTGCCGTCGCTCCTGACGCTACGCCAGGTTGTCGAAACGGCGCTCGAGGGCAAACCTGAGGCCGTCGAGTTTGCGCTCGTAGCACTCCTCGCGGGCGGACACCTCCTCATTGAAGACGTGCCCGGCGTCGGCAAGACGACATTGGCTCATGCTTTGGCTGCCGCCGTCGGCGGCGAGCTTCGACGCGTTCAATTCACCAGCGACCTGCTTCCGAGCGACGTCCTCGGAGTCAGCGTCTTCGACCACCACCGAAATGAATTTGTCCTGCGGCGCGGCCCCATTTTCGCCAATGTCCTAGTCGCCGACGAGATCAACAGGGCCAGCCCACGCACGCAATCCGCTTTGCTCGAAGCGATGAACGAAGGGCGCGTGTCCATCGATGGTCAGACTCTCACTCTCCCCAGTCCCTTCTTCGTGATCGCAACGCAGAACCCCCAAGATTTCGCCGGGACCTTCCCGCTTCCCGAATCCCAACTCGACAGGTTCTTGCTCCGTCTGCGTATCGGCTACCCGCCTCCGGCCATCGAGATGCGCCTCCTGCTCGAAGGACGAACGGACCGAACGCGCGACATCCAGCCCGTGCTTGACCCCCGTCGACTGGCCGCACTGCAGCAGGAGGTGTTTCGCGTCCAGCTCGACTCCGCGCTCGCTTCCTATCTCTACGCAATCATCAGTGCGACCCGAGGATCACCGCTTCTGGCGCTCGGGGCGTCCACTCGAGCGGCCATCTCCCTCGCTCATGCGGCACGCGCGCGCGCCCTTCTTCGCCGTCGCAGCTATTGCCTCGCTGACGACATTCGCGACCTCGCGATTCCCGTCCTCGCTCACCGCGTCCGCCTTGCTGCCCACGCCGACGGATTCCTGCCCACGCGTGAAGAATCCGAATCCGTGATTCATGACATCGTCGGTCGAGTTCCCGTCCCCCTCTGAGAATGCGGTGCAGACATGCTGGACGGCCTTCGACGCCCCCGCTCTCCGATTCGATTTCCCGCGAATCTCGCAGGCTATTTCCGTCCGCCGCGTTACCTAAAATTCACTAGAGAAGGAAAGTTCTACGTCGGCATCACGCTGGGGGTCGGCTTCGCTGCCATCAACACAGCGAATAATCTCCTTTACCTCCTGCTTGGAATGCTCCTCGCGCTCATTGTCGTGAGCGGCACCATGAGCGAGCTATCCCTTCGCAATCTCACCGTCGTTCGGCGTCTTCCCACACGAGCCCAAGTGGGGCGCGCACATCTCGTCGAAATCGCCGTTCGCAACGAGAAATCCCGCGTTCCATCCTACGCGATCGAGGTCGAGGACCTCCGAAATGGCCAGCCGGCTGATAAACGGTGCTTCTTTCTGAAGATCAGCCCCAACTCGACGCAGGTCGCGGCCTACCGCAGGACCCCGATTCAACGCGGGCCAGACTTGCATTCGGGATTTCGCATCGCCACTCGCTTTCCCTTTGGTCTCTTCGAGAAGTCACGGCTTGTGGACTCCCCCGGAACACTTCTCGTCTATCCCGCGGTCGACCCTGTCGTTCTCGGAGCAGTGCGTGGAGGGGCCCATTCGGGCAGCCAACTGACGTCCGTTCGAGGCCCCGGCGAAGATTTCCTCGCACTCACGCTCGCGCGCCCGGGCGATGACCCCCGCGACATTCACTGGCGAAAGTCCGCGGCGATAGGCCAACCCGTCACACGGGAACGTGCTCGCGATGCGCGACCCGACGTCACGCTTACGATCGACACAGTCGCGCGAGGCACGGACGAGCAGTGGATCGCCTCGTTCGAACGACGAGTCCGTGAGACCGCATCTCAGGCCATGGCGCACCTGCGAAGGGGAGACCGCGTCGCTCTCGTCGCAACGACGGGCGGTGGAGCGTGCGCTGACCGCACTACCGGCGCAGATCCGCTCCTCCGGTATCTTGCACTTGTCCAACCGGTTGCGTCTCTAATCTCGAACTCGCCGCTCGGGTCGAGTCCGTGAGGTTCGGTCTCATCCACCGCGCGATGACCCATATCCTGGCAGCGCTAGGAATATTGGCGATCGTCACCACCGCGTCTCTGCCCACATGGACGAATATTCTCCTCGTGATCGGCGTTGCCGCCGCCAGCGCCGTGCCGGAGTCGTGGAGCTCTCGCGCGATCATTCGCCATCTAGCCACCGTGGCGCCCCTCGCGCTCTTTGCCATCGAAGGCGCACGGCTTCTCGCGGGCCGCTCCCCACTAGACACGGCCATCGAATTCGCAGCCTTCCTGCAGATACTGCGACTCGCAACTCGCCGAGGGGCAGCCCACGACCAACAGATTCTCGTTCTCGCACTACTCCACTTCGTCGCTGGAACGATACTCGGCGGCGGAATCTCCTACGGACTTTGCTTTCTTGGATTCCTCGTCATCGCTCCTGGAGCCCTCGTACTCAGCCATCTGCGCCGCGAGGTCGAAGGCAACTATCGCCAGGGAGCTCGCGACCGCACCGGTCTGCCGGTCGACGTCCCGCGCATCCTCCGAAGTCGGCGCGTCATCAGCCGCAAGTTCCTGGCGGCTACTTGCCTACTTTCCCTGCCGATGCTTGCCTTTACGCTCGTTCTCTTTCTGATATTCCCGCGCGTCGGCCTTTCTCTCCTTCTCTTCGCGCATCCTCATGCCGGTCGAATGATAGGGTTCTCCGACAGAGTGGACCTTGGAGAGGTCGGCGTCCTCCGAGACGATCCGACAGTGGCCCTTCGCTTTCAACTTCGGCCCCCGCTCGATCCGTCTCCCTCGCTCTTCCCCCTTCGGCTCCGTGGCACTGCATTCGACACCTACGACGGCCGCGCATGGTCTCGAAGCGATCACAATCAACGTCCCGCTCCGTGCAGCGAAGGCCACGCTGAGGGAGTGTTCCCACTCCTACGCGAGCCGGACCCGCTCCACGACCGAGTCGTATCGTTCGACCTCGAGCCGATCGAACCTCCTGTTGTATTTCTGCCTTCGCGTGTTGTCGCGTTGCAGCTCCGCGCTCCCTCCCCGTATGTCATCGCCGACCGGGCGCCTCTGCGGTGCGGCACCGAGGAGGAAATTAGATATTCCAATTCCGATTATCGCGGCCTCCATTACGAGACCTACATCGCCAGCGACAACGAACTCTTTGCCAAACCGCTCCCCGCTCGCGAACGCGCGAACGATCTCTCCCTTCCAGTCGACCTGCCAGCTCGGATCAATGAGCTCGCCCGCGCTTGGACGGCAAATGCTCTGACAGCCGACGCCAAGGCTCATGCGATCCAGGACCGTCTCAGAACAGACTACCGTTACGACCTGCACTCGCCGTCCCAGGGCACGCCCCAACCGCTTGACCACTTTCTCTTCATATCCAAAAGAGGTCATTGCGAGTTCTTCTCCACGACGATGGCGATCATGCTTCGAACGATCGGCATCCCCTCCCGAAATGTCACCGGTTTTGTCGGCGGCACGTGGAATCGTTTTGGCCACTATTACGCAGTACGCCAAGGAGAAGCGCACTCCTGGGTCGAGGCCTATGTCGAGTCGCCAATCGGACCTACCTGGCAAACCTTCGATCCGACCCCCACGAGCGCGGTACAGCCAACGGAGCCTCCGGCTGGCTACTATTACTATGCCCGCGACTTCTTCGAAGCGATATCCCAGCGCTGGAACACTTACGTTATCGGATATGACCTTCGCAAACAGCTTCGCCTGATCGAGGATGTGCGCCGCCACTACGTCAGCCCCCTCACCGGCATTGGACTCGAAGGCGGCACCTTCGGCAGCGCAGTAGCCCCACTCGCGCGACCGCTCGCATTGGCAGCCATTGGGGCCATCGCGTACGTAGTCTGGCGCCGCCGTAGGCGCGCTATTCGGACGCCGCCCCCCCGTTCCACGAGAGCCGATGAGGCGAGGCAAACCGCCGCGGCCGCTCTCTATCGCGCATTCGAGGCGGCACTATCCACAAAGGGGATCGCTCGACCTGCGCACGTGCCTCCCCTGACGTACGCCGAGATTCTCCGCTCGGAGAGGCATCCCCTTAGCGCGTGCATCCTACACATCACGCGCCTCTACCTAGAAACGCGATTCGGAGGCGAAGAGGTCACCGAGAACGTTCGCAATGACTTCCGACGCGCCATCCTCTCTGTCCGAACGTATCGACCGTGACGGGCCCCGGACCGTTGCTACGTATGTCGAGCACCATCGAGGATCTCGAGCCCTACGCGATAGGACGAATTACACCTGACCGCTCCCTGACGGTCGCGGTACTGAACCGGCGGCAGGCGCCGCCGGTTGATGCGCGACGCGGCGCTACAAGTTACCGATCGCTAGCCGTCGCCGTCACATCATCCTATTTCAGAGATAGGACACTAGTTCGCCACCCCTGCACTCAATCGAAGCTCGCCGTCGAGAGCTCGCTCGACCACAACGCGGGTACCCGGAGGAAACCTCCCGGCCAAGATCGCTTTGGCCAACGGATCCTCGAGCCCGTGTTGGAGCGCTCTTTTCAGAGGTCTCGCGCCGTACTGCGGATCCCATCCGGCATCCGCCAGAGCCTCCTTGGCCCCCGGGGAAACGTCGAGCGTAAGTCCACGGCTCTCCATGCGCGATTGGAAGCGTTTGAGCTGGATGTCCACCACCCGACGGATCTCCGCCCGGCCAAGGCTTCCGAAGACCACGATCTCGTCCAGCCTGTTCAGAAACTCGGGCCGAAACACTCGCTTGGCCTCCTCGAGAACTGCGGTTCGCACCGCTTTCGCCCGCGCCTCGGGTGAACCCGTTGCGCTCTCGTCCATCGCCTGCATCTGCAGTGACCCGAGGTTGCTCGTGAGAATGATGACGGTGTTCTTGAAACTCACAGTTCTCCCCAAACCATCGGTGAGGCGCCCTTCATCGAGCACTTGGAGAAGCGTGTTCCACACGTCTGAGTGGGCCTTTTCGACTTCATCGAAGAGCACCACCGCGTACGGCTTGCGTCGTACCGCCTCGGTCAGCTGGCCCCCCTCTTCGTATCCGACATAGCCCGGCGGCGCCCCGACGAGCCGCGACACCGAATGTTTCTCCATGTATTCGCTCATGTCGAGCCGAATGATTGCCCGTTCGTCATCGAACAGGAATTCGGCCAACGCTCGCGCCAGCTCTGTCTTGCCAACTCCAGTCGGGCCCAAAAACAGGAAACTTCCAATGGGACGATTCGGATCCCCGAGACCCGACCTTGAGCGACGAACAGCGTTCGATACCGCCTCGACTGCCGCGTTTTGACCGATGACTCGCTCGCCCAGGGAAGACTCCATGAGCAATAGCTTCTCGGTCTCACCTTGAAGCATCTTCGCCACAGGAATCCCCGTCCACTTTGACACGATCCCCGCGATGTCTTCATCGGTCACTTCTTCCCTCAGATAGCTCCTCTTCTCCTGCACCCGCGCCAAGGCGACTCGCAGCTCAGCAACTTTGCGCTCGATCGCAGGTAGCTTTCCATACTGAATCTCTGCGACGCGGCCGAGGTCCCCTTTGCGCTGGGCCGCATCCGCCTCCCGACGCAAGTCCTCCGATGCCGGTTGCGTCTTGCGAATCTCCTGGATGATTTCCCGCTCGCTCTGCCATTGCGCTCGCATCGCGCGGGAGGTCTCCTCGAGCTCCGCGATCTGCCGCCTGACGTCGATCGCGCGCGCCTTGCTCGCGGCGTCACGCTCCTTCTTCAGTGCCTCTTCCTCGATTTGAAGTTGCACGAGCTTTCGAGCGACCGCGTCGACCTCCGCCGGCATGCTGTCGACCTCGATCTTGATCTTCGCTGCTGCCTCGTCGACGAGATCGATCGCCTTGTCAGGCAGAAACCGATCGCTCACATAGCGATCGCTCAGCGTGGCTGCCGCGACGAGCGCGGCGTCCTGAATGCGGATTCCGTGGTGAACCTCGTAGGTCTCCTTGAGTCCCCTCAATATCGCGATCGTGTCCGCAACTGTCGGCGGAACAACCATCACGGGCTGGAACCGCCGTTCGAGCGCTCCATCCTTCTCGATATGCTTTCGGTATTCGTCGAGCGTCGTCGCCCCAATACACCGCAGCTCCCCCCGCGCCAACGCCGGCTTGAGCAGATTGGCTGCGTCCATCGAACCCTCACTCGCACCCGCCCCGACGATCGTGTGAAGCTCGTCAATGAATAGGATGATCTGCCCGTGCGACGCCTCGACCTCTTTGAGCACCGCCTTGAGCCGATCTTCGAACTCACCTCGATACTTCGAGCCCGCCACGAGCGAACCCATGTCCAGCGCGCACACTCTCTTATTCTTCAGCGATTCCGGCACGTCTCCCGCGACGATGCGCCGCGCTATGCCCTCTACAATCGCCGTTTTTCCAACGCCTGGTTCGCCAATCAATACCGGGTTGTTCTTCGTTCTCCGAGACAGCACCTGCATCACTCGACGAACCTCCTCGTCGCGCCCGATCACCGGGTCAGTCTTGCCCCGTTGCGCCGCCTGCGTGAGGTCTCGGCAATACTTCTCGAGAGCCTCGAACTTGCTCTCCGGATCCGGATCGGTGACCCGCTGCGTGCCGCGAACGCCTGCAAGCGCACCCAGCAGCCGCTCGTGGTCGACCTTCCCAAGCTGTTCTGCAATCGCCTTGTCACCCCGAACCATTGCCAATACAAAGTGCTCCGCCGAGACGTACTCGTCGCGAAGCTGCTTGGCCTCGTCTTCCGCACCCCGAGTGACCTCGAGCAATCGCCGAGACATCCCGGGCTCCCGCCCGCCAGCAACCCGTGGAAGGCCATCCACTAGAACCATGACCGACTGACGAAGACCAGCCACATCAACGCCCGCCTTTTGAAGGAGCGCCGCAGCCACGCCACCCTCTTGATCGAGAAGCGCTCCCAGCAGGTGCTCCGGCATGACCTCAGGATTTCCGAGCTTCACAGCTTGCCTGAGTGCCTCTTGAAACGCATCTCGACTCTTCGTCGTCATCCTGTCCGGACGCATCGCCTTAATCCTCCACCCCCGCCGCGCTCTTGCCACTGCGGACCTCGCCAGCCCAATCCGCTCTCCGCAGTCCGAGACGCGCAGCAAACATAAATCTCGGATCGGAAGGTGCAAGCAAGTCGCGCCATCACCGCTCGAGCAGCGCCGACATTCGACACCCGGTCCCGCCAGCATTATGTTGTGATTCCACATCAAACGTGGAGAAATCGAAGCTCATGACTGAGGCAAACGTTCTCGAGATCAACGATCTGAACTTCGACGCCGAGGTACTCAAATCCGAGACCCCATTTCTGCTCGACTTCAGCGCAGTCTGGTGTCAGCCCTGTCGCGCTCTGGCACCGGTGGTCGCGAAGCTCGCCGACGACTATGTGGGCAAGGCGCGAGTCGGGAAGATCGATATCGACAACTCGCCCACGGTGGCGAGCCAGTTCGGCATCCGCGGAGTTCCCACGGTTATCGCATTCAAAGGAGGCCGAGAGATCGGACGACACGTCGGTGTGACGAATCGCGACACATTGGTCAGACTTCTCGGTATTTGACGGGCTACAGCCCCGCTTGGACTCACAGCAACATTCCGTGACTTCCCGCCCAAACGAATCTGCGCGTGTCGATGACCCGCACCTCGCCGACCCGGCCGCGTGGAGGTGGCAACTCCGAGTGGGTCCAACGGCGCAGGGTCTCATTCGCGCGGCCTGCTTCGATTCGACAGGCGAGAGTGCGGTCGCCGTCTCTCGAGACTGTCTTCTTTATTGGGCGGAGTCCGGGTGGACCCGCTTGCCATCGACTCCTGCGCTCGACCTCACGCGGATAAGGGGGATCTCATGCGTGGACAGTGGCGCGCTCCTCGCGTTCGGAGCCGGAGGCCTCGTGGGACGCCTTGTCCCCGGAACGTCCTTCGATGGGTGGGTGCTGCCACGAAGCAACATCACGATATACGGAGCGCATGTGGATCCGGATGGGGCGGTCGTCACGGTGGTGGGGGAACACCGCTATGACGCCCCGGTTCACGGTGACACGCGCCCCACATCGACGGCAGCAATAGCCCAGCTCGCGCGCGGTCGAACGACCGTGATGGCCGACGAGATCTCGTGTGGGAGGCTCCATGCCGTGACACGCCTTCGCGGCGGTGCCATCGTCGCATGCGGAGACTTCGGTGCCATCGCACGCCTCGAACGAGGAGGCACGACTCACTGCACTTCGATCTGCGCGGGCCACCTTCAAGCGATCGCAGCCTTGCCCAACGGCAGCGCGGTCGCCGTTGGATCTGGTGGACACGCATTCTCGCTGTCTCCCGATCTCGAACCCCAGCTCGAGCCCGCCCAGACCACGCGCGACTTGCGGGCGCTCACGGTGGATTCCGACGGTGTCGCATGGGCCGGTTCGGATCGCGCACGAATCCTACGGCGAAGCGCCGGAAGCTGGGCGAGAATCAGTGGAGACCTACGGGTCGATTCGTCCGTCGTGGCGCTCTTCGCGCACACGTTGGCTATTCGGGCCATTTGCGACGACGGAGCTATCATCGAGGGCACAGCGGAGTCTCGGTGACGTGACCCGACCTCCCGCGATGGCCCGTTCGCCTGGGCACAGGACTGAATTGAACCCCGTGTCCGAGCGCATGGTCGCCCGTCGCAGGGTGTTTGCTCGCGTATTGACTGCGATATCTGTCACCGTGCACGTACCCGTGGCACTTGCCGCGACGGCGCTCCTCCGACGACTCGGCTTTCCCCTCGCCACCCCCTTTGGAATCGCGTGGGCGGTCCTCATGGCGGTGGCCTTCGTGGCAGTCT
>Ga0182030_10001920_pt1 | contig 43630 bp, 38 predicted proteins | sample 812S3MmetaG_FD_121299 | JGI IMG/M metagenome (GOLD analysis project Ga0182030, IMG submission 121299) | Permafrost microbial communities from Stordalen Mire, Sweden - 812S3M metaG (Illumina Assembly) | ecosystem: Environmental > Terrestrial > Soil > Wetlands > Permafrost | place: Sweden... | reverse complement strand
CTCAATCACCTCTCCTGGGTCGTCACCGCGTACCTGATTACGTCCACCATCACGCTGCCGTTGTGGGGCAAGTTCGGCGACCTCTATGGGCGCAAGAAGTTCTTCCAGATCGCCATCGTCATCTTCCTGGTCGGATCCATGCTGTCGGGGCTCTCCCAAAACATGCTCGAACTGATCCTGTGCCGCGCCATTCAAGGCGCGGGCGCGGGCGGGTTGATGGTCGGTTCGCAGGCGATCATCGGAGACGTCATTCCCCCTCGCCAACGAGGCCGCTACATGGGCTACTTCGGCGCGGTCTTTGGCCTGTCGAGCATTCTCGGCCCTCTCGCGGGTGGATTCTTTACCCAACATCTCTCGTGGCGTTGGATCTTCTACATCAACGTTCCGATCGGCATCATCGCGCTGTTCACAATCGCCGCGGTCCTTCACATTCCTGCCCACAAATTGCACCACAAGGTCGGCTGGTGGGGTACGACGCTTTTGTCGGGCGGCGTAGTGGGGTGGATCCTCATCACTACCTTGGGTGGCACGAAGGGCTGGGCCTGGAGTTCACCGACGATCGTGATACTGGGAATTGCGAGCACGCTCGCCATCATCGGCTTCTGCCTGGTCGAAACCAAGGTGGCCGAGCCCATCATCCCGCTCGGACTCTTTCGCAATCGAACCTTCTCCGTGGCCTCGGCGGTGAGTTTTGCGATCGGCTTCACGATGTTCGGCTCAATTGTCTATCTTCCGCTCTACCTTCAGATCGTTCACGGCGCCACCCCGACCACATCGGGTCTGGAACTCCTGCCAATGGTGGGCGGCATGCTCATCACCTTTGTGGTGAGTGGGCGACTCGTCTCGCGTACCGGTCGCTACAAAATCTTCCCAATCCTGGGACTGGGCGTCACGACCGTAGGTCTCGTGCTCTTGGCGATGCTTGGTGCGCACACGTCATATGTAATCGCCGCGTTCGACATGTTCATCGTCGGACTCGGACTCGGACTCGTGATGCAGGTGTTGGTGGTGGCGGTTCAAAACTCCGTGCCTCACTCCCAACTGGGCACCGCGACGGCGACGGCGACATTCTTTCGAACCATCGGCGGCGCCTTCGGCGTGGCCATTCTGGGCGCCGTCTTTAACGCGCAGTTACTCAGTCACCTTCGCGCCGCGGCCTCGCCGGCACTGTTGAAGGCGATCGGCGGGAGCGATATCTCGGAGAATCCTGCGCAAATCGCTAAGTTGCCGCACGCGGCGCGTGAACTGATCATCAACGCCTTCAGTCACACGCTTCAGACCGTGTTTATCGTGGCCATACCGTTCGCCGTGGTGGCCTTCATCATCTGCTTCTTTATGAAGGAGATACCGCTGCGACAGCAGGCGCACATTTCGACGACCGGCGAGGATTCGGCGGCCTTCGAACTGCCCAGTCTCTAGTCGAGCATCGCGAGGAATTCAGTCCGACCAGGCGCCGGGCGGTCGACGCTCGCGCGCCAACTGATTCGCGAGACGTTGCAAGAGCACGTTGGTGGGCGTCGCGTCGACGCCTCCTGACCCTTTCGATCAATGTATCCACTGCCTTACGTTCCCAACTTGTTCTACCTAGGCATGGAGACGAGCAGACACCTGCTCGAAGTCAGTGTCCGGCCAGCTCGGCGAGGTATCGACGCGCCGACGCCGAGGTTGTCAAGTACACCACCTCGAGGTGACCTTCAAAACGCTGCAATGCTGCGACCAATGCTGGTCGACCGTTGTGTGGAAAGTCCCACAACCAACGTAGAAACGCTAAATCGAAGTGCTCGGGACATCCTCGCGCCTGCGTGTCGCAGTGCCAATTAAGCGCAACGCGTTTCAACACCCGATAGATACAGACGCGCCGCGGCAACGCAAGGACAATGACCGTGTCCGCACGAGCAAAGCGCAGATCCAGGGTATTGCCATAGTGACCTTCAATAATCCAGTTTTCTTGGGCGACGAGGGCGCCTTGAATCGTGGCCCATTGGTCTCGCGGCGTTTCTACCCAACCAGGACTCCAGTAGTTCTCGTCGAGGTGAATAACTGGAAGACGCGTGATTCGCCCCAGCGCACGCGCAAATGTGGACTTGCCAGCGCCCCCCGAGCCGACCACCGCCACACGCTGCACGTGTTCAATGTAGTTTCCATGGTTCTCTTCGACGTATGGCCTTCACGAGCTCTTCTCGGTGTCGAAGAGATGTTCAGAAGACCTGCTCGCATATATTGATGCGATAGCAACCGACGCCCCGCCCCGCTCTTCTAAACACCCGATTCGAACCGTTATCGCGGTCGTCGTCGCCGGGCTCAGTCTTTACGTCCTCTTGCCGGGACTCGTTCACGTCGCCGATTCGTGGCCTCGACTCCTCACGCTCAGTCCCTGGTGGTTAGTCGTTGCCTTCATTGCGGAGGCGTCGAGTTTCTTGTGCCAGATCGGCCTGCTTCGCCTGGTCCTTCGAACCAAGAACTGGTTTGCGGTGACGACGGCCTTCCTCGCGGGCAACTCGGTCACCAACACTCTGCCCGGCGGCGACGCGGTCGGCGCAAGTGTCCAGTACCGCATGCTCGCCGGCAGTGGGATCGACACGGTTCAAGCGGCCAGTGGGCTCGCCGTGAGCTCCATCATTAGCGTGGGCGCACTTTTTGCCTTACCGATTTTCGCCCTGCCGCTCCTCCTAGGTGGTGAGGCCGTCAGCCCCGGTCTCGTGCATACCGGGGAACTGGGAGCGATCGGCTTCGTCTTGATCCTGGCGGTCGGGATCGTCGTGCTGACGACCGACAGAACCTTGTTGAGGCTCGCGAGGGTCGTTGAGTGGCTCTTGAACAAGCTGCCGGGACGCAAGACTCGAGCGCGAGGCTCCCAAGAACTTGGGCAGCGACTCCTCGACGAACGCGATCAAGTGAGAGCCGATCTAGGGCAGAACTGGTGGAAGGCCGTCCTTTTAGTGGCCGGGCGCATCGGCTTCGACTTCGGCAGCCTTCTGGCGGTTCTTCGGGCGACGGGCACACGTCCCAAGCCTGCGCTTGTCCTTCTCGCCTACGCCGCGACGGCGGTGCTGGCGCTTCTTCCCCTCACCCCCGGCGGTCTGGGCATTGTCGAGGCGAGCCTGAGCGGTCTTCTCGTGCTCGCCAATGTTCCGAGCGCCGACGCGGTGGTCGCCACGCTGGCTTTTCGTTTGGGTTCGTACTGGATGCCCACCATCGCGGGAGGCGTCTGTTACTACCTCTATCGCCGGCGCTACGGTCCGCTACGACAAAGCGAAAAAGTCGCCTAGATTCACGCTGATTTTTGGGGCCACAGTAGCGTTAACGATGACTAGAGCGAAAGGAGGGTGATGTCTCTCGGTACGAATGGCAACGACGGCGTCCCCTCTCGACGTTCGATGGTTTTCAAACGCGCCGAAGCGCACAACGTCCCCTTGATGACGATTCTCGTCACCATCGGCGTCATCATCCTCGTGTACTTCACCGGAAAGCTCCTCTACCGCCTTCGCGACATTCTCCTCCTCATGGTGGTCGGTGGATTCATCGCCCTCGTCTTGAATCCAATGGTGGTGTGGCTGCAGCGTTGGAAGATCCATCGCCGCGGCTTCGCGGTCCTGATTGTCATGGGCATCGCGGTCTTGGTTTTTCTAGGCCTGGCCTTTCTCTTTGGTTACCCGCTCGTTAACTCACTCACCCACCTGGCCGACGGTTTGCCGACCTACGTGAAAGACGCCGAGCACAATCGCGGTTGGATCGGCCACATATTGCACAAGTATCACGTGCAGAAATGGGTAGAAAAGAACTCGGCGAAACTGGTCAGCTTTGCCAAGGGTCTGAGCAAGCCCGCTCTCAAGGTCGGCGAAGGTGCCGCTACCTTGGTGCTCGCGCTGGTCACGTTATTCGCCTTCGTTGTCTTGTTGCTCCTGGAAGCTCCGAAGATGCGGCGCTTCGCTCTCTCCAACTTGGCACCCGCCAAAAGCGCGTGGCTGTCGCGGGTCGGCTCGGAGGTCTCCAAAGTTTCGCTCGGTTACATGATCGGCAGCGGCATCATGTCACTGGCAGCGGGATTCGTGATCTTCATCACCCTGATCTGTGTCTCGGTGCCCTTCGCTTTACTTTTTGGCATATGGGTGGCCCTGGTGGACTTTCTCCCCCAGATCGGCGGAGCACTCGCTGGCATACCAGTCGTCCTGTTCGCTCTCATTCACTCGGTCGGTGCAGGGATTGTCACTTTTGTCGTATTTATGATCTACACGCAGCTGGAAAATCACGTTCTACGACCGATCATCATGAGTCGATCGGTCAAGATCAACGCGCTCACGGTCTTCATCGCCATCTTGATTGGCGCGGAAGTGGGCTCGTGGGTGGCCGGAGACTTCGGTGGTCTCATCGGCGTTCTCTTGGCCGTACCCGCCGCGGCCACCGCCCACGTAGTCTCGCGAGAGGTATGGAATCTCACGAGAGCGCCGGGCGGCTTCGTCGTCAGCACGGCCAGCGAAGACGACCCCGCCGCCGCCGAGTAGATCCCACGACGACCAGATCATGATGCCCGCCGACGACCACGTGCCCGCGTCCGTACGCGAACACGCTCTCGCGCGAGCGCGCGCCCTAATCGATGTCGCCGCCCGCCCGGGCACGCGTCGAGAACGCGTGACGCGAAGGAATCTGCGTCGACTCTTTAGCGATCCACGCGCCGTCGACGTGACGATCACCTTGACCGACGAAGTCATGCGTTTTCACAGCTCACAAAGCGCCGGGACCGCCCTGCGCGGCGCCGCCTCGAAGACCTCCACCAAGGGATTTGGGCTCATCAACATGTTCGGGTTACGCGCTCTGGCGTGGGGTTCGCGGGTAGCGCCGCCCGTGGCGTTAGGCGTCGTCGCGGGCAAGATTCGCTCCCTCACCCAGAACCTGATCCTCGACGCCGATCCCGAGGAACTGACCAAGCAGTTTGCTCGTCACGCGAGCGAAGGACTGCGCCTCAATGTCAACGTCCTCGGCGAAGCGGTGCTCGGCGAGGGTGAGGCCGACGATCGCCTGGCCCGCGTGTTGGCCGTCGTACGTCGGCCGGATGTCAACTACGTCTCGGTCAAGTTGTCGTCCGTCGTGAGCCAGTTGCTCACCATTGACCGCGACGGCTCGCTCGAACGCGTCGCCGACAAGCTCCGGTTGCTCTACCGCGAAGCCGCGACGAATGACACCTTTATCAATCTCGACATGGAGGAGTACCGCGACCTTCGTCTGACCTTGGACGCCTTTAGAGCGGTCTTGGACGAACCAGAGTTCCTTTCTCTTCACGCCGGCGTCGTGTTGCAGGCCTACCTGCCCGAGTCTCACGCCGCGCTGGAAGAGCTCATCACCTTCTCCAAGCGTCGACACCGCGAGGGCGGAGGTGTCGTGAAGGTCCGACTGGTGAAGGGCGCGAACCTGGCAATGGAACACGTGGAGGCCGAACTTCACGGCTGGCAGGCGGCGCCCTACGGTTCGAAGGCCGATGTCGATGCCAGTTACCTTCGACTCGTGGACGTCGCGCTGCGCCCCGAACACGCGAAGTCTCTTCGCGTCGGTGTCGCCAGCCACAACCTTTTCCACGTGGCGTGGGCCATCGAGCTCGCGAAGGCCCGCGGCGTGCTCGAACAACTCGATATTGAGATGCTCGAAGGAATGGCCAACGCCGAGGCGTTGGCGCTCACCCAGAGCGGACAGCCCGTCCTGCTGTATGCGCCAATCACCCGTCGCGACGACTTCGCGTCGGCGGTCGCCTATCTGGTGCGCCGTTTGGATGAGAACACGGCGCCGGAGAACTACCTGCGCGCCGCGCTCTTTATCGCCGACGATCCCAAGGTCTACCGCGAGCAGGAAGATCGGTTTGTTGCCGCCCTTGACGAGCGCCAGAGCGTCGATCTCACGTCGCGACGCCACCGCCTCGACGTGCCAGAGGGGCGCTTCGACAACGAACCGGACGGTGATCCCACGTCAGCTCCCTACGTCGACGACATAGAAAAGGCGCTCGCCGACGTGCTCGCGCAGAGCGACACCACCCTCGACACGCTCAGTCACCTCGAGGGCGACGGTCCTTTCGAGTTTGAGCAAGGCCACGACCCCAACGACCACTTTCGACCCTGGTACCGCTACCGCGTCGCGACGAATGACCAAATTGATCAGGTCCTTGAGTTCGCGAGTTCCGGCTTCGCCGCGTGGCACGGCCTCGATGCGGAAGTACGTCGGCGCATCCTTTTGCGCGCCGCGGACATCATGTCCGAACGACGAGCGCGCACCATCGCTGTCATGGCCCGTGACGGCGGCAAGACCGTCGCCGAATCTGACCCCGAAGTCAGCGAGGGCATCGACTTCGCCCGCTTCTACGCGGGCCACGCTCTGGGCGAGGGCTCTTCGACGCCGGCCGGCGTGGTTCTCGTCGTGCCACCGTGGAACTTCCCCTACGCCATACCCGCCGGCGGAGTGCTGGCGGCACTCGCCGCAGGCAACGCCGTCATCTTGAAGCCGGCCCCCGAGACGGTCGCGGTCGCCTACGAACTCGCCCACCAACTGTGGGACGCGGGCGTGCCTCGTGAGGTGTTGCAGATGGTTCCCACTCGCGACGACGACTCCGGTCAACACCTGGTCACTCACGTCGGTGTGAGCACCGTCGTCTTGACGGGATCCTTCGAGACCGCGAAGCTCTTCACGTCGTGGAAGCCGTCACTGCGACTCCTCGCCGAGACGAGCGGCAAGAACGCGCTAGTGATCTCGGCCAGCGCCGACATCGACCTCGCGGTGAAAGACCTGGTTCACTCGGCCTTCGGTCACGCCGGGCAGAAGTGCAGCGCCGCGAGCCTGGCCATCGTCGAGCGCTCCATCTATGACGACCCTCAGTTTCGTAACCAACTCGTGGACGCCGTCTCGACCTTGCACGTCGGCGCGGGATACGACCTCGCCAGCGACGTCGGACCCATCATTCGCGCTCCCGAAGCTCCGCTGCTTCGAGCATTGAGTGATCTCGATGAGGGTGAGTCGTGGCTTGTGACGCCCAAAAAGCTTGACGACGAGGGCCTCCTCTGGCGACCCGGCGTCAAGATCGGTGTGCGACCGGGCTCCTGGAGTCACCTGAACGAGTGGTTTGGGCCGGTCCTAGGCGTGATGGTCGCCAGCAACTTGGATGAAGCGATCCGGTGGCAGAATCAGACGCCGTACGCGCTGACGGCGGGACTGCACTCGTTGAACGCCACGGAGTGCGAGCGATGGATTGAAAGTGTCGAGGGTGGGAACCTGTACGTCAATCGAGGGACGACCGGAGCCGTCGTGCGCCGACAGCCCTTTGGTGGCTGGAAGCGCTCGAGCGTGGGACCCACCGCGAAGGCCGGTGGCGCCAACTACGTGAACTGTCTACGTAACTGGCCGCGCCTGCGCGACGTCGACGAAGCACTCGCCGCGGCGGCGTCGTGGTGGCACGACGTGGCCTCTAAGTCGCGCGATGAGTCCGGGCTGGAGGCCGAGCGAAACTACGTGCGCTATCGCCACTATCTCGCTCCGATCGTGGTGCGTATCGATGATTCCTTCACTCCAGATGCGCTGGCCTACTTGCGCGGGCTCAAGGAACTCGCCGGATTGACACTCGACATCAGTGCGGACGTCATCGTTCGTGGCGTCGTTGACGTGACGCTCGAGAGTGCGAATGAACTTGTCGCGCGAGTGCCGTCAGCCACAAAGGTGCGTTGGCTCGCGCACGAAGCGGCGCCGACCCTCGCGCTGCTGGAGCGCGGTGTCAGCGTCGATCCGCGTGAACTAACCCAAGCCGGCGCCGTAGAGCTATCTCGATGGTTGCACGAGCAAAGCGTGGCCGTCACGAATCATCGCTACGGCAACCTCCACGCAGGTCCGAAGCCGCCGTGTCGGGGTCTCGGCGAACTGCTGAAGGTCGAGGCGGGTTCCGCGAGACGCTAAACGCTCACGTCGCGCGGGAGTCCGAGAACTCGTTCCGCGATGATGTTGCGCTGAACGACCGACGTTCCTCCGCCGATGGTGAGGGCTTGGGCGTAGAGAAAGCCCCAATACCACGAGCGACCTTCTTGGCCGGAGACCCCTGAGGGTCCGCGGTCTTGCATCATCCCCGCCGATTCCGCCAGTCGCTGCGCCAGGGTCATCACCTCTTGGCCGTGATCGTCGGCGAGCGCCTTTCGAAGCGAGGCGTCCGAACCGGTGGCCCGCCCGGCGAGGGCGTTCGCCGTAAGTCGCATCCGCAAGAACCTGAGTATCTCGCCGTGCGACCAGCACCGCACGAGGTCATCACGTTCGCGACGCGAGAGGGCGCGACCTTGGCTGCGCACCAACGTGACGAGGTCATTCGCCGTGGGTCCTCGACCCCATAAGACGCCCTCACCCGAGAGGGCGACGCGTTCGTTACCGAGGGTTACTTTGGCCAGTCGCCACCCGTCGTTCACGTCGCCGAGTAAATGCTCGTCGCCAAGGCGAACGTCGTCGAGAAACACTTCGTTGAACGCGTGATCGCCCGTCATGTCTTCAATGGGCACGATGGTCACGCCCGTCGCGTCCATCGGGCAGATGAAATAGCTAATGCCGTTTTGGGGCGCCCCCTCGCTCGACGTGCGGGCCAGCAGTATTCCCCAGGTCGCGAGGTGCGCATAACTGGTCCAAATTTTCTGACCTCGGATGACCCACTCGTCACCGTCTCGTCGAGCGCTGGTCGACAGCGAGACGAGATCGCTTCCGGCGTCAGGCTCGCTGAAGAGCTGGCACCAGAACTCGTCACCGCTCAGTAGCCCGGGCAACCACCGCTCCTGCTGCTTCGCGGTGCCGGCCGCCACGATGGTCGGGCCCGCCCAGCCGATGCCGATGGGATTGATGGGGCGGTGCACCCCGGCGCGGCGCAGTTCATCCTCGATGACGAGCTGGTACTCGACCGAGGCGTTTCTCCCCCAGGGCTCGGGCCACGACGGGGCCACCAGTCCGGCCTCGGCCAGTTCGCGCCCGGAGGGACTGGGGTGATCGATGAGCCAGCGCCGAAGATCCTCGCGTCGCGGATCGAGGTCGTCCACCGGGATCTCGGGCGACGTCGTGACCGGAGCGAGGAGACCACGCCCCTCGTCACGCACCTCGTCGTGCACCATCGCACCCTTTCTCTTGACAACCCAACGTAACGCCGTTTTCTCCCGAGCGGTGCTCAGTGAGTAGCCGGACTTATACTTCGGCTATGGCGATACTTTTCTGGCTGGTCATCATTCTGGTCTGTATATTCGCCGAAATTCACACCAACGCGTTCCTCGCTGTCTTCATCGGCGCGGGAGCCATTGTGCCCTTCTTCTTGTCGCTCGCGAGCGTGCCGTTCGCGCTTCAGGCGGTTTTGTGGCTGGTGATCTCGGGGGTCCTGATCGGGGCCCTACGACCCGCGGCCTTGCATCGATTTCATCATCGGGGCGTGACTGACCTCGCTGCGCCCTCCAAGAGTTCCATGACGAATCTGACGGGGTTTGTCGAAGACACCGTTGGTGACGAGGGACATCCCGGTCGAGTGAAGATCAAGGGCGAATCGTGGCGCGCCGTCACGGAGGCCACAGAGGCAATTCCCGACGGCGCTCAAGTCATCGTTCGCAAAACCTTCGGCACCACACTCTGGGTGGAGCGGGTTAGCTAGATCGTCGGCGTTCCCGGAACGCCTTCCATCACACTCTTGATGGCCTGGGCCGCACCCAAAAGGGCCGAACTTTCGGCTGGGATGATGAGCTTGGTGTTGGGACTCTCTGCGAACTTCGACAAGGTGTCGAGTTGCAAAATTGCGACCAACGTCGGGTCTGGGGCCTGGGCCTTGATGGCGGCGTAGATGAGGGCAATCGCCTGGGAACGACCCTCCGCCTCAAGAATCTGGGCCTGACGGGCGCCTTCAGCCCGGAGGATCTGGGACTGCTGAGAGCCTTCGGCCTCTTTGATCGCGGCCTGTCGTTGGCCGTCGGCAACATTGACAGCCGACTGCTGTTGACCTTCGGACTCGAGGATGCGCGCGCGCTTCTCCTGGTCGGCCTGCTTTTGGAGGGCCATGGCCTGGAGAATCTGGTCGGGCGGCGTGATCTCGAGGACTTCCACGCGGTTGATCCGGACGCCCCACTTGTCCGTGGCCTCTTCCATTTGGGTCTGCAACAAAGTGCCGATGCGTTCGCGCTGGGAGAAGGCCTCATCGAGGCTGATCGAGCCAAAGACGGCACGAACTGAAGTTCGGGCCAGATTGTCCACGCTTACGAGGTAGTCGGAGTTCGTGAAGAGGGCCAGTCGCACGTCCACGACCTGGGAGAAAATCGTCGCATTCACGATGACCGCGACGTTGTCGCGCGTGATGACTTGCTGACGGTCGCCGGTACGCGGCGTCTCACGCACGTCGATGATTTTCATGACTTCAATAAAGGGCATGATGAAGGTCAAGCCGGGATTCTTGATGTCCTTGAACTCACCAAATCGGGTGACAACGCCTTCGAAGCCCTGTTGGACGATCCGCACCGACTTCGAAATAACGACGATCACCAGAAGAACGATGATGGCGGCAACGACCGCGAGAACAATACCCAAATCCATGAAGCACCTCCGCAGGAGCGTTGGTGCAGTTGAGCTAACTGAACTCGTTCCGGCTGTTGATGGCAGTGTAACTCACCGGTAATCTCGCTCTTAGTAGAGTCGGCGTGCGAAAACGCGCGGTCAAACATCTCGGCTCGACGAGCCCGGTGAAAGGGTGTCCCGGGGAACATTCTCTGGCGATCCACACAAAGTTCCTGGTAGAACGGAGGGAGTCGGGCTATTCCTTCGGCCCGCGGGCATCGAGAGGAGAGCTATGAACGTCGCACGTTTCGTCGGCTCGATCTTCAATAATCAGCTCCCGTTTCGCGTCGAGGCCTACGACGGAAGTGTGAGTGAACCGACCGTCGTGTCCAGCGCTAACAGCGTGACCGTAAAGATCCTCAACCGAGACGCCATCTCGCGCGTCTTGACCCATCCTGGCGAACTCGGACTGGCCCGGGCCTACGTCGCAGGCGACATTGATGTCGACGGAGACCTCGACCCCCTCTTCGATTTGGCTCTGCCGCCGCTTCGCCAGCTCTTAAATGTCAACAACGTGCGCTCATTGCTGTCGGTCGTCGGAGCCTCGGCGATCAGACCGCTGACCCCACCATCGATCGAAGCCCGGCCGCGCGGCGCGCTCCACTCGAAGAGTCGCGATCGCCAAGCCGTCACTCACCATTACAACGTCTCGAATCGCTTCTACGAAATGGTGCTCGGACCCTCCATGACGTATTCCTGCGCAGTCTTTGCTACGCCCGAGGACACGCTGGAACAGGCGCAAGCGCGAAAAGTCGACCTGGTCGCTCGCAAGCTTGATCTTCATCCCGGCGCTCGTCTCCTCGACATCGGCTGCGGGTGGGGAGCCATGGGCATTCACGCCGCGCGTCACTACGGCGCGCGGGTCGTCGGCGTGACACTCTCAGAGCCCCAACAGCGCTACGCCACCGAACAGGCGCGACTTGCCGGCGTTAGTGACCTCGTCGACTTTCGCGTGCAGGACTTTCGCGACATCACCGACGAACCGTTTGACGCAATTAGTTCCATCGGCATGTCCGAGCACGTCGGTCGCAAGTCGCTTCCCAGCTACACGCAAATCATCTGGGATCTTCTTCGACCCGGAGGGAGGTTCCTCAACCACGCGATTGGCAAGCCGGTCTCCTTCGACGACGATCCACAGCCCTCGCGCGCATCAGAGTTCAGTCGACAGATGCAGATTGCGCTCGGGATGCGCGGACCGTCCAAGACCGGTAGTCAGTTCATCCAACGCTACGTTTTCCCCGATGGCGAACTGCATGACGTGGGCACGATGGTGTCGCTGTTCCAATCGCACGGGTTCGAGGTGCGCCACCTCGAAAGCCTGCGAGAGCACTACGCCCTCACGCTGCGCCGATGGGTCGACAATCTCCTCAAACGCTTCGACGAGGCGACCGATGAAGTGGGCGAGCAGCGCGCTCGTGTGTGGCGGCTCTACATGGCCGGTTCGGCCGTTGGCTTTGAGCGTCATCACCTGGAGATTCACCAGATCCTGAGTGTGCGCCCAAATAGTGGCGCGAGCGGGTTCCCCTTGCGCTACGACTTCGAACCGAACTTCTAATCGACCTGACGCAGTGATCCACGCAAGTGGTTGAAAGGAAGTGTCGCGATGGCAAAGGTTTTGTACACGGCAAACGCTCACGTAACGGGGGGTCGCAGCGGTCACGGTCGCACGGCCGACGGGCAGCTCGATGTCGACCTCCGCTTGCCGACCGAGATGGGTGGCGAAGGCGGCGGCACGAACCCCGAAGAGTTGTTCGCGGTGGGCTGGGCGGCGTGCTTCGAGAGTGCTCTCGCCGGAGTTGCGCGGCGACGCCACCTGGACGTTGGTGAGGTCACCATCGAGTCGGCAGTTAGTCTGTTGCCGACTGGTGAGGGAGGATTCAAACTCGCCGCGACCCTCAACGTCTCGATTCCGACAGTCTCTGAGCGTGGCGCGGCGGTTGAACTTATCCGTGGAGCCCACGAAGTCTGCCCGTACTCCAACGCCACCCGAGGAAACATCGACGTGGAACTTCTTCTCGACGGTCAGGCGCTCTAAAACATACGATCGGTGAAAGCTTCCGTTGACATCACGCGTCGTCGGTCAGTAGTTTCTGATTGATCGGCCAAAGTCGTCGACACGAGGAGGAGTCCAATGCCACATATTCCTGAGTCGCATCTCGACCTGTTGGACAGCGCCGTGGCCACGCTCGCGACCATCGGACCCGACGGAGGACCGCAACTCACCGAAGTGTGGTTCCTCAGAGAGGGCGACTCGGTGGCCCTCTCGCTCAACACGAGCAGACAGAAGTTGAAAAACTTGAAGGCGCGGCCCCGGTGCAGTCTGTTCATCCTTGATCTCGCCAATCCGATGCGATACCTCGAAATCAGAGGAGATGCGGAGATCACGCCCGATGACGATTACTCACTCGCCGAACAGGTCGGCCAAAAGTATGGGGCCGATCTTCGTGCGTATGACGGACCCGACGACCAACGTATGGCCGTCCGTATTGTGCCGCACAAGGTGAACGCGGTGAACATGGGGGGCTGACGCACCCCTCAAGTTGCGCTCGCGGAGAGCATCGACCCACCACAATGCGTTTAGCTAATCCACTAAAGGTCGAAGAATTGACCTTCCGGTGGGGAGAGTCGCTATCGCCGTGGACCAGGGGTGTTAGCGTGCTGATAAGGACGTCGAGACCCCGCTTCCGCACTGGACACATTGTCGCGGTGATGGAAAGTAGGCGCATATGGGCGTACGGGCGGTCATCTTGAGCGCTGTCGCGCTGGCGCTAGGTGCATTTATTTACTTGGCGGTCTTCGTGCAAAGCGCCAGCCCTAACAACACCTTCGGTCCTTCGCTCCACATCCTCGAATCAGTCGTTGGTACATCGGGCCTAATTCTGATGATTGCGGGGGCGCTGGGCATCGGTGTGTCGGCGACGTTGTTTACCCTCTCAAAAATCTCCTCACATCGGGCCACTCTGCCCGTCGGTGACGTCGCCCCAGAGGTGCAAATAGTTCGCTAACCCCCACCGTGGACACGGTGGCCCGCTCGTCGATCGGGGTGTACGTTACCCCACTTCATCCCGGTCGACGAGCGGAGAATTTCCTGGCAAATCTGGTGAATGCGAGTCCCATGATCCGCTTGTCCTTCGTGGCCGAGCGGGCAGTCAGCTGGCGGCAATGAGTTCGTTCACGTCGCCCGTTTTTACCGGTCGAGAAAAGAAGAACCCCTGGCCGTACCTGCAGCCAAGGCGCACGAGTTTGTTGAGTTGCGACTCAGTTTCAATACCCTCGGGAATAAGAGTGACTCGAAGCTTCTTACCAAGAGAGATGATCGTCTCGAGGAGCATCTCATTTTCACCGCTGTCGTTTGTCGGACTTACAAAGGAGCGGTCAATCTTTATGACTCGTGGGGCCAACTGTAAGAGATATGAGAGCGATGAATAGCCGGTGCCGAAGTCATCCAGCGCAATCCCGACGCCCAGTTCTCGCAACTGCGTCAAGACGGCGAGCGTCTCCGTGATATCAAACAACGCCGTCGTTTCTGTGATTTCCAAGACCAGACGGTTCGCGTCCAGTCCGCTCTCCAGGAGTATTGCTTCGATGGTCGACATGAGTCGGGGATCATGAAGTTGCTGCGACGCCAAATTGACTGAGACGTAGAGATCATCCCGGGATCTCTGCGACTTGCCCCACCGCGACGCCGCCGTCGCTGCCTCACGAAGTGCAAACATGCCCAAATCTAAGATCACGTCATTCTGTTCGGCGATAGGAATAAAGACGTCAGGAGAGATCAACCCTCGTTCGGGATGGTGCCAACGCATGAGTGCCTCGAAACCCATGATTCTCTTGGTAGAGAGATTGACGATTGGTTGGTACTGCATCGACAACTCGTTTTTTTGAAGGGAGCGGCGTAACTCTTGATTAAGGGTGAAGCGGGTCACTGCTTGATCGCGCATATCGGAATCAAAGATCTCGTAGGACCCCTTATGTCGCCGTTTCGCCTCGTAGAGGGCTACGTCGGCGTTTTGAACAAGTGTGGAGCCGTCACCCGAGAGTTCGCCCCAGGTCACCGCGCCAATACTCGCGTGCTGCTCGAGCTTCAACTCGCCAAAGGTAAACGGTCGAATCAAGCTAGTGAGAAATCGCATGGCGATGATCTCCACATCGGATTCGCTGACGAGATCCTCCGCGAGATAGAGAAACTCATCGCCCCCGAAGCGACACAACGTGTCATACGGTCGTGCAATCTTCTCGAACCGACGAGTGATACCGACAAGGAGCTCGTCACCCACGAGGTGACCGTAGGTGTCGTTGACTCCTTTGAAGTCGTCCAAATCGATCATCAATACTCCGAGCAGTCCCCCTTGGCGCTGCACGCGTGCGCGGGCCTTAGTCAATCGATCCTCGAGCAGGCTGCGGTTGGCGAGTCCCGTGAGGGGATCGTGCAGCGCCTGATACGACAGTTTGGTGGCGAGGGCGCGCTCATCAGTGACGTCTCGCTCGGAGCTCACAAAATACAAGAGCTCTCCGGCCTCGTCACGCGCCGCCGAGAGAGACACCTCAGACACGATGACGCTGCCACCTTTTCTCAGATATCGCTTGACGTAGCGAACTTGCCTCGCCCGCTGAGACAGCATGCGTTCGTGAGTCACGCGAGTCAGATCTATGTCGTCGGGATAGGTGAAGGACGAAGAATCGTGACCAAGGATCTCTTCGCGCGTTAGTCCCACCATGTCGCAGAAGGCGTCGTTAATTCCGAGAGCGCGATCATCGCGGTCGCTCACAACCATCGGAGCCATATTCCCCTCGAAGGCCACTTGAAAGCGCTGTTCCGACTGCCCCTGGGCCTGTTCGGCCCCGGCGAGTGCGACCATGGCGGTTGTAGTTTCATCAAGTGCCGTTTGCGTGAGTCGCACGGAATCTTGATACTCGACACCCCTTTCGATCTCCTTCGTTATCTCGTCCAAACCCGACGCCACGATCTCGTCGAAGACGAATGGGTGTCGGTCATAGATCGAAAGAACCGCCAATTTTCCACCCGGGTAGAACGGCACCGCGATACTGGAGAAAAATCCGAACTCCGCCGCGCGAGAACACCACAGCCCGTACTGCGACTGGTTCGGAAGGTCGTTGGCGATCTGAATCTCCCCGGTACGCAGTGCAACGCCGGTTGGGCCAAGTCCGGACTCCTCGGACGCGAGTGACGACACGATGTCCTCGAACAAGTAGCCGGTTTTGCCGGCCGAAAAACAGATGTGCACCACCCCGCGTTCCGATTCAGAGGGCTCCCCGATCCACGCCAGCGAATAGTCGTTGAGCGACACCATCTCGTCGCAGAGTTGCTGGAGAAGTTCGGTGGTATCGACGGTGGCCATCGCGAATCGATTCACCGCGCGCATCAAGTGCATGGTGTGCTCACGCTGAATCTGTGCGGTGATGTCAATGAACGAGGAGATCACACCGACCGTCTCTCCGTTGACCACGGCGAGGCTCGTGTTCACCGTGAGCCACCGTCGCGCCTTTGCAACGATGTCGAAACCGAGGATCGTGTCGGTCGTCGCCCGGTCTTCTCGCAGGGAGATCATTTCGGGTCGATCGATAGTGGGATAGGGCGAACCGTTTTCGCGAACGATGCCCCAGTCGGCATCCAGGAACGCACGACCGACCAGTTTGCTCCTCGTCGTGCCGAACATCCTTACAGCGGTGTCATTGCATTCGAGGACGACGCCACGATCATCGTGCAGGATTAGTCCAACGTTCGTAGTGTCGAGAAAGTCGACCGTGTTTAGGAGCGTCTTGAGATTCCACTCCGGAAATTCGGCCGCACGAGGATGGCGGGTCTTCGTGAGCGAGCGCATTAGTTTCGGCCCAATTCGCACGAGTTCAACCGTTGAGGAGTGTTGCGCGGTAGTCCGACCAGATCTAACAAACCCATGCCATGCCCTTGCGCCCCAAAAGGGGTTCGAAAGGGATGCAGGGTCCAGACGTCCCGCTTCAACTTTACTACCGCGGTTTCGAACGTACGATCATTGACGCGTTCTATTTGCTTGACGATAATGTCGCCGTACGTTTGATTTTCGCGCGCCCCTCTTTTGTGCAGACGTCAGGAAAACTCTGGAGTCTGACGCTGTCTCGCCGGGATGCGCGAAAGAGCTTCCGGATAAGTTTCAACGGCCAACAGACGTCTGGAAGTCCGTTATCGGGTCGCGAAGTGTTAACTCGACACGATTGAGTCCGAGCGATAGCACGCGCGATTGAAGGGAGACCAACGTGACGAACGAAGACGATCTCGGAGTCCTGACCAAACTCAGTCCTCTCTCGGTGGACGATACGGTCGCGCGCCTCATCGAGATTCTTGCGACCAAGGGTGTGCAGCTCTTCGCCGTAATCAACCAGAGCGAAGCAGCCCGCAACGTTGGTCTTGAGCTACGCGAGACAACATTGGTCGTCTTTGGCAATCCGAGCGCCGGCACTCCGGTGATGATTGCCGCGCCTCTCGCCGCGCTCGACTTGCCGCTAAAACTGCTCATTTGGGCGGACGAACAACAGACCAAAGTGTCGTATTACTCGCCCTCGGAACTGGCGTCCCGTCATCATCTCAGCAACGAACTCGCCCGCGGTCTCGCCGCGATCGACGCAATATCTGACGCACTGGTGGCCCCATAGGTCCGTTCGCGCGCCTCGAACGAAGGGCGCCCCCGGTCGAGCCCCTTCTCGCGACACGCCGGATGCGACGCAGCATTTGAACTCGGGGTGGTGATCGCGCGCGACTCACGGCGACTCGTTCTTCGTCAACTTGTCCGGTCCGGTGCGGCGCTGGTCGTCTCTTGAGAATCAGGGTCAGTGTCGGGACTCGTAGGATTGTCGAGTGGATTTCAGCGACGTTTCGACGGCCGTCGGTTGGATTGCCGTGGTGTTGGGTACCGCCGTCGCCTTCACGCAGTACAGACGAATGTCAACCCGCGGTGTTGAAGGCGTCTCATTCGCGACCTGGACTCTGTTCATCTACGTGGGCATTTTTTGGGTCGTGTACGGAGCGTCGGTGCACTCGTGGCAACTCGTCCTGGGTTGCTCGCTCACGCTTCCGCTCCAACTCCTGATCTGGTATCGACTGAGGCCATGGGAGAAAATACCCGCCAACATCTACGCCTTTCTCTTCATCGTGGCGTGCTGCCTCCTACCCGCTCTCGCTTGGGGGTGGGCGGGAGCCGTGGTGGGCGTGGGGATAGGAGGTTGGATCACTCGGGGACCCCAGCTCATAAAACTTGTTCGATCACGCGACGCCGCAGGGGTCTCGACCAGTTCGTGGTTGACGGCGGGTTTGGTAAGTGGTCTATGGGTGGTCTATTACATCGGCGCACGACTATGGCCCGTCATGTGTGTCACCGCCGTCGGAGGCTCGGTGAGTCTGGTGATCGCCGCCTTGGCTAGTTGGCGCCACCGACAAACTCACGGCGCGGCGAGTGTCGTCGACTTCTCGCCAAACCTCGGGGCATTCGAAGACTGAAGCCGAACTAGTGGGCGTGTCCGGCGAGGACGCCTGACGCCTCACGGCCCGGACCAGGGATGGCTTGAACGTTGCGGTATGACAGCCGTTCACCGCACCACGCACACGACATTTCGGCGTGACTGGTTTGTCCACAGGAGCGATGAACGATCTCAATCGGTGGACCATCGGGCGCGGCGTATTGATCGCCCCACTGGCGCATCGCCGTGAGTACCGGCCACAGGTCCCGACCCTTCTGGGTCAATTTGTAGTCGTCACGCGGCGGGTGCTCAGAGTAGGGAACGCGGACCAGAACACCAGCCTCAACTAACGAAGCCAAACGGTCGCGAAGAATGTTGCGCGAAATCCCCAGTCGACGCTGAAAGTCTTCGAACCTAGTGACGCCCATAAACGCATCGCGGACGAGGAGCATGCTCCACCACTCGCCGATGACCTCAAGGCACTGCGCCACCGAACAGTCCATGTCGGAAAAACTCTTGCGTTCCATAAAAGTGAGTGTAGTCAGTTGCATGATGCTACGCAACCATGTAGGGTACGTTCAATGACGGAACTTACGATTCCAGCCGCTGATCTCCTCGGGGCCCGCCGTCGTCGCACCGTATTTTTCGTCACCGCGCTGGGGGCCTTCATGGGGTCGCTCGACCTCTCCATCGTGAACGTCGCCTTCCCCGCCCTTGAGCGAGCCTTCTCCCACGACTCGCGGGCGGCGCTGTCGTGGGTACTCACCGGGTACGCGATTGTCTTTGGATCACTGCTCGTTGTCGCGGGACGCACCGCTGATCGACTCGGTAGTCGTCGCGTGTTCTTTTTCGGGCTCGCGGTGTTCTGCCTTGGCTCATTTCTCTGTGGCGTCGCGCCATCGGTCGAGACACTCATCATCGGCCGAGTCGTGCAAGGTGTGGGCGCAGCGGCGATGCTTCCCGCGTCGCTCGGACTCTTGTTGGGCGCGTACTCGAAGGAACGACGCTCGCAGATAGTCAGTCTCTGGGGTGGCATCGGTGCACTGGCTGTGGCGACCGGCCCATCACTCGGTGCCGTTCTCATTACTGGTTTTGGTTGGCGTGCCGCTTTCTACGTGAATCTCCCGGTGGGGCTCGTCGCCTGGTTGCTCGGCCGACGAGTGTTGCCCAAAACGACGGGTTCGGGATCAACGTCGAGTCCGGACTATCCCGGAGTAGTTCTCTTGAGCGGCGCACTCGCGTTGCTGGTTCTCGCCATTTCTGAAGGACCCTCGTGGGGATGGTCGAGCGGAGGAATCATCACCGGCTTCGTCGTCGCGGTGGCACTGCTCGCGACGTTCCTCTTTCGTTCGGCCCGTCACGCCGAACCAGTGCTTGATCTCACTCTCTTTCGGGCGCGTTCTTTCAGTGTCGCCAATACCGCCGCTTTTCTGTACGCCATGGGCTTCTTCGCCATGCTCCTCGGCAACATCTTGTTCTTGACCAGCGTGTGGCACTACTCCATTCTGCGCGCGGGCCTTTCCGTGACGCCCGGTCCTCTCGTCGTGGCCGTGGTCTCGGGTCCGGCGGGCAGACTCGCGGGACGTTTTGGGTTTCGCCGAGTCCTGATGTCCGGCTTCGTCGTCTTCACCCTCGGCGTTCTCTGGTACGTGTGGCGCGTGCAACTCACTCCGAACTATCCGGCGGTGTGGCTGCCGGGGACTTTGATCGTGGGACTGGGCATTGGCCTGACCTTTCCTGTCCTCAGCGCCGCCGCGGTCTCGAGCCTCGAGCCCTCGCGGTACTCGGTCGGCAGCGCAGTCAACCAAACCGCGCGCCAGATCGGCGGCGCGCTCGGCGTCGCGATTCTCGTTGTCCTCCTCGGAACTCCCAAAAGCCCGGTTGCCGCGATGGACAACTTCCGCCATCTCTGGATCTACATCGCCGCGATGGCCGCGCTCGCGGGAGTCATCAGCACAGCTCTCGCGCGGCCGACGTCAGTTGCCGCGCCGTCGACTGTTGAGTCAGAAGAGGCGCGGGAACTCGACGAGATGCTCGACAAGGAAGTCGTTCCCGATCAGCGTCCCCGCCCCGGCGTAGAAACCGAGTAGCACGCGCTCGATCAATTGTGGCTCTGGGGAGGATCTCCTACTGTTGCCTAGTGGTCGTTGATCTCGTTGAACCAACTGAAGAGGTACTGGCGCCCGCGAAACCATCACGCCATCGAGGCCTGGTCGGGTGGATCGTTGTGCTGGTGGCGGCGGTGCTCGTCTCGCTGCTCGTTCGCACGTTCGTTTTCCAGACGTACTACATTCCCTCAAAGTCCATGGAGCCGACCCTCTACGAAGGCAACCGGATCATGGTGGACAAACTGAGCGCCGAGTTCGGGACGATCAACATTGGCGACATTCTTGTCTTTAAGGCCCCGCCCGGGGTGCTGACGCAATGCAATGACCCCGTGGCGGACCTCGTCAAGCGCGTCATTGGACTTCCGGGCGATCACCTCACGTCGCGCGGGAACACCATCTTCGTGAATGGCGTCGCGCTGAAAGAGAATTGGTCTCACTACGAGCCACTTGGCGGATCCTTGGGTAACGTCACCGTGAGAAAAGGTCACTATTTCATGATGGGCGACAACCACGCCAATTCGTGCGACAGCCGCTATTGGGGTGCCGTGCCGCGCTCCGACATCATTGGCAAGGTCTTCCTCAAGTTTTGGCCCCTGTCGCAGTGGCACTGGTACTGACGGTGCGTCTCCCACCGCACTCTCGTCTCACTCGTGTGGCGCAGCGCCGCCTTCTCCTGCTCGGCGTCCTCGCGGCCGCCGGTCTGGTTCTCGCCTCGTGCGGTTCAGGGTCCCCCAAGAGTTCGACAACAACGACCGTGACGACGCCCGTCATCACCGAGCACTTCACCAAACTGCCGTGTAACCACAAGAACACGCTGGGGCTAGAAGGCTGTGCGGAAGGCCAGTTAACCTCGGCCGATCGCCGAATCGACAACGAGGTGAAACTGCTGTTTTCGCTTGTCCCCAAGGCGCAACAAAAGACTCTCAGGTCGGCCCAGAAGGTCTTCCTCACCTATCGCAAGTCCACCTGTACCGCCTATAGCGACGTGTATCGAGGGGGAACATTCGCCCCGGTTGAGTACGCGCTTTGTGAGGTGCGCCTTGACGAAGTGCAGAGCACCACTCTCCACGTGTATTTCCGACTGGCCAACGAAGGTGCCAGTCGCTCTCTCAAATGGCCGTAGCCCAGTGCCGTTAGGCGCACTCGAGGTCGGCGAGTAAGTCGCGCAATTGACGACCCATCTCGCGCGGGTTCCCCGACACCTCTCCAATAACGTCACCTTCGACTTCGACGTCATCGCCCGGTTGATACTTAGAGACTCGCAACCCCCGGCCGGATTTCGCCGCGATCACCACCCAGGGCAGGCCGATGTCGCCCGCGTCGCTCGTCGCCATAATCTGGCCACGACGATCGAGTCCGAGACTCCAGCCGGGCGTGCGGGCAGCGTTCATCACCCGCTCGAGATCTGAGTTGGAAGAGAAAGCCGCCACGCTCCGCACCCTAGATGAGGTCCGTGACGCGAGATGACACAGATCCGGCACGCGCCAGAGAGCGCCTCGAGCGAACCAAAGGGCAATTGCGCGCGAAGTACAGTAAAACGAGGGGGCCCGAGCGACAGTTCTGGGAAAAGAGCTGCTTCGCCTGGTCGAAAGGAGCTGGTGTGAAGCCGACGGACACGTCGTCTCCCGACTACTTTCACAAGGTCGTGGACTGCCAGTGGGCGTGCCCCGCGCACACCAACGTCCCTGGCTATATCCGTCTCATCGCCCAAGAGCAGTTCGACGACGCCTACATGTTGAATCGTGAGTCGAACGTTTTCCCCGGCATCCTTGGGCGAACCTGTGACCGACCGTGTGAGCCGGCGTGTCGTCGCGAACGCGTCGACGGCGCGCCCGTTGCGATCTGTCGCCTCAAGCGAGTCGCGAGCGATCTACGCGGTGACATCAGTGATCGACTGCCCAAGATTCCTACCGAAAAGAATGGTAAGCGCGTTGCCTGCATCGGAGCAGGCCCCTCCTCGCTCACGGTCGCCAACGACCTGATGCCCCTGGGCTATGAGGTAACGATCTTTGAGCAGTACGACAAGCCCGGTGGCCTGATGCGATCGAACATCCCCTCCTTCCGGCTGCCCGAAGAGGTTCTCGAGGAGGAGACCTCCATGATCCTCGACATGGGTGTGGACATCCGCTACAACACCCCGGTCACCAGTCTGCAAGCTTTGTTGGACGACGAGTTCGACGCCGTCTTCGTGGGCGTCGGTGCGCCGCGAGGTAAGGAGTTGGACCTTCCAGGTCGCCACGACGAAGTCGAGTCGCACATATTTATTGGCATCGACTGGCTCGAGTCGGTCGCCTTCGAACACATCAGCGAGATCGGGGAACGCGTCCTCATTATCGGCGTTGGCAACACCGCCATGGACTGTTGTCGCACCTCGCGCCGGCTTGGTGGACGCGACATCAAAGTCATGGCCCGGCGACCTCGCAAATTCTTCAAAGCCTCACCGTGGGAACTCGATGACGCCGAAGAAGAGGGCGTTGAGATTCTCGTGAACTACGCGCCGACGCGTTTTGTGATCGAGGACGATCGTCTTGTCGGCATGGAGTTCGACATCCTGGAGTGGGATGAGGGCGCCCGCCACTCGACCACGGTCGACACGGTAGTCATTCCTTGCGATGACGTCATCCTGGCCATCGGCCAGGAGAACTCGTTCCCATGGATCGAGCGCGACCTCGGCATGAACTTTGGCGAATGGGATATGCCCGAAGTAGATGAAGTGACGATGCAGTCCAGCGTGCCCGGCGTCTTTTTTGGTGGCGACGCCGCGTGGGGTCCAAAGAACATCATCTGGGCTGTGGCCCACGGCCACTCGGCCGCTATCTCCATTGACAACTTCTGCCAGGACGTCGACCTCAATGATCGCCCGCCCATGGGTATGAATCTCATCAGTCAGAAGATGGGCATGAGCGAGTGGAGCTATCACAACGACTACAACCAGTCGTCGCGCCAAAAGATGAGCCACGTCGAGTTGACCAAACGATTTGAGTCGCTCAATCTCGAGGTGGAGCTGGGATTCAGCGCGGAGCAGACCGCTCGCGAAGTCCAGCGCTGCCTCAACTGCGACGTGGAGACAGCATTCACAGCGCCCTTATGCATCGAGTGCGACGCGTGCCTCGACATCTGTCCCGTGCAGTGCCTCACCATCACCAGCGATGGCGACGAGGCTGATCTGCGCGGTCGCCTCTTGGCGCCGGCTCCCAACCTCGACCAAGAGCTCTTCGTGTCCGAGCCCCTCCCTCAGACCGGCCGGGTGATGGTGAAGGACGAAAACGTCTGCGTGCATTGCGGGTTATGCGCGGAGCGTTGTCCGACCGCGGCCTGGGACATGGAGTTGTTCGACCTGGCAATTCCTTATGCCGGTTCGAGTAATTTCATTCCGGTCGCGGTGGGATTCGGCGGATCGGGCCGCTCATGACCGTTATGCACCGCGGCGCGACTCGAGTCAATGACTTCTCCATCAAGTTGGCCAACGTGAATGGGACCGGCTCGGCCAGTGCGAACAGCCTCTTGGTGCAGGCGATCTTTCGTATGGGAATTCCCGTGTCCGGCAAGAATCTCTTTCCCTCAAATATTCAGGGCCTACCCACCTGGTATGAGATTCGCGTCAACGCGTCGGGATACACGGCTCGCGCGCTCGACTACGACCTTATGGTGGCGATGAACTCCCAGACGTACGTCGACGACATCGCCGACGTGCATCCGGGCGGCTACGTGCTCTACGACTCATCGTGGCCTCTCGATACCGACCTGAAACGCGACGACGTCAACTTTCTCGGTATCCCGCTCGCCACCATGTGCCTCGAGAACTTCCAGAAGCCGCGCGAGCGGATCCTCATGAAGAACATCGCCTACGCCGGCGCGGTCGTGGCGCTGGTGGGCGTGGATCTCGACATCGTCGCCAATCTTTTGTCAGAGACCTTCTCACGCAACGAAGCGCTGCGCGACTCCAACCAACGGGCTCTGCGCCTCGGGTACGACTATGCGCTGGAGAACTTTACCTGCCCTCTTGAGTTCCACCTCGAGCCGATGAATGAGAACGACGACTCAATCCTCATCGATGGCAACACCGCCGCGGCACTTGGCTGCCTCTACGCGGGCGCGACGGTGGCCGGCTGGTACCCCATTACGCCCGCGACCGCCGTGATGGACAACTTCACAAAACTGTGCGCGACGTACCGACGTGAGAAAGTCGAGAGCAACGACCCGAACGCGCCAGCCACGTACAAAAACAACTACCTCATTATTCAGGCCGAAGATGAGATTGCCTCCATCGGTATGGTGCTCGGCGCCGGCTGGAGTGGCGCACGGGCGTTCACATCGACGTCGGGTCCGGGAATCTCTCTTATGAGCGAGCTGCTCGGTCTCGCCTATTACACAGAAATTCCCGCCGTCATCATCGACGTGCAACGGGTAGGGCCCTCGACCGGAATGCCCACGCGCACCCAGCAGGGCGACATCTTGATGTGCGCCTATGCCTCGCACGGTGACACCAAGCACATCCTGCTCTTCCCGGCCAACCCTCACGAGTGCTTTGAGTTTGCGGCGCAGAGTTTCGACCTGGCCGAGCGGTTCCAGACGCCGGTCTTCATGCTCTCGGATCTCGATATCGGGATGAACGACTGGGTCGTTCCCAAGCTCATTTGGGACGACGAGTATGTGCCAGATCGCGGTCGCGTTCTCGACGACAAGGAACTGGCCGAGGTCGCTGAGTTCTTTCGTTACACCAACGAGGACGAAGAGTTCGTAACTCCGCGCACCCTGCCCGGCTCGAACTCCAAGGGCGCGTACTTCGTCCGCGGCTCGGGCCACGACAAGTACGGTCGATACACCGAGATTCCCGATCAGTACCAAGAGGTCATCGACCGACTGAAGCTGAAGCACGCCGCCGCCGCTCCCCACGTGCCGTCGCCCATCATCGAACGGCGGGCCGGGGCCAGGGTGGGCGTGATCACGATCGGCAGTTGTGACCTCGCGGTTCGCGAGGCCTTGGATGAGCTCGCGGCCCGAGGTGTCGCCGCCGACTTCCTGCGAGTGCGTGGTTTCCCCTTCGTACGCGAGGTGCGCGACTTCGTTGAGGCTCACGAACGTTGCTTTGTCGTCGAGCAAAACCGCGACGCGCAGTTGCGCAGTCTCATCGCCATCGAAACGGGTGTCGCCCCCGAGCGGATGAGTTCGGTACTCGCCTACGGCGGATTTCCGCTCAGCGCTCAACAGGTCGTCAACAGCGTGCTTACCCAGATGGAGATCGCCTAATGCCGTCAATCCTCAAACCATTCATACCTCTCAACCCGTTGCCGAAGAACGAACTTGGCCTCACGGTGCGCGACTACGAAGGCGCCATGTCGACGCTGTGCGCGGGGTGCGGCCATGACTCGGTCACCGCGGCGATATCCCACGCCTTCTTCGAACTCTCCACACCGCCGAACCGCATCGCGAAGTTGAGCGGCATCGGCTGTTCGTCGAAGACGCCCACCTACTTCGTGCGCGGGGCGCATGGTTTCAACAGCGCCCACGGGCGCATGGCGACCATCGCCACCGGAGCGAACGCCGCCAACCGCGAACTGACCTACATCGGTATCTCGGGCGACGGCGACTCCCTCTCGATCGGCCTCGGACACTTGATGCACGCGATCCGTCGCAACATCAACATGGTCTACGTCATCGAAAACAACGGCGTGTACGGACTCACCAAAGGTCAACTCTCCGCATCGGCCGATATTGGCTCGGCACCAAAAAAGGGTGACGCCAATCTGCTCGCGCCCATCGACCCCATCATGCTCGGACTCACACTCGGCGCAACGTTTCTGGCGAGGAGCTTCTCCGGGGACAAAGAGCAGCTGATCCCGATACTGAAAGCGGCCGTCGCGCATCGGGGCTTCGCCTTAATCGACGTGATCTCACCGTGCGTCACGTTCAACGACCACGAAGGTTCGACCAAGAGCTACAAGTTCACGCGACAACACGAAGTCAAAGAAGTGCAGACTGACTTCGTCCCGTTGGCTGTGCCGATCCGAGAAAAGATCCCCAGCGAGGACGCGAAAGCCGTCACCATGCACGACGGAAGCGTGCTGCGTTTTCGCTCGGTACCCGAGGGATACGACCCGGGTGACCGCACGAAGGTGGAGGAGTACATTCGCGATCGTCAGGGTCGCGGCGAAATTGCGACCGGACTGTTGTACGTGAATGAGTCGGGCGTCGAGTTGCACGAACTGAATCACACGCCCGACACGTCACTGGCGAGTCTTCCCTACGACAAGCTCTGTCCGGGTAACGACGAGCTTGCTCGACTGCAAGAGGATTTTCGATAGTCGCGTCGTCTGCATTGACTCGGTACTAACAACTCTGTACATTTCGTTTTTTTCAAAGACTATGCACAATATCTTTTTTTCTTCGCGAACCGCATGAAACACGGGAAGCGGACGTCAGAAAATGCAGAAGATACTAAAACAAACGAACCTTAAATTAGTTTGCGCTGTGACTCCCACAAAATACGCTCAACATCGATCATTTGAAAAGTCTCGTAACTAACCTCGTTATTAATGGAACGAGTGTCGGACTTGCCTACCAGGGTGGTCGTCGTTGACGATCAGATCATGGTGTCGGAGATCATGGCCCTCTCCATCTCAAAAGAGCGAGACTTTTCGCTGGCCGGTGTTGCGAACACCGATCGCGACGCGGCACAAGTCGTCAAGCGCGAACACCCCGATGTCATCGTCTTGAACTATCGCAAAGGCGATGAGGAGTACGTTGGCGTCGCTCGCTCCATGCTTGACGAATCTCCGAACTCTCGTATCGTCATCGTGTCGGGCACCGGGGACTACGAACGTCCGCGCGAAGCCATTGGTATCGATCGCGCACGGATCGTCAGCAAGAACTCGTCGATCGCCGAGATCCTTAGCGCGATTCGTCGCGCCGCACGCGGCGAGCTGGTCGCCGCGGCACCATCGCACGCGCGCTAGCAGCGACACGCTCTCGATCAAACCAACTTCACCCTTACAATCAGGCGGAAAGCAATAGTTTCGGCCTGAACGACGTTCGAACCGTGTCACTACGATGACAGAAAGTTGTTTCGACGCGGCTGACGGCCCCACTGTCAGAGACTCGGACAGCACATGGGAGGAAGTATGTGGTCAAGGAATGTTGTTCGTGTCGCGCTGTGCGCGACACTCGGTGTAGCACTCTCGAGCGGACTGAGTGTCGCAGCCGCCTCCGCAGCAGGCGGTCCGAAACTGACAGTCACGCCGTCCACCAATCTTCACAACGGCGAAAAAGTCACGGTATCGGGCACGGGATTTAAATCCGGTGACTCCGTGTACATCGTGGAATGCCTCGACACGGCTAAGGGCGAGTCGAACTGCAACATCTTGAACACCGTTCCCGCCACCATCTCTAAGACGGGTGCCTTGCCTAAGTCGACCTTCAAAGTTTCGACGGGCAAGATCGGATCGGGCAAAGGCGCCGGCTCGTGCGGAACGAAGACATCCAATCTGAAGGACTGCGCTGTCAGCGTGGGAAACATTTCCGGTGGGGACTCCGCTGTCTTTCGCATCGCCTTTAAGGCTCCCGCGAAGAAATAGTTTGATCGTGGGGACAGCCCCACGTACGCTCTCGATCGAGTGGTACGGCACAGAACAGAACTCACCGTCACGTGAAGGGGGCAGATGGAGAACAACGGCGCTGAGTTCGCGCTCACCCGTACACTCCAAGAGCGACGCACGTCGATCGTGCACGGGCTGAAGGCGCACTTCAGTTTCGCGACCCTCCTCGCCATTCTCTTCCTTACCTTTCTCGACAACACCATCGCCAGCGCCGTCCTCACGAGTGTTCAGGCGAAGTTGCACGCGGGGGTCTCCCAGTTGCAGTGGGTCGTGGGCGGCTACGCCCTGGCCTTCGCCAGCCTCATGTTGATCTGCGGTTCCCTCGGCGACAATTTCGGACGCAAACGAGTCATGCTCATCGGTGTCGCAATCTTCTGTTGCGGGTCGGTAGTGTGCGCTTTCGCGGGGACGCCCACTCAACTCATCATCGGGCGCGTCATAATGGGCGTGGGAGCGGCCGCCTCAGAGCCCAGCACCCTCTCAATGATCCGGCACATCTATCCCGACAAACGCCTTCGCGCACGGGCTCTGGGCGCGTGGGCCGCCGTCTCAGGTCTGGCGCTCGCTCTTGGTCCCGTCATCGGTGGCATTCTCGTCGGACTGTGGTCGTGGCGATCGGTCTTCTGGTTCAACTTCATCTTCGGCGGACTTGTCCTGATTATGGGAGCGATTACCCTGCCCGAGAGTGTCAACGAGGTTCGCCGCCGGATTGATGGCTTCGGCTTCGCACTGGCCGCCATCGCGCTGGGGTGCGCGACCTTCGCCACCATCGCGGGTGAAACGTGGGGTTACTACTCTTCCAGTGTTCTGTCCCTGTACTCGATCGCGGGTCTCAGTTTTATCGTCTACTTCGTCGTGGAATCTCGAACCAAATACCCCATGCTCAACGTGCGCTGGGTGCGCAACCGCGCCTTCGCCGGCTCAACCGTCATCGCCTTCACGAGTTACTTCGCGATCTTCTCGATCTTCTTCTTCGTGGCGCTCTACCTTGAGGTCGTGGCCGCGGTCAGTCCCTATACGCTGGCCGTCGACTTTCTTCCCTTGCTCGCGGGCATGGTCGCGGCGTCTCTCTTCACCGGTCGCTGGGTGGGTCGCGTCGGATCGCGCGTGCCGATGACGGTGGGTTGTTTCCTGGCGGGACTGGGCGTCTTGCTCACTGATATCGCCATCAGCCCGACCGCGGGACTCTCCACGCTCGGATGGACCATGGGCCTCGCCGGGATTGGCTTTGGCATCATCGTCGTGCCGATCAACGCCACCGCCCTGATCAGTATCCCCGCCGCGAACTCGGGCATGGCCGCGTCCACCATCAATACGAGCCGTGAGCTCGGGGCGGTGACCGGCGTCGCCATTCTGGGTTCCATTGTGAATGGCCAGTTGACCGTCAATCTGACGCGCCGACTCATTGAGATCGGCGTGCCCAACTCGTTTCGCCAAGAGATCATCACCGACGTCATCACCGGCACCGCATCGTCGAAGGCGGCGGCCGAAAGCCGGCACAGCAGCGCCTTCGTGCGTCACATCATCAACGAGGTCGTTCGCGCTGCCTACGGCGCCTTCACTCACGGGATGAACCTGGCGCTGACGGTGTCGGGCGTTTTACTCCTGGTCTCGGGCGGTATTGCCTACTTCACCGGCACCGCCGAACGGAACTCCATGGTGGGGGACGACGAGACGATCCCTAGCGCGGTGTCGAGCGCGTAAGTTGAACGCCGTCATTCAGTCGTTGGAGCAACGTCGTCAGTTCGGTGACCTCCTTCGCGGTCCAGTCGTGACAGATCTCTTGAAACAAAGCGCTGCGGCGCGCCTCGCGCTCTTCAAATTCACGCTGACCTGACGCTGACACGGACAACAGCATCGCGCGTCCGTCACTGGGATCGCGTCGCTGGATCAGAAGTCCCTCGTCAAGCATGCCGTTGACGTAGCGGCTGATGGAGGTCTTGGTGACCAACAACTGACTCGCCAGGTCCGAGGCGCGAATCTCGCCCGCCTCGACGATGGCGCGCAGCAGCTCGACCTCGAGAGGGCTATGACCTGACGAGCTGGATGCTCGCACTTGTTGCATGAGGTGACCTCTGCGAAGACGACCCCACTCTCGTTCGAGGGTCGTGCCGTTGGCTGACGTACTGATCTTCTTCTTCATTGCGCTAATATTAGCAATATAGTTACTTTGAGTAACTAATTCCCACATATCCGCTTGCGCGTCGAGGTTTCCTTGACCGATTAGTCGAAAGGAATTACGTGACGCACAACTTGCGCGCCGACACCATCACCATCACCGGACACGGAGGTGACGAGATTGAGGCGTACCTCGCGATACCGACTGACGCGCCCTCCGTGGGATCGATGATCATCATTCATCACATGCCTGGCTATGACGAGGGCACCAAGCAGATTGCTCGGACCTTCGCCGCAAATGGCTACGCCGCGTTGATCCCGAATCTTTATTACCGCGTAGCTCCCAACGTCAGTCCCGACGACGCCGCCGCCACCGCTCGAAGCCTCGGTGGCGTATCCGATGAGCAGCTCGTCGGCGACGCGCAAGGCGCGATGAACTATTTGAAGGCCCTCGACATCTCCAACGGTCGCGTGGGCGTCATTGGTTATTGCTCCGGCGGCCGGCAGTCATTTCTCGTAGGGCTTCACCTCCCGGTCAATGCGGTGATCGACTGTTACGGCGCCTTCGTCGCGATCGACCCGCCCTCAGAGTTTCCCCTCAAGGTGAAGGCGCTGATTGGCGAGGTGGACAAGCTGTCTGCTCCGTTACTCGGGCTCTTCGGTGCCGACGACACGTTCCCGTCGCCCGAGCAGAACGAACAGCTAGCAGAAGCGTTGACTGCGGCGGGCAAGGAGTTCACCTTTCGCACCTTCGAGGGAGCCGGTCACGCCTTTTTTTCTCCCGAACGTCCGAGTTACCGTCCCGAGGCCGCCGTCGAAGGCTGGAAGGACATATTCACCTTTCTCTCGCGCACCCTCGCTTAAGGAGTCACTGTGTGCACCTACCAAACTGAACACCTAGAAGTCCGCGCCAGCGCGAAGACCCCAGTGGGGTGGACGTCAATGACAAACGCCATCGTGTACTTCGACCACCCGGTGCACTTCGGCGCCGGCCACGCCCTCATGATCGACTTCCTCAACCCGTCGATCGGCCCTTCGGCGCGTGCCGCGCTCGAGATGGACCCCGAGAGCGCTCGGGCCTTGGCCCAGGCAATCTTGAAGAGCCTCGACACTGTTCCCGATGCTCTGTTGAGCGATCTCGTCTCGTGAGCGTTGATACCGCGCGACCCCTTCGCAGTTCGCCTCCCCCCAAACCCGATCGCTACAAGTGGGTAGTGCTCTCCAACACCACGCTGGGCATGCTGATGGCCATGATCGACACGTCGATCGTGCTCATCGCGCTGCCCGACATCTTCAAGGGGATTCACATCAATCCTCTAGAGCCGGGTAACACCTTTTACCTGCTCTGGATGATTCTTGGTTTCATGATCGTCACCGCCGTCTTGGTGGTGAGTCTCGGACGACTCGGCGACATGCTCGGGCGCGTTCGCATGTACAACATGGGTTTTGTCATCTACACCTTCTTTTCGCTACTGCTCTCGATCACCTGGATGTCCGGGACGGCGGCGGGGATCTGGCTCGTCGTCATGCGGCTCTTTCAGGGAGTCGGGGCCGCCTTCCTGATCGCCAACTCCACGGCCATTTTGACCGACGCGTTCCCCGAGAACGAACGGGGCATGGCTGTTGGTATCAATCAAATCGCGGCGATCGCGGGATCGTTCATTGGCCTCATCCTCGGCGGACTGCTCGGGCCCATTGAGTGGCGACTCGTCTTTATCATCTCCGTGCCCATTGGCATCTTCGGCAGTATCTGGTCTTACATGAAGTTGAAGGAGGTCCCAACCAAGCGCGACACCCACGTCGACTGGAGCGGGAACCTCACCTTCGCCCTCGGGCTCGTCGCGCTCATGGTCGGTATCACCTACGGCATTCAGCCCTACGGCGGACACGTCATGGGCTGGACCAGTCCCTTCGTGGACTTGTGTCTTGCGGTTGGGGTGATCACGCTGTTCTTCTTCTCGCGAATCGAGATGCACTCGCCCGATCCGATGTTTCGCCTCAGCCTCTTTCGCATCCGCGCGTTCACGTCGGGCAGTATCTCCACGCTGTTCTCGGCGATCGGTCGAGGCGGACTGATGTTCACGATGGTTATCTGGCTCCAGGGCATCTGGCTCCCATTGCACGGCTACAACTTCTCCGACACCCCACTTTGGGCCGGTATCGCTCTTTTGCCATTGACCGGCGGGTTCCTCGTGTCGGGTCCGATCTGTGGGTGGCTCTCGGATCGCTACGGCGCGCGACCCTTCACGGTCGGCGGCATGGCCGGCGCGGCCATCTCGTTCTTGCTACTGCAGTTCCTGCCCGCGGACTTTTCGTACCCGGTCTTCGGCGCGTTGCTGTTCCTGAACGGCATTTCGATGGGCATGTTCGCGGCGCCTAATCGCGCCAGCATCATGAACTCGCTGCCGCCCGAACACCGCGGCGTCGGTTCCGGCATGAACTCCACGTTCCAGAACTCCGGTCAGGTGCTCTCGATCGGTATCTTCTTTACCCTCATGATCATCGGGCTCTCGCGGACGCTTCCTCACGCGCTCTACGTCGGCTTGACCGGCGAAGGCGTGTCAAGCGCGGTGGCTCATCACGTCTCGACACTGCCGCCCGTGTCGACGCTCTTCGCGTCGTTCCTGGGGTACAACCCGATGGCTCACTTGCTCGGATCGCACGTCTTGCATTCGCTCACGCCCAGCGCGCGAGCCACCATCCTGGGACGGAAGTTCTTCCCAAAGATCATCGAGAAGGCGTTCGTCTCCGGGCTGCACCCGGCGCTCGATTTCGCGGCGCTTCTGTGCGCGGCGGCCGCGGTCACCTCCTGGATGCGCGGCTCACACAAGTCGCGCGCGACTGACGTCGGTGCCCTAGAGGTCGGCGTCGGTGCGCCGGCGAACGCCGACTAACAACGCCACGCGAAGTCCCATTTTTGAGAGTTCGTTGCGGCTGAGTTGCACCCAGGTCGTCGCGCCGTCATCGAGTTCCACGGTGACCTGGGCTTCAAAGCCCAGCGACACGATCGACGTGATGCGACCTTTGAAGTCGCCTTCGTAGACCGAGACCAACTCGAGGTCGTGGGGTCGGGTAACGACGCCGCCGAAGATTGTCGACGGTCCAAGAAACTCGTGCACAAAGTCGGTCGAGGGGCTCTCGTAGAGCGCGAGCGGGTTTCCCGACTGCACGACCCGGCCCGCGCGCATAACGATGAGCTGGTCGGCCACTTCCATCGCCTCTTGCTGGTCGTGGGTCACGAGAACGGTGGTCACCTGAATCTGCTCATGGAGAACCTTCACCCACTGGCGAAGTTCTTGACGCACCACCGCGTCCAGAGCACCAAAGGGTTCGTCGAGCAAGAGCACCCGGGGCTCAATGGCGAGAGCGCGCGCTAGAGCCATACGTTGGCGTTCGCCGCCGGAGAGTTGCGAGGGATAGCGCGCTTCCTTATCCTCCAGCTTCACCAGAGCCAGCAGTTCTTTCACTCTTTTGTCAATGTCGGACGCGGAGCGCTTACGAACCTTGAGACCAAATCCCACGTTTTTCGCCACGTTCATGTGGCGAAAAGGCGCGTAACTCTGAAAGCAGAAGCCGATGTCGCGGTGGCGCGGGTCAACATCCGTGACGTCCTCGCCATCGATAATGACCCGTCCTTCGTCGGGCGCTTCGAGTCCGCTGATGAGCTTCAGGAGCGTTGACTTTCCCGAGCCGGACGGCCCCAGAATCGCCGTGAGCGAGCCGTGGGCCACCTCGACGCTGACGTCATCGACCGCGTGGGTCGAGCCGTAACGCTTGGAAAGATTCTTAAGCGAGATCGACACGAAGTTTCCTCTCTCTCTTTCGTAACATGGCGAGCACGAGCAACACGGCCATCGAGATCAGCGCCAACAACAACGCGCCCGAGTACGCGCCCAGTGTGTCAAAGCGCTGGTCCCAGTCGTCGTAGATGAAGATGGGGAATGTTTGGGTGCGTCCCGAGATGTTCCCCGAGACCACGAGAACGGCGCCAAACTCGCCGAGCGTTCGCGCGATGGTGAGCGTGACGCCGTAGGCCACGGCCCAACGAATCGAAGGCAGCGTGACGCTGAAGAACGTCCGAAAGCGGCCCGCGCCGAGCGTTCGTGCAGCCTCCTCCTGATCGGTACCCACCTCGATCAGCACCGGCACGATCGAACGAAGCACGTAGGGCAACGAGACGGCCATAGTGGCGAGCACGAGACCGAGCGGCGAGAAGAGAACCATGATGCCCGCCCGCAAGAGTGGCCCGCCAAACCACCCAATGCGCGAGTACGCGAGGATGAGTGCCACTCCCAAGATCACCGGTGACACGGCGACCGGGATGTCGAAGACCGTATCGAAGGCGCGCTTGCCAAAGAACTTGTGCCGCGCGATCAAGAGCGCCGCTCCCACGCCCACGATCGTGTTCACCGGCACGGCGATGGCGACAATTTCGATGGAGAGTTTCAAGGCACCCATCGAGCCCGGTTGGGTGAGTTGGGACCAGAAGGGACCGAAGCCGTGTTGGAGGGCCTTGTAGACCATGAAGACGACCGGCAGTCCGATGAGAATGGCGAGATACAGGAGAACCACTCCGCGAAGAGGCCATCGACGCGTCGTCATTACAGTGTCCGTCGCTGATAGCGGTGGGCGAGGACATTGGACGCGACCAGAATGATGAGGCTCAACACCAACAGAGCAGTGGACACGGCCGCGGCGTCGGTCCAGAGGAAGCCCTGGGTCAAGTTAAAGACGTAGTACGCGCCCGTCGTCGTGCGACCGAGTCCTCCCGCTATCAGCGAGATGGATCCGAACTCGCCCATCGCTCGCGCAAAAGCCAGGCCGAAGCCGCCCAGCACGGCCGGCCAGATCGAGGGAAGAACCACCGTGAAGAAGATCCGGACGCTTCCGGCTCCCAAGGTCCGCGCGGCCGCTTCGCTCTCGAGATCCAGCGACGCGAGGACGGGCTGCACGGCGCGCACCGAGAACGGGAGGGTGACGAACAGCAGCGCCACCATCAGTCCCATCCACGTCTCAAAGAGGTCGACGTGAATAGGACTGTCGACCCCGTAGATGGCGAGCAGCACCACGCCCGCCACGATCGTAGGCAACGCGAAGGGCAGGTCGATCGATGACTCGACCAGTCCCTTGCCGGGAAAGGTGTCACGAACGAGAACCCACGCGATCGCGACGCCCATGACTGCGTTGATGGCGGCAACACTGAGCGAGAGCCATAACGACAAGAAGATGGCTTCCCTCGACCCCGATGCGGTGACGGCGTTCCAGAACGTGCGGAATCCGAAGGTCACGTGCCAACGCCAGAATTCTGCGCCCGCACCGTGCGTCGACACGGAAATCGACAGGCCGTGGCTGATCAGTGCCGCGATGGGGATAAGAACGATCAGGGAGAGGTAGCCAACAATCAACGCCCCGCCACCGCCGGCGAGTGCTCCGAGTCCCACTCGAGCTCGCAGACGACGACCCCTCGAGTGCGACGCTGGGCGCGGCGACGTCGACGGTGGGGTTACTAGGGCCGTGGACATGTTCTCTCTCGTCGCGCGTCTGGAAGGACTGAGGTGTTCCGCGAGATTCAGCTCAGTCGCAGGAACACCCTTTTTCCTATGGAAGTACTAGATATTAGCAAACGCGGACGCGAAGCCTCCGTAGTGACCTGTGACGCTCCTGTGACGCTCCTGAGTCTCAGGCCCGCGCGTGGCGTCCCCGTCGCGCGCGACGGACCGGAGCGAGGTGAACGAGCGCGTTGTAGGTGATGATGGCGATGGCGACGTGCATCCAGACGAGGACGAACACCGCTTCTCCCGATGCTCCGTTGTGCCAGATGTAGGCGTCCGGTGCCAGCAAAACAATCGTGATAGCGATGGCCGCCTGAAGAAACAGACGGCGCGGTTGCGAGGTCAGCCGTGTCACGAGTGGCCATCCGACGCAGGCGATCACGACACCGATGATGGTCAACTTCGCGTAGTCGCTGAACCGAAAGTGCACGAAATATCGCGTTGAAGGGAAGATGTGGGTGCCGAGTTTCACGAGCAGCCAATCGGCGAGGAGCGAGCCCACCAACGACACGACGGTCGCAATCAGCAGACTTAGGGGCGGTGGAGGACTCCCTGGTTTGAAGTCAATGTGAAAGGCCCGCAGTAGCGGCTGCAGGGATTTCGGAAACTGATCGATGTTCACGGATTCATGTGCCTTTTAGGAGTGTACGTTTCCCCGTGCGAGGCCACGCGGGATCGAAACGAGTGTTTGCTGACCTTCAGAGTACGCTCACCTACTTCACGTACGCGTCGCGCGCGGCCTGAAGTACCTTCAACGCCTCGTCGCGTCCCGCGTAGTTCTCGACTTTGACCCACTTGCCTTCGTCGAGGTCCTTGTAGACGGTGAAAAAGTGGCGAATGCGAGCGAGAATCTCATCGGGCACGTCGGTGATGTCGGTGGCGGACTTCCAGTTCTTGTCATAGGAAGGCACCGCAATGAGCTTCTCGTCCCGACCGTTCTCGTCGGTCATGATGCACATACCGAGGATCTTCGACTCGATGAGACACCCCGGAAATGTTGGAAACTCGGTGATCACGAGGACGTCGAGGGGATCGCCGTCCCCGCCCAGAGTGTCGGGGATGAACCCGTACTCCGCGGGGTATCCCATCGCCACGAGCAGGTGCCGGTCCAGTTTGATCGTGTCGGTCTCGTGGTCGTACTCGTACTTATTCTGACTGAAACGCGGAATTTCCACTATGACGTTGACCGTGTCCATGACCCGACTCCTTTGTGACAAGACGCTGTGGCGCGTGCTCGATCCATCGTAGTCAGCCACTTCGCGACAAATTTCGCTCGGCATCACCCCTCTAGACTGATCCTCCGGGTGGCGCAGGTGCGCCCCTCGAGGAGGTCCCCATGGAACGTATCGGCGTCGTAGGTTGCGGCCTTATGGGATCGGGAATCGCCGAAGTCACGGCCCGCGCGGGCGCGTTCGTGACGGTCATCGAAGCAGACGATGACGCCCTCAAGCGCGGCCAAGACCGCATCGAGAAGTCACTCTCGCGCGCAGTGGGTTCAAATAAAATGAGCGAAGAGGACGCCGCGCTCATCCGCGATCACCTCACGTACTCCACGGACTTTGATCTCCTGGCCGACCGTGAACTGGTGATCGAAGCGGTCGCCGAAAACGAAGTGATCAAACTGGACGTCTTTCGAAAGATTGACGCCGCGGTCGTCGATCCCGCGGCCATCCTCGCCACGAACACCTCCTCCATTCCTATTATCAAACTGGCCATGGCGACGCGACGTCCCGAGCAAGTCATCGGTATGCACTTCTTCAACCCGGTGCCGGTTCTTCGTCTCGTCGAGTTGATCTCGTCGTTGCTGACGAGTCCCGAGACGACAGCTCGCACCGCGCAGTATGCGACCGACTCGTTGAACAAGAAGGTCATCACCTCACCCGATCGCGCCGGATTCGTCGTCAACGCGCTTCTCATCCCCTATCTGCTCTCCGCGATCCGCATGCTGGAGTCGGGCTTTGCCAGCGCGGAGGACATCGACACCGGGATGGTCGTCGGTTGTGCACATCCCATGGGGCCGCTCGCACTGACCGATCTCATCGGACTCGACACCACCCTCGCGGTCGCCGACTCGCTCTACGAGGAGTTCAAGGAGCCGCACTTGGCGCCGCCACCCCTGCTCTCGCGCATGACCCAAGCCGGACTTATGGGCCGAAAGTCAGGACAGGGATTCTTCTCGTATCGCAAGTAGGCGGACTAGTCAGACGGCGAGGCGAATAGGAACGGCACTTCTTCGTTGGGTACAGCCGGTGAGAAGAGGAATCCTTGACCGAGTTCGCAGCCCATCCGACGCAAGCGTTCGAGCTGGGCCGGCGTCTCGATCCCCTCGGCGAGCATGGTAATTGCGAGCTTGCTACCGAGCGAAACAATCGTCTCCAGAAGCGCGTCGTTGCGGGCTCCTTCGTAGACCGGTCTCACAAAGGACTGATCAATCTTTATGAGTCGAGGATGCATGGACGCCAAGTAGGAGAGCGATGAAAATCCGGTACCAAAGTCGTCCAAGGCGAAGCCAACTCCACGTTCTTGGAGACTCGTGATGACGTTGGTCGCTTCGGCGGCGTCGCGCAACATGACCGATTCGGTGATCTCGATCACGAGCCGCTCAGGCTCTAATGAATGCGTTGCAAGAACTTCTTCAATGAGGCCTACCAACTTGGGTTCGTGGAACTCGTGTGCCGAAAGATTCACCGATACGTATGGTCGAACCCCGCTCGCTCCAGGCGCCCACGAACTCGCTGCCGCGGCCGCTTCGTGGAGCGCGAACGATCCAAGTTCGAAGATCATCCCGCTCTCTTCGGCCAGTGGGATGAAGACAGCAGGCGGCACCCACCCACGTTCCGGGTGCTTCCAGCGCATCAGCGCTTCAAATCCGACGATCACTCGTGTCGTGAGATCAACAATCGGTTGGTAGTGCAGCGCGAGTTCGCCACTCTGCAGCGCCTGGTGAAGTTCCTGCATGAGGGAGAAACGACTGATGGCTTGTTGATGCATGCTTGGCGTGAAGATGACGTGGTGTCCTTTACCCTTTGCCTTCGCCTCGAACAACGCAACATCGGCGTCACGGATGATCTCAGAGGGATCTTTGCTCGAGCCCTGCCATACGACGACGCCGACGCTGGCGTGCTGTTCGATCTGCACCTTGCCAATGATGAACGGCTCCGCGAGGGCATCGAGCAAGCGGTTCGCAACCTCGATGGCGTCGGCTGGCGACGCCAGCCCTTCAGCCAAGTACAAGAACTCGTCTCCACCGAATCGCCCGATGGTATCGGTCGAGCGAAGTGCCTGCTCGAACCGCCGGGCCACCGCCACCAGAAGTTGGTCGCCGACGAAATGACCGTGTACGTCGTTCACGCCCTGAAAGTCATCGAGGTCGAGCAGGAGTACCGCGCCGAGCGAGTTCTCGCGAGCGACGCGTCCCGCCGCACGCGCGAGTCGGTCGTCGAAGAGCACGCGATTGGCGAGCCCGGTCAGAGGATCGTGCAGCGCCTGGTGCGAAAGTTGGGCCGTAAGAGCTCGCTCTTCGGTAATGTCACGCTCCGAAATCACGTAGTAAAGAGTCTCGCCATTCGCGTCTCGGGCCGCAGAGCGCGACACCTCAACGATGACCGCGCGACCGTCCTTTCGCAAGTAGCGCTTGACGTAGCGATCTTGCTGGGTGCCGTCGGTCGCGGCTCGGCGAAGGCTCTCTTCGGTGATGCCGACGTCATCGGGGTGGGTAAAAGGCTTGGAGTCGCGACCCACCAGTTCCTCGCGACTGTATCCAATCAACTGCGTGAAGGCGTCGTTCGCCGTAATGACGCGATCGTCGAGGTCGACGAACAACATGGGCGCCATGTTGTGTTCGAACGCGAGCCGAAATCGCTCTTCAGACTCTCGTAGCAGTGCATCATGCTCAGCTAACCGCGTGGCGTCGCGAAGGCGACCGATACCGTAGGCGAGGTCGTCAGCGAGGTCGCTCAGAAGCTCGATCTCGGCGGGACCGAACACCCCCGGTTGCGCGGCGTAGATAGTGAGAGCACCGATGGTGACTCCGGCGACAATCAGAGGGAAGGCGCACCCGGTGACGAATCCGTAGCGACGCGCCGGCTCGAGCCAGGGCGAGTGCACGCTCGTTTGGCGGATATCAGTCACAACCTGCGTTGTTCCGGTACGTATTGCGGTCCCGGTCGTGCCGCTTCCGAGCTCGTTGTCGCCCCAACTGAACGCCACCTCGTCGAGGTAAGACGTGCGCCCTGACGAAATCACCGGCCGAACTGTCTTTGCCTCGTCGTTGTCCGCGAGGCCGACCCAGGCGAGCTGATACGTTCCCGAGGAGATGATGGCGTCGCACACGTCTGAGAGCAACGTCAGTTCGTCGGTGGCGCGCACCATAATCTGATTCCCCTGGGAAAGGGTCCGGAGGGCCCGCGTTAAGTTCGCCACTTCGGTGACGTCATTGGCGTTCACCACGATCCCATGGATCGAGGGATCGTCAAGACAGTTCGTCAGAACGAACTGGATGGAACGAGTCTCCCCCGACGCGTCGATAAACCGGAATACTTCGGGGTGAAGCGTTCCAGGAGCGAGTAGCGACTGGCGAAACGCCGCGTGGCATGACTCAAAGTCATCGGGGTGCACGGACTCAAAGACGTTGTGGCCCACGCGCTCGCCTGCCTCGCGCCCCGTGACGTTGATATTGGAAGGGCCGGCGTAGAGGATCGTCCCATCACGCTCCAGTACCAGCGTGATGTGCGACGAGTTAGCGGCCAGTGTTCGATGCCACTCACCTTGAGCTTCCAACTCGCGCACGTACTCGCGTCGCTCGGACACGTCGCGTCCATTCACCACGATGCCCGCGACATCGGGATGGTCGAGGCAGTTCGTAGTGACGATTTCGAGATCGCGGGTCGTGCCGTCTTCAACCATCACTCGAACTTCGTCGCTCATCGACGCTCCGGGAACTCGAGCCAGCGTGAAAAAACGGCCAGCCACGCGACGCGCGTCGTCGGGATGGATGTAGCGAAAGGCCCGTGTCCCGAGACTCTGTTCGAGCGAGATGCCAAAGAGTTTCAGGGCCGCGGGATTGGCGTAGACAACGGTCCCCGCCTCGTCGATAATGACCATGAAATCCGTCGAGCGATGAGCGACCTTTTCCAGGACGGCAAAACGCCGGGCGGAGCCCGCGGCGCTTCGTCGCAGGTCACGACGCGACCGGCTGGACCTTGTAAATGTCATTTTGGCACTATAGCATGCCATAACGGCGCGCTATGGTGGCACTATGACGACTTCGGGCTATCCAGAATCGATTACGACCGACGGCGGGGACTCCTTTCCCTCGCCACGGCCCACTTTGCGAGAAGACTCACGGAGCCACGCCCGAGCTCGAATTGTGGAAGGCGCGAAGGTTGCGGTGGCCAAATGGGGTCTCGACGCGACCGTCGATCAGATTGCCGACGAGGCCGGTGTCAGCCGACGGACAGTCTTTCGCCAGTTCTCGAGTCACGCCGAGTTGTTGCTGGTCACCCTGGAAGAAATCCGACAACTCTTCGAGGCCGGCATTCCGAAAGCTCCCTCCGCCGATGAGGACTTGGAAACGTGGCTCATCGAGTCGACCGTCGCCGTTCACGAACTTTTTCGCAGCAGTCTCGGACGCGCGTTCTGGGACTTGCACGTCGATCGACCTCGGATCTCTCAAGACGTCACGGACTTCATCGCCAAGACGCCCCAGATTCGCCGACGGATCGCCAGCGCTGCGCTGACTGACGCGTGGCGCGCACTCGGTGCGGGAGGCGAGCCGCCGTCGTGGCTGCTCGACACCTTTTCGATTCACCTTTCGGGCTTCGCCACCTTCGCGAACGGCTACCGGACGCCCCGCGAAACTGGAGAGTTGAGTGCGAAGATCCTCTGGATCACCCTCAATCAGGCCGCTCGCGACTCGCGCACCCCCGCTGTCAACTAAGTCGCTACTTCGAGTCGATGGTCCGTCGAACTGCTGCGGTGATCGCCTCGTAGGCTCTGTCGTCGTCAAAGCCCGATAATCACGGGACTGTGTTTCTTGGGCCACCACTCGTGTTGGCGCACGGTTCCCGAAGAGGATTCTTCTCGTAGAGGAAGTACGCCGCTACAGCCCTTGAACCGCGTCACGCAGAGATGCGGTGACCTCGCGGTATTTCGCGTCGGGAGCGAAACGCCGCGGTGCACCAATCCGTAGCGTCACGTCGCTGCGACGTTTTGGCCACAGCGCGTGCATTGGCACCGTGCCCCAGAGCCCATCGAGCCTCATGGGCACGACCGGCGCGTTGAGAGTGACCGCGAGTAGTCCGATCCCGGGCTTGAACTCGGCGAGCTCGCCGTCGGCGCTGAGTTGACCCTCGGGCGCGAGAAGAATGTGTCGGCCCGAAGCCATGAGATCGCCCACGTACGCCAGGCTCGGGCGAAAGGCTCGTCGTGCGAATGAGAAACCCGAGTAACAGAGGCGAATCACGAATGCCAAGCCCCGATGATCATCCAGAATGTTCGCCCCGGTGGCGACAGAGAGTTTCCGACGAACCTTCCGTGGCAGCGCCGCGTAAATGACGGGAGCGTCAAAGTCATCGCTGTGATTGAAGATGAAGATGGCGGGCTCGTTCAAACCCCGGAGGTTGTCGATTCCTTCGGTCGTGATCGACACCCAATGCTTGATGAACGGCGTCACGACATAGTCACGCAGCGTGTCTCCTACGATCCTCACGCTCCTTCGAAAGGGCCATGTGGGCGTCGAAGGCGGACTGGCGCGCACGTGGTCACTCACCATGAGTCGAAATCCACCAGTACCGCAGCCCCGGTGAACCGCTCGTGCTTGAGGTCGGCCAGTGCGCGATCCGCCTGGCTGAAAGGGTACGGGTTCACCGAGACCGACACCCCGATTATCGCGGCTGCCTCCAAGAAGTCACGACCATCCTCTCGAGTATTTGCCGTGACGCTGCGAAGGTTTCTCTCCTGGAAAAGGTGCTTCTCGTAATTGAGGGGAGGAATATCGGAGAGGTAGATGCCCGCGATCGCGAGCGTCCCTCCGCGATCGAGTGACGCGAGAGCCGTCGGAACAATCGTGCCCACCGGTGCGAAAAGGATCGACGCGTCAAGCGGCTCAGGGAGCGGATCGTCGGTGTCGCCCACCGAGATAACGCCCAGCGACCTCGCGAGTTCACGCGCCTCGGGCGAGCGGGTGCGCACGTGCACGCGCGCGCCTTCGGCCATGGCGACTTGGGCCGTGAGATGCGCAGATCCTCCAAAACCGTAGATGCCGAGGCGCCCCTCTTCGGGAAGAGCGCTCTGGCGCAGGGCGCGATAGCCAATGATGCCCGCGCACAGCAGCGGGGCGACGTCCACGTCGTTGAACTGCACGGGCAGCGCATAGACGTAGTCCTCATTTACGACGACGTACTGCGCGTACCCGCCATCGATGTCCCAGCCGGTGAAGGTCGGATACAGGCACAGGTTTTCCTTATCGGCGAGGCAAAAGCGACACTCACCACAGGTGTGCGCGAGCCACGCCGCGCCTACTCGGTCACCCACGGAGTGACGAGTGGTTTCGGGCCCCAGTGCGTCGACGACGCCCACGATCTCGTGACCGGGAATGACCAGAGGTCGCCGTGGCGGGAGATCTCCCTCGACGAGGTGAAGATCGGTGCGACAGACCCCACAGGCGACCACACGAAGCCGAATCTGACCCCGCGTGGGCGCCGGAATCTCGCGCTCGATAGCGACGAGAGGGCCCGAGTCCACGGGGCCCGGCGTCGAAACCGCCCATGCGCGCATGGTGTCACCCATATCAACCTCCTGAGTACACCTTTTACACGCTTTTCGCGGCAAAAGTTTCGCGAACCATCCGGACCTCTGGCGCGTCTATAGAGGTATGGGAGTTTCTTGTCGCGAAGGAACCGCGAAACCAATGAGTGCAAGGATCTAGCGACATGAGTGACCTCGCGCTGATGCTGGAGGAGAGTTACCCCCAGTCCGTGAGGACGGCCTACCTCATTCTCGGAAACCGACCCGATGCCGAGGACGCCGTACAGGAGGCATTCCTGCGCGCCTGGAAGTTTCGCAACTCCCTCGCCAAGGAAACCAGCGTTCGCCCCTGGCTGTATCGCGTCGTCGTCAATACCTGTAACTCGAAGCTACGCCAGGACATCCCTCGACGCGAGCGCAGCGACCCCGACCACGATCTCGACATCACGCCCATCGACGTCGAAGCCGCCGATCGATT
>Ga0182030_10001918_pt1 | contig 43664 bp, 41 predicted proteins | sample 812S3MmetaG_FD_121299 | JGI IMG/M metagenome (GOLD analysis project Ga0182030, IMG submission 121299) | Permafrost microbial communities from Stordalen Mire, Sweden - 812S3M metaG (Illumina Assembly) | ecosystem: Environmental > Terrestrial > Soil > Wetlands > Permafrost | place: Sweden... | reverse complement strand
TTTGGCCTTGAAGGCCGCACTCTGTCGTTTCCGTTTTGCTTTCATAAGTCTGTCCTTTCTTATCTACAGCAAACCGGCAAAAATCGAAATTAACCCGTGGTCTAATTTTAGGGGTCCACCTCATGGCGTTGGTCAGGCCCCAGCAATCGGAAAACGCACTGCCCCCGAGGCTGACGACATTCGAGGGAATGGTGACGCTCGTCAGGCTGATGCAGGAGGCAAATGCATCGGGGCCGATGCTGGTGACCGTGGGGGGAATCGTGACATTTGTCAGGTTGGTGTTTACGCCAAAAGCCCAATCTCCAACGCTGGTGACCGTCAATCCGTTGATGTTGGTAGGAATGTTCACAAAACCGCTAGTTCCGCTGTAAGCAGTAATCGTAAGGGTATTGTCGCCATTCGTCGTGTAGGCGAATTGAGCGTGCAGCAGCACAGGTGCCAACAACAGCAAAAAGCTGAAAAGAAGTTTGACTGAGCTTTCGTAATTGCTGAAAGACTTCGAAGGACTGCAAATAAGAGCTTTGATTTTCATAAACTTCGTCATGGCCAGGGTCTGCCATGAACCTGATTGAAATAGAGATTGGCGATGTCCACCGGAGCCAAATTATTGCTCCAAATTTGAGGTCGCGAAATGTCGCCATCAAGATCACTGAGGCCATTGGTGCTACATGTACCCAGGCCGAATATTAGATAGTTCGTACTGGAGGCCGGACTAGCAAAACTCCGGGCAGCCGCAGCCAAAGGCATTGAACCACGGACTTCACGGATTTCACGGATTATGGACTCTCCAGATGCGCTGCCCTCTGAAAATAACGTCAACATCAAAAATGAAAGTTTTGGGACTGAATTGTTCACGCTTTGGATTCCGGGTCAGGGGGAGGAGATGCGGTAGAAGCGGTTGGGGGTGTTGGGCTGCGCGGGTTCGCTGAAATGGAAGAGGCCGTTGGTGAGGGTCACGTTCGTCAGCCGGGTCCAAACGGGATTGGCGAGGTTTGTGGAGACTTCGACCACGATGGGGATGGCGGGGGTGCCGGTGATGTCGAATCCAAACTGATTGTTCTGGAGGCCAAAGTTGCCGTTGGCGGTTTGGATTAGAGGGTTCCATAGGACAGCCGGAACCCCGTCGAAAGTGTTGCTCCAGCCGGTGGTCCCAGGCAGATAATAGATCGTCACGTTGGTGTCACACCAGAACGCAGGCGGGTAATCTGGCACCAAATAATCAGTTCCGAATGTCGGAGCGTTTCCTTGGAAAAAAACGTTGCTCAGGCTATAGCAGAACACGAATAAACCAAATGAAACGGTGCTAATGCCGCTTGGGATCGTAGCGTTCGTCAAACTGCTGCAGTCTCCGAACGCCCAAACACCAATGTTGGAGACGCTGCTTGGAATACTGATGCTCGTCAAACCAGAGCACTCCGCGAACGCATCCTCGCCTATGCTGGTGACGCTGGAGGGAATCGCAATGCCAGTCAAGCTGGGGCAGTCTTCAAACGCCCCGGGCCCGATGATCAGAACGCCGTTTTTAATTGTCACGCTGGCCAGGTTGGTGCATCCAGAGAAGGCTTGTTGCCCGATGCTCCTCACGCTGCCGGGAATCGTGGCATTGGTCAAAGCAATGCAAAAGTAGAATGCCTCCTGACCGATGCTAGTTACACTGGATGGGATCGTAAGGCTGGTCACGTTGGATACGCCCCAAAATGCCTCATAACCAATGGCAGTGACAGGCTGGTTCTCAATAGAAGCTGGAATGGTCACAGCGCCGCCTGGTCCAGAATAACCGGTAATGGTTACCTCCCAACCATCGGACGAGTAAGAAAAGCAAGCAACGTCAGATTGCGCCGCGGCCTTCGTACTGAGGAGCAACATTAGGCACACCATCCGAAGCGAATGTTCTAATAGTAAGTAGTTCATTATGGAAACAATATAGGCTAAATGATCCGGAAGCCCGCTCATGGCCAAGGCTTTCCCCGCAGCTGATTGTAATAGAGATTCGCAATATCAGCGGAAGACAAGTTTGTGCTCCATATCTGAGGGAGCCAGAGAGTTCCGTCCATCTTATCTGACTCCACAAAACTTCCATTATTAAACACGCCAGCGCCAAATTTGAGTGTGTTCGCGGTGGAAATAGGATTAAGGAATTGCCCCCCAGTGAACTGCTGAAGACCATTGATGTAAATTAACAGAGCATTTGCGCCATCCCGGGTGATGGTTATCATGTTCCAAGCGGTTGGCCACCCGCTCACCGTGTTCTTCGTGTAAACGACTGCCTCGCCATCGGCGGTTTCAGCGCCAAATAACAACAAAAAGGCGTTAACCGCCATGAACCAACCATCGGTTGCGTAGGTGTTATTTCCCATCACAAAATTCGTCGGACCGAGTGACAGGAGCCAGAGATTGATCGTGAATGGATTGCTCGTAAAATTGGATGTGTTGGAAAGACCCGTGTCGAGGAAGGAGCTCACTCCATCAAAGTGAAGGGCGTTATATTCACCACCCGGGCCGTTAGTCCAAATGACGGAGGCATTGGAGGGGTATAATCCAGTTAGGCCGGTGGGGTTGGAACTGTTAGTCAGATAGATTGGAACACTCGTTTCGTTGGTCTCAGTCATCTTGTAACAAAGTAAATCAGGATTAGGCACATTTGTGGCAAACTCCGAACTCAAGAAGTTGAAGGCAATTTCCCAACTTGTCAAAGCACGGCTGTAAATGGCGACATCATGCATGTAGCCGTCGAAGGAGAAAAGACCATTGGACTCGTTGTTCCGTATATTGCCCACCGCCAAGTGCGCGGACCCGCTGGGCTTTTCGATGGCAGAGCCTGCCCCGACCGAGGAATTCAATATGCCGTTAATGTAATAAGAGACCAGGTTGTCCTGACCATTGGGATAAGACCATGTGACAGCCACGAATGTCCATTGCCCTAAAGGAACCGTTGCGGCCCCGGTGTCGGCAAGGTTTGGGCCATTTTCCACCGACCAACTCAGTTGGCCGTTGTCGAGAAGAAAGCACCAGCCGCCATAATCGCCTCTGGCGGCATAATAATCCTTATCTACTATACCCTGGGCAGACGTTGAATCCGCATAAATCCACGCGCAAATGGTGATGTCGTGGTTGTCGAGGGTGGTCAATGCGTTGCTTCCCGCGTCGCCATATTGGGTGCTTCCATTGAGAATCATATAGTTGGAGCCCCACGAAGGGGAATTTGACAAAGGAAGATACAGCCCGTTTCCGCTCGAATCGTGCGCGATGGATCCATTCGTTTCATTCATTTTCCAATAGGCCGCAAGGCCGTTGGTAATATAGCCGCCAACCGTGGGAATGGAAAGCCTGCCGTACAAGCTCATGGAAAGCCAGTCCGGCAGAGGAGAATTATTCGTGCTGGTGTTCCATACCAAACCGGCTTGAACAAACAGCGGACTGGTCCCCAGCGGAACCGCATTGGACGCCGCCACGGAGGAGTTCGTGGCGGTCAGCGTCGCAAAGAGGCCCCACGGCGGCGCGTTGCTCCCAAGGGCGGAATTTGTCAGGATGGTGTAGGTTAAGTTGCTGAGGGTGTTCGTGATCGTTACCAGGACGTTGGTCCGGTTGGTCAGGCTGGTCATGACCCAGAATTGGTTATAGTCAATGTAATTCGTCGCGGGAATCACGTAGGATGGGCCGCCGGATTTTCCCATTGCGCCGCTGGGCGAACCCATCATGCCGCCAAAGCCGCCGCCGGGCGAGGCCTGCCAGGCCGCGAGGTCGTTGGACAAGGCGGCCCAGGAATTCGTATAGTACGCCCCGTAACGAGCGGTCCACGTGACGAAGCTCCATATAGCACCCCTACATTGCTCATAGCCGGAGGGGTCTGAGCCGACGTAGAAGCCGTTGGTGTAAAAACCGCTGCTGTTTGTGCTCAATTGGGGGCGAAGCTGGGGGCCGGTCCCGTGGCAGCGAGGGCGCCGTCCACATACAGCGCGCTTGTTTCATGCCGGCCGGATTGGCCCCACTCGATGCCGATTTGATGCCACGTATTTGAAGACCAGGCTATAGATGTAGATACGAAGTTCGTCGTCACCCCGTTGCTGACGCCGCAAAAATATAAGTTGGAGCCTGCGGGGTCTATGTAGATGCAAAACAACCCGTTGGGCGAACCGGGACTCCAGTCGCCTCCAGCGATCAGGATGGCGTTCTGCCCGCTTCCAGCGCCCCCCAAACTGACCGATTGCCAGTTGGGCATGTAGTAAAGCAGGACTGTAGCAGGTGCTGCGTAGCTTATGTTTTGCACGAAATTGGAGTCAACAACATAATACTCCAAAAAAGCCGGATCCATGTTGGTCGCATCCAGCCAGAGCGCATTGGGGGACCACCAGTCCGGGTCCAAATTAAGGGCCACGGATTGGAGATTGGACGAGCAAGCAATGGGAAGGCTGCCGCCCATGTCTGCGGCGAACGCGCCGGGAGGGCCGGGGAAGTCAAACCACTGGAGCGGTAAAGCAGGCTGGGAGTATCCGCTGAGACACACCGACAATGAAATTAGAACCAGCCACCGCTTGCGGCATATTTTCATCGTATCCTCTCCAATCTTGAGCCGGGCCGCCCGCCGGGAGGGCGCAAAACCAATTGCGACCGAGGCTCGCAAACTTCTCATTAATGGCCACCTAGAATTCTCCGCATAAACCGCCTATGTTTAGTTTACTCAAGCACCTTTTGCGATTGGACGCAACGCATTTATTGGCTTTTTCTTTGCGTATTTTGTTCTTGGCATCCTCGACCGGCGGCAGAGAAGGCATGAACGGTTGGAGACCGGTTTTGAGCATGACTGTATTCTTCCCGGCAAGCCAGGAGGAAGGCTCGACAAAGATGAAATGCGCCGTGGCGGGAGGGCGCATCTTAACACAAACCGCCATTGGAACGAACGAACCCCTCTCCCTGGCCCTCTCCCCGCTGCGCGGGGCGAGGGAATTGGCGAATCGCGTGGTGGTGATTGCAAGATGCGCCGTGGCGGGGTGTTGGCGCGTGTTTTGGATTTGCATTTGCGGGGTTGGACTTACACTGGAGGGATGTCAGACAAATCGAATGCGGGCGGCGCAAAAGCCGGATGGCGCGCCCGGCAATGGCTTGTTCTCCTGGTCTTGCTGGGAGGGGCGCTGGCGGTTTTGTGCCATGATGCGTTCCTGCCTTACCGGGTGATGTGGTGCAACGACACTTCGCTGGGAGAGTTTAAGGTGGCGTCGGCCCGGCTGCCGGACGATTACGCGGGGCATTGGATGAGCGAGAGTTGGATTGGAGTAAAAACTCCGGCGGCGTCGCCGGACTTGGCGACGATTCTGGCGACGTTTATTTCGCCGGAGATGTATCTGAAAATCTTTACCCCGCTGACGATGCTGTTGCTGGGGTTGAGCGCATGGGTGCTGTTCCGGCAGTTGAAGTTTTCTCCGATGGCGAGTGTGGCAGGGGGGCTGGCGGCGGGGTTGAACATGCACTGTTTCTCGAACGCGTGCTGGGGCACAGGGACGTGGAATATCGCGATGGCGATGACTTTTCTGGCGGTGGCGGTGCTGGTGTCGGATTCGATCCGGCATCACTGGATGAAAGCGGCGCTGGCGGGGCTGGCAGTGGGGATGGGTGTGATGGAGGGTTTTGACACCGGGGCGATCTTGAGCGTGTTTACCGCGGTGTTTGTGATGTTTTTTTGCTGGATCACCGAGGCGGGCGTGGCGCGGCGGGTTTGGCGGGGGCTGAGTGTGGCCGTGTTGGTGGCGGGGTTCGCGGTCTGGATCGCGGCGAGCACGCTTTCGACGCTTGTGGGGACATCCATCAAAGGGGTGGCCGGAATGGGACAAACGGCAGAGGAGAAGCAGAATCGCTGGACAGAAGCAACGATGTGGAGTCTGCCGAAGCTGGAGACGTTGCGGGTGATTATTCCGGGACTGTTCGGCTACCGGCTGGAGAATTATGACACGACGCCGGATCACGCCGGGGTGTACTGGGGCAGTGTGGCGGAAGACCCGACTCTCACGGCGCTGAAGAGCAGCGACGCCGGGACGCGCGCCAAAATGGCCGCCCAGCTCCATTTGCTGCCGGAAGAGGCGAGCATCCTGCAAGGAGGCGACGCGCAGGCGCGCGAGGCGGTGGTGGACAGCGTTGTGCAACGCCTTGCCGCCACGCAACGCGTCTCCCTCCAGCGGCGTCACACCGGCTCGGGCGAATTCGCGGGCGTGCTGGTTTCGCTGCTGGCGCTTTTTGCGGTGACGAGCACGTTTCGGCGGGACCAGCCGCCCTATTCCAAGAATGAGCGGCGGATGGTTTGGTTTTGGAGCCTTGCGGCCTTGTTCTCGCTGGTGGCGGCGTGGGGACGCTATTCGTTCCTCTATGCGCTGCTTTATAAAATCCCCTGGTTCTCGACCATCCGCAATCCGATGAAATTCATGACTCCGTTTCATCTGGCGCTGATCATCCTGGCCGGATTCGGGCTGGAGGCGCTGTGGCGGCGTCATCTGCAAAGCGCCGCGCCCGCGGAGTCCGGCGCGCCGGAGGCGGCGGAGACAAAACCGTTCACGACCTTTGAGAGATGGTGGCTGGGCGGATTAGTATTGACGGCCATCGCGGCGGGGCTGGCTTATTGGAACTATGGGGCGGGCAACACCGGGTCGTCGCGGCATGTGCTGGAGAGTCTGACGCGTTACATAGGGCACCAAGGGTTTGGAGAGGAATGGGGTGCGCGGATCGCCACATTCGCGGTGCGTGAATTGGGCTGGTTTGTGATTTTCCTTGCGGCGTCGGCCGGGGCGGTGGCGCTGATCCTGACCGGAGTGCTGCGGGGGCGAAGGGCGGTGTGGGCGGGGGTATTGGTGTGCGGGGTGATGATTTGCGAGTTGAGCCGGGCGGACCAGCCGTGGGTGCGTTATTTCAATTACCGGGAGAAGTATTCGGACAGTGAAGACAATTCCGTCAATGACATCGTGAAGATTCTGCGGCAGGAACCGTGGGAGCACCGTGTGGCCGCGAAACTGGTTCCCAACGGAGGCGGCTACCCGCTGTGCGACGCATCGTTTCCCGGCATGGGGCAGGTGTGCCATTGGTGGCTGGAAAATGACTTTCCCTACAACGACATCCAGACCGTTGACCTGGACCAAATGGCGCGCCCGCCAATGCTGGAAACCAACGTGTTTGCGGTATTTGCCCCGAGATATCCCCCCGCAAGCAGCGGCATTTCCGGGCAGTTGGATCTCTCGCCGCCGGTCCGGCTTTGGAAATTGTGCAACACCCGGTACCTGATTGCCCCGGCCGACATGGCGGAGTTCCTCAACGAGAACGGCGACCCGGTGCAGAGAGGTTTTCAGATTCGCGCGCGGTTCGACCTGGTTCCAAAACCGTGGGTGACCAACATGGAGGACATGGGGGATGTGACTGTCAAGATAACGAACGGCGGACGCTGCGCGCTAATTGAAATCACCAACGCCCTGCCGCGCGCCAAGCTGTATTCCAACTGGGAAATTCCCGCCGATGACACCGCGGCGCTGCAATTGCTCAACTCGGCGCAGTTTGATCCCATGAAGACTGTTTTGGTTTCGAGCAATACCCCGGTCGCACCGGCCGCCGCGTCGGATGCCGATCCGGGCACGGTGCGGATTGTGGACTACAAGCCGAGGGAAGTACACCTGCGGGCCAGCGCCAAGACTGGCGCGGTGCTGCTGCTGAACGACCGGACGGACCCGGACTGGCACGCATGGGTGGACGGGAAGCCGGTCGAGCCGCTGCGGTGCAATTACATGATGCGCGGCGTATATTTGACGGCAGGGGAGCACAGCGTTGACTTTCGATTCCAGCCGTCGAAGGGGTTCCTTTACGTGAGCTTGGCGGGCCTGGGATTTGGAATTTTGCTTGGGGCGTGGTTGGTCCGCGGGCACTTGAAGCGGCCGCGTCCCGTCGCGACGATCCCCGCGCCTGAGCCGAAGGTTCCACCCGGCGCGAAACCCCGGGCCGCCTGACCGAATAGATGAACAGCGGCGCGGGCGCGCCGCGCTCCAAGGCGGCCTGCGGGCCGCATGAAAGGCAGCGACACAGCGCCGCCCTACCAGAATACCGGTTTGGCGAAATCAACGCGGGGCAAGAAGGAACGCACCATTTTGGTTGGTGCCGATGAAAAAGCCCTGCGCGTTGGTTTGATTTTGCAGGAGGACACCGCTGACGGTGAGGATTTGTTTGGGACTGGACGGGTTGGCAAATGTGCCGCTGATGACGCCGCTGGTCTTGTTGATTGTCAACGCCAGTTTGTTGGTGTCGGCGGCATTGGTGAGGGTGATGGCATCGTTGGAGGCGAGCGTGAGTTGATTGATAATGGTGAAAGGCAAATTAATACCTTGAAGGGTGACCTGAGCGTTGGTCAGAGCCAGCAGGGGCTTGTTGGTTGGATTGAACGCGGAGCCAAAAATGGAGGCAGCTTCGTTGGTGAAACCGGCGCGATACTGCGCAGTCTTGGAGGTGTTTGTTCCGTTGATCCAGCTTGCGTTGGGGAAGGAAATAAGGCCGCCGTTGGTGAAGCAGTTCCAACTCCAAAGGGAACCGTTGCCATTGTAGAGCGGCAGATAGAAGGGCCACCAGCCGTCCTTGGATATAGCGCCGGCAGGATTAACCGGCGCGGTTGTGCCGTCGGCCAAAGTGACAGTATATGTGACAGCGCCCAGCGGGCTGACCGTCGCCGTCCCCCAACTGGTTCCGAACGGCCCCGTGCCCGAATCGTTTGCTCCGGGGATGATGAATGTGTATCGGCCTTCGTAATTGGTTGCCCTGCGGGCGGAGTTGAAGACAGCGAGGTCCGCAGTCAGCGGGGCGACAAAGCTGCCGTCGGTAATGAAGCCGCTGACCGCCTGGCCGGCAAAATCCAGTTGCAAGGCGACAGTCAAACTGGCGTGGCCCTTGCGGGCGATGATGTTGGTCGCCGCGCCGGCCGGGTTGAATTGTCCCGACAAGGAGGGAGCGCTTGCGCCGATGGCGAGTTTGCCGGAGAAAGCGCCGGTGCTGGTGACGGTGAGGGTGATCGCCCCGGAATTGGTCTGCTCGCGCGGCGCGTTGGTTGGGGCGAAAAGGCCGTGGTAAGTTCCCTGAGCGGCCAGGAAGACGTTTGTGACGAAATTGGCTGACAAGGTGAGGTTGGACTGCATGGTGAAGGTCAGGATTCGATTGACTGAGACGAAGTTGGTGCTGCCGCCGGCAATCCAATTTGAGAAAATCCAATCATGGGCCGGCGTGGCAGTGAGGGTATAATTGGTGCCGATGGCCAGGAGTTTGTGGTTGTCAGCGGGGGTGACGCCGCCGAGGCCGTTTGTCTGGAGGGCAAGCGTGGCGCTGGGGATGAAGAGGAAGTGAACCTTGTTGGTGGCGGAGCGATTGCCGGTGGTGTCCACGGAATAGGCTTCAAAGAGGTTGGTGCTCTGCAAGGGCGCCAGGGTGGCTGTCCAATTGCTCCAAGTGCTGTTGAGCGGAGTGGCCGGCGTCCAGCCGCCGCCGTTGAGCTGGCAGAGGACGTTGGAGACCTGGACGTTGTCTTTTGCCGTGCCCGCGGCGGTGAAGGTGCTGTTGCTCCAGCGCTGGTTTTGCACAGGGGAACTGACGGTAATGCCTGGCGGTGTCACATCCACAAAATTGGCGGTGAAACTGAGATTGGACGACATGGTGAAACTCAGCTTTGCGCTGTTGGTGTCAATGCTTCCAGTCCAGCCGGTGAAGGCAAATCCGGCGGCGGCCCTGGCGGTGAGGACATAATTGAAGCCGATGTCAAGCAATTGGCCGTTCGTCGGGCTGGGGATGCTGGCCGCGCCGGAGATGGAGATGGCGCCCCGGCCCTTGATGGCAAGCGCCAAGGGGGCGGTTGCGACGTTGTTGAAAACGCGGGTGACGGAACCGGAAACGTTGCTGCTGATGTCCACCGCTTTGATTCTCACTGTGTTCGGGCCGTAAATCAGGTTGGTGACGAGGGCCGACCAGGACACGGTGCCCGTGCCGACGGAGTAGAGGGTGTTGGTGCCGACGGAGTTGGTCAGGATGGTGGCAGGCGCATAGGCGTTGGTGCCCGCGGCATTCTCCAGACGGAACCAGACGGAGGCCACATCCACGTTGTCGGTTGCGGTGCCTTCCACCACGGTTGCGTTGGTGACATCCGCGCCGGCCTTGGGCGATGTGAAGGCGACGGCGGGAAGGGCGGTATTGGATCTGAAACTGAAATTGAACACGGCGCCGCCCGATTCCCCATTGTAGCCGTCCAACGCGATTTGGAAGACGGTTCCGGGTTGAAGCACATTGAAGGAAAGGGCGGCCCAGCCGTCTGTATTGTTGTTGCCGTTATCAGAAGTCACTTGGTTCAGGCCGGCCAGATTGGTTCCGGTATAAACTGCCAGCAGCGTTTCAAAACTGCTTCCGGTGGTATTCATGTGGACGGTGCCGATGGACGGCGCGGTCCAGGTCCACCACAGCGAATGGCCGCCCGCGTTGCCGGCGTGATCGGGTTCGCCGGTTTCCTTGGATGCGTAGGTGGAGGTGACGCTGCTGGAGAGTGTGGAAGTGGAAATCGCGGTAGCGTTCGTAAAATTATCGTTGGACGGGATATTCGCCGTGGTTCCGGCCACGAGGCTTACATCATCAATGTCAAAGGAAGTGAGGCTGCCGTAACTTGAATCAGTTGTCACATAGAACAAGAGCCTCACTGTTTGTCCGGCGTAGGAGGAGAGGCCGCCCGAATTTGTGGAAGACGTGAAGGTGGTTGACGCCATGTCGTAACCGGGGGTGGTTGACGCGCTGGTGATGGCGCCCAGCCGCAGGAGCACAGTGTCGTTGGTGTCGGTGATGTAAAAGGTCAGCGTGTCGTCTCCGTTGGGGTCGGTGCTGACGACCTGGTAATAGAGGCTCAAGGTCGCCGCGACGAGATTGGCGGGAAATGTGATAGTTTGGTAAGCGGTTTGAAACGCGCCGTTGGCGTTTCCCATGGAGAGGTATTGCGAGCCGTCGTACGCATAGCCGCCGTTGGCGTTGACGCCAGAGACGACACCGACTCCTGCGGTTCCCGTCACGGTCCACGGCCCATAACTGGGGGACTCAAATCCACTATCCTGAACCAACTGGGTTTGGCCAAAAGCCGCCTGCATAAAAGCCAGCAGCAACAACGACGGGACAATTCGACTCCTCATGCCGGGAATTATACTCATATTTCCACCGGTTTGGCAACCACAAGTACGCACTCGCAGGGTGTCCCCGCAAATTACGGATTTTACCTTTGAGTTTTGGGGGCTGGAACGATTAAGCTGGGTGGATGCAATATAAAGGGATAGCACGCCGCGCGGCCTTGAGGCTGATTTTCGCCTCGCTGGTCTTTACGCTGGGCGTTTGCTGCATCGTGGCCGCGTTGTGCCGGCTGGGTCATGAGGGCGGCGTTTTGGCCCTGGGCCTGCCGGTGTCGGCGGCGCTGGGTGTGGTTTGGATGCTGTTCACGGCGTTCACGGTTTATTTTTTCCGCGACCCGGAGCCGGAGCCGCCGGGCGGCCCCGGCCTGGTGGTGTCGCCGGGCCACGGGAAGGTGGATGCCATCGAGGAAATTACGGAGACGCAATTCATGGGCGGGCGCTGCCACCGCGTTTCGACATTTTTGTCGGTGATTGATATTCATGTGCAGAACGCGCCCGTCGCCGGGAAGATCGCTTTTTTCAAACACACCGATGGGGAGTTCCTCAGCGCGCTCAAGCCGGAATCAGGCGCGCGGAACGAGAATGTGCTGCTCGGCATCGAGTCGGCGGAGACGCCGGGGGAGAAGATCGGGGTGCGGCTGATCGCGGGGGTACTGGCGCGGCGGATCGTGCCGTTTGTGGAATTGGGGAACGAGGTCAAGCGCGGCGAGCGAATGAGCCTGATCCAATTCGGATCGCGGTGCGATCTGTACGTGCCGCTGCACTACAAGATCATGGTGAAGCCGGGCGATAAAGTAGTTGGCAGCCGGACGGTAATGGCGTCAAAATGCTGAGGTATGGAAAAAGGTCCATCAGGTCCGCAAAATGACCGGCCCCAGCCGGCGCTCAGGATATACTTTCTGCCGAACTTGATGACGGCGGGGAATTTGTTCTGCGGATTCGTGGCGCTGACCAGGATCGTGGAGGCGAAGATTGGGGAGGGCGGCAAGCTCGACCCCACTGCTGTTGTGGAAATCAAGTGGGCGCTGGCTTTCATCCTGCTGGCCTGCATCTTCGATCTGCTGGACGGCCGGCTGGCGCGGATGGGCGGGGTGGAGAGCGCCTTTGGCCGGGAATTTGATTCGCTGGCGGACTTGATTTCATTCGGGGCGGCGCCGGCATTTCTGGTTCATCGGGTAGTGCTCAGCCAGGTTTTTATCCAACACCCGGAGTTTGGCTGGTTTATCGCCTCCATTTATTTGATTTGCGGCGCACTGCGGCTGGCGCGGTTCAATTGTCTGGCCGCGATGCCGGGAAACAGCGGCGGCAAGGAATTTCTGGGGTTTCCCATTCCGTCGGCGGCCGGGTTGGTGGCGTCGGTGACGCTGTTCCTGATGTGGGGTGAGAAAGTTGAAATTGATTTTGCCACAAGTGTGTGGCGCTACATTTTGCCGGGCCTGATGCTCTTTCTCTCCTTCATGATGGTCAGCGAAGTCAAATATCCCTCCTTCAAGACCCTCGATCTGCGGGCGCGGCGCACGTTTACCAAGATGGTGGTGACGGTGCTGTTTATCGGCTCGCTCATCATTTTGCGGGAGCACATTTTGCAGTTTGTTCTGCCGGGCATCTTCACGGCCTATCTGCTTTACGGATTCATCCGGCCGCGGATTTCGCGGAAGGTGCGGGAGGACATCGAGGAGGAAACCGAAGAGGACGAGGAGCCGCCGTCCACCCCATGACATGTTGTTCAATCTGTCTCCCTCGCTCATCGCGGCGCTGACCGGGTTTCTCAGCGGATTCCTCCTTTCCGTGCCGGTGGGGCCGGTCAATCTCACCATCCTGAACGAAGGGGCGCGGCGCGGGCTGGCCTGGGCGTTGATGATCGGATTCGGGGCGGTGACGATGGAGGTCATTTACTGCGCGCTGGCCTTCACGGGATTCGCCTCCCTGTTCACCGGCCAGACGATGAAGCGGGTGATGGAGCTGGGCAGTTTCGTGTTCATGCTCTATTTGGGGATTCGATTCTTGAGGGTGCGAACCGTCGCCATGCCGACCGGCGTGGAGGAACAAATCGAGGGCAGGCTCAGACCGCACGCTGCGTTCGCCATTGGATTCGTGCGGGTGATGGCCAACCCGGGGGTGTTCGCGTTCTGGATTGTGCTGGCGGCCAATTTCATTTCGCGCGAATGGGTGCAATCCAACTGGCCGGGCAAGTTATCCTGCGTGGCGGGCGTGGCGGGCGGAACCTCGGTTTGGTTCAGCGGGTTGAGCTACGCCGTTTCGCGCGGCCACGGGAAATTCACCGAGAAGAAATTGCTGCGCATGGAACATTTTTCCGGATTCTGTTTGCTGGCCCTGGCCTTGATCCACGGCATTTACATCACTTGGCGCATGGCGGAACATAAGTTTTAGCTCAACCTGAATTCTTATTCCCATGAACTTTACCTTCACTTACTACAGCCATTCCTGTTTCGCGGTCGAAGTGGGCGGGCGCGTCCTCCTGTTCGATCCGTTCATCACTCCCAATCCGCAGGCCGCCGGCATTGATGTCAATTCGGTGCGGGCGGATTACATCCTGGTCTCGCATGGGCACCAGGACCATCTGGCCGACGCGGTGGCAGTGGCCAAGCGCACGGGGGCAACCATCATTGCGAATTACGAGGTGGCGGCGTGGCTGGGCAAGAATGGCGCCCCAAAAACGCATGGGCTTAATCACGGGGGCGCGTTTGCTTTTGAGACCGGCCGGGCCAAGCTGGTCAACGCGATTCACTCGAGCAGTATGCCGGACGGGAGCTATGGGGGGAATCCGGGCGGATTTGTGGTGGAGAGCGCGCGCGGCAGTTTCTATTATTCCGGGGACACGGCACTGACGATGGACATGAAGCTGATCGGGGAATCCACGCGGCTGACGTTTGCGGCGCTGTGCATCGGCGGCAATTACACGATGGACGCGGCGGACGCGGTGAAAGCCGCCGGATTGCTGAACTGCCACCAGATCGTGGGAGTCCATTACGACACATTTCCTCCCATTAAGATTGACCACGAGGAAGCGCGGAAACTGTTTCAAGCCGCCCGCAAAACGCTGCATCTGCTGAAGATCGGCGAGAGCCGCGAGTTTTAGAAACTATCGCGCGCTTCCAGTTGCTCGTTGCTCAACGAAAAATCGGTCTTGCCCGCCAGCACGCGCCCGATGAAATCCCGCCTCTCCCGCAGCTTGAGAAACTCCGTCAGCGCATGGCTGACCGCCGGGGACTTCTTCTTTTCTCCCGTAATTCTCTGAATCCGGCTCATATCGTCCGCGCCAATTTCGATGGTAAGTCTCATGTTCCTGCAAAATTGAATGATGAAATTAGCGGTTCCACAAGAGCTTTCGTTGGGACAGGACGAAGAAATCGAGCTGGAATCTACTTTGGGTTGCTGTATCTTTTCCGGCAGAGGCACTTTATGCTGACAGATTACATTCAACGCGCCATGCGCCACGCGCACTATGAACTGATGGAGAATGGCCGGTTCTTTGGTTCCATCCCGGAATGTCGCGGCGCGTGGGGCGAAGGCGCCACCTTGGAGGAGTGCCGGGAGGAATTGGAGGACGCGTTCGAGGCTTGGATCATTGCCGCATTGCGTCACGGCGATCCGTTGCCGGTGATGGATGGCATTGACCTCAACGTGAAGGAATATGCCGAAACCAATCAAATGGCGTGAAATGGTGCGAAGGCTTCGCGCGCTTGGCTGGGGACTGCCCGAAGGCGGCGGCAAGCATCCAGTGATGTGGAAGGCCGGCCACAAAATTGTGCTCCCTAATCCTCACAAGGGTGATATTGACTGGTCCCTCACCAAACGCATTCTCGACCAAGCCGACATCACCAGGGACGAGTGGGACAAGTTCTGACCGTTACATGAAAGCGGGAAACAGAAAGCCAAAGGAGCTTTTTTGGATTGAGCCGCGATGGAGCTACATTCCCCGGTTAAAAATGGAAATGGCTGAGATGAGGCGGTTGATCATGCAGCTCAAAATGTGGCTGCGAATTGTCGTGATTGTAATTCTGTTGACTGTGCTGGCCGCCCAAAGCCTGAAGCGCGCAATGCCGGACTTGGAATTTGACTGGGCAGGCAAACTCGCGCTAAGCATCGCGGCGGTGTTTTCCGGGTTGGCTTGTTACATCGGTCTCTTTTGGCTTATACCTCCTTTCATTTGGGTCAATGCGAAGGGCGTAATGCGGTTGCATGGTAATTCCCATTTCTGGCGTCGTCGCGCCGAAATTCGGCGCATGACGATTGACACCACAGATCCAGCGCGGCCCCGGATGAACGTTGAAGCCGTGGACAACAAACCCTTCGAGTGCGGCATCGCCGGCAAAGTGAGCGCGACAGCGCTGGCAGCGTTTGTGCGCGAGACATTGCCGGAATTGACGGTTGAGGAGAGGAGATGAGGATTGCGCCATAGGTGCCGGGCCGGGAAGCGGGTTTGGGAGCCGTGCAGAAACAAACAATCCTGATTTTGCTTTCGGAACAGCGCTGATTCGGATTGCGAATTGGTCATTGAGAATTTGTCATTTGTTATTTTGGAAGGCGTGCCGGCTTCTGCGGTTAAGTTGGTTCTTCCGGAATCTTCCGGTGATTTTTTATTGGTCCAAACCCCATTCCGAGGCTCCCGGCGCGCCTATTCGCATGGGCTGGGCGAGTCCGTTACGCGTGGCGACTGGCGGCGACGCGAACTGGGGTTCGGAAGTCCGTCGCCGCCGCTCGCCAGCCCATGCGAATAGACGGCGCGATTTTGCTCTTTCCCCAATGAAAACGAGGTGGTCCGCACGCAAAACAGCTATTTCGGCCAATGAAAAAACACCGGAACATTCCTGAAGAGGCGTTAAGTTCTTTGTCTTAATTTCCGATAAGAATACAAAACAGACAAAGGGGCGGGGCAGAGCGCATCGCCTGCCGGCCCGCACAACTTATAGCATTTCAAGATCGAGATTGCACCATCTCTTAACAGATTGGCGGCGGTCGCAGACCGCCGCTACAGTGCTGGAAACATGAACACGGCCAAAATATCCGCCCTATGAATACGCTGGCCGACCGCGGGGTGGATTTCTATGTGGCGCATGAGTCCCTCAAGGCAACCATCCTCACCTCGCTGCTGACGGTGTGGGTGCTGATCGGCGTGTTTGTTTATCTCAACCGCTACACCAAGCGGCGCTATTTTTCGGTGTGGACAGTCGCGTGGATGTTCTACGTGGTGTGGCTGACGTTGAACCTGGGGGACCTGGGCGCTGACCACAGCCCGCTGAGGGTCATGGCCGAGCAATGGTGCATGGCGACGACGGCGGTTTTCCTGATGTGGGGCAGCTTCCGCTTTTTGGGGGTGCGGGTGCGGGAGACTTCGCTGGGGTTGTTCATGGCGTTTTTGTTTTTGTGGAGCTACATCGGGGTCTATCATTTGGGACCGCCGTTTGCAGCGGTGGTGTCTTTGTTTGCGCTGATTGGGCTGGCGGGGATTGTCACCGCGGGAACGTTTGCGCGGTATCGTTGCCGGCGGGGATACATCGGGGCGAGCATGCTCTCGTTGGGGTTTTTCCTCTGGGGCGCGTATTTTATCGGCTACCCGTTCGCCGCCCGGCTTCCAGATTTGCTGGCGACGGGATTTTTCATTTCGTCGGTGCTGCAATTGTTCATCGCCGTCGCAATGATCATCCTGGTGCTGGAGGAAGTGCGGGAAAGCAACCGGAATGCGCTGCGGCATTTGCGCTCCGAGAAGATCAAGTCCGGCCAATTGCGCTCAGCGGTCACTTCCACCGAGGAGCAATATCGCTCGCTGTTTAACCAGGCGGGGGAAGCGGTGATTATCATCGGCGCCGGGGATCTGCGCATTCTGGACTTGAACCAAACGGCGGTCCATTTGCTCGGCCTCAGCCAGGAAGAGGCGCGCGAGCAGTTTCTGCCTTCCTTCTGCGAGTCCCCTGAGCGCGAGGCCCAGCCGCAAAGTGACAGCGTGGAATGGGTCAATCGTCTGTGCGCGCAACGGACCTTGCGGGTGCTGAAGAAAAACGGCGGCGCGACGGTCTCGCAGGTCGAAAGCACCCGGATTGATTACCAGGGACGGGCCGCCTTCCAATTCCTGTTCCGCGAAATCACCGACCGCGGCCGTTTGGAAGAGCAATTGCGCCAGGCCGAAAAATTGTCCAGCCTCGGCCAGATGGTCTCCAGCGTCGCCCACGAACTCAACAGCCCGCTGTCGGTCATCAAAGGCTATCTGGAATTGATCGTCGCCCATCACGAGATCACGCCGGAAACGCGCGCGGACCTGGAGATCGTCGCGCAGGAATGCGACCGTGCGGCCAAACTGACGCGCCAATTTCTGTCGTTCGCCAGGCGCCGGTCCCCCCGGCGGGAAGTGGTGGATGTTCACGTTTTGATTCAGCGCGTGGCCGATCTGCGCCGCTGCGACATCGCCGCCGCTGGCATCGAACTGTTCATGGATTTGGCCGCCGACCTGCCTTCCACGGAGGCCGATCCCGATCAGGTGCAGCAATTGGTCATCAACCTCCTCGATAATGCCATTCAGGCGATGGCATCCTCGCCCGCGCCGCGCACGCTGAGAATCACGACCCGGCTGAAAACGCACGCCGCGTTGCGGATTTCGGTCGAAGACAGCGGACCCGGCGTGCCGCCGGAGTTGCAAAGCCGGATTTTCGAGCCGTTCTTCACCACCAAACCCGAGGGCGTGGGCACCGGCCTTGGACTCTCCATCGCGCACGGCATCATGGCGGAGCACCACGGGCGAATTAGCTGCGGCCGTTCCACGCTCGGCGGGGCGGCTCTCCACTTGGAATTTCCCATCGTCAAAGGAGAAGCCGCGGCGTCCGCTACAGCGGCGGCCTGTGACCGCCGATCCCCCGTCAAGACCGCCCCGGCCGCGCCGGCTTCCGCGCGCGTGCTTGTGCTTGACGATGAAAAGCTCATCGCCGAACTGCTCTCGGAAATGCTCGGCGTGCTGGGGCACGAGCCGGTCGTTTGCCTTTCGCCGCTCGCCGCCTTGGAAATGCTGCAAACCCGGCGCTTCGACCTGGTCATCTCCGATTTTCGCATGCCGGGAATGAACGGTGCGGAATTCCATCAGACTCTGGCCAACATGAACCCGGCCCTGGCCCGGCGCGTGATCTTCCTGACCGGCGACGTGGTGAACGAAGAAACGCAACGCTACCTTGCCTCCACCGGCAATCCCCACCTGGAAAAGCCCTTCCAACTGGGCCGCCTCGAAGCCGTCGTCGCCCAAGTGCTCTCCAGCGGCACAGCGCTGGCAGCGTGAGCCGTTGCGATGAAATGTTTTGCCGGAACCGGCGGGTTGCGGTATGAATGGGAAGGATTATGAAACCAAAAATCCTGGTGGTGGATGACGAGCCGGATGCAGTGGAATTGATCGAGGTCAATTTGAAGGGAGCCGGCTTTGACGTGCTCACCGCCTCCAATGGCCGGCAGGCCCTGGAGAAGGTCCGCCATGCCGTCCCGGCCTTGATTGTGCTGGATGTCATGCTGCCGGAATTGGATGGGTTGGAGGTATGCAAGAGCCTGCGCCGCGACCCCAAGCTGGCGGCCATCCCCATTATCATGCTCACCGCCCGCGCCGCGGAGATTGACCGGGTCATCGGCCTGGAATTGGGGGCCGACGATTATATCACCAAGCCGTTCAGCCCGCGCGAGCTGGTCCTGCGCGTCAGGAACCTCCTCAAACGCCAGACCGCCCCGTTGGAACGCGCCCAGCAGATTCAATTCGCCGGCATCGTCATTGACCGCGCCCGCCATAGTGTCACCTACAAAGGCAAGTCGCTGGACCTGACCGTGACAGAGTTCAAACTGGTGACCTTGCTGGCCGAGCGCCGGGGCCGCGTTCAGTCCCGCGAGCAGTTGTTGAAAGATGTCTGGGGATACAACACTTTTATTGACACACGCACGGTGGATACCCACATGCGCCGGCTGCGCGACAAATTGGGCGACGCCGCCAAACTCCTCGACACCGTGCGGGGCGTCGGCTACCGGTTCTTGGAAACGTGAAAACCTGGGCAACGAAGATAACGAAGAAGGAAAGCCCTCCTCCTTTGCCGCCTTCCGGTCAACATCCGCAATCCGCAACTTGCCGCGCCATAGCGACGCGACGGCGGGTCCGCGCTCCGCAATTCCCCGCATGTTCCCCTATCTCGTGATTTTAGCCGCCTGCGCCGCCCTCCTGTGGTTCGACCATTGGCGCATGGGGCGGCGTCACCGCGAGGATCTGGCCCGGACCCGGCGCGAGCTGGCCGAAGCGGCCCACGAGCAGGAGCGCCAGATTGCAGCGCAGTCCCAGACCCGCCAGGAAACGCTCTTCAACAGCATGATCGAAGGCGTGCTGTTGCTGGACACCGACGGCCGGGTCGAGTGGGTCAACGATTCCCTGCGCAAAGGCTGCGGCGTGGCCGAAAACATAAAGGGCCAGACCATCATGGAAGCCTTCCGCTGGCACGAACTGGCCGCGCTCTCCGAACGCCTGCCGCGGGAAAAGACCATTTCCGGCGTGGAACTCGAATTGCAGCGCGGCGGGCGCCGCTCCTGGCAGATCAGCGCCGCGCTGGTCAGCGGGCATCCCGGCGGCACTCAAGGCCGGCTTTTTGTGTTCCACGACGTCACCCGCCTCAAGGAACTGGAGAACATCCGCAAGGAATTTGTCGGCAACGTCAGCCACGAATTGCGCACCCCGCTTTCCCTCATCAAAGGGTTCGCCCAGACGCTGCTGGACGGCGCCTTGAACGATCCCGAACAGGCCTCCCGTTTCCTGCAGAAGATAGACAAGCACTCCGACCGCCTGCTCTTTCTCATCGAGGATTTGCTCGCCATTTCCCGCCTGGAATCCGGCCAGGTGGCCCTCAACCTCCAGCAGGTCAGCCTGCGCGACATGGCCCAGCGCGTGGTCGAGGACCTCGGCGCCCCGGCCGCCGCGCGCCAGATGACGCTGGAGAACCGCATCCCTGGCTCCGTCTCCGTCTGGGCGGACGCCGACCGCCTGCCACAGGTGTTTTTCAACTTGACAGAAAACGCCATCAAGTACGGCAAGCTCCAGGGCCGGGTGGTCCTGGACGCCCATGAGGCGGCTGGCCAAAAAATCGAGGTCCTGGTGTCCGACGACGGCCCGGGAATTCCCAGCGAATCCATCGGCCGGATTTTTGAGCGGTTCTACCGCGTGGACCGCGCCCGTTCCCGCGAAAGCGGCGGGACCGGCCTGGGGCTGGCAATTGTCAAGCATATCATACAGGCCCACGGCGGCGAGGCCTGGGTCAAGAGCGAGCCGGGCAAGGGCGCCTCCTTCCATTTCACCCTCCCCCGATCCGCCGCCGCAAAACAATCAGTGAATCAGTGAGTCAACGAATCAGTGAGTCAAAAATCGAAATCACTCACTGCTTCACTGATTCAAGCCTCATAACTCCTTGTCAGTCCGTCGTAATCTCCATCATCGTCTTCTCCAGTTCGAGGCGCAACTGCTCGCGGGCCTCCGGCGCGGCGTCGCGCGGCACCCGGAACGCCGGACCCCAGCGCAGATCGCAACGCGCAAAGGGAAGCGGGACTTGGAATTTGTCCCAGCTTCGGGCGGTGATCTTGCGGCGGGTGTAGCTGGAGAACGGGATAATCGGGCGTCCGGTCAATTGGGCCAGATGGATGACGCCCTCCTGGATTTTGTAAGCCGGGCCGCGCGGCCCGTCCGGCGTGATGGCAATGCTGTAATTGTTTTCCATCCAGGTGGTCGCTTCCAGCAGCGCCTGCGGCCCGCGCCGGCTTGTCGAACCCCGGATCGCCGTCACTCCGAACGCTTCGATCAGGCGGGCCAGGTGCGCCCCGTCCCGGCTGGCGCTGACCATGGCGCACATGCCGGCGGAGGGCCAATGCTCGCGCACAAAACGGCCGTTCGCCGCCAGCGCCAGCGCCAGACGGTTGTGCCAGATGCAAATAATCACCGGCCCTGGCACAACCGGGCAGCGGTCGCCATCCTTCCAATGCAAGCGCCATGAACCGATGAGCAGGCGCACCAGGGGCAGCACGACCGCCGCCGCCGCCGCGCGCCGCCACGACAACCGTCGCGGAACGACCGGCCCTCCCGGCTTCTGTTTTGTTGACACATCCATCACCGGCCTTGCTTCAACGCCGCCCGCACCAGCGCCTCCACCCCGGCCTCCGCTCCCAGAATCGCGCCCGCGCCGCGCGCGGCCTCCTGCGCCTCCGCCTGTTTGTAGCCCAGCGCCATCAGCGCGAGCGTCGCATCGTTGATTTTTTGGTCGCCGCCGGAAAGCGCCCGCTCCGCGCTCCCCGCCTCCAGCACCCCGGCCGCGCCGATCTTGTCCTTTAATTCCACCACGATCCGTTCCGCCGTCTTCTTCCCGACGCCGGAAATCTGCGACAGCATTTTGACATCGCCGCCCGCGACCGCGCCGCGAAAGGCAGCGACATTCATCCCGCTCAGAATGCCCAGCGCGATTTTCGGGCCGATGCCGCTGACCGTGTTGATGAGCAGCCGGAATAAACTCCGCTCCGCCGCGGTCATAAAACCGTAGAGCACATGCGCATCCTCGCGCACTACAAGATGTGTCAATAATTTGATTGGCTGGCCCGGCGCGGGCAGCTTGTCGAACGACGACAGGGGAATAAACGCCTCGTATCCAACGCCGTTGACTTCGACCGTCACCTGCGTGGGGATCGCCTCGACCAGTTTGCCTTGCAGAAAAGTAATCACAGCTTTCGCGCCGCCCTCATCCGGGCGGCCAGGCCAGCGGCCGTCCGCCCAGGATATGGCAATGTAGATGCGCCACCGTCTCGCCGCCATCCCTGCCGCTGTTGATCACGACGCGGTAGCCCGTTTTGTCCAGCCCCAATTGCCGGGCGACCGCGCCGGCCTGGAGCAGCAGATGGCCGAGCAGCTTTTCATCCCCGTCCCCGGCCTCGGACAGGCGCGGGATGTTCTTCTTGGGAATGATCAGGACGTGCGTTGGCGCCTTGGGATTGATGTCGCGGAACGCCAGCACCGATTCATCCTCAAACACGATGTCGGCCGGAATTTCGCGCGCGATGATTTTCTCGAATATATTCTTGCTCATAATCGTCTTGGTCGTCGCTTCCCCGCTCTTCAAACTGCCTCCGTTCGGGCGGCGATGTCAACCTTCGCCGCGAGGGCGCGCCTCGATACTGCTTCCGCGCAAGTGTCCGATTCCCTCGCCCCACGCAGTGGGGAGAGGGTTAGGGAGAGGGGTTCATTCCATCGAACGGCAGCGGTGTCCATATGTGCGCGATGCGTCCGGGCGCATCTTGACACCTCCGCCATAAGAGCCTCCTCTCCCCGGCCCTCTCCTCCACAAATGTGTGGAAGAGAGGGAGGAGACCCGGTTCAGCCGCGCAAATCACGACGCGGTGGTTGCAAGATGGGCCCAATGCGCCCGCTGCGGAAATTTCCCTCTTGACCTGGGACGAGGGACACCCTAAACACCGGCAATGAAACTGTGCTTATTTGGCATCGCCGGCATCCCGATGGGGAACCATAACATCAAGGACCCACGCATGGACCAGGCCGATAAATTGGTCGAAGCGCAGAAGAAGATCTATGCGCAGGCGATCCTGACCGACGAGAAGGAACTCGCCGTCTGCGACGCCATCCTCACCAGCAAAGCGGCCTTGAGCGACTTGCTGATGAAGGACCTGGATTTCGTCGAGACCCGGCTCGGACGCGACGCGGGCGAGGCGGAGAAGAAGGTGCTGCAAAAAATGGCCGACGGGCTGGTCAGCGAAACGCCGGTCTCCAAACTAGGATTGACGGCGGCGGATTTGGCGGCCGTTTCGGCACATGCCTTTGTCACCAACCGCCCGGTCGTGGTCGCCACGGAGGCGGAACTGGCCGCGCCGGACGCCCTCCTGGTGCGCGCGCTGGCGGAGAGCGGCTACATCTCTTTCCTGACCCTGGGCGGCAAGGAGAACCGCGCCTGGCCCATCCGCGCCGGCATCACGGCCTGGGAGGCGGCGGGCAGCATCCACACCGACCTTCAGAAGGGGTTCATCCGCGCGGAGGTTATCAGCTTTGCCGATTTGGTGGAAGCGGGCGGGGAGACGGAAGCCAAGCGCGCCGGCAAACTCCGCCTGGAATTGAAGTCCTACGTCATGCAGGACTACGACGTCGTGAATATCCGTTTTAGCAAGTAATCATCACGCTGCCTCCAGTTCGCGCGCGTGAGGGATGTCCCGGGTGTCGAGCGGGCGCACTTGACTGCGCTCCAGGGTAAGCAGGGCAACCGTGTGGCCGTCATAACCGACAAACTCCACTTCAAACGCAGCGCCGTTGCCATGCACCAAAACCGCCGTGCCCACGTCCCCGCGCACCAAGCCGTGTTCGGGCAGGTTGCAAGTCAGGGCCACGGCATCCAATTCATTGATCGTCTTCATAATTTCGGCAACGGGTGAGCCGTCACGAATCGTGGCGCGCCGCCACCCGAATTAATATACCACAAATGATCTTCCGTTCCGGCACGGTCGCCAATGGATGGTTGGGCAATTTCATTCATCAGGTGATTGCAGAAGACGTCGGGGCAGATCACGGGCGCCGTGGAGAATCCGCTCCGCGGTCAGCGTGTCCGTGTCAAAACGATAAAAAATCAAATGGCGGTGGTAAGGACGCTCGACGCGCCAGGACCGCAGTCCGGACAATTCCCGCCAGCCTTGGAAACGCAAACGGCCAAGACCGGGGGTTGTTGCCAGTGTTTGCAAGGTAGTCTGAATGGCGTTGACGTACCCTTCCGCAACTTCGGAACCGGCCTTTTCCCGATACCAGTCAACTTGCTTCAGCATGTCAGCCCAGAAATAATCCGATTGGCGGAGCGCCCGCATCATGCGGCAACCCGCTTGCGGGCGCGGGAGCGAAGTTGAACAAAATGATCTGGTGTCAGTGCGCGATGAGGCCCCCGCGCAGCGGCGAGGAGCAACTCCGCCAGTTCCTGGCTGTCAGCCTCGGCCGGATCTTCTCTTGCCTTCAAATCACGCAAGGCTTCGCGCACGACTTCGCCGGCATCGGCGTAGCCTCCGCTTTGCACCTTCTCAGCGATGAAAGCTTCGAGTTCCTTGCTCAAAGTCAGTTCCATAAACTCATTGTCCACGAGCTTCCGGGAATTGTCAATTTCCCCCAACTTCTGGTAATGCCTCAATTTGGTGTAGAGTCGAGCCTCTGGCTCGAAACCGGCGCTGAGCGCCGACGCTGCTACTTTTCGATTAGGCGGGGACGGGTGGACGCATTGCCGATTGCCCGACGGGCGACGGCGTGGCACCTTTCGCCTGTCATGCGATTTGAATTTGCCACTGCACAAAAGATCGTCTTCGGACCGGGGACGGCACAGGAAGCCGGCCGCCTGGCGGCGGGGTTGGGCCGTCACGCGCTCGTGGCAGCCGGACGCGACTCTCGCCGCGCGGCGCCGTTGCTGGAACGGTTGCGGGAAGCCGGCGTCGGCTCGACCGTTTTCTCCATCGCGGGAGAACCGGATCTGGAGACCATCCGCCGCGGGTCGGCCCTGGCGCGCCAGGAGGGTTGCGATCTGGTCATCAGCCTGGGCGGCGGCAGCGTGCTGGATGCGGGCAAGGCGATTGCCGCGATGATGACCAACGACGGCGATCTTCTTGACTACATCGAAATTATCGGGCGCGGGCGGACGCTGGCCAAACCGTCCGCGCCGTTTCTGGCCATTCCCACAACGGCGGGCACCGGTTCGGAAGCCACGCGCAACGCCGTTCTCGCCTCGCCGGAGCATCGCGTCAAGGTCAGCTTGCGCAGCCCGTTCCTGCTGCCGGCCATCGCGCTGGTGGACCCGGAATTGACGCGGGATTTGCCGCCCGGCATCACCGCCCACACCGGCCTGGATGCCCTGACGCAACTAATCGAACCCTATACCTGCCTGCGCGCAAACCCGATGACCGACGCCCTGTGCGAGGAGGGGATGCGCCGCGTCGCGCGCTCCTTGCGCGCCGCCTTTGTCAATGGCGCCGATGCCGCCGCGCGCGAGGACATGGCGCTGGCCAGCCTCTTTGGCGGCATGGCCCTGGCCAACGCCGGGCTGGGCGCAGTGCATGGATTGGCCGGGCCGATTGGCGGCATGTTTCCCGCGCCGCACGGGGCCGTTTGCGCCGCGCTGCTGCCGCATGTGATGGAGGCGAACTTGCGCGCCCTTCGCCAGCGCCAGCCGGACAGCCCGGCGCTGTCGCGCTATCAAACCGTCGCCCGGCTCCTCACCGGCAAGTCGCAGGCCGGCGCGGATGAGGGAGTGGAATGGGTGTGCGCCCTGGTTTCCGATTTGCAAGTCTCCGGTCTGGCCCGCTACGGAATCAAACCCGCGAACGCAGCCGAACTTGCCGTCAAAGCCTCCCAAGCCAGCAGCATGAAAGCCAATCCCATCGTCCTGACCCCCGCGGAACTCACAGCCGTCCTGGAAAAAGCGATGTGATCAGAGTTATCTCGAAAAGGAGATGACTGAGGTTCAAAACGACGCCAATTTCAGTCCCATTGCGCCCGCCAACTGCTTCTGTCTGGCATCCGTACTGACAAATTCCGCCGCTTCCAAAACAAGGGCCGCCGCGCAGTGAAGCACATCCAAAGACCGGCACCCAAACGATGCGGAGTGCTGCCCCGCAAGGTCTGTGGCACTGTGAAAAATCTTCTCCCAGTTCGCCATTGGCCGAACAAGAACTCCGGATTTCACATCCAGTTGCACCAAGCCCGCTGCATTCTGAACTTGGACTGGGCTGGCGGTTCTATGGAATAATTTGAGGTGAAGCGCATTGGTGAATTCCAACTCATGCAGCGGGTTAAAGCAGATTGACTTGCCCGCAACCAAGGCCGCGACTTTCTGACTCTCTGGTTCTGGGTAATAGAGTTTTACCAGGCAGCCGGTGTCCAGATAAATCATTTCTCGTTTCCCCGTGCGTCAGACACGATGGCGCTGAGGGATTTGCCCGCAGGATGTTCACCCCAAACCGCTTTGGCGCGGCTGACGAAATCCGGCTGCGCGGCGATGGCGGGATCACGTTGGGTCATTGCCTTGTCGTGACCGTTCATTTGAGCGGGTTCACCGGACGTCGGCTCATTGAAAACATGATCCGCGGGGTTATCCCAGGCTTTCGTCAAAGTCTCCTCAGACCTCTTCAACCACGCTTCCCGCTCTGTCGCCTCGTCGGAGGCCTCTTTGGTCTGAATGGTGACGAGCACTTTGGCCTTTGCCTGGAGAGGCAATAGTCGGGGGAGTTTCAAAGTCCCGTTTTCGTAAATGGCTTCGACCGTGGTGGTCATAATAGAACAATAACATTCCTGAGTGTGGATGGCAATGGCGTCGGCGCCGCTTCAACGCCGCCTCCTCACCCCATCCCCGACAGCGCCGACAAAATGCCGGCGGCCAGCCAGGCCAGCAGCGCGGTTAAGAATCCGCACCACCACACCGTCGCCGCCGCGCCGTTTTTATTGCGGCTGCAGGTGCGTCCGCGGACGGCGATCAGAACCACGGGGGCCAATATGCACGTCAGCTCCCACGCAAACCCGCATCCATCTTTAGGGTTGACCACCGGCCCCATCCACGGGCCGAGGACCGGCATTCCGCCTCCGCCGAGGATGGTAAGGCCCTAATAGAAGAACATCGGGTCCCCATTGGCGCCCGCGCGTGGAAGCATTTGGCTGAATATCCTCCATTCGACATGACCGTCCAACATCCCAATATTACACCCTTCTGGAATCGCCGGCTTCGAGCTGGTGGGCGTCGTCAAATGGGGGGCTTCGTGGTGGACCGCGTAACCGCCTGGCACATCACTCCAATTGTAAGTGAGTTCCTCGGCATAGAGATCGCCGAAGCCACCATCCACGGACGGGACTGAGCTGCCAGGGTCCCTACAGAGAGTGGCGCAGCCAACCAGCGGCCTCTGCGAGGCTATCACCGGCAACCCCAACCCTGCGCTGTCCTGAACTGTGGTGATCGTCGTCTTTAGATTCGTGTTCGTGCCGAACTCGTAAGAACCATAAGTTGAGTAACACGGTGTTCCATACAGAGTCAGCGCATATCCGATCACCCCATAACCCGCTGGATAATTCCAGAGAGCCAGGAAATCAGAATCTTGAAATCTGGGTTTCACCCCTGGGTCGTACCAGGTCTTGTACGTAGTACCGTTGTTGATCAGGGCGGCCTGAAGACCGTGGGCCGTGTCCCATGCCCAATAACCGGACGAACCATCCGGAAGATAATCCAGGTTGTCATTTGCATACATTAGCAGCGCCAGGCCCTGCTGATGTTCGTTGTTGCGGCATTGCGTTACTATCGCAGCGCGCTTGGCCTTGGCCAGGACTGGCAGAAGCAGCGCGGCCAGAATGCCGATAATCAGAACGACCACCAATAATTCGATCAATGTGAAGGCGCCGCCCAGGGAGTGCGCGACCCGCCGGTTAGTGTAATGCGGAATATTCATAAAAAGTCTGATATGCTTCATAAAAAGTGCAAGGCAGCGACGCCATGCCGGACTGTTTGGGCTATTTACAGATAAACTATGCGCCTTCCCCATTCATTTTGCAATCCCAAAATTCCGGCAGCAGACCTTTCCGCGGTCTTATCCCTTGCCCAGCCCGTCACTCTCCCGGCCGAGGCACTGGAACAACCCAGATCTTGTTCCAGCTGAAATTCCACAACAGTTCCAGCGGACTACCTTCGACATGCCCGTCAGCGAAGGACAGGTTGATCGAACCCGGCAGGGGCTTGGTGGTATCCCAATTCCGGGATGCTGCACTCGCAGCTTGCGGGCCATGCCGGGAGATGACAACGCGCGACATCGCCGGTGGGTTTGCAGATCCGATACTCGCATAGAGGTTATTATTGGGTGGATCGTAGTCCATGGGCCAAAAGTCCACCCAAACGGAATCTTGAAGGCAGGGCGTTTTGGACGGGGTGACAATGTCGCTTTCACTGCTAAAGAGAGCCTGGGATGCCGTATTCGATGTTATGTCATTGCGGTATTGGGCGATTGCGCCGGCGTCCCCCTGGTAAAGCCAGCCGTTGAAACAATAGGACCCTGAGTCGGCAACGGTATCAAACACCCACGACTGATCAGCCGCGCCGGGGACGTTGGCCGTATTCGTCTGAGCCTTGATGCATGAGGGGCAAAATCGTATTTTAGCCACGTTTCCGTTATACGGGTGCAGTTCATCTATCCAAAGACCGGCTGTGGAATACGCGGGGAAGAAACTGCCGACGTTGTCGTCAACGTACGAAAGGCAGCCCAGCATCATCTCCTTGAGGTTGCTTTGGCAATGGGTGTTTGTCGCCGCGAGCTTCGCCTTGCTCAAGGCCGGAAGCAGCAACGCAGCCAGAATGGCAATGATCAGGATCACCACCAGGAGTTCGATCAAGGTGAAACCGATCAGCGGCCTTGGCGCGCGACGGGTCGATGTTAACATAGACAGTTCTTCAGTTTTCATAAGGTCACAGGCGCGGTCCCGTCTTCCAGGGGGAAAGCCCGGTATTCGGAATTATAGTCGTTTTCTTGTCGCCGCGGTGTTCCGGGCCGCCTGCTTCATTCTCTTTCTTAACTTCGCCATTCTGGCACTAACCGCATGTTAGATCCGCCGGACCGCTTCCGTCAAGCCAAATCTGCCTCCCACCAAGCCGCAAGTTCCCAAGTCCCCAATTCTCCCCGCCGGGACTTGACAAAAATTAGAGCCTATGATTAAACAGTCCGCGTGAGGCACGAAGGCACAGTCCAAGGAGGTCGTAGCGGCGGATGTAAATCCACCGCCATTTCTCATGCCGTTGGGATCTCTTTTCGTCGAATCACCACCAATCAGATATGCTTTATGATGTCAGAGCATAACCAAGTTACTCGCGCTAACCCCATTTTTTCTGAAAATCATCGCAAGTGCATGTCCATGAGCCACTTACAACCAAAATCGCCCATTTTCCAATCAAGCCTAATCAAGCCCAATCAAGGCAAATCACAGCCATCCCATAACGAGGGAATCGCGCCACTGAACCGTTGATTTGCAAGCGGTTGCGGCGGTTTCGGCCAAAATCGTGTTCGGGAGTTTTTGCCGGTTGCGAGGCTTTCCAGTTGGTTGTGTTTTTTCATTGGGTCTGCTGTCCCATAGGTTGATAGCTCATAGGTAGCCGCGAAAACAGGCTTGCTCCGGTCGGGCTGGGTTGCGAAAACTGCCGCCTGCTGTCCCATAGCAGGCCAGTAGCTTGAGCAAGTCATATTTCTCCCTCAGGGCCGCCCGCAGCACGGTGCACAGCCGCGTGAAGCTGTGCGCCCACTTGGAAAGGACATTCTGCGAAAAAAGGTCTTTGGGAGGTCATTCAAGGATTCACCTAGATTGAAAAGGCAAATGGCGCGAGATGCCTTCAAAAGCACTCTCCCAAGCTCGTTTGGCCCAATCACTGTGCCGCTGATTGGAATGGATAAGGAGGTAGTTGACCGATTCTTAACACGCTTAACCAAAGGCCTGTTAGCAACCTTTTATTCTGACGTAAATTACTTCAAACTACAATTCGCCATACCGCAGCTTAACCAGTTTGGAGCAAACCACGCAACATTCAAAGCCGTCACTTCAATTCTAATTGCCGACGAACGTGGTGATGGGGTATTTCGGTTCTGGCACGGGGTTGCTAGAGAAGACCGAACTACTGGCATTTGGTTTTACCAATTTTATGGTGCTGCACTTTTCATGGGGAGGCATGGTACAAATCTGGCAAGTGATCGCCATGCTTTTCCTTCAGCCGCTTGAGAACGTCTTCCAGCGTGCCCTTGAACGGGCCGGGGGTTTCCATCTTGATGGAGACGAGCGCGGCGGCGAATTTGAGGGACTCTTTGGGGTCGTGGTTCAAGCGCCAGGAGAGGTAGGCGGAGAATGTGGTGTCACCTCGACCGGTGCGGCCGGAGATGTTGCTGTTGGAGAATGTCTCGTAGTATGTCGCGCCCTTCACCCGCGCTAGCACGCCCTGGGAATGTGTGATCATGATTTCCGGGCAGCCCCATGATTCGACGATGACGGCGGCTTTTTCCAGATCTTCGGTGCCGGTCAGGATGCGGGCTTCCACGATGTCCAGCTTGAGCTTGTCCATCATGGCGGCGATTTCCTTTTTGTTGGGAACGTCGCTGTATTCGATGTCGTGCGTCACCGGGGTGACGTGGCGGACGAAGCTCTGCATGTCGGTCGAGAGGCTGTAGCCTCTGGATTTCAAACCTTGCATGAGCGGCATGTCGAATTCGGTGTCCGAAATTCCGGCCAGATGCACGCAGGTCGAGTCCAGCTTCGGCACGTCCTTGATGGAAATCAGGCCGGCGGATTTGACGAGAGTCAGCTTGCGTTCATCCACATTGGCGGAATAGTGCAGCACCCGCGAATAGGTCGTTTCCTCGCTTGGGATAAGGTAGGTGTCCACGCCGGCGTCCTTCATCGGCTGCAGGATAGCCTCGTCCTTCCGGGCCATTTTGACGACGGCGGCGACTTTCTTGCCGACGCGCGGCGCGACCATCGCGCCGCACAACACGGCGCTTCCCGGCGCAATGTGGGGCTTCCCTCCAAACGGGATGATCTCGTCATAGCACATGTGGCCGACGAACGTGATGTCGTATTTCTTTGGCATGGCGATTGATCTGTCAGGAACCTTTCAGCAAATCGGGGTAGAACGGGATCAGGTCCGGCGATTCAATGGTCTTGGATTCGTTTTTGGCTTGCAGGGCCTTGATATAGTTCATGACCAGATGGCTCCAGACGGCACCCGGCCGGGGATAGGCGGCAACGATGTAATGGGGGCCGGCGACGGTTTCGCCCGATTCGATTTCCAGCTCGGCGCGGAGGTTATCCGGCGTAATCATGGAATTGCCGTAATCGAAAACCACCCTGTCCATGTGCTTATAGACCTCTTTGCTTTCCTTGGCCATGCCGTAGTATTCCAACAACTGGGCAAACACATAGTTGGAAGTCGTATAGACGTCCTTTCCCTGATCCGATTCCACCGGCTGGCCGTTCTCCGTCTTGCACATCGCCCAGCCCATGAAGGAGCGGTTGTTCTGATACACCGTCTTCAAGATCGCCTTGGCGCGTTCTTCGGGGATGCAAGGCTCCTCGCCGATGGAGATCATATACCACAAAGCATCAAGCTGGTTGGTCCAGACATCGGTGTTGGCGTTGCCGGTCTTGGGATCGAAACAAGTGATGTAATACTGGAGCTTCTCGCCCTTCTTGTTCTTCCCATCCCGCCAAAGACTCTCAAGGCTCTTCCAGCCCTTGTCGAACGCCTCCTGGATTTTCGCCTCGCCCGCTTTGTCCCCGAGCATCTGCGCCATCTTGATCATCGCCTGGCAGCCGCCGAGGAACTGCGTGGCGTCGTAAGCATCCGCGCCAAACAACACCAGGTTATCGAAAGTATTCTTTACTTCCTCCGGATAACCCTCCGGGATGCCGTCGCCGTCGAAGTCGAGTTTCAACAGCGAATCCAGCCCGAACTTGAGCGTCTCCCAGTTCTTCTTGAGAAAATCCATGTCGCCTGTGAACTTCACGTTGCGCAACACCCGCATCATCAGCTTCGGGAACAGGTCCACCCAGTAATTGTTGTTATACCATGCGTAATCGCTCACGTTGCGCAGCGGATGGCCCTTGGGCATCGCGCCCAAATCGTGCGCCACACTTCCCTTGGTCTTGAACGCGTCGCGGATTTGCGTCAGCGACTTGCCTTCATAGTCCTCGGGATGTTCATCGAAATGCTGCCGCGCTTCGACGTTCGATGCGTGAAAGTGGTAAAACCGCAGCTTGGGGTCCTCCGCCTGTATCGAGTCTATGAAACCCTGGCACAAGTCTTTTTCCACGCGCGGAAAGAGCATCAACAGCACCATCGAGTACCAATCCACGTCCGATGGGTCAATATACGCGTAGTCAAAACATTCCAGGAACCGCGCGCGTTCACCCTTTTCGTCCTCCACCCAGACAATCGCGTTCGAGAGCGGGAAATGCAGTTCATTCAAAATCAGCCGCGTCAAGCGCAGCGCGCCCGCCTTGTCGGCCTTGTAGGACGGGCTGGCCTGGATCGAATCGAAAACCCGCTTCTGAATCGCCACGGTCCGGCTCCACCATTGCGGATAGCTCTCCAGCGCGAGTTTCGCCATGTCCACCGTCCGCGTTTCCTTGTTGGGAAAATTCTTGACGTATTTGCGCTCGAAAGTCGTTCCGTCAATATAAACCTGCTCCGGGAAGTCCAGCACCACGGCCACCGGAATCGTCTTGGACGCTTTCGGCTCCAGGGTGAACGTGAGGCTGACGGCGCATCCGTAATCGCTTCGAAGCACCGGCTGCCGTTTTTCGTAAAAGCTGCCATCCGCGTTCAGAAGTAGGTCCCCCGTGTAACGGTTCAAGCAGAAGTAAGGCTGGACGTCCACGGCGAAGTCGGGCAATTCAGGAACAGCCAGCGCCATGCGGTTGCCGCTTTCCGTGCTTCCCATGACGACCCCCCGGACGCCGGCGGAACTGAACTCTTCATGTTTCTGGCCGCAGATCGCCGCCGAGCAGATATACACGCTGTCCTGGTCAGTCGGTTTCAGCTCCTTTTCTTGGAGATTCACCAGCGACGGCCTGGGCACAACAATCGTGATCTCCTGGGCCTCATTCCCAGTGTTTTCCACCTGGAACTCCTCAACCCCGAGCGGCATCAGCGTCTGATCTCCCCCAGACAGCAGCGGCGAAATCAGCCGCCTCACCACTTTCACCTTTCCGAGCTTGAAGGCGATTTCCAGCGACGGCGTGGCGATGGTCAGGGCAACGTTCTTTTCCGCAACCGAAGGAGGGTAGTAGTTCTTGATCGCCGGGATGTCGTCGGCCAACTCGGTTTCTCCCGGCAGCTTCTGGGTCAGCATTGTGCATTTGTCGCCGATGCGGATGAACGGCGCCGATCCGAACTGGATGGCCTTCTGGTTGAGCATGATGAGCCGGCCCGCGTCGTTCAGCCGGTTGTACAGGCCGTAGGGCGAAATGCCGATGGAACAGGTCGGCGCCCCTTGCAGCGCGACCGTTTGCGGGAACTGCAAGGTCTTGGACATGCCCTGGAAGTGAACCCCCATTTTGTTCCGCTCGTAAATGCCGGTTACCTTGTCTCCGGGGATGGTGTAAATGTCGCGTATGTCGAAGTCAGTTGATTTAGGCATGTTGCTGTTGCTCCTTGGGATTTTCCTGTCCCCTCGCCCCACCCCGTGGGGAGAGGGTTAGGGAGAGGGGTTCGTTCGCTCGATTATGGTTGTATCAAGATGCGCCCGACTCGCTGTCGGGAAACGTGGATTATACTAACACTTCCCGCCCCACGCATTCGCCATTTTCCCACCCGCCTTCTTCGCGGGCTTCTTCGGCTCGGGCGCGGGCGCTATGTCGGGCAGGTTCTTCTCGGCGCTCAGGTCTATCGGCATCTTCGTCGTCGGATACGGCTTGACAGTCCCGAACACCAGATCCGCCGCAATCCGGATCGAATCAGGCGACCCGGAGAAATTGCAAATCACCGCGTCGGCTTCCGTCGTCGTGCCTCTCCGGTAGGGGAAGTTCGTCACCACAATCACCGTGTGCCCCGCCGCTTTCAACGCCTTCACCAGGTGCTGGTTGTTCCCCCGCTTTTCGATGCGCGCGTAATAGTTCGTCATCACCACCAGATCCGCTTGTTTCGCCAGCTTCAGCGCCTCTTCCACCTCCTCGTCGCCGCAGTGGAACGCCGTGTCGTCCAGGATCAGGTTGGTGGAATGCTTGGACATCTGCTCGCAAAACATGTGCGGATGGCTGTAAAGGTCCTTTCCGAGGAAGGAATAGGGAATGCACTGCTCGATCACCAGCACCTTCTTGTCCTTGCTCACCGGCAGCAGCTTCTTATCGTCGCGCACCACCAAAAGCGCCTTGTGCGCCACTTCCCGCGAGAAATCCTGCACTTCCTTGCTCCACACATTCGCCCTTGTCTTCGCCGGGTCCATTTTCCCCGCTTTCTCGAACAGTCCCTGGTCGTACTTCATGCTCAGCAGCCGCCGCACCGCGTCGTTCAGCCGCTCTTCGGAAAGCTCTCCCCGCTCGATGGCGCTCTTGATTCCAAACAGGCACTGCGCCCGCGACTCGTCGTCCGCCTTCAGCAAAATCGTGTCCACCCCTGCCTTGATCGCCATCGCGCACGCCTGCGGAAGCGGCCACTTCTTGAGGATCGCCGCCATCCCGATCGCGTCCGAAACAATCACGCCCTTGAATCCCATCTCGCCCCTGAGCAGATCGGTGAGAATCTTCGACGACAGCGTGGCCGGAAACTCCTTGTCGAACGCCGGGAAAATCGTGTGCGCCGTCATCAGCGCCTTCGCGCCGATGTTGATGCCGGCCTGGAAAGTGAACAGCTCCACCTCGCGCATCCGTTTCAGGTCCGCCCGGCAAACATCCAGCACGTCGTGCGCGTCCGTCGCCGAGTCGCCCCGCCCTGCGAAGTGCTTGACCGTCGCCACGATGCCCGCGTCCTGGTAGCCGCGCACCGTCGCTTCCACGAACTTCGCGCACACCTTCGGATCATCCCCAAACGACCGCACCCCGATCTCCGGGTTCAACGGATTGATATTCACGTCGCACACCGGATGATAAAACTGCGTCACGCCGATGGCCGCCATCTGCTTTCCAAGCGTATTCGCCACCTTGTACGCAAGATCAACGTCTCCAATGGCGGTCATTCCCATCGGCGGCGGGAACTGCACCACGTGGCCCGAGGCATAGTCGTTCTTGAAATCGCCCTCCATGTCAATCGTCACGTGCAGCGGTATTCCAGACGGGCGGCCCATCGCGATCTCCTGCAACTTGTTCAGCGCAACGGTCAGCTCCTCCGGCGTCACGCTCACCCCGTAGCTGCGGTCATCAAAATACGTGTGCGCGATATCGAAATAATCCGCCGGCTTTTTGAAGTTCGGGTCCACCTGCGACCGTCCCCAATAAAGATTCTTGCAAGTCTCCAGCGCGTACGGCTCCAGGCACACGCCGCCCGCGTGCAATTTCGTAATCTGCTCGATCCCCGACGGCGTCAGATACGCTCCGCGCCAGGTGAACGTGAGAACCTGCCCGCACTTCTCCAGCAGGCTCATTTTCGCCAGCTTCGCCGCAACAAAATCGTCTCTATTCTTCGACATAATTCCTCAATTCAATAGTGGTTTCAAAACTCTCCCTGTTCGCGCCGGTCACGGCCGCCAGGTCCGTCGCGGTTCTTGCGCAGCGTCGTGGGCCTTGACGGCTCCGGTGCCCCGCAAGTCTCCGGTTCGGTTTTCATTTCCGCGATTCTAGGGTTTGGAATGCCCGCACATCAAGCGATATTTTGAGCGCCAAATCCTCGCCACCAAGCGAGATGTTCAACGGAAGGGAGAAGCTTTGGAACTGGAGGTGGCGGCGCGAAACTACATAGGGAAAGTGACGGCGGGCGGGCAGTGGAAGCGGGAAGTCGCAAACGTCGTCCCAGCATTCGTGCGCGATGCGATCCGGCACTATCATATTGACAAATCCGAGGGGGTTACGGAGAAGCTGATACTGGACTGGGTGGAGGGGCGGAAGATAAGCCGGAGGAGGGAAGTGTTCAAGAGCCAAATTATGCGGACGTTTGCAAGATGGGCTACAGGGAGGCAGAAGCCGCACAAGCGCGGGCCGCGAAAGAGAAAAGGGCCAAGCGCCATGTCAACTCCGCATATATCCTAAAAATTGCGGAGGCGGCAGAAATATGGGTGGGTGAGCTATTGGCAGCCCTTAAATTGTAGTGCTACATGCCGCTACAAAGTAGCGGGCCGGCAAGTTGTAAGTCGTTGATAATCAATATGTGTAGCAGTCTAGCGGGTGTTACGCCGGTTTCCCCCCGGCGCATTGGAGCGCTGGAGGAAAGGATGGTCAGCCTCCTGCCTCAGTCTCAGGCTGGCCCGCGGCCCACTTTGATGACGGCGTCGAGGGCGGGTTTTGGCTGGCAATGGCGGTCGAACAGCAGGGGATATTCGGTTCGGCCGGTGATGGGCCAGTAGTTGCGCCAGGTTTGGGCGTCGTGGACTCCCCAAAAGGTGATGCGGCCCAATTTGTCACGGTGCTTGCGGAAAAGTGTGAACAATTCGGCATAGCGCGTGGCCAGATCCTTCTGCGCGGAGTCCGGCAGGCCGTCCGGCCAGGGATTGAGTTTCTTCTGCTCGGCAGGGTCAAAGGACGAGATGTCCACGATGCCTGAGTCAAACCGGCGAAACGGCAGCACCCCGACGTCCAGCTCGGTGATCATCAGTTTCGGGCACAACCGGGCAAGGACCTCAAGTTGTTCTTCAATTGCGTCCAGCCGCGGGTTGTCCACGAACCAGTGGCCCTGGATGCCGAGGCCGTCCACGCGCACGCCCTTTGACTGGAGGCCCTCGAGCAGCCCGATGACCCCTTCGCGTTTGGGACCCGCCTCCAAATCGTATTCGTTGTAATAAAGCTCCGCGCCCGGGTCCGCCTCGCGGGCAAATTCAAAGGCCTTGGCCACGTAGTCTTCGCCGATGATTTCGTGCCACTTGCTCTTTCGCCAGGAACCGTCGGGGATGATGGCTTCGTTGACCACGTCCCAGGCGTGGATGCGTCCCCGATAGCGGCCCATGACGGTGAATATGTGTTCCTTCATCCGATCCAGCAGGGCGGCGCGTCCGAGCGGTTTGCCGGAATCGTCCTGAAACACCCAATCTGGGGTCTGATGAAACCAGACGAGGGTGTGGCCGATGATATGCATTCCGTGCGTCTCTCCGAAGGCAACATAGCGGTCGGCGGCCTCGAAATTGTATTGGCCGGGTTTGGGATGAACCTCCTCCCATTTGAGGATGTTCTCGGGGGTGATGCTGTTGAAATGGTGTGCGACCACGGCCATGGCGGCCGGTTCCCTGCCTGAAATCTGATCCAGGCTCAGGGCGGCGCCGATGTAAAAGTCATCCTTGAAAGCCTCTTTCAAGGTTGGCGCGCCCGCGGTTGGGGTCTGGCCCGCCGGGCCGGTTGGGTTTGGTGTATTGATCATGGCTTGCGCATCCCGTTCGCGACTGCGTCGGGCGGTTCAGATCTTCAACAAGACCTCCGCACCTGGCCGGTCACAACGGCTTCCGCGAAACCCTTTTCTACCGAAAGCGGCGGGCGAGGGCAAGCGATATTGGAAGAATTGTTCCCAATTTGGCGCCTGGCATTGACTCGTGTCCCTGGCTTTGGCAAAATTTTCCCAAACCAAATCCATGGCCGACATAACCTAAAGGTTGCTTATGCCTGACGTTAAATTCTCCTGTCCGCACTGTCAGCAACATATTGAAGCGGACGCAGGCTACGCCGGAATGCGGATCAACTGCCCGACTTGCAATGGCGGCCTTACAGTCCCGGGAGTGGCAGTGCCGGTAGCCGTGCTTGCGCCCGCTCCCATACCATCATTGCCACGGCAGACCTCAACCCCGGCCGCGCCGGCCTGGCCATCCTCCCCGGCCGGCCAGCCTGGCGCTTTGGTGAAAACTGCTGGCCGGCAGTCTGACGCGACCTGGGGGACGAACCCATACGTCTATGTGGGGGCATTGATTGTGGTTCTTGGGATCCTGTATGGCTTGGGGAGAAGTCATCCGGCGATAATGCAGGCATTTCTGTTCATTACCATCGCTTACATTGTTGTCGTCCAAATCATCGTTGATATTGCGGGATTTCAGGAAAGCGTTGGCACGGGATTTCTCACGCTGTGTGTTCCGTTTTACGCGATTTATTTGGTTTATTTCGTCGTCGGCAATCGCACATTGAAGGTTGCATATGGAGCCTCGTTGCTGTTGTCCGTGGCTTTGCGTTTGCCCGGCGTCCACCCCCACTAGCCGCATGTTCCTCCAGAAAACCATCACCCGTCTGCGGAGCTTGCGCGGCTGGCTCAAGGAACCCCGCCATGCCGGCACCCGCTGGCTCGGCGGACGTTGCGCCGCCGTTGCCTGGCTGGGCCTTGCGCTGGCCCTCCTTTCGCCGCCGCAAGGACCGGGTGTGGCACTCTGCTGGTTTGAGTCCTCAACCGGCTTGCCTTGTCCCGGATGCGGGATGACCCGAAGCCTTGCTTGCGCAATCCGGGGAAGGTTTGCCGAGAGCTGGCAGAATCACCCGATGGGTTTAATCGTTTTGCTCTTATTCCTATTGATCGCGGGGCAAAGTCTCCTGCCCAAGAGTATTCGCAATCGAATCGCCGGGTTCATCGAAGCCCATGCGGGCGCGTTCAATGCCACCTATCTCAGCTTTGTGGTGGCGTTTGTAACTTTTGGCGTGCTTCGCATGGTCATCCACTTCGGCGACGTCTGGGTGAATTTGCGGTGAAGTGCCGCCATGGCCTCCTGAGGACGGCACTGGGCCTTCGCCACTGCCTTGGCTGAAGATCATCGGTGAAAAATTCCGGGAGCGTTTCTTGGGAGTCGCCGTCTAATCCTTGTTATGAGCCGAACTCACATCCTAAGACGCAAGGGAGTAACTTTATGAGTTGCACCGCCGTCTAATGTCTGAATAGCAATCGCACCCAAACCCAGAATGTCACTATGAACAGCCCAAAACACGCCCTTCTCTTCTCGTTTTCGGTCGCCGTCTTCCTGGCCGTTCCCGGCCGCGCCGCCGCCGATACCAACGCAGTCGCGGAAGCCAGCTCCGCCGCCAGCGCGTTGCTTCCCGTCACCGACATCAGCCTCTATTCCAGCGGTGTCGGCTTCTTCGAGCGCGAAGGCCAGATTGATGGCCGCGCCAACGTTGACCTGCGATTCAAGACCGAGGACATCAACGACCTGCTCAAGAGCATGGTGGTGCGCGATTGGCAGAGCGGCCGCGTGGCCTCAGTGACATACGGTTCCCGCGATCCGCTCACCCGAACGCTGCGCAGCTTCGGCATAGACCTCACCGAGAACCCCACCCTCGGCCAACTGCTCAATCAGGCCCGCGGCGAGCAAATCACGCTCCAATGGCCCACCCCGCTGACGGGGACCATCCTTGGCGTCGAGAAAAAGAAACAGCCTGTGGGCGAAAACAAGGAGATTGAAGTTGAGTACCTCAATTTGGTTACGGACGACGGCTTCCAGTCCATTCCACTGCCTCAGATTCAAAAGGTCAGGCTGCTCAATGCCCGTCTGGACGCGGAACTGCACCAAGCCCTCACCCTTTTGGCGGCCAGCCACGATAAGGACAAAAAGACCGTCTCCATCGCCTTCGACGGCGACGGCAAGCGCAAGGTCACCGTTTCCTACGTCGTCCAGACGCCGGTTTGGAAGACCAGCTACCGGCTGGTGGTTGACGACAAGGCCACCTCGTTCCTCCAAGGCTGGGCCATCGTGGAAAACACGTCCGACGAAGATTGGACGAACGTCAAGCTGGCGTTGGTCTCCGGCCGGCCCATTTCCTTTGTCATGGATCTCTACGAGCCGCTCTTTGCCACGCGGCCGGTCGTGCAACCGGAGCTTTTCCGTTTCTTGCGGCCACAGGTCTATCAGGATGTCATTGAAAGCCCGGGTACCCTGCTAGCCCAGCAGACCGCTCCGACAGGCCGGGGCGGACGTGGCGGTGGCGCTGGTGGTGCTGGCGGTGGTGGTGCCGGCGGATTCGGCGGCGGCGGCGGTGCAGGTGGGGGCCGGGGGGCCGCTTCCGCTGCCGCTGCCCCGGCGCAACTTGGCCTCGCCGACGCTGCTTATGCCTCGGAGGCGTCATTCAATAGAGAGATTGATTTGCAAAGCGGCATTGCTTCCGTGGCGAATACAGCCCAAACCGGCGAACTCTTCACCTACCAGATCAAGACCCCGGTGACCCTGGCCCGCCAGCGCTCGGCGATGCTGCCGATTGTCAACCAGAACATCGCCGGCGAAAAAGTCTCCATTTACAACGAGAGCACGCAGGCCAAGTTCCCGTACAACGGCATCCGCCTGACCAACACCACCGGGCTGCACCTGATGCAAGGCCCCATCACCGTGTTCGAGGCCGGCGCTTATGCTGGCGACGCCCGCATCGAGGACCTCTCGCCCGGGGCTGACCGTCTGCTCAGTTATGGACTGGATCTCGCCACCGAGGTGGATCCCCAGAATGGGGCGGGCCACAATGACCTCGTCACCGTCGTCGTCCACAAAGGTGCCATCATTGCCACTCGCAAGCTCTCCGAGGAGAAGACCTACAATATCCGCAGCCACGACCTAAAGAAGAAGACCCTCATCATCGAGCATCCTTATCGCTCCGATTGGACAATCATCGAGCCGAAGGAAAAGCCGGAACGCACACGGGACGTTTATCGCTTCATTGTGCCGGTGGAAGCGGGGGCGCAGACCAAGCTCGTCGTTCGCCAGGAAAGGCAAATCAGCGAGTCCGCCACCCTCCTGAACACTTCCAATGATGGCCTCGACCTCTATTTGCGCGCCCAGAAAGTCAGCCCCGCCGTCAAGGAAGCGTTCAAAAAAGTGGCCCAGATGCGCAACGACCTCAGCAAGACCGCCGCCGACCGCCAACGCCGCGAGCAGAGGATTTCCGAGATCACCCAGGACCAAGCCCGCATCCGCGAGGATATGGGCAAGCTGCCCCAGTCTTCCGACCTTTACAACAACTACGTCAAGGACTTGACCCAGCAGGAAACCGAGCTGAAATCGTTGCGCAAGGAAATCGAGACCCTGAAGGACAGCGAAACCAAGCAACAGCGCGACATCAACGACTTCATCCTGAACCTTGATGTTGACTGAAGTCAGATCGGATCGTGGTCAAGATTAGACCAACGATTTCGTCAGGCACAAGGCAAGAGATGTGACCCCGCTGCGACACGTCGCTATTTCCTGCCGAGGTGGATGCTCATGACGCCGCCGGCCAGGTTGCGCACCTGGACTCCGGCACAATGCAGCGCTTCCATCTTGGCGGTGACGCCGCGCTGGGCGGGATAGTCTTGAAGGGAGGCGAAGATGTAGGAGTGGGTGGCGGAGTCCTTGCAGAATAGTTTGCCGAACCAGGGAATCAGATATTTCAAGTAGCCGAAATACAAGCTGCGCAAGACCGGGTTGACCGGCTTGCCGAAGTCGAGCACCAGCAGCCGCGCGCCGGGCCGGGCCACCCGCCACATTTCCTCAAGGCCGCGCTCCCAATCGGCCAGATTGCGCAATCCGTAGGCCACCGTCACCACATCAAACGACCCGGCGGGGAAGGGGAGTTGAAGGGCGTCGCCACGCAGAAAATGCACGGAAGGAGGCGCACTTGGCGGCGGCTTCAGCCCGCCGCTACGGCTGGCGCGTTGTTGCGCGACTGCCAGCATGGCGGGGCTGAAGTCCAGGGCCGTGACTTGCGCGCCGCTCTGACGGAGGGCAAAGGCGAGGTCTCCCGTGCCGCAGCAGACATCCAAGGCGCGATCGCCGGGTTGGACGGCGGCCATTTTGATCAGGAGACGCTTCCAAAGGCGGTGCAGGCCGAGGCTTTGCAGGTCATTGATAAGATCGTAGCGCGGCGCGACGATGGCGAAGAGGTCCTCCACCCTGGCCGCGCGGTGTTCTCCCGGCTGATAGAATTTATGCTCGGTCAAAGGCCGTTGGTGGAGTTGTTCGTCGAGACGCTGCCGGCCGGAATGGGGTTGGCCGGAATGCTGTTGGAGAAGGGGTTGTTGGTGGTTCCCGGCCGGTTCGTTCTTCCGCGTCCCGCACCTGGGAATCCGCCGGGGAATCCATTGGTCGGAAGGCGATTAGTGCCACGCTGGCCGAAGCCACCTCCTTCGCCGCCGCGTCTTCCCCGCCCCTCGGTCCTCATTTCAGGTTTCTTAAGCAATTCAGCGTATTTTACCTGCTGATCAGGGGTCAAAACCAGGTTGATGGCCTGGTGCGCCCGTTCCACTTCGTTGTGCAGCAGTGGGGCAATGGACTCCCGGATGGCCCAGTTGGTGGCTTGGCTGTCCTGAAGGATCTTCACAATTTTCTCGGATTGATTAGTGGCCAGGTTGAGGGGAGTGAGCCAGCGGAGGATATCCTGGGGCGGACCGGGCGGCCCCAAACCAACATCCCCAGACTGGCGGGGGTGCGGAGAAGTGTTTCCCTGGGTCTTGATGACCAAGGCACCTGTCACCACGCCACAGACAAAAATGACCATGGTGGCCAGAATGACTTTCCAAGGGATCACCAAATATCCTCCGGCGGCTGATCGGAGGAGGCATATAAGGCACGATCAAACGCCTGGGCAAAGTTGTCGGGATTATCGCTTCTTTGAGCTGGGGCGGAGGTCATGATGGACCAAAGACCGCACAAGAGTGTGATGGCAATGCAGGAGAGCGCAGCCCGCCAGAGGGGCCGGCCCCACATGGCCCAGGGATTGACGGGAGCCAAGCCGGCCAGGCAGGCCATAATGCGCTTTTCAAAGGCATAAGGCACATGATCCGACAGCGGTTCCTTGCGGGCTGCTTCGATCAGTTTGCTCTGCAATTTATTCGCGTTCATACGGCTATTCCTTAAGACGGGACTCTTGTCCGCGCGGTTACATGTACTTGGTTTTGGCGATTTTAGCCAGAATTTTCCGCATCTCGGCCCGGGCGCGAAAAGCGCGGACTTTGACGAGCGGAACGGACCAGCCGGTGATCTCGGCGATTTCCTTGACCGATCGTTCTTCGATCTCCAGCAGGGTGATAACCAGCCGCGCGGAAGGGGAGAGGCGGGTCAATATCCGGCGGATCAACTGGCGCGCCGCCTCGGCATGCTCGTCGGCGGCGTCGGGTTCGATGACGAATTGGTCCAGCCAGTCGGTTTCCGGTTGGGAGAGTTCGGTGAAGGAGGTTTCGCGGTTGCGCTGGTGAGCGCGGAGGAAATCGTAGCAGGTGCGCATGGCCAGGCGCATGAGCCAGTGTTCAAAGGGCGCCTCACCGCGGAAGCCGGCCAGTTTTTGGAAGGCCTTGATAAAGACCTCCTGGACAATGTCTTCCACCTCGCTCTCGCGGCGGGCATAGCGGCGGGCGGTGGCAAAAACGCGCGGCTGATATTTCTTAATCAGCGGCTCGAAGCTGGCCTTGTCCCCCTGGATGACGGCGGCGATCAACTCCGCATCAGTTGGCTCCATTGCGCATCAACCACGGGTGATGCCGAAGGCACGCTCGAATTCGGCGGAGAATTTGGCCACCTCGGCCATGATGACGGGCGGTTGCTGGCCGATGGTGGTGAGCATTTTGTCGCGCATTTCGGGGCGGAACCGCATCAATTCCAACGCGGCAACCACCATGGCCAACTGGTTGTTGATCTCGTGGCGCATATGCGCGAGTTTGTCGTTCAACTCGGTTAGTTGCGCGGCGGTCAACGTCGTTGGCATGTTCGGGACTCCCATTTGGTCAAACATGCAGCCAACCGTTTCGCAAATCAAGCCTGATTACACGGCGCTCTTACTCAGGGGCGCATCTTGACACAACCACCATAAGAGCCTCCTCTCCCCGGCCCTCTCCTCCACAAGTATGTGGAGGAGAGGGAGGAGATGCCGCGCGGGGGCGCAAAGCGCGTGGTGGTGGTTGC